>Ga0136635_10000030_pt1 | contig 32814 bp, 28 predicted proteins | sample AntDrymeUQ852106_2_FD_105495 | JGI IMG/M metagenome (GOLD analysis project Ga0136635, IMG submission 105495) | Polar desert sand microbial communities from Dry Valleys, Antarctica - metaG UQ85 (21.06) | ecosystem: Environmental > Terrestrial > Soil > Desert | place: Antarctica: Dry Valley... | reverse complement strand
CGGGGTTCTGGAAGACGATCTGCAACGCAGCCAGGTCGTGCTGCGACCGCTTCGTGAAGCTTGGTGCGAGCGCCCGTCCGTCCAGCTCGATCAGCCCGGTGGTCGGCTCGACGATCCCGAGCAGCGTCCGCGCGAGCGTGGTCTTGCCGCTGCCCGACTCGCCGACGAGGCCGAGGGTTTCGCCGGGCCAGATCGCGCTCGAGATGCCCTCGAGCGCGTGCACGTCGTGGCCGCGCTGCTTGAAGATCTTGCCGACGTCGTCGAAGCGGACGACCGGCACACCGTCGCGGGAGACCTGCGGCAGCGTGATGTTCTCGGCCAGCACGCGCGGCAGGTCCGGCGCGAGCTCGTGATACCAGCACCTCGTCTCGTGGCCGGGAGTGACCTCCGCGAGCGGCGGCTCTTCGGCGACGCAACGCTCGTCGGCGAGCGGGCAGCGGTCGGCGTAGACGCAGCCGGGCATCTCCGCGCCTAGTTGGGGGAGGAAGCCCGGGATCGTGTCGAGCCGCCCGTGGTCCTTGCGCACGCCACCGCGCGGGATGCAGCGAAGCAGGCCGACCGTGTACGGATGGCGCGGGTCGCGCAGCACCGTGTCAACCGGACCCTCCTCGACCAAGCGCCCGGCGTACAGGACGCCGACCCGGTCGCACATCTTCGCGATCACGCCCAGGTTGTGGCTGATGAAGAGCACCGACGTCTGGAGCTCGGCCTGCAGCTGCGAGACGAGGTCGAGCACCTCCGCCTCGACGGTCGCGTCGAGCCCGGTGGTCGGCTCGTCCAGGATCAGCAGCGACGGATCCTTGGCGAGCGCCATCGCGATGATCACGCGCTGCTGCATGCCTCCCGAGAGCTGGTGCGGGTAGCGGCCGAGGACCGAGGAGGGATCGGCGATCTGCACGCGCCTGAGTGCCTCGAGCGCGCGGTCGCCCGCTTCGCTCCGCCCAATGCCGCGTGCGATGAACGACTCGGCGACCTGCGCGCCGATCTTTAGCGACGGATTGAGCGCGGCGCCTGGGTTCTGGTAGACCATCGCGACGTCGTTCGCCCGCAGGCGCCGGAGCTCGGCAGCGCTCAGGGCGAGCACGTCCTTGCCTGCAATCCGGATCGTCCCGGAGCGAACGCGCCCATTTCGCGCCAGATAGCGGACGACCGCGAGCGCGGCCGTCGACTTGCCGCACCCGGACTCGCCGACAAGCCCGTAGGACTCTCCGCGGGCGACGGCCAGGTTGACGCCGCGGAGCACCTGCCGGTCCTTGCCGCGAACCCGGAAGGCGACGTCGAGATACTCGAGCTCGAGCGCCGGGGCTGCGTTCTCGACCATGGGCGCAACCGCGGCGCTCACCGCTCGTAGACCTCGCGCATGCCGTCGGCGACGAGGTTCACGGCGATCACCAGCGAGGCGATCGCGAGCGCCGGGAACAGCGTCGCCCACCAAAAGGGGTCGATCGAGGCGTAGTACTCGAAGACCTGGACCGCCCAGTCGGGCGACGGCGGCTGGATGCCGAGGCCGATGAAGGTGAGGCCGGCGACGGCGAAGATCGCGTACCCGAGCCGCACCGTGAACTCCACGATGATCGGCGGCATCACGTTCGGCAGAATCTCCTTGAACATCACGTAGAGCGCCTTCTCGCCGCGCAGGCGGGCAGCCTGGACGTAGTCGAGCTCTGCCTCCGCCAGCACCGCCGCGCGCACCGTGCGCGCAATGAGCGGCGCGAACACCAGGCCGATCAAGATCGTCACGATCACCGGCGAACGCCTGCCGAGCGCGGTGATCACGACCAAGCCGGTCAGGATCACGGGCAGCACGAGAACGGCGTCGATCACACGACTGATGACGTCGTCGACTCCCCCGCGGAAGTAGCCGATGACGAGGCCGAATGCGGTTCCGAGCACGGTCCCGAGCAGAGTCGCGGCAGGCGCCACGAGCAGGATGTCGCGCGAGCCGGCCAGCACTCGAGAGAAAACATCCCGCCCCAGGTTGTCGGTGCCGAACCAGTGCGCCCACGACGGCCCGACGAGCACGTCCTGCCCCTGGTCGAAGATCGGATCGTAGGGAGTGATCCTGTCGCCGAGGATCGCGAACGTGACCCAGAAGAGCAGCACGACCCCGCCGACGAGGACAGTCGGCGTCCGGAGCAGGAGTCGCAGCCGTTCGTTCCGCGCCGTCCGCGCCTCGCTCGGCACTGCCGCTGCAGCCGGGGGGGCCCCGGCGTCCGGTTTAACCGTGGAACTCACTCTGCGCTCCCGAAGCGGATCCGCGGATTGAGCAGTCCGTAGGCGATATCCGCGACGAGCGTCACGATGAGCACCAGGACGCCGAGGAGCAGCAAGCCCGAGGTGAGCACGGTGAAGTCCTTCTGCTGGGCCGACAGATAGATCTGCAGTCCAATCCCCTGGTAGTTGAAGAGCTGCTCGACGATCAGCAGGCCGCCGACGAGGTAGCTGGTCTGCGTGGCGACGACGGCGAGCGTCGGGAGCAGGGCGTTGCGCAGGACATGGCGGCGGATCACGGTGCGGGTCGGAAGGCCCTTCAGATAGGCGGTGCGCGTGTAGTCGGCGTCGACAGCCTCGATCACGCCGGCGCGGGTGATGCGGGCGATGTAGCCGAACAGCACCAGGGCGAGACAGACGGACGGAAGCAGCAGGTGCTTTACCTGCGTCAGCGGTCCGGCGCCTTCGTTCCACTGTGCGGTGACCGGTAGCCAGCCGAGCCAGATCGTGAAGACGAGGATGAGGATGATCCCGGTCACGAACTCGGGCATCGCGGACATCGAGAGGCCGAAGATCGTGATCGAACGGTCACTGCCCGTGCCGGCGCGCAGACCCGCTGCGATCCCGCCCAGGATGCTGAGCGGCACGACGATCACGAACGCGAGGGCCGCGAGCTTCAGCGAGTTGATGATCGCCGGCTCGAGGATCGACCAGACGGGCGCCTCAGACGCGAGTGAGAGACCGAGGTCGCCCTGGACGAAGCCCCGCATGTAGTCGAGGTACTGCACGATCGCGGGCCGGTCGGCACCGACCTGGTGATTGAAGCTGTCCATCGCCTCCTGTGTCGCGAACTGTCCCAGCACCGCCCGCGCGACATTGCCGGGGAGCAGTTGCGACAACCCGAACACGATCACGCTGAGCAGGAACAGCGTGATCGCGGCGAGGCCTAGGCGCTTGAGGATGTAACGGAGCATGGGAGCTCGGGGGTCGAACGGGCCGGCGCCCCTCGACGCCGGCCCGCCCTGCCTAGTAGCCGGCTTTCTCTAGGCCAGCCAGGTCTTGGCCAGCCTGACGTGGTTGATGCTCTCGAGCTGGAAGTTCCGCACCTTGGCCGCGACCGGGGTCACGGAAACGAAGTGGTACGCGGTCACGATCGGAACGTCGCGCTGGGTGATCGCGCTGATCTCCTTCGAGTACTTGCGCTGGGTCTTGACGTCCACCGCGGACAGGTACGACTTGATCGCGGCGTCGAGCTTGGCGTTCTTGTAGTGCGGCGCGTTCCAGATCCCGTTCGAGGCGTACGCGGCGGTGAGATACACGTTCGGCACCGCCCGGTGGCCCCACTCGGTGATCGTGGCCGGCTTGTTGATCCACGGGGTGGTGGCGTAGTAGTCGTCCCCGCCACCGTAGTACTCCGCGTCCGACTGCACCTCGATCTTGATGTCGATCCCGGCATCCTTGCCGTACCGCTGGATCGCGGCGGCGTAGTCCGGGAGCTCTTGCAACCGGTGAGTCGTGATCGTGAACCCGAGGTTCTGCGCTCCGGCGGCCGACAGCAGTTGCTTGGCGGTGGCGATGTTGCGCTGCCGCTTGGCAACCGAAGCGGCCGACGGGTACCGCGTCCAGAACGGCGTGTCGTTGCCGAGCGTGGCGGCGCCCCTGAGCAGGCCCTCGATCAGTTGCGGGCGGTTGATCGTGAGCGCGACCGCGCGGCGGACCCGTGGGTCCTTGAGCGCCGGGTCGTCGGCCCGCATCGTGAACTGCCGGTGGGCCGCTGTCGGAAGCTGAAGGATGCGGAACTTCCTGTTGCCGATGAACGGCTGGGCCTCCAGCCTCGACACCGCCGAGACGATGTCGAGCTGCCCGGCACGAAGCGCGAGCGCCATCGCGGTGGAGGTCTCGTACGCCGTCACCTTGACGCCGTCGAGCGGCGGCCTGCCGCCCCAGTAGGCGTCGTGGCGGACGAGGTTGTACTGCCGCTTCTCGGTGAAGTTCTTGAGCTTGAACGGCCCCGTTCCGATCATGCCGCTCTTCACCCACGTGTCGGGCTTGATCGACTTCGGGACGATGATCAGCTGGTAGCCCGTCTGCGAGACGAGGTAGGGGAACGCACCGGTCGCCTGCTTGAGCCGGAACTCGACCGTATACCGCCCCTTCTTAACCACGCCCGCCGGGCCGAGGATGCCCTCGAAGATCGAAAGCGCCTGCGACTGCTTGTTGCCCGTATACAGCTTGAAGTTCGCGACCACGTCGTCGGCGGTCATCTCCTGGCCGTTGTGGAACCGGACGCCCTTGCGCAGCTGGAACGTCCAGACGGTAGCGCCCTTGCTCGCCTTCCAGCTCGTCGCGAGCCAAGGCTTGATCTGGTTCGAGTTGTCCGAGTAGGTCAGGTACTCGCCAGGAATTCCCGACATGCCGAGCGATCCTGCCTCGGCGAGCTTGTAGGGCTCGAGCGAGCCGCCCCATTTGGCCAGGCCGACGCGTGCGGTGCCGCCGACCTTGACGGTCTCGGCTGCCCCCGCGAACGAGCCGTGCGGCGCCGCTGAAGCTTCGCCGACCAGGCCGAGCGCGCTCGACATGACGCCGACCGAAAGACCGAACATCGCGCCGCGCCGTAGAAACTCTGTGCGGTCGAGCTCGCCGTCGACGAGCTCGTCGATCAGGTTGTTCTCGATCGGTGTCGCCTCGTTGCGGCGAAACTCCTCGAGGAACCTCCGTGTATCACGATCCATGCTGCTCCCTTCGCTGCTCAATCGAACAGTCAGATGGATTTCTCAACATGCCGTCGTCCCCGGTCCCCGTGCGGACCCCCAGCCAGTCGATCCCGACTGGCTCCTCGACTTCCATTTCGTGGCTCACGAACCGCCCGGCGAGCATAAGCAGCCCCTCCGTGTAAAGCAAGAACCCCAGCGAGACCGCTTTCAACTCGCCCCGTCAAGTTCTTCGACGTCAGCGAGAGCAGAAAGTCGGGCTCCCCTACCGCCGACAGCGTCGGTCTCGAGGTTCAGCCAACGCCATTCCTCCGGCATCAGCTTGATCTCGAGCGCAGTGACGCTGCGAAGCAGCTCGTCGACCGTTCTGGGGCCGATGATCGCGTGCGTCGGAAACGGGTGCGCGAGCACCCAAGCGAGCGCGACCGCGTTGGCGGTGTGCCCGATTCGTGCGCCGAGCTCCGTCGCGCGGCGCAGGCGTTCCACGTTCGCCTCGCTGCCGTACACCCGGACGACATCGGGCCCGGCGACACCCGCGAAGAAGCCGGCCGCCTGAGACGACCACGCGAACACCGGCATCCCCATTCGCTCGTACCACGCGCGCGAGCGCGCGTCGTCGGCGGCCAAGCAGTCCAGCCAGGGCGGCTCGAGCTGCTGTGCGAGGCTCAGGCCTGGGCTGCTGCACGTTAAGGCTTCTAGGTCGTGGGCCTGCGCATAGGCGTTCGCCTCTTCGAGGCGCTGCGTGGTCCAGTTCGACGCGCCGAAGGCGCCGATCCGCCCGGCGCGCCGATGCTCGTTCAGGGCCTCGACGAGCGGGCCGACCGGCTGCGACGGATCATCGCGATGCAGCATGTAGATCCCGACCTGCCGGCAGCCGAGGACGCTGAGGCTCTCGAGCAGGTCGGTCGAGATGTCGGCAGGTGTCACGCGCCGGCGACCCTCGATCGGATGGGCGCCCTTCGTGAGGACGACGACGTCGTCGCGCCGGCCGCTGTGGCGCAGCCAGCGGCCGAGCACCCGCTCGCTGTCGCCGTACTCGCGGCCGCAGTCGACGATGTTCCCCCCGAGCTCGAACCAGGCGTCGAGCAGCTCCGTCGAGACGTCCTCCCCCGGAGTGCGGTACAGCGCCGTGCCGAGCACGAGGACGGAGAGATCTCGACCTAAGGGGGCGAAGAGCCGGTACCTCATCGCCGCCCTATCCGGGCCTCGAATTGGTCACTTGTGTGTACCAATGGCTTTCACTACGTTTACCACAGTGTCGGACTGGCCTGGAAGCAGCGGAGCGGGGTGAGGCCGGCGACGATTCCGGCCACGCGGCTGTCACGCGCCGTGGCGCCGACGACCGGGCTCGAGTTCGTTTCCGGCGAGGGAGTCGAGCTGGTGTCGTCCGACGGCACCAGCTACCTGGACTTCATCTCCGGCTACGGCGTGGTCAACACCGGCCACTGCCATCCCCGGGTCGTCGCGGCGATCCGCGAGCAGGCGGCGAAGCTGATCCACGTTTCGACGATGGGCTCGACCGCCCCCGCTACCGCGTACACGGATCGGCTCTGCGGCTTGGCGCCGATCGAGGACGCGAAGCTCTTCTTCACGAACAGCGGCACCGAGGCGGTCGAGGCGGCTTTGAAGCTCGTGCGGTACGCGAGCGGGCGGCCGAATGTCGTCGCTTTCGCCGGCGGCTTCCATGGGCGCACGCTCGGGTCTCTCTCGGTCAGCACGTCGAAGGCCGCCTTCCGCGCACGGCACGAGCCGCTCGTGGGCGGCGTCTACGTCGTCCCGTATCCGCGCACCGAGCTCGCACCCACCCTTGCTGCGCTCACGCGCCTCTTCCTCGAGCAGGTCGAGCCGGAGCGGGTGGCCGCGTTCATCGTCGAGCCGGTGCTGGGGGAGGGCGGCTACGTCGTGCCGCCCGACGACTTCCTCCCGGCTCTTCGCGGGCTCTGCGACGAGTTCGGGATCGTCCTGATCGTGGACGAGGTGCAGTCGGGTTTCGGGCGCACCGGAAGGCTCTTCGCCTGCCAGCACGTCGGGGTGGCGCCTGACCTGATGACGGTCGGGAAGGGCATCGCCTCGGGCTTTCCGATGGGGGCCTTGATCGGCAGCGCCGCCCTCATGGACGCCTGGGCGCCTGGGGCGCACGGAACGACGTTCGCCGGCGGCCCGCTCGCCTGCGCGGCGGCCGAAGCCACGCTGGACGTGCTCGAGGACGAGGGCCTGCTCGAGAACGCGACGGTAAGAGGGGCGCAGCTCCTTGCGGGCCTGCGCGAGCTCGCCGAGGCCCATCCGGAACTCGTCACCGACGTTCGCGGCCGCGGTCTCATGATCGGCGTCGGGCTCGCCTCGGCGGAGGTCGCGGGCCGGCTCAGGACCGAGCTGCTCGACCGGTTTGTGATCGTCTCGACCTGCGGGCCCGACAGCAGCTCGGTTCGCCTCTCGCCGCCGCTGCTCCTCGGCGAGGAGCACGTCAAGCGTTGTCTTGATGCCTGTCGGGACGCGCTGCACCGGTGGTAACGCCGCCGCTGCGGCTCGGTCTGCTCTCGACCGCGAAGATCAATGACGCGTTGCTCGCCGGCCTGCCGGCGAGCGTCGAGGTCGTCGTAGTCGCGAGCCGTGATCAGAAGCGGGCGCAGGCATATGCGCGGGACCGCGGAATCGAGCGTTCGCACGGCAGCTACGAGGCGCTGCTCGCCGATCCCGACGTCGAAGCCGTGTACATCTCGCTCCCGAACGGCCTCCATCACGAGTGGACGATGCGGGCGCTCACGGCCGGCAAGCACGTGCTCTGCGAGAAGCCGTACTCGCGCCGGCCGGCCGAGGTCGAGGAGGCGTGGGCGCTGGCAGCGGGCGGCGGGCTTGTTGTCGCGGAGGCGTTCATGTACCGCCACCACCCGCAGGTGCGCCGCGCCAAGGAGCTCGTCGAAGCCGGTGCGATCGGGCGTCTGCGGGTGATCCGCTCGTCCTTCAGCGTACGGCTGCTGGACCTCGACGACCATCGGATGAAACCTGAGCTCGACGGGGGTGCGCTGATGGACATCGGCTGTTACTGCGTCAACGCGTCGCGCCTGCTCGGGGGCGAGCCCGAGCGCGTCCTCGGCGAACAGGTGCTCGCTCCGAGCGGCGTGGACGTCGACTTCCACGGGACGCTTCGCTTTCCCGGCGACGTCGTCGCCCGGTTCGACGCGTCCTTCTCGCTCCCGTCGTGGCAGCGAGTCGAGGCGGTGGGCGAGGAGGGAACGCTCGTGCTCGACGCGCCCTTTCGCTCCGACTGGGGGTTCGCGCTCTCGCTCGTGCGCGGCGAGGAGGTCGAGATCGTTGACGTCCCGCAGGCCGACTCCTACCGGCTCGAGCTCGAGGACTTCTCGGCTGCCGTGCGAGGCGAGCGGGAGCCGCTGCTCGGGCGCGACGACGCTCTCGGCCAGGCTCGCACGATCGCGGCGCTCTACAGCTCGGCAGAGACCAAGGCGGCCGTCGCGCCCTGAACAACATGTACATACCCACCGACTTCGACGTAACGGATGTCGGATCTCCGCGGTCAGTTCAAACTGAGCCAGAACCACTCGCGCGAATCGGCTCGGCGTGATCCAGGGTCTCAAGCAGGTGGCCGACGACGGGTCTCGGGAGGTCGCCCGGCTCATGGAGCTCCGTACACGGCCTTGAGCATCGTCACGCCGCTGTAGGCGTACGCACCTCCATCCGGAAACCCGTTGCCCGAGGACTTCGCGCCGCCGAACGGCGCCTCGAGCTCGGCCGAGTCGCAGCGCCGGTTCACAGCCAAGACGCCGACCTCGAGCCGGTCGCACGCCGCCCCTGCTCGCGCCGCTGAGGACGTGTAGACGGCTGCGGCAAGCCCGTAGGGCGTGTCGTTCGCGATCTCCCAGGCCTCGTCGTCGCGATCGAAGCTCTCGACCGTGAGCACCGGCGCGAAGAGCTCTCGCCGCCGTAGCGGGTCCCCGGCCGGGACGCCACGGACGAGTGCGGCCCGGAAGAACCCGGCCTCGTCGAGGCCAAGATCGTCGAGTGCCGGTGCGCGGGCGACGATCTCGGCGCCGGCGCCGACGACTCGCTCCAGCTCGGCATCGGCTCGCGCCCGGGCGGCTGGGGTGATCAGCGGACCGAGCGTGGTGGCGGGATCGGCTGGATCGCCGAGACGCAGACCTTCGATCCGGGCGGTCAGAGCCGCCAGCAGCTCCGCTTCGACGGAGCGCTCGACGAGCGCCCGCCGCGCCGAGGTGCACTTCTGCCCATTGACGGCGACCGCGGCCGCGACGATGCAATCCGCGGCGAGCTCCAGATCTGCGTCGGCGAAGACGATCGCCGAATTGAGACCGCCGAGCTCGAGGACGCAGCGGGCCGAGCGTGCCGCGGCGACCCCAGCCACCGCCCGGCCGGTCTCGGTCGAGCCCGTGAAGTGGACGGCGTCGACGCTTGGGGCCTCGCACAGCATCCGCCCCGTCGCCGCTCCGCCCGCCACGAGCTCGAGCACCCCGTCGGGAAGGCCTGCCTCGTGCCAGAGCTCCGCAGCGGCGAGCGCAGTCCCGGTCGACAACTCAGACGGCTTCCAGACGACGGTGTTGCCGGCCGCGAGCGCCGGCAGCCACTTCCACGCCGGCGTGATCAGCGGCGAGTTCCACGGCGTGATCGCAGCGACGACGCCGAGCGGGCGCCGGACGACTGTTGCTGTCCCGCGAAGCTCGGCCTCCGGGAGGTTCTCTGCGTACCAGCGTGCTGAGGCTGCGGTCCACTCCACCTCGCCCTCCGCGTCCGCGCGGAGCTTCCCCATCTCCGCGACGATCATTCCGGCGAGCTGATTCCGGTCGCCTTCGACGAGCTGAGCGAAACGCACGAGCAGCGGAGCGCGATCTTGGGCCGACAGCAGTGACCACCGGCCGAAGGCGTCGGCGGCGCGCCGGATCGCGTCCGCGACCTCCACCGGCGTCGAGGCGGGAACCTCGGCCACCAGCGCTCCTGTCGCAGGGTTGCGGCTTGTGACGACGCTGTTCTTCGCATCGGCCATGATCGCGACGATACTGCCCCAATGCTCAGCTACGACCTGCACCAGCACCTGTGGCCGGAGGCGTTGATCGAGGGACTACGCGCCCGGCGGGAGCTACCGCGGCTAAAGGGCAGCCTGCTCGAGCTTCCGTCGGGAGACTCGGAAATCGATCTCGCCGCGCACACGCTGGAGGCGCGACTTGCGCTGCTCGACCGGGACGAGATCGACGTTGCCGTGGTCTCGTTGCCGCCGACGCTGGAGCTCGACGAGGAGCTCGTCGAGGCCTACCACGAGGGGATCGCCGAGGTTGTCGACGCTTCGGGCGGCCGTCTGCGCGCGCTCGCATCCGGTTCGTTCCGCGAGGGGTTCGCGGGCTCGTGCGTCCCAGCCTGGGACCTCGCGGGCCTGGTGGCGCTCGAACCACTGCTCGGCGAGCTCGAGCGGCACGGCTCGCTGCTCTTCGTGCACCCCGGTCCCGCGGCGGTTCCCGCAGACGGGCCTGAATGGTGGCCCGCAGTCGTCGACTACACCACGCAGATGCAGGCTGCTTACGCGGCGTGGATCGCGCTCTATGCCGACCGTTGGCCCGACCTGCGCGTCGTCTTCGCGATTCTCGCGGGCGGGGCTCCGTTCCAACTCGAGCGGCTCGCCTCCCGCGGGGTCGACACCCGGGGGGTGGTGCGCCCGAACGTCTTTCTCGACACGGCCTCGTATGGAGAGCGTGCGCTCGAGCTCTCGCTCGCGACGTACGGCGTCGCCCAACTCGTATACGGCAGCGACGCCCCGGTGATCGATTCGGAGCCGACCTTGCGCTCCATCCGGGGCTTCGGTCAGGCTGTTGCGGATGTCGTCTGCCGGGAGAACCCGGCGCGGCTCCTGCAATGACCGAACTGCGTGACTGGATCCACGAACGCGCCCCGGCCGGCGAGAATCTGCTCCGGCCGCAGCTCACCGCGCTTGCGGTGGCGCTCGGATCCGAGCCGCGGTTCTGGAGCGAGCTCGTCCGGCACGATCCCGACACGCGCTACTTCAATCACCTTTACCGGGACGTCAACCTCGACGTCTGGCTGATCTGCTGGCTTGACGCCCAGGACACCGGCTATCACGACCACGACCTCTCCTCGGGCGCCGTCTACGTCGTCGAGGGGGCTCTCAGCGAGGACTATTTCTATCGCGACGCCGCCGGCTGGATCGGCGTGCGGACACGCGAGCGCCACGCCGGCGACGTCTTCGACTTCGACGGTTCTTCCATCCACGGGCTGCGTCACGCCGGCGGGCCACCGGTCACGTCGATCCACGCCTACTCGCCTGCGCTCTGGCGCATGGGCTACTACGAGCCCGGCGAGGGCGGGTTGCGGCGGAGCTCGATTACGTATGCCGACGAGATGGCTGGCAGCGCCCCGCCGTCGACGTACGGCGGCGCCGGCTGACCGACCGCGCCACAGCGGACCGGAGATGACCGTCATCCTCACGGGCTCGGCGCTGTCGCTGGAGCAGGTTCTCGCGGTCGCTCGCGCCGGAGCCGCGGTCGAGCTCGACCCCGGTGCGCTCGAACGAATGCAACGTGCCCGAGTCGTGACCGAGCACGCGCTGGCCGCCGGCGAGACGGTCTACGGCCTCTCGACCGGGGTCGGCGTACGCAAGCGCGCGCGCGTCTCAGCAGCCGAGCAGGCGGCCTTCAACACGCGCCTGATCCAGAACCATCTCGTCGGTCAGGGCGACGCCGCTCCCGAGGACGCCGTGCGCGCGACGCTGCTCGTGCTCGCCAATGGGTTCGCTCGCGGAGCCGGGCTGGCCGGTCCCGGCCTCGCGCAGCGGGTCGTCGAGGCACTGAACGAGCGGCGGCACCCACAGGTGCGGATGCTCGGCTCGCTCGGCCAGGCCGATCTCGCCCCGATGGCGGATCTCGCCGACGGGCTCGTCGGCGCGGACGGGCGGCTCGAGCCTGGAGAGGGGCTCGCGCTGCTGAACAACAACGCTTTCGCGACCGGTCTGGCGGCGCTGGCGATCGCCGACTACGACCGCCTGCTCGACGCCGCGCTGGTTGCCGGCGCCCTCGACCTCGAGGGCTTTGCGGCGAATCTCACCGTCCTGGATCCGGCGGTGGCCCGCGAGCGCCCGTACCCCGGGATCGGCGCAGCGGTCGCCGGGTTGCGGGACCTGCTCGACGGCAGCGCGCTCTTCGAGCCCGGTGTGCCTCGCAACCTCCAGGATCCGCTCACGTTCCGCTGTCTGCCCCAGGTACACGGCGCCGCCCTGGACGTGCTCGCGTTCGGCCGCTCGCAGCTCGAGACCGAGCTGAACGCCGCTCAGAGCAACCCGCTCGTCGACGTCGAGAGCGGACGCATCCTCTCCGTCGGCAACTTCGACGCGCTGCCGCTGGCGGCGGCGCTCGACTTCCTCCGGATCGCGCTGGCGCCGGTGCTGACGAGCGCGAACGAGCGGATGGTCAAGCTCCTGCAGGCACCGCTCAGCGGTCTCGCGGAGGGGCTCGCGCCGCGGCCGGGTCAGGCCGAGGACTCCCTGAGCGAGTTCGGGCCGGCCGGGCAGGCGCTCACTGCCGAGGCCCGGCTCCTCGCTCAGCCCGTTTCCTTCGAGCTCGCGAGCTCCGCGCACGCGGAGGGCATCGAGGATCGCGCGACGATGGCTTCGCTCGCCGCCCGCCGGCTCGCGGAGATGACGTCGCTCGGAGAGCGCATCGTCGCGATCGAGCTGCTCATCGCCTGCCAAGCGATCGACCTGCGCGGCAACCGCCTCGGCGTCGGCACGCACCGAGCCCACGAGCTCGTGCGGGCGCGGCTGCCGTTCAAGCGCGAGGAGGATCCGATCCCGGCGAGCCTCGAGCCGCTGCGCGAGCTCGTGCGCTCCGGCGAGCTTCGCCCCCTCTAGCCAGGCGGCTGCGAGCCGAGCTTCACCGAGATCGCGTCAGCCCGCTCCCGCAGCGATTCCAGCGCCGCGTGCATCGCAGCGGCGTCGAAGCGGAAGGCCGGGCCCTGGAGCCCGAGGATCGCCGCGAGACCGCCTCGATCGTCGCGGATCGGAGCGGCGATCGCGTTCAGGTCGTCCTCGCGCTCCCCGAGCGATTCCGCCCAGCCGCGCTCGCACACTCGCTCGAGCTCGGCGCCGAGCTTGGTCGGGTCGACGATCGTCCGGGTGGTGTACGCCTCGAGCGGCATGTCCGGCAGCGCGGTCTCGGTGAACGCCAGCATCACCTTGCCGGTCGCCGTCGCGTGGGCGACGCTCGGCCGGCCGATCTGCGCGACACCCTGGACGGAGGACGGCCCCGGGACGAAGTCGATCGTGATCGCCACGCCCTCTCCCGGCGCGGACAGCGTCGCCGTCTCCTCGGTCGCTGCAACGAGCGATTCAAGCTCGGCTCGGGCGAGGCCGCGCAAGTCGAGCCGCGCGAGCACGGCGTTGCCGAGCTGGACGAGGCGGAGGCCGAGCCGGTAGCGCCCGGTCGCGTGGACGTGCTCGACGAGGCCGGCGTCCGCGAGCGTCGCGAGCAGCCGCGAGACCGTGCTCGCGTTGATCCCGGTCCGGCGAGCGATGTCGTTCGTCCCGAGCTCCGCGGGCCCCTCGGCCAATGCATCGAGAACGGCGAGCGCGCGGGCGACGGCGGCGACTTGGCGGGTGGCTGGTTGACCGGTACGGGCCATGATACGCTTGAGCTGAATTTTGACATAGAGTTGCCCAGTGGGCAATTAGCGCGCGAAATGCTGCCCTCCTCCTCTCCTTACGTCGTCATCGGCGCCGGCATCCACGGCCTGTCGACCGCGTATCACCTCGCCCGCGAGCTCCAGGCGCGCGGGCTGGGCTCCGGCGCGGACATCGTCGTGCTCGAGAAGTCAAGACCGGGGGCGGGCGCGTCGGGAATCGCGTGCGGCGTCGTCCGCAACAACTATTTCCAGCCGGCGATGAGCGAGCTGATGCAGGCGTGCGTGGAGGTGTGGGAGTCCGACCCCGAGGCCTATCACTACAACTCGGTCGGCTACATCGCGCTGGGGCCTCCCGCGCAGGAGCCAGACCTCGTCGAGATCTACGAGCGGCAGCAGCGGATCGGCTACCGCTCGACGCTCGTCACCGGCGCGGCCGAGGTCGACGCCCACATGAAGAGCCTCTTCCCCGACTGGCGCGCGCAGGGCGTCACCGCGTGCCTGCACGAGCACCAGGGCGGCTTCGCCTTCAACCAAGACTCCGTCGACGGCCTGCTCGGCAAGGCGGAGGGCGAAGGTGTCCAGGTGCTCACCGGCGTCACCGTGACGGACTTCATGTTCGCCTCGGACGACTCCGTCCGTTCGGTCGTCACCGACCAGGGCACGATCGAGGTCGGCGAGCAGGTGGTCCTCGCGCCGGGCCCCTGGGCGCCGCGGTTCTGGAGCCTGCTCGGGCTCTCCGACCGGATCGACGTGCGCACGCCCGCGGACGAGCTCGTCGAGGACCAGCCGATGTGGACGTACTGGAATTTGCAGGAGGGCGAGATCGCGGTCGATCCGACGATGTTCGCGACGGCGGACGGCGGCCCGCCACCGGTGATCCACCTCGACACCGATGCGCCGCTCCTCACCGACGACGGCACGCTCGTCACCGACGAGCTGTGGGGGATTTACTTCAAGCGCGACCGCCACGGCGTCCAGGGCGGCGCGTCGCCGCTCGTCGTCGAGGGCGAAGTTGAGCTGGATCCTTATCCTTCGACGACGAACGTCGACCCGGACTTTGCGGACATGTGGTGCGCCGCCCTCTCGCACTCGATGAGCCGCTTCGAGGGCTGCCGCGAGCTCTACAAGAACGCACGCTCGGGCGGGGTCGGCGCCTTCACGGTCGACAACTTCCCCGTTTTCGACCACGTGCGCCCGAACGTGTACGCGGTGCTCGACTCGAACCACGGCTACAAGATGATCGGCGTCGGCCGCGAGGTCGCGAAGGTGCTCGCCGGCGACCATTCGAGCCTGCTCTACCCGTTCCGTTTCGACCGCTTCGCCTCCGGCGACCTGCACCCGGTCTCGCACTCGCCCTATCCCTGGTCGTAGTGGCCGGGTCGGGCGGCTGCCTTTGCGGGGCGGTCCGGTACCGCGTGGACGGACCGTTGCGCGACGTGTTGTTCTGTCACTGCAGCCGCTGTCGGCGGACGCACGGGCACTTTGCGGCGTACACGGCCTGCGCTCGCGACGACCTCGAGCTGGCCGAAGCGCGTGGGCTCCGGTGGTACGAGAGCGACGGGCGTCGGCGCGGCTTCTGCGTCGAGTGCGGAGCGAGCGTCTTTTGGGATCGTGAGGACAGCCCCACGATCAGCATCTCTGCCGGCACGTTCGAAGAACCGACCGGGCTCAGTCCCGGCCGGCACATCTTCACCACCGACGCGGGTGACTACTACGACATCTAGTGCGAGACGGCGGCGGCGGCTAGCTCGGAGACAAGCGTGTCGGTCGAGAAGCGTTCGAGCGCGAACGGCGCGATCAGGTCGGGCGTGCGTCCGGTCGCGACGAGCTCGGCGAGCGTCGTCCCGACGATCGGCGCGGCCTTGAAGCCGTAAGTCCCCCAGCCGCAGCTGACGAGGAAGCCCCCGACCTCGGTGACGCCGAGGATCGGGCTGAAGTCCGGGCTGATGTCGCACAGCCCGGTCCACTGGCGCAGCACCGCGACATGCTCGAGCTGGGGGAAGAGCTCGAGCACGTGCCGGGCGGAGTATTCGAGGAAGGGGAACGTGCTCGTGCCGCGGTACGTGGTGTACGGCTCGATCTCGGCGCCGATCAGGAGCTCGCCGCGGTCGGTCTGCGAGACGTACACGTGCATCTGGGAGGAGACGATGATCACGTCGAGGAACGGCTTCAGCGGCTCGGTGACGAACGCCTGCAGGATGTGCGTCGTGATCGGCAGCGGCACCTCCGCCATGTCGGCGACGAGCGTCGACCAGCCCGCGGTCGCGCTCACGACCGTGCCGCACGAGATCTTTCCGCGCGTCGTCTGCACGCCCGTCACGCGGCCGTTCTCGCGCTCGATCCCGGTCACCTCGGTGTAGGGGTGGATCTCGACGCCGGCCCGGTCGGCACCGCGCGCGTACCCCCAGACAACGGCGTCGTGCCGGATGATCCCGCCGCGCGGGTGGTAGAGGGCGCCCAGGATCGGCCAGGTGACGTCCTGCGAGAGGTCGAGCTCGGGGCAGAGCCGGGCGATCTCCTCTGTCGAGATCACGCGGCTGTCGATCCCCAGCAGCTGGTTCACCTCGGCGCGTTCGGTAGACGTGATCAAGGCGCGATCCGAGTGCGCGAGCGTGAGGTGGCCCTGCTGGGAGAAGAGGAGGTTGAAGTCGAGCTCGAGCGAGAGGTGCTCATACAGTTTCACGCTCGCCTGGTAGAACGCCGCTCCCTCTGGGGTGCGGTAGTTCGAGCGGATGATCGTCGTATTGCGTCCGGCGGCGCCCGAGCCGATGTAGCTCTGCTCCAGCACTGCGACATCGGTGATCCCGTGCTCCTTGGCGAGGTAGTAGGCAGTCGCGAGCCCGTGCGAGCCGCCGCCGACGATCACGACCTCGTAGCTGTCCTTCAGCTTTCCGCGCGGGCGCCACATCCGCCGCTCCCGGAAGATGTCCTTCATGCGAGGCCCGCCGCGGCGTCGAGCACGACCTCGGCCACGTGGTCGGCGTACTCCTGCGGGAAGAAGATCCGGAACTCGTCGCCGTCACGGAGCACGGTCGCGCGCACATGCGCGACCGTTCCGGTCGCGGGCAGGGCATCGAGGTTGAGGTCGGTGAGGCGCCGCAGCAGCCGTTCGCCGGTGACCTGAAGGCCGGCGAGTCCCTTGTCGAGGTCATCCGGGACCTGCAGCGAGATGTCCCGCACCCCCGGCGGCGCGTCCCGCAGGGCGCGCTCGAGCGGCGAGCGCTGCACCGGCTCGAAGCCGTTTTCGGCGCGCGCGGAGGACGGGTCGAGAAACTCGAACTCTAGCCCACTCACGAGCGCTGCCTCGCTCCCTCGGGGTCGTGGAACGCGCGCAGCCGTACCGACGCCTGCTCGAGCCCGCCGTCCACGCGGATCTCGAGCCGCGAGCCTTCCTCGGCGAGATCCGGCGGAACCCAGGCGAGGCCGATCGCCTTGCCGAGCAACTCGCTCCAGCGGGCGCTCGTCACACGGCCGGCGGGCCGACCGTCGACGACCACCTGGCCGCCCTCGAGCGGCACAACCCCGTCGTCCATCTCGAAGCCGACGAGCCGCTCACGAGCGCCGCGCTCCTGCATGTGCTCGAGCGCCCACTTGCCGACGAAGTCGTCCTTATCGAACTTGACCAGCCAGGCCATGTTCGCGTCGAGCGTGTTCGACTCCGAGTCGGTGTCCTGGCCGACGATGAGGTGCTGCTTCTCGAGCCGCAGGATCCGCTGCGCTTCGAGCCCGAACGGCCGGGTGCCGAGGTCGGCCCCGCGGTCGAGCAGTGTGTCCCAGAGGTACTCCCCGTACGAGCTCGGAAAGTGGAGCTCGTACCCGAGCTCTCCGACGAAGCCGATCCGCAGCAGCAGGCAGGGCACGCCCGCAACGTGCGCTCGCTTGGCGTCGAGGTACGTGAAGGCCTCAACGGAGCAGTCGAGCGTGGTCAGCCTGCCGAGGAGCTCGCGTGCGTGCGGCCCGGCGACGTTCACCGCCGCGAGGGCTCCAGTGAGGTTGACGACCTCGACGTCGAAGCCCCAGACCGCGTTCCACCAGCGGAACCACTCGAGCACGACGCCGGCGCCGGTCGAGGTTGTGGTCACGTAAAACTCCTCCTCCGCGAGCCGCCCGATCGTGCCGTCGTCCATGATCCGCCCGGCGTCTGTGCCAAGCACGCCGTAGCGAACGCGCCCGACCCGGAGGTCGGCGAAGCGATTGGGGTAGAGGCGCTCGAGGAACGGGACTGCGTCGGGCCCGCTGACGAGCAGCTTGCCCAGGGTGGAGACGTCGATCACGCCGACGGCCTCGTGGACGGCGCGAACCTCGGCCGCGGGATCGCCGTAGGAATGGACGCGGCGCCAGTCGCCCGTCCACATCATCCGGGCACCAAGCTCCTCGTGCCGGTGATGGATCGACGTTCGCCTGGCCGGCTCGTGGCCGCGGCCGGCGAGCAGGCCGAGCGACACGGGCGCCCAGGGCGGGCGCGCCGTGGTCGTCCCGAGGGCTCCCAGACCCATGCCGGTCTCGCCGGCGAAGAGCCGGATCGAGGGCAGGTGGCAGAGCCGTCCCTGGCAGGGCCCCATCGTCACGGCCGTGTAGCGCTTCGCGAGCTCGATCGAGTCGAAGCCCTCCGCGAGCGCGCGCTTCACGTCCTTCCGGGTCACGTCCTCGCAGATACAGACGAAGCACTTCCCCTTGCCGGAGTACGCCGGCGCCGGCTGCACAACCTGGCCGCGCTCGCCCGTGACGGAGCCTGCGGCTTCGACGCCGGCGGGCAGGCCGCGCGGGACGAAGATTCCGCGTCCGGCGTCGTACTCGATTTTCGCGCCCGCCTGCGAGAGCAGGGAGTAGGCGGGCTGGCGGCCACCAGACATGACGAGCAGGTCGCACTCGACCTTCTCGCCGTCGATCGCGACGGAGCTGACCCTGCCCTTCCTACCCCGGGCGACGATTTCCTCCGGCGCCTGGTCGCCGATCTCGAAGACGCGCGCAACGTCCGTCCCGGCCCGTCGGAGGTCGTCGGCGATCGTCTCGCCTCCGGTTGCGAGCACGACAGCGCGCTCGCCCGGCCGCAACGACCACTGTTCGATCAGGCGCCGGGCCCCTCCGGAGAGCATGACGCCGACGAGGTCGTTGCCGGGGAAGAGCAGCGGCTGCTCGATCGTGCCCGTCGCGACGACGATCCGCTCGGCGCGGAAGCGGTAGAGGACGCTGCCCGCAGCCACCGCGACGAGCCCGCCCTCGTAGATCCCGATCGCGCGGGCCGGCGACAGCACTTCGAATGGCGCCGACGCGATGTGCGCCGCCTCGCCAAGCCCGTCGTCGACGAGCACGACTTGCCGGCCGGCGTCGGCGGCCTCCTGTGCCGCGGCGATCCCGGAGGCCCCGCCGCCGATCACGAGCACCTCTGCGCGCCGGTGCTCGGTGTCGAACCGGTGCGTGCGCCGGCCGTGCTTGTCGATCCGGCCGAGCCCGGCCGCGCTGCGGAGGAAGCGCTCGTAGATGGGCCAGGCTCGTCTTGGCCGCATCATCGTTCGGTAGTAGAAGCCAACAGGGAGGAACGGCCCTCCGACCTTGTCGACGACCGACATCAGGTCGCGGTCGAGCGAGCCGAGCACGTTCTGCGCCTTCACTACCGCGCCCTCGCGGGCCGGCTCCATGCACGCCCGGACGCTGGGAACACCGTCGATCTGCAGCAAGCAGTTGGGGCAATGACCCGAGCAGCAGAGCAGTCCGCGCGGGCGGTGGTACTTGAAACTGCGCGAGAAGACGCGCCGTCCGGACGCGAAGAGGGCTGAGGCAACCGTGTCCCCGTCGAAGGCGTGGACAGGCTTTCCGTCGAAGAGGAACGGGAACTGGCGGTCGCGATTCAGGCGCTCCCCCTGCTGCGGCGGCAGGCGCATCAGGTTGCCGGCGTGTCGGGAGTGGCGGCTGCTTGGGGAGCCGGGGGCGCGTTTTTGCTCGGCGCTACGAGCTCCGTCGTCAGAACCTCATTCGTCCGGGTGTCGCGCTCGGCCTGGAACCACGACTCGCAGCCGAAGCGGTGAAACCACCACTCGCGCTGGATACCGGCGACATTGCGGCGGAAGTACACGTAGGAGCCGAGCTCTCGAAGTGACGGCGGCCCCTGCGGGCGCACCGAGATCTCGCCTGCAAAGACGAACTCGTTGACATCTCGGGGCCCGCAATTCGGGCACGGCAGTAAGAAGGACATAGTATCGCCGTCAGGGAAACGCTATTGCCATTCTGTCAGCTGCGGCGAGGCGACGCAAGGCGGTGGAACGGACCCAGTTCAGGGATCTTCGCGCCCGGCCCCTTCGACAGAGCTAGCCGGGCCGCGACAGCGGCCCCTTCAGGGATCTTGCGCGATGAGCATCCGCATCCGCGGATGCTCATCTTGCGCCAAATATTCAGCGCGGTAAGGTCACCCCAAGCGACCTCAGGAGGGACGGATGGCGACCGCTGTCGGGCCGAGCATCGAGCAGATCCGCAAGCTGGCGCAGGAGCGCGGGATCGAGTTCTACTTCGCGCAGTTCGTGGACATGTACGCGCGACCGAGCGCGAAGCTGATCCCGGCGGCGAACCTGGACGACCTGGTCGGCGAGGGTGCCGGCTTCGCCGGCTTCGCCGCCGGCGAGATCGGCCAGCTGCCGAACGACCCGGACATCGCGGCCATGCCCGACCTGAGCAGCTACACGCCGGTGCCGTGGGAGCAGAATCTCGCCCGCTTCGCCTGCGACATCCACGTCGACGGCGAGGAGTGGCCGTACGACCCGCGCACGATTCTGCGCCGGGGGCTCGCGCAGGCGAAGAGCAAGGGCTACGAGTTCAGGATCGGGATCGAGCTCGAGTACTTCCTGCTGCGTTCGACGTCCGACGGCGGGATCGAGGTCGCCGACACCCTCGACGACCTCGAGAAGCCTTGCTACGACCTGAAGGGGCTGACCCGCAACTACGAGTTCCTGACCACGGTCTCGCGGTACATGAACGAGCTCGGCTGGGGGAACTACGCGAACGACCACGAGGACGCGAACGGCCAGTTCGAGCAGAACTTCGCGTACGCCGACGCGCTCGCGAGCTGCGACCGCGCGATCTTCTTCCGCTACATGATCCACACGCTCGCGCAGCAGCGCGGCCTGCTCGCGACCTTCATGCCGAAGCCGTTCACCCACCTGACCGGTAACGGCTGCCACTTCCACATGTCGCTGTGGGACGACGAAGACACGAACGTGTTCCTTGACGACGACGACCCGCGCGGTCTCGGCATGTCCGAGACGGGATATCACTTCATTGGCGGCCTGACGCGCCACGCCAGGGCCTACAGCGCGATCACCGCACCGACCGTCAACTCCTACAAGCGGCTGAAGCTGGGAACGACCGCCAGCGGCGCGACTTGGTCGCCCGTGTGGATCTCGTACGGCCGCAACAATCGCACCCAGATGCTCCGCATCCCCGCGCCGGGACGGATCGAGGACCGGACGATCGACGGGTCGTGCAACCCCTACCTGGCGGCTGCGGCGGTCCTCGCCGCGGGCCTCGACGGGATCGAGAACGGGGTCGACCCGGGCGACCCGAACACGCAAAACCTCTACGCCACGCCTTACGAGGAGCTTCGGAGCCGCGGCCTGGAGACGCTGCCGCCGAACCTGCTCGACGCCACGATCCAACTCGAGGGCGACGATGTCCTCCGGGCGGCGCTCGGCCGCGGCCGGGACGAGGACTACGTCGACTACTTCATCCGCGTCAAGCGGGAGGAGTGGAACCGCTACCACGAGCAGGTGACCCCGTGGGAGATCAAGGAGTACCTGACGCGGTTCTGATCGGAATCCCTACGATGGCGTAGATGTGCGGAATCGTCGGACTGTTCGCGAGGGCGACCGAGGTCGAGGACCGGCTCGGCGAGCACCTCGCCGCCATGCTCGAGCAAATGAGCGACCGCGGGCCCGACAGCGCGGGCGTCGCCGTCTACCGCGACCCCGCGCCCAGCGGCTCGACGAAGCTGACGCTCTTCTCTCCCGACCCGCTGCAGGATTGGGATGCGGTGGCCGACGGGCTCGCAGCCTCGTTCGGCGGTTCGCCGGCGGCGAGTGTCCGCGCCAGCCACGCGGTCGTCGTCGTCGAGGCCGACGCGGATGCGGCCGAGGCATGGATCCGGAGCCACCGGCCCGACCTGCGCGTCATGAGCGCGGGGGAGACGATCGAGATCTACAAAGAGACGGGCCGGCCGGAGGAGTTCGTCGAGCAGTTTCGGCTCGGCGACTTTCACGGCACCCACGCGCTCGGTCACACGCGCATGGCGACGGAGAGCCGCGTCACGACGGAGGGCTCGCATCCCTTCTCGACCGGCTTCGACCTCTGCCTCGTGCACAACGGCTCGCTCTCGAACCACAACCGGCTGCGCCGGAACCTCCGGCGCGAGGGGGTCGAGTTCCGCACCGAGAACGACACCGAGGTCGCAGCCGGCTACCTCGCCTGGCGCCTGCGGGAGGGCGCGACGCTCGAGCAGGCACTCGAAGGCTGCCTCGAGGACCTCGACGGCTTCTACACCTTCCTGGTCGGGACGAAGGATGGGTTCGCCGTCCTCCGCGATCCGATCGCCTGCAAGCCTGCCGTCCTGGCCGAATCCGACGACTGGGTCGCGATGGCCTCGGAGTACCGCGCGATCGCCGTCCTGCCCGGTGCCGCCGAGGCCAGGATGTGGGAGCCCGAGCCGGGTGTGGTCTACGCATGGGAGCGAGCGAAGGTCTGATGGCGACGGAGACTGCTCGCGCGGCCGAGGTCGTCGATCTGGCGGACACGCCGGTGCGAGAGCTCAACCAGCGGCTGCACGACCTGGCGGGCGACGCCAAGGGGCCGCGACGCTGGCGGGTGCGGCATCCGAACGGCGCGCACGCCGTTGCCTGCGGCCTCGACGCCGAGGTCGAGGTCGAGGTCGAGGGTCATGTCGGTTATTACTGCGCCGGGATGAACAAGCGCGCGACCGTGCGGGTGCACGGGAATGCGGGCACCGGGCTGGCGGAAAACATGATGTCCGGGACGGTCGTCGTCGACGGGAGCGCCAGCCAGTCGGCCGGGGCGACCGCCCACGGCGGCCTCCTCGTCGTGCGTGGCGATGCCGCCGCGCGCTGCGGCATCTCGATGAAAGGGGTCGACATCGTCGTGCGCGGGTCGGTCGGTCACCTGAGCGGGTTCATGGCGCAAACCGGGAACCTGGTCGTTTGCGGCGACGCCGGCGACGCGCTGGGCGACTCGATCTACGAAGCACGCCTCTACGTCCGCGGGGAGGTCGCCGGGCTGGGCGCCGACTGCATCGAGAAGGAGCTGCGCGACGAGCACCTCGTGCAGCTCGGCGAGCTGCTTGTCCGCGCCGGGATCGACGACGTCGAGGCGCGCGACTTCCGGCGCTACGGCTCCGCGCGCACGCTCTACAACTTCAACGTCGACAACGCCGGAGCGTATTGACGACGCCCCCGCAGTCTGCGTGGCGGCCAGGCCTGCGCGAGTCGGCCCTCTACGACCGGAACGTGATCGCCGAGATCCAGCGCGCGGCGCGCGAGGGGATCTACGACATCCGCGGCTTCGGCGCCAAGCGGCGGGTGCCGCACTTCGACGACCTGCTCCTACTCGGCGCCAGCGTCTCGCGCTACCCGCTCGAGGGCTACCGGGAGCGCTGCGACACGGATGTCGTGCTGGGGACGCGCTTCGCGCGCAAGCCGCTGGAACTGCGCATTCCGATCACGATCGCAGGCATGAGCTTCGGCGCGCTCTCCGCGCCCGCGAAAGAGGCGCTGGGCCGCGGCGCCAGCGAAATGGGAACCTCCACCACGACCGGCGACGGCGGTATGACCGCCGAGGAGCGCGAGCACTCGAAGTTGCTCGTCTATCAAGTCCTGCCCTCGCGCTACGGCGTCAATCCCGACGACCTGCGCGCCGCCGACGCGATCGAGGTCGTCGTCGGCCAGGGGGCGAAGCCGGGCGGGGGCGGCATGCTGCTCGGCCACAAGATTTCCGACCGCGTCGCTGGGATGCGCGGCCTGCCGGTGGGGATCGACCAGCGGAGCGCCTGCCGCCACCCCGACTGGACCGGCCCTGACGACCTCGAGATCAAGATCGGCGAGCTGCGTGAGATCACCGACTGGGAGAAGCCGGTCTTCGTCAAGGTCGGAGCGACGCGCACCTACTACGACGTCGCCCTCGCCGTGAAGGCGGGCGCCGACGTCGTCGTCGTCGACGGGATGCAGGGCGGCACCGCCGCCACGCAAGACGTGTTCATCGAGCATGTCGGCATCCCGACCCTCGCCGCCGTCAGGCTCGCCGTCGAGGCGCTGCAGGACCTCGACATGCACCGGCGTGTGCAGCTGATCGTCTCGGGCGGGATCCGAACTGGTGCCGACGTCGCCAAAGCGCTCGCGATGGGCGCGGATGCGGTCTCGATCGGCGTCGCGGCGATCATCGCGCTCGGCGACAATAGCCCAGAGCACGAGGACGACTATCAAGCGCTCGGGACGTCCGCAGGCTACTACGACGACTGGCAGGCAGGGCGCGATCCCGCGGGGATCTCAACGCAAGAAGAGGAGCTCGCCGCGCGCCTCGATCCCGAGCTCGGGGGCCGCCGCGTCGCCAACTATCTGCGCGTGCTTACGCTCGAGACGCAGACGCTTGCGCGCGCGTGCGGCAAGTCGCACGTGCACAACCTCGAGCCCGAGGACCTCGTCGCGCTGACGATCGAAGCGGCCGCGATGGCCCGTGTTCCGCTCGCCGGGACCGACTGGATCCCGGGCTTCCACAGCGCCGACTGACCCAGGCCGCTCGAGCGGCGCAAGCCCGCGGCTTGACTTCTACCTTCGATGTGCGTTTCGATTGGCACATCAGGCATGCGGTGGCAAACCAGGAGGTTATTGGTGGGTGCAGCAGAGTTCGAGGCAAGAGGCGTGGTTGTAGAAGAGAGCGGGCTAGCCCGCGAGACGAACTGGTGGGGCGCGTTCGTGATCGGGCTCTCCGGAACCGTGCTCGTGATCGGCCTGATCGGCTACGCCCTCCTCTACCTGGGCGGACTGGCGATCGTCCTCTTCGCCGTGCTCACCGCGGCGGGAGTGTTCCTCTGCTTCTGCCTGGCTGAGATGGCCGCGACGTGGCCGGAACGCGCCGGCGGCCTACCGTCATACGCGTTCGAAACGTTCAAGCCGCTTGGAGCTCGTGTGGCCAACCACATCGGCGGGCTGTCGTCGTGGGGGTACTGGCTGGGGTGGTTCACCGTCGCACCAATCAACTCCTACCTCGCCGCCATCTACTTCAACGACCTCTTCGACATCTCGTATGGAGGCGCGTTCGGCCCGGTCCACGAGAAGTTCGGCGCCGAGATCGGGATCAGCACGTTCGTCACCGCGCTCGCCTTCATGCTGATCATGTTCGTTCCGTGCTGGCTCGGGATCCGCCTGGGCGCGACGTTCGCGACCATCCTCGGGATCGGCACGATCATCCCGCTCGTCGTCCTGATCTTCCTGCCGATCTTCGACATCGGCCAGTTCTCGTGGGGCAACCTCGACGGGCTCGGCCTGCCGGCCGGGATCGACGGAGGCTTCCAGTACATCGTCGGGTGGGCGTTCATCTACACCTGGACGGTCCTGGCGATGGAGGCCGCGGCGTGCTACATCGGCGAATGCAAGGAACCGGTCCGTGACGCCAAGATCGCGCTGACCGCTGAGGGCCTGTTCGGCCTCTTCGTCTACGTGGCTCTCCCGATCATGGTTCTCGGCGTCCTCGGGTACTCGGGGATCACCGGTCTCGGCACCGAGGATGCGCCGTTCATCGGCGACGCGAGCGGGCTCTTCAACGGCTACGTCGACGCGATCTTCGGCACCAGCACGTTCTGGGAGTGGTTCATCGGGGTGTCGCTGATCGTCGCGCTCCTGCTCTCGGTGCTGAACGCGGTCATGGGCGCCTCGCGCGGCCTCTACCAGAACTCACAGGACGGTCTGATTCCGAAGGCGTTCATGTGGACGAACAAGCACCGCGCGCCTTCGTTCGCGATGCTGTTCAGCCTGCTCTTCTCGATCGGCGTCCTCTGTCTCGGCTCGCCGCTCCAGATCTACGTCTTCTCAAACATGGGCTACCTGTTCGCGGTCGCCATCTCGCTGGTCGGCTACGGCATCTTCCGCGCGACTCGAAACGACATGGTGAGGCCGCTCGTGATGCCGATGTGGATGGGTCCGCTGGGCCTCGCGGTGGGCGTGGCGTTCCTGCTGCTCTGGGCCATCGGCGGCTACTTCGCGGCCGACTATGCGGTTGGCACGGGCTACCGGTGGCTGTACTGGATCGGGCTGATCCTGCTTGCGCTCTACTTCCCGCTCAACTGGTGGCGCAAGATGGAAGATCGTGCGGACAACACCCGGCCGGAGGAGCCGCGGGCCGAGATGACGCCCTAGATGTTTCGCCGCCGCCGCCGGTGGGATCCGCAGCCCACCGACCCGTGTGAGGTGATCCTCGCCTCGGACGGGAGGCAGGCGTTCAGTGAGAGTGCGGTCGCAAGAGCGGCCGCACTCTCCGGCAACAGGCCGGTCGCGGTCGTGACGGTGGCGAAGGTATACGGGTCCTCGTTCGGGCTGCCGCATCCCGGCCTCCTGCCGACCAAGGAAGAGGTGAAAGAGCGCCGCGGGTGGGTCGAGGACGCCATCGTGCGGCTCCAGCGCGACCGGATCGACGCGGACGGCCAGGTCGCCGCGACGCGCCGGGCGACCAAGAAGCTCGCGCAGGTCGCGGTCCTGCGAGGCGTGCGGGTGGTCGTCATCGACGAGACGACCTCGCGCGGCCTGAGGCGCGTGATCGAAGGTGACGTCGGATCCGAGCTGCGACGCAAGCTGCGCCGCCGCGGGATCGAGGTCGAGATCGTTCCGCGCAGCTAGGACGGCTGCGTCAGAATCACCGGATGGAGCCGCGCTTCGACTCGGTGCCGGAGGAGTTCGACGCCCCGATCGGGGGCGGCTTCATTACGGGCGCGCCCGAGGGTATCGGCTCCTACTTCGACGAGGTCCCGGAGCGGCAGCGGCTCGAGACCGGCACGGGTGCGGATTCGGACACGATCTCCGAGTTCCGGCGGACGCTCGGGATGTTCGCCACCGGCGTCACGATCATCACGACGAGACTCGGCGAGCAGGTGCACGGCATGACCGCGAACGCCTTCATGTCCGTCTCGCTGCAGCCCCCGCTCGTGCTGATCTCGGTCGACCGGCGTGCCCGGATGCACGCGCTGCTGAACGAGGGAGCCCAGTACGGGATCAGCGTGCTCGCCGACGGGCAGGAGCGGCTCTCCGACCACTTCGCAGGCCGCGCCTCCGAGGAGGCGTTCGAGGCGCGCTTCGAAGTGGTTCGCGACACGCCGCTCGTCGAGGGCGCGATCGCGCAGCTCGTGGCCAGGGTCGTACGCTCGTACTGGGGCGGCGACCACTCCCTGTTCGTCGGGCAGGTCGAGTACGCGCGCCACGCCGGCGGACAACCTCTGCTCGTTCACGGCGGCAAGTACGAGCAGCTCCTGCACGACGCTCCGGTCATCTCCCTGTTTCCGGACGACGTCCTCGCTCGGCTCACCGCCGGCAGCTCGGAGCGGACCTATGGGGCCGGGGAGGCGATCGTCCGCTCCGGCGAGACTGGAGAAGAGCTCTTCGTGATCCTCGAGGGCGAGGTGCGCGTGGGCCGCGACGGTCGGACAAGGCGGACGCTCGGTCCGGGCGACTTCTTCGGTGAGATCGGCGTGCTCACCGGACAGCCGCGCACGGCCGATGCGATCGCAACGGGCGCGGTGCGTTGCATCGCCGTCCCTCGCGAACTGCTGCGCCTGGCGGTCGAGGCCGAGCCCCTGCTCGGCTGGAAGCTGCTCGAGGTCCTCGCCGGACACCTCCGCGAGGACTAGATCTTGAGCCGCGACAGCTAGCTGCGTGGCCGCGTCTTCTCCGGGTCATAGAACGGAAAGCGCACGACGGTCGCGGCGATGCGCTTCTGGTGGCCGTCCAGCTTTCCGACCTCCACCTCGGTGCCGAGCTCGGCGTAGCGGACATTCATCCGGCAGAGCGCGATGTTCTTCTTCAGGATCGGCGAGCGCGTGCCGCTCGTGACCACGCCGACCTGATGGCGCCCGACGTGGACGCAGTCGCCGTGTGACCCCGCCTCGTTGCCCTCAAGCTCGAGGCCGACGAGCGTTCGCTGCGGATGGGCGCGCTGTTCCGCGAGTGCTTCTTTGCCCACGTAGTCGTCTTCCTTGTCGGCCGGGACGGTGAACCCGATGCCCGCCTCGAACGGGTCGACCTGGTCGTCGAACTCGATCCCCGGGAAGACGAGCCCCGCCTCGATCCGGATCGTGTCGAGCGCTTCCAGGCCGAGCGGGGCGAGTCCGAACGGCTCGCCGGCCTCGAGCACCCCGTCCCAGAGCGCGGGCGCCTCCCGAGGATGGCAGAAGAGCTCGTAGCCGAGCTCGCCCGAGTACCCGGTGCGCGACACGATCAGCGGCAGACCCTGCGGCCCGCCCAGCCGGGCGACCGAGAAGCGGAACCACTTCAGCTCCTCGAAGGGCGTCTGTGTCGGTGCTGTCCAGATCAGGCCGCGCAAGATGTCGCGGCTGGCCGGCCCCTGGACGGCGACGTTGTGCAGTTCGTCCGTCGACTCCTTCACCCAGGCGCGCAGCCCGAGGCTCTCCGCCTGCTCGCGCAGCCAGACCCCGTCGTAGTCGCCGCCGCCGACGAAGCGGAAGTTCGTCGGGTGAAGGCGGAAGATCGTCGCGTCGTCAATCATTCCGCCGGTGTCGTTGCACATGGCCGTGTAGACGACCTGGCCGTCGGCGAGGCGGCGGACATCGCGCGTGACGGTCGCCTGCAGCAAAGCCTCCGCATCCGGCCCGACGATCTCGAACTTCCGCAGCGGCGAGAGATCCATGATCGCCGCACGCTCGCGGCACGCCCAGTACTCCGAGACTGCGCCGAGGTTGTCGTAGGCGGTTGGCAGCCAGTAGCCGTTGTACTCGGTGATCCGGCTCGTGAGCGCCGAGGTACGCGGCTCGAAGCCGGTCTTCTTCGTCAGCTTCGGCTTCGCGTCGGGGGTGACGCGATGGGCGATCGCAGCCGAGAATCGCTCCTTGGCCGGGTAGACCCGCACGTGCACTTCCGTCGGGTTCCAGGCATTCGCCGGGTCGATGTCGTCCGGGCACGCGCTCGACAGGCAGACGAGGTCGGTCATCGCCCGCAGCAGCACGTAGTCCCCGGGTCGTGACCACGGCTCGTCGGAGACGAGCACGTTCCCGGCGAAGGCGGTGTTGTAGAAGAAGTTGAGCGCCGGCCACCCCTTGCGCGGTGCGATCGTGTATGGGAGGAGCTCGGCGTTGAAGTTGTCCGAGCAGTTGACGTGCCCGAAGTACCCCATGTCCTCGTAGTACTTCGCGTAGCAGGCGAGCGCGAACGTGTCGTGCCGCCCGACCGTATCCCGGACTACCTCGACGAGCGGCTCCATGTCGGCGTCGTAGAACTTGCCGAAGAGCCCGGGGACTGGGTACGCGCTCCCCATCAATGAGCGCGTCGTCGTCGAATCGAGGCCGCGCTCGACGCCCGCCTGGAGCTTGCCGGAATCGAACGCGAGGAAGTCCGAGCACTGGCGGCCTCGCACGTCGATCACCTGGATGTATTCGCCCGCGCGAACCTCGTACGCCAGGGCAGACGCGCGGTCGACCTGGAAGTCGAGCCGCGGCTCGGCCAGCGGGTCGGGCAGCGCAGGTTCGAGGTCGTCGCGCGGAGTGGCACGGCGGATCTCGAGCTGCAGGTCGGTCGCGGGGATCCCGCCCTCGACGACCGGGTCGCCGGGTGGTGCGGCGACGGCGACGACGACCGCGCGCGAGGCGCGGAACGTCTCCTCCGTCCCTGGCGGCGACGCCGGCCCGAACAGCTCCGCCGGCCCGGTCCGAAGGTCGAGTGCCCCGTAGTCCTCACTCGCGACCGTCAATTCGGCGCGCTGCGCGCCGTGCAGGTCGCGCACGGTCAGCCGGTCGTCGGGCTCGAGCGCGACGACGGTCGACTCGCCCGGACTGACGCGGTACGTCTCCCGGGCCGGGTCGCGGAGCAGAAGCGTCGCCATCCGCTTAACCCGCCTTGGCCGGCTCCTTCGCCTCCTCCTCGGCGGCCTGCGCCAGCAGCTGCTCGGCGAGCTCGCGCTTGGCGTCCGCGTCCAGCTTCTTCACCTCGTTCTCGACCGCCCGGCGGTTGTAGGTCTGGTTCCAGTAGTCGAGTGACTCGAACCCCAGCAGCACCGCCTTGCCGACGAACTGGCGCAGCACCTCGTTTGTCGGGCCCATCACCCAGCCGGCTTTCGCGTCGCGCAGGTAGCGCTCGAGCTCCATGTCGCGCTTGTAACCGGAGCCGCCGCACGCGTGGAGCATCTTGTCGACGACATGGGCGACGTTCTTCGCGGCCTCGAACTTGATCTGCCACGCCCAGTGCAGGAACTTCGCGCGCGCAGTCTCGCCCGGCGCCAGAACCTTCGTGTTGTCGTCCGTCTCCCGGTCCATGGCCTGCGCGACCGAGAACATGAACAGCCGGGCCGCGTTGGTGTCCATGACCGCCTCGCCGACGTAGTCCTGGATCGTCGGGTAGTCCGCGACGCGCAGGCCGACGTCCACGTGCTTGCGTCGCGTCGTGTGGCGCTTGGCGATGTCGATCGCCCCCAGCGCGATCCCGTTCCAGACCGACGACGATCCAATCAGGAACCAGGGGTCGACGGTCTCGTCGTTCGACTCGGCGCCGTCGCCGACCGGGCCGACGATCTGCTCGGCGGGGACGTCGACGTTGGGGACTTCGATCGGGCCTGATTGGTTGCCGCGTAGGCCGAGCGCGTCCCAGAGCGAGGGCTGCGCCTCCACCTGGTCGCCGTCGATCACGAAGACGGACAGGTCGTCGTAGCCCGTGAAGTCCGGGCTCGTGGTCTGGACGACGTAGAAGTCGGCAAAACCGCCGGAGGTCGTCCACGAGGCCTTCTTGCGCACCTTGTAGCCGCCGTTCGAGCGCTCGGCGCCCGACGAGATCGGATACCAGAAGTGCGAGCCCGTCTCGGGATCAGAGTATGAGAGCGTGCCGATCTTGCCGCTCCGGAGCGGCTTGATGTACTTCTCGATCAGCTCCGGCGTCGAGCGGAGCATGATCGCGTTGACCGCCCCGATGTGCATCACGTAACACATCGCGGTCGACGCGCAGCCGTAGCGCGCGATCGTCTCGCACACCATTCCGTAGGCGACGTGGTTCTGGCCGAGGCCGCCGTGCTCCTCGGGCACCGTCAGCCCCAGGAATCCGTGCTCACCGAGCAGCTCGAGGTTACGTCGGGGATAGAGCAGTTCGTCGTCGGAGCGCTTCGCGTTCGCCCGGAGCTCCTGCTCGCACAACTGGATCAGCTGCGCGCGAAGCTCCAGCTGCCGGTCGGTGAGGACCCAGTCCGGATCCCACTCGTAGCCGAGACCCCAAAATGGCTCGGCCCCCCACATCTTCTCGGACATCGTCACCTCCGGCTCAGTGGCGCGGGTGCGCGCAAGCTCATCGTACGAGTTTCCGTCAGGTCGATCCAGCGGTCGAAGAGTGCCCTGCCGTGGGCGCGCATCGCCTCCGCGCCCTCGGCGATCCCGCGCAGGAAGGCGGCGCTGGCCTCCGCGCCGAGCGTCCGCTCGAGCGACGCCGCGTACTCCGGCACCTCGGCCCACTCCCCCGCCATCGCACCCGAGACCTCGAGGTGGAACTGGACGCCGTACGCGTGCCGATAGCGGAACGCCTGGTTCTCGTACGCCGGCGAGGTGGCGAGCCGGACCGCGTCCGCCGGAAGGTCGAACGTGTCGCCGTGCCACTGGAGGGTCACGAGCTCGCGCGGGAGGCCGGCGAAAACCGGATCGTCGAGCGCGGCGCTGGTCAGCGTGACCGGCAGCAGGCCGACCTCCGGCTCGGCGCCCGGGTAGACGCGGGCGCCGAGGCTGGCCGCCAGCAGTTGCACGCCGAGGCAGACGCCGAAGAACGGCACGTCCGCGCGCACCGCCTCCGCGATCAGCCGCCTTTCCGCCGCTAGCCAGGGAAGTTGATCGTCGTCGGTCGCGCTCATTGGCCCGCCCATCGCAACGATCGCGTCGAACGCGCCCCGGTCCGGCAGCGGCTCGCCCTCGTCGAGCTCGACCCGTTGCAGGGCGGCGCCGCGCTCGTGGAGGACGTCCTCATAGACGCCCGGCGGCTCGCAAGCGATGTGCTGGAGGACGAGAACGCGCACGGGATTCAGCGTCAGAGCGTTCGGCTTCAGTCCGCTCAGTGTCCGGCCGGCTGCTCCCAGCCCTCGAGCACAGGGGGCTGCCAGTCCGTCCCGACGGTCCTCGACCCCTCGACCCACGACCCGAGCTCGGGCTGCGGGAACTTGCAGTGCTTCGCCTTCAACTGGATCCCGTAGGAGTTGCCCGACTGCAGGTGGGTGACGAGCACCTTGCGCGCGAACTCGTGCTCGCGGCCCGCGGGAATCGGGAAGTAGATCTTCAGGAACGAGTTCGAGTAACGGTCGAAGACGGCGGGCGTACCCTCCTCGTGGAGCAGCTCGATGTCCTCGAGCCAGTTGATGTCGCCGCCCGGCGTGGCCGCCTCGAGGTCGACGCTCTCGACGAGGGAGATGTCCTCCTGGTAGGGAAAGCGGTGCCCGGCCAGGTACTCGGCGTCGAGCCCGGTGGTCTTCTCCGGCTCCTGGTAGCTCATCAGGCACCCTCTCCGAGCGGCGACTCGGCTAGCGCGGGGAGGTAGTCGACGGGATTCTCGAGGTGCTTTTCGAGTAGCCGCTCGATCTTCGCGAGTGTGCGCTCCTCGCTGACCCCGGGGATCCAGCTAGTGCCTGCGAGCGGTACCTTCGCCATCGCTGCGGCCTCGACCGTGAGTGCGGTGAGGTCCTCCGGCTCGAGCGAGTGGACGTTCGTCTTGCCGCAAGCGCGGGCGAGCAACTGCACCTCGAGCGTGAGGGTATGGAGGAAGTTGTAGACGCGCTCGGCGGCGTCCTCGACGACGAGGCGCTTGCGCAGCTCGGGATCCTGCGTCGTGATCCCCACCGGGCAGCGGCCCGTGTGGCAGTGGTAGCAACGGCCCGCGGGAACGCCGACAGTGCCCTCGTAGTCGGTGACGCCGGGGATCTCCTTGTTGCAGTTGAGCGCCATCAGCGCCGAATGGCCGATCGCGACCGCCTTCGCCCCGAGCGCGATGCACTTCGCGACGTCGCCGCCGTTCCG
>Ga0136635_10000028_pt1 | contig 34201 bp, 39 predicted proteins | sample AntDrymeUQ852106_2_FD_105495 | JGI IMG/M metagenome (GOLD analysis project Ga0136635, IMG submission 105495) | Polar desert sand microbial communities from Dry Valleys, Antarctica - metaG UQ85 (21.06) | ecosystem: Environmental > Terrestrial > Soil > Desert | place: Antarctica: Dry Valley... | reverse complement strand
GTCTAATTCGGAGAGGAGCTGGGCTTGGCGGCCGCGGAGACGGCGGATCTGGCGTTCGATTCCCACCACCTCGGCCTCGGCCGCAGCCAGGGCCGCGTCCTCGGCAGTCTCCACCCAACCTTCCACTCCCAACATCAGACCACTATGACGAGGGGGTGTGACAGAAATGCTTTCGGGAACAGTTCTGAGAGAAAAAATCTGGAAGAAATCTCGAACGCTTCACCTCGGCTCGGCGACCATACCCCTAGAAGTCGAGGCTCAGGACCCGTACAACTGAGGGGTGTTCTCGCAAACGATGTCGGTGGCGATGGTCGGAGCCGAGCCGCGGGCGGTGCGGATCGAGGTACATGTCGGCGCGGCCTCCGAAAAGTTCAACCTCGTGGGCCTTCCCGATACCTCGATCCGGGAGGCAAAGCAGCGGGTCAAGGCCGCGATCACTTCGAGTGGGCACAACTTTCCGCATCGGACGATCACCGTCAACCTGGCTCCGGCCGACTTGCCAAAGGCCGGCGCCGACTACGACCTGCCGATCGCGCTCGGGGTGCTGGCGGCGGCGAAGACCATCCCCCATTTTTCGCGAGTCGTAGTCGCCGGCGAGCTTGCCCTTGACGGCGCCGTTCGCCGGAGTCGATGGGCGATAGGAGCGGGCTTGTTGGCAGCAAAGCGGGGCTGGCCCTGTCTGGTGGCAAGGAGCGACGCTCCCAGCGCGGCGCGGGTCCCGGGCGCCGAGGTGTTTGGGATCGCGAGCCTCGCCGAGGCAGTTGCCTTTGCGACGAAGAGGCCGGAACCAACCCTGCCGATTGTCCACGACGACCCAGCTGACGACGGGATCGACCTGGCGGAGGTGCGAGGCCAACCCTTCGCGCGCCGGGCCTTGGAGGTCGCGGCCGCGGGCGGTCACCACATGCTGATGGTCGGTTCGCCCGGATGTGGGAAGACGATGCTCGCCAAACGGTTCCCGGCATTGCTCCCATTCCTCAGCGACCAGGAAGCAGTCGAGGTTGCCTGTTTGTGGGCGGCCGCCGACCGGCACCGGCGATTCTCCAACCAGCCTCCCTTCCGTTCCCCCCACCATTCGGCTTCGATGGCCGCCATCCTCGGCGGCGGGAGCCTCCATCCAACCCCGGGCGAGATCTCCCTCGCTCACCACGGGGTCTTGTTCCTCGACGAGCTCGGTGAATTCCCTCCGCATTTGCTCAATGCCCTTCGCCAGCCGCTCGAGGAAGGAACGGTGACGATCGCCCGCCGAGGGGCGAGCCTCACCTTCCCCGCTCGGTCGCAGGTGATCGCGGCCTCCAACCCGTGTCCCTGCGGTTTCAGCGGTGACCGGCTGGTGTCGTGTCGATGTTCGGCGGCGGAGATCGCCCGATATCGCAAGCGGCTGGCCGAGCCGTTCCTCGATCGGTTCGATCTGCGAATCGCGATGTCTGCCCCCGATCCCGATTCGCTTCTCGGCCCGCCCGGGGAGGGCTCAGCCACCATTCGGTTAAGGGTCGGCCTGGCGCGCGAGAAACAGTTGCTTAGGGCGGAGGGCACCAACGCTCAGCTCGGACGCCAAGCGCTTGATCGCCTTGTCTACGAGGACGCCGCGGTTGGGCTGATCGGGGTTGCGTTGCGCAAGGGCTTTTTGACCGGACGAGGAGCCGATCGGGTGCGCCGGGTGGCGCGCACCATCGCTGACCTGGCCGCGAGCGAGCAGGTCGAAGAGGCTCACGTCGCCGAGGCGATCGCCTATCGGAGCTCGTTCTGATCGAGCAGGCACTTCCCGAGTTCGTCGTCGAGCTGCCGGGGTTGCCGGCCAAAGTCTGGGTCGAGGGCACCCTGCCTTCGTTACCAGGGGTGGCGATCGTTGGGAGCCGCCGGTCGACGTCCTACGGCAATCGCGTCGCCGCTCAATTCGCCGCGGCTGTCGTCGGCTGCGGCTGGCCGGTGATCTCGGGGCTGGCCCGCGGCATCGACGGCGTCGCCCATCGCGCCTGTCTCGACGCGGGCGGCACCGGCTGGGCCGTGCTCGGATCGGGCCTCGACACGGTCTACCCCAAACAGCATGAATCGCTTGCCCGCGAGCTGATTGCGACCGGGGGCGGCTTGGTTAGCGAGTACCCGCCGGGAACTCCCCCCGCCCCTTTTCGTTTTCCTGCTCGCAACCGGATCATCGCCGCACTGGCCGAGGTGACCGTCGTGATCGAGGCAGCCGTGGATGGCGGGGCGTTGATCACGGCGCGGTTGGCGCTCGAGATGGGAAAAGAGGTGCTCGCCGTTCCGGGCGACATCGATCGCCCAGTATCACGTGGGTGCAATCTGCTGATTCGAGACGGTGCCCACCCAGTGCTCGGCGTCGATGACCTGGTCGAGCTTTTGAGCTTCGCGCTGGGTCCTCCGCCGCGGCAACTGTCGAACCGGACCTCAGCCCAAGGGGTAACAATCGAGGCGGCACTGGCCCAAAGTGAGGCCTCGGTGGGGGAGACCCTGGCCGATCTGGTCCGCCGCCAGCTCAGCGAATAGACGGTGTCCAAAAGTCTGCTGGGCGCCTCGCAAGCCAGATCGCCCAGATCGGAAGGAGTATTCCTGCAATTAGCTGGGTGATCCCCAAGAGTCGAGTATCCAGCCCATGAGCTGGCTTCTCAAACTTGGTCGTCGTATGAATAGATCAGGTGGAAAGGGAGTGAGATCCCGTAGCCTGACTCGAATGATCGACCAAGATGTCGGCGACTACCTCGGGCGGCTCGCTTCCCAGCGCCAACTGAGCCCGCACACGATTGCGGCGTATCGGGGCGATCTTTTCCAGTTCCTCGCCTTCTGTGGTGATCAAGGCGGCGAGGACACCGCCCTGGTGGATCGCCATCTCTTGCGCCGTTACCTCGCGCATTTGGAAGAAGCAGGTTTGAGCCGGCGATCGATCGCTCGGAAGTCCTCGGCGGTTCGGGGTTGGCTCGAGGATTTGGTCAAACGAGGCCACCTGCCGGCTAACCCGGCTGCTCAGCTCGCCCGGCCTCGATTGGGAGAGCGCCTCCCCAGGGCGCTGCCGCGTCGCCAGGTCGCCTCGATCCTTGACGGCCTCCCGTCGACGACGCCCATCGACTTGCGCGATCGGGCCCTTCTCGAAGTCCTCTACGGCACTGGCCTCAGGGTGTCGGAGCTGGCGCAGCTGCGAACAACTGATTTCGCCACCGATCTGATCACCGTGACGGGAAAGGGCGGCAAGGTGAGAGCGGTCCCGATCGGAAGACCTGCCCGAGATGCGGTCGCGGCCTACGTCGAGAGAGGACGGGGGCAACTCGCTCATTCGGGTAGGAGCGATGCCTTGTGGTTGGGAGTCCGCGGCGGAAAGCTTGATGAGCGGGGTATCCGCCGGGCAGTTCGGAGCCGGGCCGCCACCTTTCCTCACGCTCTCCGCCACTCCTATGCGACGCACCTTCTCGAAGGCGGTGCCGATCTCCGTACGGTTCAAGAACTCTTAGGACACCGCGATCTGGCGACAACCCAGATTTACACTGCCGTCTCCCGCCAACACCTGCAAAGCACCTATGACCTCAGCCATCCCAGAGCATGACGATCCCTCCTACGCCGTAACCACTCTGTGGCAGCGGCTCAAGGATGAGACTGACGGTCACGCGCGCGAGGCGCTCATCCTCCAGTACTCGCCGTTGGTGAAGTTTGTCGCCGGGAGAGTCGCCGCCGGACTGCCGCGCAACGTCGACCAGGCGGATCTCGTCTCCTACGGGGTATTTGGCCTCATTGACGCGATCGACAAGTTCGAACCGGAGCGTGGTTTCAAGTTCGAGACTTACGCGATCAACCGCATCAAAGGTTCGATCCTGGATGGCTTGCGTTCCCTCGATTGGGTGCCGCGGTCGGTTCGTTCCCGCGCCCGCGAGGTGGAAAGGTCGATGTCGGAGCTGGAGCATCGTTTGCAGCGGACGCCATCGGACGAGGAACTCGCTCGTCATATGGATCAGGACGTCGAATCGGTGCGGGGAACCCTGGCAGAGATGTCGAACCTCGGGTTGGTGGCCTTGGACGAGCTCATCGGGCCAGACGCGGGGTCGTCGCTCGGCGACTTCATTCCCGACCAGGCCGGGGTGGGGCCTGAGGCTGCTTTCCACGCCGAGGAGACCCGTCACATCCTGGGCGATGCGATCAACCGGTTACCCGATCGCGAACGGCTGGTGATCACCCTCTACTACTACGAAGGTTTGACGTTGGCCGAGATCGGAGAGGTCTTGGGGGTCACTGAATCGCGGGTCTGTCAGATTCACGCCAAGAGTGTTTTGTCTTTGCGTAATCGGATGTCCTGACCGCTACAATCCCCACTCCAACGACACACGTCGGTGATTCCTCCTGGTCGGCCCTGTCTTCTTGACGCGGGTCGGGTGAGGAAGGCCCAGAAGGGTCGTGCCAGATCGGCAGCACCGGCGGAGGAACAACCAGAGAAGGAGCAATCGTGGCTGTGGTCACCATCAAGCAGCTGCTCGAAGCCGGAGTGCATTTCGGGCACCAAACCAGGCGGTGGAATCCCAAGATGAAGCCGTACATCTACGGCGAGCGCAACGGGATCCACATCATCGATCTGCGCCAAACCCTGACGCAGGTCGAGGCTGCCGCCGAATATCTGAAGGGACTCGCAGCCGACGGAGGCACAGTCCTTTTCGTAGGGACCAAGAAGCAGGCCCAGGCCCCCATCGCCGATGCCGCCAACTCAGCCGGTATGCCCTATGTGAACTTTCGCTGGCTCGGGGGGATGCTGACGAATTTCGCCACGATCCAAAAGCGCATCTTTTACATGAAGGAGCTCGAGCGCATGGAGGCCTCGAACGAGATCGCGGCGCTTTCCAAGCGGGAGCGACTCTCGATCAGTCGCGAGCTGCAAAAGCTCCAGCAGACTTTGGGCGGGGTGCGGGAGATGACGAAGGCGCCTGACGCCATCTTCATCGTCGACGTCAATACCGAGCACACCGCTGTCAAGGAAGCCACCCGTCTGGGGATCACCACGCTGGCGCTGGTCGACTCCAATTGCGATCCCGACAACATCGATTACGTGATTGCCGGCAATGACGATGCAATTCGGGCGGCGGCCGTTGTCGCCGGCGCCTTGGCCGAGGCCTGCCGGGCCGGCAAAGGCGTAGATCAAAAGGAGTCCGACTTCGCGCCCGAGAATGCAGATGCCTGAGATCTCCGCCAAAGACGTTCAGCGTCTGCGACAGATCGCCGGTGTCGGGATGATGGACGCCAAGAAAGCCCTGGTGGAGACCGAGGGCGACATGGACAAAGCCGCCGAGATCCTGCGGGTCCGGGGTTTGGCCAAAGTGGCCAAGCGGGCCGGTGAACGCGAGGCCAATCAAGGCTCGATCGGGACCTACATCCACCACCAAGCGGAACGGCCCGTAATTGGCGTCCTGGTGGACCTCGCCTCGGAGACCGACTTCGTAGCCAAGCATCCCGACTTCAATGCGGTCGCCAACGACATCGCCCTTCATATCGCCTGGGGTCGTCCTGGGTGGATCCGCCGAGACGACGTCGATCCGGCAGTTCTGGCCGAAGAACGCGACTTCGCCACTCGACAGGCTCGGGAGGAGGGCAAACCCGAAAACATCATCGGCAAGATCGTCGACGGCAAGATCAAGGCCTTCTACGAGACGAACGTCCTCTATGAACAGAAATTTGCCAATACCGAGAAGTTCGAGGGCACCGTGGAGGCCTACGTGAACCAACTCGCGGCCAAGATGGGCGAGAACATCTCGGTTCGTCGTATGGCTCGGTTGGAGATCGGAGACTGATGGGGAGAAGGGTGCTGCTCAAGCTCTCAGGGGAAGCCTTCGCGGATCCGTCCGTTGGCTTCGGCATTGACCCTGCCACGATTGCCCGGGTCGCCCAGGAGGTGGCCGAAGGCATTATCTCGGGGCATGAAGTGGCCATCGTGGTTGGTGGCGGCAACATCTTCCGCGGAGTCTCCCAACAGGCCAAAGGGATGGACCTGGCCAATGCGCATTACATGGGCATGCTGGCCACGGTGATAAATGCACTGGCCCTGCGGGATGCACTTGAACACAACGGTGTCGAGGCGCGGGTCCAGAGCGCCATCGCCATGCAACAGCTAGCCGAGCCCTACATTCGGCTACGGGCGATGCGCCATCTCGAAAAGGGTCGCGTGGTCGTTTTCGCCGCCGGCACTGGCAACCCCTTCTTTACGACTGACACGGCCGCCGCCTTGCGCGCCGTCGAGATCGGCGCCGAATCCCTCCTCAAGGCGAGCAAGGTCGACGGCATCTACACGGCGGACCCGCAAACCCACCCGGAGGCGACCCGTCATTCTGAGTTGACCTACATGGAGTTCCTCGCGGGTGGGCTCAGGGTGATGGATGCCACCGCAATTACCATGTGCCGAGAGCACGACATCCCAATCGTTGTGTTTGACATGACTGTGGCGGGCAACATTGTTCGAGCGATCTCGGGGGAATCGATCGGCACCGTCATCCACTGAGGAGGCGAGATGATCACTGAGGTTTTGGCTGAAGCCCGAAAGAAGATGGAGCAGGCGGCTGAGCATGTCAGTTCCGAGTTCGCCACGGTTCGCACCGGACGAGCCAACCCCCAGATCCTCCACCGGATAACGATTGACTACTACGGCACCTCGACCCCCCTCCAACAGCTCGCGTCCTTCTCCGTGCCCGAGCCGCGGCTGCTTGTCGTCCAGCCATTTGACAAGTCGTCTCTTGTTGCGATCGAGAAGGCGATCCGCGCCTCCGATCTTGGCCTGAACCCGAGCAACGACGGCAACCTGATTCGTCTCGCCTTTCCAGCTCCCACCGAGGAACGCCGAAAGGAACTGACCAAGATGGTGCGCCACATGGCCGAGGAAGGCAGAGTGGCGGTGAGAAATGTGCGCCGGCACAGCAAAGACGACATCGAAGCGCTGAAGCACGAGGTTTCCGACGACGAGATCCGCCGGGGGGAGAAGGAGCTGCAGGAGCTGACTGACCAATTCGTCCATCGCATCGACGAGCTCCTGGTGGGCAAAGAGCACGAGTTGGCGGAGGTCTGAGGAATGGCCACCCCCGATGAGCCCCAAGCACCTGACCCGGCACCCGAGCTGGCCGATGAGCCGGAGCTAGAAGCTACCGCCAGCGGCCACAAGTTCTCCCGTCCTTGGGAGGAGCCGATCGACGAAGCAGACGAGGAGTCCGCTGGCTCCACGATCGGGGATCTCCTCCCGGCCGATGAGGATATTCCGTTGTCCGAGCAGCTCTACTTGTCGGCCACGACCGCCGAGTACCGCGACCTTGCCGAGGAGATCTCCCGCAGCGGCAACGAAACCGATCCTGGCCCCGTCGCCGCGACGATGGCCGGCATCGGCACCGGATTGATCGACTTTGGTGACGTAACCGGTCATCCAAATCCGAGTGAGGAGGAGCTTGAGCACATCGAGCAGGCGGCTGCCAGTGACCTGACGTTGCGAGTGATCTCGGCTGTGGTGCTCGTCGGGGTGTTCGGCCTCACGCTCTCCTTGCGGGGTTGGTTCTTCACCTCCTTCATCGGCTTCTTAATGGTTGTCGCTCTGGCCGAGTTCTACACCACTCTGCGCAGAAATGGCTTCGTCCCAATTGCTCTCTTTGGCCTGTTGGGCGTGATCGGGGTGGCAATCGCCGCCCATCTGGGCGGACCCGGTCCGATGCTGGTGACCATCGTCCTGGTGATGCTGGCGGTGATGGCTTTCTACACGATTGTTCCGCGTCGCCGTCCACTCGACAACGCCGCGTTGACCGTCTTCGGAGCCGCCTGGGTTTCCCTCCTGGGCTTCGCCGTTGTCATCGGCCGGGCTCCCAACCCCATCCCGCTGATCCTCTTTCTCGTCCTGGTGGTGGCGATCTTCGATATGGGCAGCTACTTCGCCGGCCGGGTGATGGGGCGCCATCCGTTCTCACCGGTCCTTTCCCCGAAGAAGACCTGGGAGGGCTACATCGGCGGCCTCGTCCTCGCCACAGCCGCCGCCGCCTTCCTTTCGACTGTCGACTATTTCCTCCTGTCGCTCAACCAAGGGTTGGTTGTGACTCTGCTCGTGGTTGTCCTTGCGCCAATCGGGGATGCCGCTGAGTCGCTCGTGAAGCGGAGCCTCGGCGTCAAGGACATGGGCGCGGTCATGCCCGGGCACGGTGGCCTCCTCGACCGGCTCGACGGCCTTCTTTTCGTAGTGCCTGCCGCCTTTCTATTTTTCCGCGAGACCGGCCTCCTCTAGGGACGTGGAATCGCTCGCGGTCCTGGGAGTCACCGGCTCCATAGGACGCCAAACGCTCGCCGTCGCCGACCAGCTCGAGATGACCGTCACCGGCATTGCCGCGCGCCGGCCGAGCGATGAGCTCCTCGAGATCGCCAAGCGGTATCCAGCAGCGGACGTGGCGGTGGCCGACAATGGGAAGGCGCGGGACGGTTTTGTCGAGCAGCTTGGGTCGCGGCTGGTCGGATTCGGTCCCGAGGCCTTGATTGCAATGGCCAGCCATCCGGGCCAAATCGTCATGAATGCCATCGTCGGGGTTGCCGGTCTGCCGGTGACACTCGCTGCCGCCGAGGCCGGGAACCGGTTGGCGCTTGCCAACAAGGAATCGATGGTCGTGGCGGGTGTGCTCGTGAAGGAGGCGGTCGCGAGGGGAGGGGGCGAGTTGATCCCGGTCGATTCAGAGCATTCGGCGATCTTTCAATGCCTCGTGGGCGAGCCTCCGCCGGCAAAGATCGTGCTTACCGCCTCGGGGGGTCCCTTTCGAGGAATGAAACGGCCGGCGCTCGCGGAGGTGACGCCCCAACAGGCCTTGCGGCACCCGAATTGGGACATGGGCCAACGGGTCACCATCGACTCGGCGACCCTGGCGAACAAAGCTCTTGAGGTTCTCGAGGCGTCCGCGCTATTCGAGCTCGGATTGGACCAGGTCGAGGTCGTGATCCATCCCGAGAGCGCGATCCATTCGTTAGTTGTCTTCTCCGATGGCTCGATGAAGGCCCAGCTCGGCCCCGCCGACATGCGACTGCCGATCGCGTACGCTTTCACCTACCCCAATCGGGCGAAATCGATCGTTTCCGAACTTACGCTTGCCGGTGCGTCCTTTCACTTTGAGGAACCCGACCTCGAGACTTTCCCCACTCTCGCTCTCGGTTATGCCGCGGGCCGCGCCGGCGGGACGAGCCCGGCCGTTTTCAACGCTGCCGACGAGGTCGCCGTCGACGCTTTCTTGAACGGTCAGCTCGATTTTCTCGGGATCGCCCAGGTGATTGAGCACACACTTGGCGAGGTCGAGAACCAGCCCGTCACAAGTCTGGCCGACGTGCAGCTAGCTGATCAGCAGGCGCGCCGGATCGCTAGCACGTGCATTGGCAATCTCCTCCGGTAGCCTGAAAATACTTTGGCTGGTGCTATCGGCGGGGTTCTCGCCATCGTTTTCTTCGTGACCGCCCACGAGCTGGGGCACTTCCTCGCCGCCAAGATGGTGGGGGTCAAGGCGACCGAATTCTTCTTCGGTTTCGGCCCTCGGATTTGGTCGTTCAAACGAGGGGAAACCGAGTACGGGATCAAGGCGATACCGCTCGGCGGGTACGTCCGGATCGTGGGGATGAACCCTCTCGAAGAAGTCCCGGAGTCAGATCTCGGTCGCACCTACCGCGAGCAGCCGTTTTGGAAGAAAGCGGTGGTCGTTCTCGCCGGCGTCGGCATGAACTTCTTGATCGCGTATTTGATGTTTGCCGCGCTCCTGATGTTCAACGGTGTCAGCGAGTTGACGACCACGCTCGCCGGAGTCGTCCCCACCCTCGATGATGGAATCACTCCTACTCCGGCCGCCGACGCAGGCTTGGAGGCAGGAGACAGAGTGTTGGCGATCGATGGTGTTCCGACTCCTGACTGGACGGCAGTTGGAGAGGAGCTGTCATCTCGACCCGAGGAGCGGATCGTGCTCACGGTTCAGCGAGGCGACGAGGTGCTCGAACTCACCGCCACCCTCGCTACCAGGACCGACCCGGAGACCGGGGAAGTGGGCGGGTTCCTAGGCATCGGGCCGACCGTCGAGGTACGAAAGCTCAGCCTGTGGGAAGCGATCGGGTCGGCTGGCGAACAACTCGGTTCGAGCGTGGTGGTGACCTTCAAGGTCTTGGGTCAGATCGTGCAGCCCGGCACGCTGGGACGGCTGGCCGGCGTCCTCGTCGGCAACACCGACGTTCCGCTCGAGTTCAGGCCGGTGAGCCCGATCGGCGTTGCCAATATCGGGAGCCAGGTAGAAGACATTGGCTGGGGATCTTTCTTGTTTCTGTTGGCTTCCGTCAATGTGATGCTCGGGGCCCTCAACGTTCTGCCGCTGTACCCCCTCGATGGAGGGCATTTTGCGGTGGCGCTCTATGAGAAGATCACCCGCCGAGCCGTGAACGTGCGGGTTTTGATCCCGGTTGCGGCCGTCGTGATCACGCTGGTCGGTTTTCTCGGTCTGATCGCGATCATCCTCGACTTGGTCAATCCAATCGATCTCTAGGTCACCACCTCCCATTCATTCCTGCGTAACCTGGCACCCCTAATCGCAGGGATTTTTACGCAAGAATGATTGAGAGACGTCCGTCGCGTCAGCTTCATGTCGGCGATGTTGCCGTGGGTGGGGGCGCGCCCATTTCGGTGCAGTCGATGTGCACCACCAAGACCGCCGACGTCGATGGCACATTGGCCCAGGTCTATGCGCTGGCCGGGGCCGGGGCCGACATTGTCCGCATCACCTGCAACGACGTCGAGGCGGCCCAGGGGCTGGCCGAGATGATGCCGCGGATGCCGGTGCCGATCATCGCCGACATTCACTATCAGTACCGGCTGGCTTTGGCGGCGATGGAGGCAGGCGTTCAGGGCCTGCGTCTGAACCCGGGGAACATCCGCAACGAGGAGCACATCAAGACCGTTGCCCGCGAGGCGCGCGATCGCAAGCTGCCGATCAGGGTGGGTGTCAACGCCGGCTCACTCGATAAAGAGCTCCTTGCCAAGTACGAGGCGCCCGTCCCGGAAGCATTGGTGGAATCGGCGCTGAAGGAGATTCGATATCTCGAAGAGGTCGACTTCTTCGACATCAAGATCTCGGTCAAGCACTCGAACGTTCCCACGATGGTCGAGTGCTATCGGCTGCTGGCGGAAAGGGTGTCGTACCCACTCCATCTGGGCGTCACCGAAGCCGGGCCGTTGCCCGGCGGTCTCATCAAGTCAGTGGCTGGGATCTCGACCCTGCTCCTCGAAGGAATCGGCGACACGATTCGCTTCTCGCTCACTGCCGACCCGGTCGAGGAAGCCAAGGCTGGACGCCAGTTGCTCGAATACCTCGGTCTGCGCGAACGGAAGGGTCTCGACCTCATCGCCTGCCCGTCGTGTGGCCGAGCCGAGGTCGACGTCATCAAAGTGGCCAACGAAGCCCAGCATGCACTCGAAGCGGAAGGCCTCGCGATCCAGGTGGCGGTGATGGGCTGTGTCGTAAATGGGCCGGGGGAGGCGCGCGAGGCCGACTTGGGGATTGCGGCCGGCCGCGGCCGCGGCCATCTGTTTGTCAAAGGTCAAGTGGTGAGGGTGGTCCCGGAGGCGCAGATGGTCGAGGCTTTGGTGGAAGAAGCGAGGCGTCTGGTCGAAGAGGGGGTCGAGGCGAGACTGGCGGCCGCCGACAAGGATGCGGCCGCTATCGCCGAAGCCGCCCGTGACGAGTTGTTGCAGATACAGGGCGATGCCAACCGCGTTGAGATCAAGCGGCGAGCCGTGGCCGAAACCGCCCGCGGCGAGGGATAGCCCGATGCGCTGGTCGCAAGCATTCATCCCGACTCTGCGAGATGACCCTGCCGAGGCCGAGGCGGTTTCTCATCGGCTGTTGGTGAGGGGAGGTTTCATCCGCCAGCTCAGCGCCGGGCATTATTCGATCCTGCCGCTCGGCCAAAGGGTACGGGCCAAGATCGACGCCATCATCCGCTCGGAGATGGATGCCATTGGTGGCCAGCAGTTCCATCTTCCCGCTCTCCACCCGGGGGAGATTTGGAAGAAGTCCGGTCGCTGGGAGATCGTGGGCGATGAGCTCTTCCGATTGGTCGACCGCAAAGGGGCCGACAACGCGCTGGGCTTCACTCACGAAGAGGTCTTCGCCATCCTCGCCTCCGAGCTCCGCTCCTATCGCCAGCTTCCCCAGATCTGGTATCAGATTCAAACCAAGTTTCGCGACGAGCCTCGGCCCAAGTCGGGTGTCCTTCGAGTCAGGGAGTTCACGATGAAAGACTCGTACTCCCTCGATATCGACACCGACGGGTTGGATAGCGCCTTCGATCTTCATCATGGCGCGTACGGGCGCATCTTTGGGCGGATGGGTCTCGACGCAGTCGACGTCGAGGCCTCCTCGGGAGCCATGGGCGGGTCCAAGTCAGTGGAGTTCATCGTGAGGAGCCCGGCCGGTGAGGACTGGGTCGTCACCTGCCCCCAATGCGACTACCGGGCCAACCTCGAGCGGGCAGAGTCGGCAATTCCTGAGATCGACGATCCCGCCGAGTCAACCCTCGAGCGCTTTCCAACCCCCAACATCAAGACCATCGCCGCGCTCGCGGCCGAGTTCCCCGAGGTGGCTTTGCCCGAGCGGCAGATCAAAACGTTGGTTTACGTGCTCGACGACGAACTGACGCTCGTTCTCTTGCGCGGGGACCACGAGCTCTTGGATCAAAAGCTGTCAGATACCACCGGGGCCACGAAAGTCCGACTTGCGCTCGTAGAAGAGATCAAGAGCGCACTCGGCGCGCTCCCGGGCAGCCTCGGTGCGGTGGGAGTTGGAGGAATCCCGATCATCGCCGACTCCGAGCTCTCGGGGAGACGCGGCTTGGTGACCGGCGCGAACGAAGGCGGTTGGCACTACTCCGGGGTCGACATCGAACGCGATGTGAAAGTCGGTCGCTGGGCCAGCCTGCGAACCGTGCGAGGCGGCGAGCCGTGTGTTCGCTGCGGCTCTTCGCTCGAGGTCTGGAAGGGCATCGAGGTCGGCCACATTTTCAAACTTGGCACTCGCTACTCCGAGGTGATGGAGGCGATGGTCCAGGACGAAGCGGGTGTTTCACATCCAATTGTGATGGGTTCGTACGGCATCGGGCTCGAGCGGGGGATGGCCGCGGTAGTGGAAACGAACCATGACGAGCGAGGGATAATCTGGCCGTTGGCGGTGACGCCCTATCAGGTCGTGGTGACGGTGCTCCGTGTCGACGACCCCGAAACCATGGCGGCCGGAGAGGCGTTGTATGAGGAGCTTGCCAACCAGCGAGTCGAGGTGATCCTCGACGACCGGCCCGAGCGCCCTGGAGTGAAATTCGCCGACGCCGAGCTCGTCGGGATACCGTTTCGCGTGACTGTCGGGCCGAAGGGAGTCGCAGTCGGCACTGTCGAGCTCACCACCCGGCGTGACCTGAAAACTGAGGAAGTCGACCGGTCCTCAATTGTCGCCCGCGTCCGCGAGCTAACCGATTCCTAGCGGGCTCCCGCCAGGGGCAGGGAGCCTCCCGGGGTCGTGGTAGACGACGAGGCCATCGTCGCGGACGAAACCGCACAAGGTCATTCCGAGATCGGTGGCGAGGTCAGCCGCGAGCGAGGTCGCTGCCGAGACGCCGGCAACGATGGGGATGCCAACTACAGCCGCCTTCTGGGTGATCTCGAAGGAGATCCGCCCGGATACGACGAGGATTACCTCACCCAGGGGCCAGCGGCGTTGGGCTAGTGCGCCGATCGCTTTGTCGACTGCGTTGTGCCGGCCGACATCCTCCGCCACGCTGGCCAATTCACCATTGGCCTCGAAGATGGCGGCGCCGTGCAGTCCGCCGGTTACGTCGAAGACCATTTGCGCGGCGCGCAGCCGTGCAGGCAAGGCCCCGATGAAAGCGACTGCGACGTGCGGACCCGCCGGAAGGGCCCGGGCGGTGATGCGGACCGCATCGATAGAGGCTTTCCCACACACGCCACAGCTCGAGGTCGTATAGGTGTTGCGACGGAATTGCTCGGGATCGATCTCCACCCCCTCGGCAGGGACCAGGCGATAGCGGTCCCCGTCACCGAGATCTTCAACCCCTGCTACCTCATCGGGGGCGAGCACGATGCCTTCGGTGAGGGCAAAGCCAGTGACGAGCTCAGCTTCGAGACCCGGCGTTCGCATCAAAACCGCCAGCGGGACAGTCCCGAGCCTGATCTCCATAGGCTCTTCCACGGCCAGAACATCAGTGGCTCGCTGCCCGTCGGGCCAGCGGACCACTGGGCGTTCAGCCTTTGAATTCATACGGAGATATATAGCGCCTACCGTTGCCGGCATGCGAGCGCACAACTTCGGGGCCGGCCCCTGCACCTTGCCATTGGACGTGCTGGAGGAAGTCCGGTCCGAGTTCGTCGACTTTGCCGGCACGGGGATGTCCCTCATCGAGCTTTCCCACCGGAGCGCCGAATACGAAGCTGTGCACGAAGAGGCGCTGGCCCTCGCCCGTGAGGTCGCGCAGCTCCCCGACGACTTCGAGGTGCTCTTCATCCAAGGGGGCGCCACCCTCCAATTTGCAATGGTGGCGCTGAACCTCCTTCATCCCGAAGAGGAAGCTGGTTATGTCGTCTCGGGATCGTGGGGGGCTCGGGCCCTAGAGGATGCCTCCCCCCACGGACGCGTCTACTCCGCTTGGGACGGCAAGGAGTCGCAATACACGACGATGCCTACGGCCGGTGAGATCGCACTCAAATCCAACAGCCGCTACCTCCACGTGACCTCGAACGAAACCATCGGTGGGATTCGGATGGTCGAGTTCCCAGACCTTGGCGTTCCGTTGGTCGGTGACATGTCGAGCGACTTCCTGTCGCGGCCGATCGACTGGCGATTGTTCGACCTTGTCTACGGCGGCGTGCAGAAGAACCTGGCCCCCGCCGGCATGGCGGTGGTGTACGTGCGCAAGGCTGCGCTCGAGAATGCCCGCACCGACTTGGGGTCCTTCCTCCGGTACCACTGGCACGCCGAGACGAAATCGCTCGGTCACACTCCGCCCATGTTCCCGATCTATTTGATGGGAAAGGTCCTGCGCTTGATGCAGGCGAGAGGAGGAGTCGAGGCCCTGGCAGAGGAATCGGCAGCGAAGGCCGCGGTGATCTACAACGTCATCGATGTGAGTGACGGTTTTTACCGGAGCCCGGTGGAACCGAGCGTTCGCTCACACATGAACGTCGTTTTCCGACTACTCGACGAGGCCCTCGAGGAGCAGTTTGTCAAAGAAGCGACGGCCGCTGACATGATTGGCCTCAAAGGACATCGGAGTGTTGGGGGTTGCCGGGCGAGCGTGTACGCGGCGCTGGCTTTTGAGTCCGTCGAGGTCCTGGCGGCTTTCATGGTCGATTTCGCCGGCCGGAACCGGAGCAGCTAGCAAGCCGGGGCAGTTATAATCGCGGCGCCAAGTTAAGGACGCTGTCAAGGAAGGTGGGCGCCCTGCCCACCTTTTGTCACGTCAGGACCAAATCGAGGAACGTTTTTGCAGCAGATGGAGACACGCAATCTGGCCTATCCAGAGCTTTGGGATGCTCTTGAGGCGTACCTAGCCGCCGAACGGATCGAGCTCGACGATCTCGAGCTGGTCGGTCGCGGGCGCGCCCAGACGCTGCGGATCCTGATCGATGGCGACAAGCTCGACCTCGACCGGATCTCCGAGGTTTCACGCGGAGTCTCCCGGCTGCTCGATTCATTCGAGGGTCGGACCCCCGATGGGCCGTACCAGCTCGAGGTCAGCTCGCCGGGTTTGGAACGGAAGCTCAACCGTCCCCGCCATTATCAGAAATCGATCGGTCGTGAAGCAGTGATCAGGACCGGTGACGGTCAGCGACGCGGGCTCATCGAAGCGGCCGATGACGATGGCTTCACTCTCACCGAAGGCGAGACCAAAACCGCTCTGTCCTTTTCCGAGGTGTTGTCGGCTCGAACCGTGTTCACCTTGGAAAAGCCCCCAAAGCCCGGTCAGAAGAGCAACTGATGAAGATCGACGCGACTGTCATGGAGGCGTTGGAATTGCTCGGTCGCGAGCGGGGGGTATCGGTGGACGCCATTTTGGACGCGCTTGCCAACGCGCTTGTCTCTGCCTACAAGCGGAGCCCGGGGGCAGCCGAAGAAGCCAGGGTCACGATCGACCCCGACACTGGTGACATCACGGTTTACGCCCAGGAGCTCGACGACGACGGCAATGTGACCAAGGAGTGGGAGGACACCCCCGATGACTTCGGGCGGATCGCCGCCCAAACCGCCAAGCAGGTGATCCAGCAGCGTTTGCGAGATGCCAAGCGCGAGCAGGTTTTCGAGGTCTACGCCGGACGCGAGGGCGACCTGGTCACGGCCATCGTGCAACAAGTCGATGGTCGGTTCACCATCCTCGACCTAGGTGACGCCGAGGCGATCTTGCCTGGTTCCGAGCGCATTCCGTACGAACGGCTCGATCGGGGCAACCGGGTCAAGGCCCTGATCCTCGAGGTCCGCAACGAGACCAAGGGACCCCAAATCGTGGTCAGTCGCAGCCATCCAGACCTCGTCCGGCGTCTCCTTGAGCTCGAGGTTCCCGAGCTGGCCGATGGCACGGTCGAACTGGTCGCCATCGCTCGCGAGCCCGGTCACCGCACCAAGATCGCGGTGGTTTCCCATGACCCCCACGTCGACCCCAAGGGGGCCTGTGTCGGCGCCCGCGGGTCGCGAGTGCGCCAGGTGGTGAACGAGCTGCGGGGGGAGAAGGTCGACGTGGTCCAGTGGCGGGAGAACACCGCCCAGTTCATTGCCGAGGCGTTAGGCCCGGCCAAGGTCAAAGAGGTCAAGGTCGACGAGGAGGCCAAAGTCGCCGAAGTCATCGTGAGCGATCATCAGCTTTCGCTTGCCATCGGCAAGGAAGGCCAGAACGCGCGTCTCGCCGCCCGACTCTCGGGTTACAAGGTCGACATTCGCTCCGATCATGTTCCAGAGCCTCCCCCAGCGCCAGCACCTGCGCCCGCCGAGCCAACTATGCCTGCGGAGGCGCCAGCACCCGCTGAGGAGCAAGCCGCCTCCGAATCAACCGCTCCTGAGGAAGAACCAGCCGCGCTGGTGGGGGCCGACAGTCAGCCAGAGGAGCAACTGACAACGGAGGCCGACTAGTGGCGAAGATGCGCGCCTATGAGCTCGCCCGCGAGCTCGGCCTTGAATCCAAGGACCTGCTTGAACAGGCGCATAGTCTCGGCATCGAGGTCAAAACTGCCTCTTCCAGCATCGAGGAAAGCGATGCCGAGCTGATCCGGCTGGCAATTGCGGAGGCAAACGCCCCCGCAGTGGTGCCGGAACCAGAGCCCGCATCCGAACCCGAGCCGGAACCCGAAAGGGAGATCAAGCTGGTTTCGGTCCCAGCCAACCCGTCGGTCGCCGAGGTGGCCAACGCTTTGGGCGAATCCGCAGTCACGATTGTCGGGGCGCTAGTGAGGCGGGGAGTCCTCGCCGGCGCTGGTGGACCGATGCCGCTCGACTACCTCGACGCCATCGCCGAGCAATTCGGGGCCATCATCGAGACCGAGGCGCCACCGCCACCGGTGCCCAAGACATCTCGACGTCCATCTTTCGATGACGCTCCGGCGGACTTGGTCGAGCGACCGCCGGTGGTGACGATCATGGGCCATGTCGACCACGGGAAAACGACCCTCCTTGACACGATCCGAAAATCGAACGTGGTTGCAGGTGAGCAGGGCGGGATCACTCAGCACATCGGCGCCTATCAGGTTCAGGTCGGCGACCGTCTCATCACGTTCATCGACACTCCTGGTCATGAGGCTTTTACCGCTTTGCGCGCCCGAGGAGCCGAGGTCACCGACATCGTGGTGCTGGTGGTCGCCGCCAATGACGGGGTGATGCCGCAAACCATCGAAGCCATCAGCCACGCCCGGGCCGCGGGGGTGAAGCTCGTTGTCGCGGTCAACAAGGTTGATTTGCCGGGGGCTGATCCGATGCGGGTTAGGACCATGCTCACCGAGCACGAAGTGGTGACAGAAGACCTCGGGGGTGACATCCCGGTGGTTGAGGTTTCTGCTCTGACCGGGCTCGGGGTCGACAGTCTGTTGGAGCTGATTGACCTGATAGCTCAGCTCGAGGATTTTCGCGCCAATCCCAAGCCCGCGGCCTCCGGGGTTGTGATCGAAGCGCAACTCGACCCCGGCATGGGCCCTACAGCCACCGTGATCGTCAAGCGAGGCACGCTACGGACTGGGGATGCATTTGTGGCCGGCCAGACCTCGGGCCGGGTCCGAGCGATGATGGACTGGGCGGGGAACCGCGAGACGTTGGCAGACCCGTCCACGCCGGTGTTGATCATGGGATGGGACGAAATCCCTATTGCCGGTGACGACTTCGAGGTGCTGAGCAACGAGCGCGAAGCACGGGCGCGCGCACAGGAGCGAGCCGACGTGGCGCGCGACGCCTCCTTCAGCACTCCGGCCACTGCCAGGGAGCGGCTGGCCAACCTGCTCGAGCAGCTACGCGCCGATGAAGCCGAGCTGCGCGTGATCCTCAAGGCCGACGCGCACGGGTCGCTCGAAGCGCTGCGTGAGTCGCTCGGCAAGATCAAGCGTGAAGGTGGCCGCATTGAGATCATGCACGGGGCGATTGGTGGCATCAACGAGAACGACGTCAAGCTGGCCGAAGTGACCGAGGCCGTGGTTATCGGCTTCAATGTCCGGCCCGATGGCAAGACCCGCCGTTTGGCGGAGTCGAAGGGCATCGAGATCCGAACCTACGGAATCATCTACGAGCTGCTCGAGGAGATCGAAGCCATGTTGGTTGGCAGGCTCGCCCCCGATGAGGTCGAAGTCGTCCTCGGGACCGCCGAGGTACGCGCCATTTTCAAGGTGCCCCGGCTGGGCAATATCGCGGGTTGCTACGTCACCGAAGGCGAGATCGTGCGCAATGCCAAGGCCCGACTCCTGCGCGGCGGCGTCGTTGTCTTCGACGGTGTCATCGGTTCGCTGCGTCGCTTCAAAGACGATGTCCGCAATGTTGCCTCGGGCTTCGAATGTGGGATCGGCTTTGCGGGCTTTAACGATATCAAGGAAGGCGACAGCATCGAGGCCTACCAGGTCAACGAAGTCGCCCGAGTATGAACTGTGATGGGAAAGCCTTCCTATCCCCGGACGAGACGGCTCAACGCCATCATTCGCGAGGTGCTGGCCGATGAGGTCGAGGCGCTGAACGACCCTCGGCTCGGGATGATCACGATGACCGGGGTCGACACGGCTCCGGACATGCGCCGGGCCACGGTGTATGTGAGCGCACTGGACCCCAACCACCTGGAGGAGGCGATCAAGGGTCTGACGGCTGCCGCGCCGCGCTTGCGCGTCCTCCTGGGCCAACAAGTGCGTATCAAATTCACCCCTCAACTGGAGTTCAAAGCCGACACCGGCGTCCTCCAAGGCGAACGCATCGACGCGGTGCTGAGGGAGCTCGAGCAAGATGGTTGAGCTGGTCGATCTCGTCCCCGCGGCTGCGGCCCTCAAGGCCGCCGAGCGGATCGCGATGGCCTGCCATGTCGGTCCCGATGGTGACGCCCTCGGCAGCATGCTCGCTCTGGCTCTCGCTGCTCAGACTGAGGGCAAGGAGGTCCAGCCGAGCTATGGCCCCCCTTTCGAGCCCGCCCCCGCCTACCGTTTCCTTCCGACCGAGCTCTTGGTGCCTCCGGGGGTGGTTGATCCCGAGCCAGACTTGATGGTCACCTTCGACTGCGGGACCCCCGATCGCCTGGGCGACCTGGCCACGAACGCCAAAGCGGCCAAGAGGTTGATCGTGGTCGATCATCACGTCGCAGGCTCGGAGGTGTTTGGCGACCTGAACCTGATCGATGCGGCAGCATCGTCGACCGCGGAGCTGACGTTTCATCTTCTCCGTGCAGCCGAGTGGAAGATTGACCAGCGAGTCGCCACCTGTCTCCTGACCGGAATCGTCACCGACACCGGGCGCTTCCAATACTCGAACACCTCGCCGGAGACTCTTCGGGTCGCCGCGCAACTGGTCGAGCTTGGCGCCAGCCCGGAGACAATCGGACAACATGTCTACGAGGAGGAAGCGTTCGGCTTTCTGGGCGCGGCCGGCGCGGTGATGCAGCGGGCTGTGCTGGTTCCCGACCGCAATCTGGTCTGGTCGGTTCTGTATCAAGCGGATTTGGCTGCGAACGCGCTGACCCTGATCGACACCGATTCGCTCATCGATCTTGTCCGGCTCCCTATCGAGGCAGGTGCGGCCCTCCTGTTGAAGGAGCATGGACCCGGCCTGTTCAAAGGAAGCCTTCGCAGCCGCGGCCTGATCGATGTCGGTTCGGTCGCGGCCGCGCTGGGCGGCGGCGGCCACCACAACGCCGCCGGTTTTACCTTCAACGGGACCGCGGAAGACGCGGTGGCGGCCGTGGTCGACCTCTTGCCGTGACGAGTGGGCTCCTGGTAGTCGACAAGCCAGGTGGGATCACATCGCACGGGGTCGTGGCGATCGTTCGGCGAGCCACGGGAATTAAGAAGGCGGGACACGCCGGCACCCTCGACCCGATGGCAACGGGGGTCTTGGTGGTAGCGCTGGGTCAAGCAACGAGGCTGGTCCGCTATGTCCAGGATGGGGCCAAGGAGTATTTCGCCACGATCCAGTTCGGGATCGCCACCGACTCGTTGGACGCCGATGGCGTCGAGACCGAACGCGCCCCGATGAGCTTTTCTGTGGACGATCTCCGCCAAACCCTCGAGAAGTTCAAGGGAGAGCTGGTCCAGGTTCCGCCGATGGTTTCGGCCCTGAAGGTCGGGGGCAAGCGCCTCTATGACCTCGCTCGCGCCGGACAGGAGATCGTGCGTGAACCGCGCCAGGTGTCGATCACCGAGCTTGAGCTCACCGACTTCGATGCTCAGCCTGAGTTTCCGATCGGCACGATCCGAGTCGTATCGTCTAAGGGCACATATATCCGCACGCTTGCCGACGACATTGCTCGAGACCTTGGCGGACGCGCCCATCTCATCGGACTCCGTCGTACCCGTGTTGGCCCGTTCGGTTTGGAAGGCGCAGCTTCGTTGGACGATCTGGCCGAATGGCATGGCCATTTGTTGCCTCCGTCGGAAGCGGTCTCAGAGCTCAGCAAATGGTTCGTTACCGACGATGAGGCCGAGTCGATTAGCCACGGCCGGGCACTCTTCGCGCCCGACGAAGGTGGACCCTGGGCGATGTTGGGTTCTGGCGACGAGCTGATGGGGATATACCGGCGCGATGGCGTTCAAGCAGTGGCCGAGGTGGTGCTGTCATGATCGTCCTCCGAGGACACCCTTACGAATGGGAGGTCGCCACCCCGACCGCGGCAACGGTTGGGGTTTTTGATGGGGTTCACGTCGGCCATCGCCGCGTGCTGGGGGATCTCGTCTCCGACGCCGGCGATTTGGTGCCGGCGGTGATAACTTTCGATCCGCACCCACTTTCCATCCTTGCCCCCGAGCGTGCTCCCCTGATGCTCACCGACGTCGATCAGCGAATCGAGCAGTTCCAGGCATTAGGCATTGGTCTTGCCGGCGTTCTCAACTTCCCCGACATACGCGACCTGTCCGCAAAGGAGTTCTCTGAGCGCGTTCTCTGCGACGGTCTTCAGGTCAAAAGAGTCGTCGTGGGCGCCGACTTTCGCTTCGGTCGGGGACGGGAAGGTGACGCTCGGTTCCTTGGCGGCGAAGGTAAACGCTTGGGTTTCGACGTCGACGTCGTCGACATGTTCGGAGCTTTGGACGGGATTGTGTCCTCGACTCGAATCCGGGAGGTGCTCTTGGCTGGCGATGTCGAGGCCGCCGCCGAGATGCTTGCTCGCCCGTATCAACTCAACGGACTGGTGGTCGAAGGAGAGCGCCGAGGCCGAGACTTGGGCTTTCCAACGGCCAACCTGGAAATCGAGTCAAAGCGACTGATCCCTGCCAATGGCGTTTACGCCGGTTGGGCGCTGGTCGACGGAGAGCGCCACCCTTCGGCGATCAACATCGGAGTCCGCCCCACCTTTTCGGAGACAGAGCGCCGAGTCGAAGCCCACCTCCTCGACTTCGAGGGCGACCTCTACGGCCAGAAGTTGGCCGTCGACTTTGTCGCTCGACTTCGCTCCGAGCAGAAATTCGACGGGATCGCGGCGTTGCGCAACCAGATCGCACAGGATGCCCACGCAGTCCGTGCGCGACTGACGTAAAGCTCAAATGCCTCCCCGTGCTACAATTCAGGTCGTTCCCCACGACTCGTGGGTTGTAGCGCGTATGAAGACCACCCAAGAAATAGTCACCGAGTTCGGTCATAACGAAGGCGACACTGGTTCGCCGGAGGTGCAGGTAGCCCTGCTGACCGAACGGATCAACCACCTCACCGAGCATCTTCGCACCCATAAGGGCGATCATCACGGTCGGCGTGGTCTGTTGATGATGGTTGGTCGTCGTCGTCGCCTGCTCGACTATCTCAAGGATCGAGATGTCGAGCGCTACCGCACGATTGTCGCCCAACTCGGGCTTCGTCGCTAACCACCAAGTCAAGCGGGGTGCACTGGCCGAGCCTGGCCGGTTGCTAGTTGCGAGCGTTCGCCGCTCTTCGAACGTTCACAACTGGTAACGGGCCGGCTCCTTACAAGAAGGAGCACATCTAAGTGCCCGAAATAACTGTTAATGGTCTGGTCGGGGGTAAGCAACTCTCGTTCTCGACCGGCAAGCTGGCCGGACAGGCCGATGGTGCGGTGGTAGCTCGTCTCGGAGAGACCGAGATCCTCGTAACTGCCACGGCCCTCAAGACCCAACGCGAGGGGATCGACTTCTTTCCTCTCACCGTCGACATCGAAGAGCGGATGTACGCGGTCGGACGCATCCCCGGCTCGTTCTTCCGCCGTGAAGGCCGCCCCAGCGAGGACGCCACACTCACCGCTCGCCTAATTGATCGTCCGCTGCGCCCTTCCTTCAAGGAAGGTTTCCGTTGCGAAACCCACGTGGTCGCCACGACCTTCGCGGTTGACGGCGAGAACCCCTATGACATTGTCGCTCTCAACGGGGCATCGGCCGCGTTGATGATTAGCGGTATCCCCTTCGAGGGACCGCTCGGTGGAGTCCGTATCGCCCTCAAGAAAGGCGAGTGGGTCGCGTTCCCCACCTACGCAGACCTGGCTGAATCCGTCTTCGAGATGGTCGTTGCAGGCGGCCGCAACTCCGAAGGGGGAGTCGACATAATCATGGTCGAGGCCGGGTCGACCGCCGATGGTCTGCGGCTCATCGCTGCTGGCGATGCTCCCTCAGACGAGGCCGCAGTCGCCCAAGGACTCGAGGTGGCGAAGGCTGCGATCGCTGAGTCGATCGACCTGCAGTTGCAGTTGCTCGAACGAGCCGGGAAGAAAGAGGGCGACTGGCCTATCGCTCTGGACTACTCGTCGGAGCTGCTCGAGCAGGTAACCAATGCCGCTCGGCCTCGTTTGGCCGAGGTGATCCGCATCGCCGCCAAGACCGAGCGCAATCAGGCAATAGACGAGGCGCAGGCAAGCGTCTTGGCTGAGCTTGGCGTCGGCGAAGAAGCGAGCGAGCAGTTCAAGCGTGCCTTCAAGGCTGTCCTCAAAGACATGATGCGAGCCCAGGTTGTAGACGAGGGGGTTCGCCTCGACGGCCGGGGAGCCACTGATGTTCGACCGCTATCGGTCGAAGTCGGAGTGGTCAGCCGAGCTCATGGTTCTGGCTTGTTCCAGCGGGGCGAGACCCAGGTCCTCAACTTCACGACACTCGGGATGTTGAAGATGGAGCAGATGCTCGACACTCTCTCCCCGGAAGACGGCAAGCGCTACATGCACCACTACAACATGCCGCCCTACTCAACCGGTGAAGCGGGGCCGATGCGGGGGCCGCGTCGTCGCGAGATTGGTCACGGCGCTCTGGCCGAGCGGGCCTTGCTGCCGGTTATACCGACCGCGGAGGAATTCCCCTACGCGTTGCGCTTGGTATCTGAGGTGATTTCATCGAATGGTTCGACCTCGATGGGATCCGTCTGTGCCTCGTCGCTCTCGTTGATGGACGCCGCGGTCCCAATCTCCGATGCAGTCGCCGGTATCGCGATGGGGCTCATCGAGCGAAACGGCAATTACGTAACCCTCACCGACATTCTCGGCGCCGAGGATGCCTTGGGCGATATGGACTTCAAGGTGGCCGGGACGGCCAACGTCATTACGGCCTTGCAGCTCGACACCAAGCTCTCGGGCCTGCCCTCCGAAGTGCTCACCCAAGCGCTCGATCAGGCCCGCGATGCTCGGCTCCTCATCCTCGAAGCAATGAACAAGGTCATTGACAGCCCGCGCACCGAGCTCAATCGGTGGGCGCCGCGGATCGAGACGATCCAGATCCCGAAGGACAAGATCGGCGAGGTCATCGGACCGAAGGGCAAAGTGATCCGTGAGCTCGAGGAGAAGACTGGAGCCACGATCGAGATCGAAGAAGAAGGCGCTTACGGACTCGTCCGGATCGCTTCAACCGACAGCGAGGCGCTTAACGCTGCCAAGGAGCGGGTCAACGCCATCGTCTTCCCGCCCGAGGCCGAGCTGGGCAAGGTCTATGAAGGCGAGGTCGTGAACATCACCAAGTTCGGCGCCTTCGTCAACATCCTGCCGGGCCGGGATGGGCTGTTGCACATTTCCAAGCTCGACGACACCCGCCGGGTCGACCGGGTCGAGGATTACCTCGAGCTCGGCCAGCGGGTTCCGGTGTTGCTTGAGGAAATTGACCGGAACGGCAAGCTGGCGCTGAAACTGGTTGAGCCTCTGGAGCGCAAGGAAGGCGCCGGCTCCTCCGAGGCCAGAGACGACCGACCGCCCCGCAACGACCGCGGCGACCGGGGGGATCGAGGTGATCGTGGCAATGACAGAGGCGGCGACCGGAGCCGGCCCCGCGAAGGTGGCAGCCGGGACCGGGGCCCGCGTCCCGAGCGCCGTCCGGCAGAGCCTGTCCAAACCGGCGACAGTCGCCGCAAGGCAGTCTCGTTCGAAGACGTCTTCGACAACCTCCCCAAGCCCTAGCCAACCGTCGTTTTTATCACCAAATCGGCCCCCCAAGGGGCCGATTTGGTCGCGAAAACGCTCTCGCGCGGCTAGCGGGCGATCGGTTTGTAGCGAACCCGATGGGGCTCGAGTGCCTCCGGTCCGACGTTCGCCTTCATCCACTCCTCATATTCGGTCCAGTTGCCCTCGAAGAAACGCACCCGGTAGTATCGAATCTGTGAACTGTGCCGTATACGTCAGAGTGAGTGTTGATCGACCCGAGGAAACGTCCACCACTACCCAGGAGGCCCGATGCCGGGAGTACGCCGAAAAACGCGGGTGGACCGTCGTGGCGGTCTACGAGGACAAAGGCCGTTCGGCATTCAAACGAGAGGTGAAACGACCCGCTCTCGATCGGCTGATGAAGGACGTCGAGGCCGGCGTTGTCGGCGCCGTCGTCTGCTGGCGGCTAGATCGGTGGTGTCGATCGCTGACCGAATTCGGGAATCTCTGGGACCGACTCCGCGGCGTTAATTGTGAGTGGGCATCGGTCACCGAGCAATTCGATACCACCTCGGCGATGGGTAAGGCCATGGTGGGAGTGGCGGTTCTGTTTGCCGAGCTTGAGAGCGGCATCAAGTCGGAACGTCTCACCGAGTGGCACCGTCACCGAGAAGCAGTCGGGTCGCCTCCAACAATTCGCCCGACTTTCGGATTCGGCCCCGACTGGAAACCGGACAAAACCACCGCGCCAATGCTCCGTAAGGCAGCTACTGATCTTCTTGATGGCGCCTCTGTGCGCTCGATTCTCCGGAGCTGGAACGAGGCCGGCATCCTCACTACCAGGGGTAACAAGTGGTCTCGTCTATCTCTCATTAAATGCCTCCGTTCACCGTCGATTGCCGGGCTCCGTGAGATCGATGGGACTCTGGTCCAAGGCAGGTGGCCCGCGGTCATCGACCGGGATACTTGGGATCGGGTGAACGCGCTCCTGGCCGATCCCATCAGGCGTACCAATGGAGGGGGACACATGGCTCGCAAGATGCTCTCTGGAATCCTCCACTGTGGCCTCTGTGGGGGGCCGATGGGCCACCGCGGACACAGAGCCGGGCCTAGATACGTCTGCAAACCGAATTTCGAGGATGAGACCTCATGCGGCTCGCTTTCAATCGACGCGAAGCTCGCCGACGACTACATCAAGGGAGCGATCATTGCCGCGGTAGGCGACGGGCTCCCAGCGATCGAAGTCCATGATCCCGGGGAGGTTTCCCGACTCGAAGGGGAACTGTCCGCGCTTGCCGCCGACTACGGCGCCGGATCGATCACCCGACCCGAATGGCAAGCTGCCAGGGCCGGCCTAGAGAACCGGCTTAACGAGTCGATTGCCCGGGCCTCAAGGGCCACCGCCACCATCCCTGCCAACCTTGCCACGGAATGGGACCGGCTGACAGTGGAGCAGCGTCGGTCAATCATTCTCACCGTGATGGAGGACGTGACCATTAAGCCGGGGTATTCAAAGCAGGACCGGATCGCGATCAGCTGGAGGGGTTAAAAGGTGGACGTGGAGGTACGACATCAACGCCAAAACCACATCGCTGTCACGTCGGCTGAACGATGGTCGAAGACAAAGTCGTAACCGCGGCCCGCAACCGCCCGCGCGACTCTCGCCATCCTCCGCCGATCGATGAATTTGTCGCTAACGAATTCGGTGCCTTCGAGTTGGGCGAGAACGAAGGGCAGAAGTTGTTTTGATCTGAGATGGTCGGGCCATTGGATCGTCTTCTTAGAAGGATCCTTGTAAGTCATCGACACGCATGGTAGAAGTGTGGTTAGTTATTTTCGGTGTCATGGCCGGTCAAGCAATCTTGACCCTTCGCGCCGGCCGGAGTCGAGAACCTGAGGAGGTTCCATGGCTCTGCCACGCGACAGAATGGCCAGGGTTGGCGAGGTTGCCCATTACCTCTGCACGACCATCCCGGCGTTGCACGTCCAGCGATATCGCGGTGACAACCCCGGAGCGCTCGGAGTCGTCATCGGCCGAAAGCTGCTCTTCCGATCCGAGGACGTAGAGCGCTGGGTCGAGGAGAAGATGGTCGCTTCCAAAGGGAGCCACCCCCGGGGCGGCGGCGCCCGATGACCGCCGCCGAATCACGCCAAGCCCAGGGGCTGCCGGAGACGATCGAAGACCCCGCGATCTTGGCCAGGATCGCCGCCATCTTGGCCCGGGCGCGCGCGGCCAAGAAATGAGCCCCCCACGCGAGGGAGCCGACGTCACAACGACGCCGGCTCCGAAGTCAGAGGTTGCCACCACCGACGCCCCCAAGCGTAGCGGAAGGTTCCTGGCGGCGGTAGCCGCGCTTCCGTACTCGATCCCTCGATGGCTCGACCGTCTCGCGGTGCGGGCAGCGCAGCGGTTGGGAAAGGGGCGGCTGTGAGCGCCAATGGGTCTAGTCCTACAAGAAGGACGCCTAGTGAGATCGCAGACATCGCGCTAGCGATGATCGCCCTGGTCGACGCAGAGCGACCGATGACCATTCGGCAGTTGTTCTATCGCCTGGTCACCCGAGGCGTCATCGGAAAGACGGAAGGTGAGTACAAATCGACTGTCTGCCGATTGGCCCTGCGTCTCCGGGAGCAAGGCGCAATCGACTGGAACGACATTGTCGACAACACCCGGCTGATGCGAAAGCCGGCGTCATGGTCCAGTGTCCACGACGTTCTCTTCTACACGGCGCAGCACTATCGCAGGGCTATCTGGGATCAGGCGGAGGACTACGTCGAAGTTTGGTCGGAGAAGGACGCCATCAGCGGCGTCCTTTATTCCGTAACAGCTCCCTGGGATGTACCACTGATGATCGCTCGAGGGTTCGCCTCTGCCAGCTTTCTTCACAGCGCCGCGCAAACGATCGAGGCCCAGGGCAAGCCCGCGTTTCTGTACTACTTCGGCGATCACGATCCGTCTGGAGTCGACATCGACCGGGCGATCGAGAAGCGGCTGAGAGAGTTCGCGCCTGACGCCGAGATTTACTTCGAACGGGTCGCGGTCCTCCCTTGGCAAATCGACGAATGGGAGTTGCCCACCCGGCCCACCAAGAAGACGGACTCCCGAGCCAAAAACTTCGCCGGCGAGTCGGTCGAAGTCGACGCCATCCCGCCAGCCGAACTCCGCTTCCTCGCCCAAGGTGTGATCGGCCTGCACGTTGATGAGGAGTTACTGACCTCGATCAAGGCGGCGGAGCAATCGGAGCGGGAAATTTTCGCTGCAATGGCGCAGCGCCTGGGAAGTTGGGGGGCGGCCATGAACCCGGTAGAGAAAGTCGTCAACGCACTTCAAGACCGTGGCCTGAAGGTGACGAAATCGGCCGGCCAATGGATGGCGCAATGCCCCAGCCATGAGGATCGTAAGCCTTCACTGGCCATCGGGGAAGGTGATGACCTCCGGGCACTCCTGAATTGTCACGCTGGGTGCGCCAACGAATCTGTGACGGCCGCTCTCGGTTTGACGATGGCCGACCTGTACCCGGAGAGACAAGAGCAGCCCCGCCGGATCGTCACAACGTATGACTACACGGACGAGGCCGGCGAGATTCTCTTTCAGACTGTCCGTTACGACCCGAAGGATTTCCGGCAGCGCCGACCCGACGGGAACGGAGGCTGGGTCTGGAATCTCATCGGCACCCGCCGCGTCCTGTATCGGCTGCCGGAATTGTTGGCTGCCACCGGCACTGTCTACGACGTGGAAGGGGAAAAGGATGCCGACCGGCTTATCGCCCTGGGGCTGACAGCCACCTGTAACCCGATGGGCGCCGGCAAATGGCGCGAGGAATACGTCGACTACCTCCGCGGTGTCGACAAGGTGATCGTGGTCGCCGACCGGGACGCGGCCGGCCGGGCACACGCCGCCGCGGTCGCCGATTCGCTCACTCGGGCCGGGATCACCGTCGAACTGGTCGAACCGGCCACCGGTAAAGACGTGAGCGACCATCTCGCCGCCGGGCATAGCATCGAAGAGCTCGTTGCAATCAACCTCAACGGTGACGAAGTAGACCGTCAGGGGCTTCCCGAAACGGTCGACCTAGAAGCGTTGATGAGCGGGGAACGGCCCACCCGCGAATTCTGTATCGAACCGTTATCACCGGCCGGGAAGCTGGTCGGATTCGTCGCCAAACGGGAAAACCTCAAGAGCCTCTTCAACCTGTACCTGGCCGGTTGCAAAGCCATCGGTCAAGCGGTCCTCCACCAGCCGGCGGGCGAACCAACCCACGTCCTTTACCTGGATCAGGAGATGGGTGAAGACGACCTCTACGACCGTTTGTCAGACTTCGGGTGGACCCCCGACCATCCCGACTGGCAAACCCTCAAACAGCATCTCCACTATTACCAGTTGATCGACCTGCCACCGCTCGACACGGTCGAAGGCGGGGAAATGTTGGAGAGGATGGTGCAGGCTGATCAAGCCCAACTCGTCGTCATCGACACTCTCAGCCGGGTGACATCCGGGGGGGAGAACGACAACGACACCTACACCGCCCTGTACCGCAACACTGAAATTCGTTTGAAGCGGCGTGGCGTCACCGTCCATCGATTGGACCATCTCGGCAAAGACGCTGCCAAAGGCTCACGGGGAGGATCGGCCAAAGAGGACATCCTCGACGTTATCTGGCAGATGGAAAAGTCTTCAATCGAAGGCACCGTCGTCCTCACCAAAACTAAAGGCCGCCAGGACGGATACCCGGCCCGGCTCACCGTCCACCTGGAGACGTTGAACGGGGTGGCCTCGTTCACCACCAGCGACAAGACGCCCGACTGGCTGCCCAAGGTGGTCGCCCAGGTTGACGCTCGGACTTCCCGACGATGCCGGGGTGCCAACCGTCCAGAAAGCTCTAAAGGCGGCCGGGATAGGGAGACGCCGGGCCGATCTAGCACTCGTCGTCAGGTTCCGAAAAGCCCGGAACACACCCCGGGAACACCCTGGGAACACCCCCTGGGAACACTTGCGGGAACACCCTGGAACACCCACCCAAGAAACCCTTATAAACGTTGACGAAACGGGCCGGAACACTTTGCGGAACACCCGGGAACACCTGGGGGTGGTGGTTCCCCCCCTATAGGGGGGAACACCCCCAGGCACGAATTCGACGAACCAGACCCCGCCGACCTGGACTACGAACCAGACCCAGACGACCTTGTCGTCCCCAGCTACGAGGACCCGTGGTAGCCGCCTACCGCTGGTTCCACCTCGTCGAGTTCGGCAGCCGAACCCACCTGGTCGGCTGGCGCCGCCACGAGTGGCGCCCGGTCTGCGGCCTGTTCCCGGCAAGGTCCGGCCGTGTCACCTACTCGCCGACCTTGCCGCTGTGCAGGACCTGTGAGCGTCTCACCTCTGAACTGCCCCCGATCAAGGCGGTGCTGCCATGACTAGGGGGGGCCGAAAGTTCAAGGATGACCCTCCAAGAGCTCCGCTCACCAGGATCCGTGGAAAAAAGTTTGCGAGGTCGAAAGGAGACCCCCGGTTATGCCCGCTAGGCGATGCCTTCTCTACGGCAAAGGATGCTCGAATAACGGATTTGCAGTCGAGGGAACTTCCCGCTGCCCGGCCCACAGCCGCGGCTGGAGGAAGTCCGCGACAATGCTGGCCCGCGGCGGTTATTACCAGACCTCGAGCTGGCGAGCACGTTCACAACGCCAGCTTGAGAGATTTCCGCTCTGCGCGGCTTGCGGAGGCCGGGCGAGGATCGCCGACCATGTCCAGCCGCGGGGCCTGGGCGGCGCCGACGATGGGGTTTTGCAATCACTGTGTGTGCGCTGTCATAACCTCAAGTCCTCCAGTGAGGGTGGCAAGGCGTCGAAGGCGAAGCGTGAGGCTTCGAGAGCCGAGCCGAAATGACGGTTGAGGAAATGACCAACATCCTCCATGACGTCATCGACGCCGCGCTGGAAGCCGCGCCTCCCGGTCTCAGCGAATCCGAGCTCGACGAGTTTGTCCTGGAGGGCCCCTTTGCAATTTGCCATGTGCACGATGGCCGGCTGGTGGCCGCGTTTGCCGGGTCGGCTCTGCTCTTCCGTTGCTCGGTGGCGCAGTGGAAGGCAGCGCTCGATGCACTCGCCGACGAGGGGGAGCCGTCATGATTGACCGGGAGCATCGCGCTCGGTACGGGGGCCAGCAATGACTGCGACGAATCCTGACGACTTCCCGCCGGAAATCTTCAGGGCCATCGCCAAGGTTGCAAAAGAGGAGGGGGTTAGTCCGGATACTGCCTTCCGGGCCGTCGACCTGCATGGCGGCTTGCTGACGGTCTTTACCAAGGCCGTCATTGGCCGGCTCTTGCAGTTCGAAGCCGAGTTCGAGGTTCCGGGCTGGACCGATCGAGTGCTCGACTCGCCCAACCTCGATTTGGGATTCGACGCGGAGACTGACGAGTTGTGGGCCCGCTATGTGGGCGAGGAATTCTTGCGGGTGGCACGGAAGGATCTCGAGAGCGCCGACGCCCGTGGCCATGCCCGGTCGCATCTCGACGAATGACCCCCAAACTTGACGCGCGACCGTTTATCATTGTCAGTGGCGAATTGCTGGCACGAAGCCCGATCGGGAATGCCAACGGATCGGGTCGGCTCTTCGCTGGCGAGAAGACTGGCGCTTTGCGCACGGCCCGGGCCTGGGAGCCTGGCCGAGGAATGCCTAGCCGGATCGCGGCGGCGAGAGCTTCCGTGTCGTCCTCCCGTGGCGAGTCATAAACCTATTCGACGTTTACGACAACTCATCGAAACCCTGGTCTCTCAGGTCGATTCGGTGAGTTAGGAGGACGACATGCCTACACACACACGAGAAGCCCTCGACGCCTGGGAGCAGTTCCAAGGAATCCGACAGAGGGCGGAAGAAAAAGGTCGGGGTCTGACCGGAAAGGAGCTTGATGAGCGCGACCGCCTCCTCGAGGTAATCAGAATGGGAAGGATCGAAGAGCTCGGCATCTCTCGCTCCGCCGGCGATGGCTCCGACATGCCAAGGGGCCGGACCGCCGCGAATCCTGGGTTCGCCGCGTTCCTCCGTTCCGGTGCCGCGCATGGGTGCCACGAGAAGGAGTAGTTACCCTCGCGTCGAAGCCACTCAATCAGACAAGTCCGTCTGCGAGGGCGTTGGCGATGGCGGCGGTCATACCCCCGAGGGCAGCCACGATCCCCACGCTGGTGGCCGGACGCCCCATGTCATCGGCTTTGCATTCTTCTGGCTCGGTCTCTTCGGATTGGCCGCGATGTTCGCGAGCTCGGGCAGACGGCGCCTGGCGGCTCTAGCCGGCGTGCTGTTCCTCGGGGTGACGCTGGTTCCGTGCGGCGGCGGGCTCCTAATCCTGGCTGCGTTCGCCGCTGTGGCGCTCGTTCCCCAACGCCTGATTGAGTAGGCCCGTGGTCGCGTTCGTCACGCGACGGCGAGCGTGACGTCATCCCGCTGCGTCGCTGTGGGCTTTTCACCTCGCAGGGGCTATCCGAGTGACTGACAGGGTGGATGACAGGGAAATTGGAGGGGTACGAACTGGCGGATTAACGCGAAGGGTGCCACGTGAATTCCTGAGGGTGTGGATTGGCGAAACTGACCAGACCCGCCCGCTGTCCGGTGCATTGCATCTAAGCCAACCAGACTTGGTGGGTCAGGCTGCTAGGAAGTAGGTCTTCGCGAGGGACGGCGGTGTAGTTAGGTGATGTGTCGGTCCTCCGACACGCAAGAAAGCCCAGTGAAATGCTGGGTTTTCTGTTTGGGCAGATGCCGGGCAATCGATCGTTCAGGGCCAGTGGTCACAAAATGGTCACAAGACGAAACTCGGCTCGGACTCTTCGGGCCCTTGGGGACCTTTCTATGCCGCAAGCGCGCAACCCTCATGAACACAGGAAGGTCGGGCCGGCAAACCGCGGGGTTCAATGTGAGTCGAACACCCTCCGGAGTGGGGGGGACTGCGGCCCACCGGCCCTGGCGCGAAGAGTATCGGCTTGGTCGCGAGCGCGCCGCCGGGAGCTACTGGTCGCTTGGTCCCTGATCGATTTCGACGTAAGCGGGGTTGCGAGCTGGGGTGGGCTCTGGCCGTAGCACTGACGGTGCCGGGCGCCGTGAAGTGACAGTCTCAGATCGTTCCCCGGCCTTGAGGGCTTCGAGGATGGCGTCGCCGGTCAGCTTCGTCGGCTGATCGATCCCCTCCTCGGGCGGAGCCGAAGCTGTTGCAGTCGGGTACGCGTGGGCGAGGGCGTTGCGCAGCTTGTTGCCTTCGTTCGGCCACTGCATCGACACGAGAAGGGCTCGAAGCTCGCGAATCTCGTCCCGGAGCTTGTGGCTCATCATCGACGGCGATCATCACCGTGGCGGCCATCCCGACGTCACCGGCCATATGGTCCAGGAGCCCTTGGAACTCCACCGCCATCGCGTCGTAGACCGGGAGCTCGCTGATCTCGGCGAACGCCGTGGTCGGAAAGCCCCTATGTGGCTCACTCTATTCCGGGATTTCCTTCGTACCCATCTTGATGAGGCTGGTCGCTATTCCCGCCTCAAGCATTCGAGGGCCAGGGAGCACCCTGAGGACCGGGAGGCTTATGCGGAGGCAAAGTCAGCTTTCATCGACGAGGTCATGACCGAGGCTGAGCGATGGGCTCGGGAGGTCAATTGGTCAGTCCTAGATGACGCTCCGTAGTGGAGCGCGTGCTCCAGGCGGGTGGAAGCGTGCACGACGTGCGAGCGCCGACGTGCCGATCTAGTGCGGGTTCAGATATGGGCGGTTCCGCTACAGATCGGTTGATCTGTGCTGCTTGTAGCCATGGAGCACGAGCCTCATTGCCTTGATGCCTTCTGCATGGGTTCGAGCAGGAGTGGAGGTAGGTCCGTGCAGAGCCAGTCCATCACCTGTTCATGGTGCCAGCCCATTTCTGTGGTCAGCACGTGATACGTGGCGTTGCTGTAGACAACGAGAAACACGTCGAGCAACTGATCGCGGGAGATGTCGGATCGGAGATTTCCTTTGGTGGCCAGGCTGTCGAGCACTTGACCGAAAGCTTCCCGCCTCAGATTCTCGTGATGTTCGAAGGTCTTCTTGACCTCATCGTCCGTGCGGGCCGCCGCTGCGAGAACTTCGCCGATCGTGGAGGCGCGGGCGAAGGCTGGTCCGGCGCCTCGAACAAAGAGCTGTAGCGACCGAACCGCGTCGGGCTCTTC
>Ga0136635_10000026_pt1 | contig 35917 bp, 41 predicted proteins | sample AntDrymeUQ852106_2_FD_105495 | JGI IMG/M metagenome (GOLD analysis project Ga0136635, IMG submission 105495) | Polar desert sand microbial communities from Dry Valleys, Antarctica - metaG UQ85 (21.06) | ecosystem: Environmental > Terrestrial > Soil > Desert | place: Antarctica: Dry Valley... | reverse complement strand
CTGACCGTCGGCGCGGTCGCCCTGGTCACTTTGGCGACATCGGCAACTCTCCGATTCGATCCCTCGCTGCAATTCCTTCAGCTCCTGTCTGCACTCGACATCGCCTCGGCGGCTAGCGGCACATTGATCGGGGTGACCTGGCTCGCCGGACCTAGATGGGGCGCCACCGCCGGGGTCGTGGTGGAGGTGGTATGTGTTTGGTCGATCTGGTCATATCTGTCGGCGGTCGGATCCGCCGCCGACGGAGCCTGGCTCGTCGACGCCGGGGCGTTGATGCGGTATGTGCTTCCCTATGACATGGCGGCTGCGGCCGTCGCCGCGGCCACCCTTATTCTCGGAGCGAGGCATGTCGCCCGCACCGGAAGACTCTGAGTCTTCCCGGCACCCGCATCTGTCGTCAGCCGTGGATCGGACCGTCCCCGGAGGAAAGCTCAGTTCTGTCTTTGACAACCTTCACAGCGCGCCAGAAGGCGACATGACCCTTGATTCTGCCGGCGGCCTGGGATGGGTCTTGATAGGTCCAGGCACAAGCGGGATATCGGGTTCCGTTGACCACTACGTCGTAATATGAGGCGACGCCTTTCCACGGGCAGAACGAGGTGTGCGACGAGGGGTCGAGCAACTCCCAGTTGACGGTTTCCGGAGCGAAGTACTCGTATCCGTCGAGCCTCTGAGTTTCGCTGGCGGCGGCAACGACCGTCTCGCCGACGACCGCTTTTCGGCCTGTGTTGGAGGTCGACTTGTTGAACAGGTTCAGTAGGTCAGCCATGAGGAGTACAACCCGAGCCGCAGGCAATTCCAGCCATCGACAGTCGCACCTGTGACTATCTCGCCGGCACCAGGAAGATAACTGATGGATCACCCGTTGGACTCGGCATGACCACTCGCCCCAATCCGCTCTCTGTGGGCCTGTCAGTGGTGCGATCGCTCATCGCCACACGCCCACCAAAACAATTCGGCGACGCCACCTGCGATCACTCCCTGCTCTCCGAGCCGCTGCAGCACTTGGGGTCTGAGGGATCGGGAGTCCTATCAGAAATCGCCTCCGACCTGAAATCCTATCTGCATGTGACGACCGGGCTCGACCCGCGTTCACTGACCAGGCCCTCTGCACTCGCCTACTGGATCAATGTCTACAACACCGGTGCGCTCCTTTTGGCCGGTCAGGCACAACGTGACGACGTCGATTCGGTGCTGGGGGTGCCAGGCAGCTTCCAACGCCGGTTCGTCTCGGTGGCCGGAGAGGACTTGTCGCTCGACGCCATCGAACATGGGAAGCTGCGCAGGTTCGGAGATCCCCGGATTCATGCGGCGCTCGTCTGCGGGTCGGTTTCATGTCCCACCCTGCGTGGGGAGCCCTACTCCGGAGAAGGCTTGGATGCCCAACTCGATGACCAGATCCGTCATTTCCTGGCCGCGGGCGCGCTGGAACGAGACCCAAGTCGGGGGGTGGTTTACCTGTCTCGGGTATTTCTCTGGTTCGGCAACGATTTCGTGAGACCACAGCGGATGCCGACGCTCCTTCCGGCGCGGCGCTCGCAGGTGCTGAGCGCCCTCGGGCCCTGGCTCGACCCGGCCACCTCGGCGTGGGTAGACGATGCCGAGCCCAAGGTGGAGTTCCAGAGTTACGATTGGGGACTTGGGTGCACCGTGAGACGCACAGGGCCCGAGTAGGGGATCTCGACCTCTGCTGACGCTTTGTGACAACGCACACGGCGGAAAGACGCGCTTCGACTGGCTGCACTGTCCTGGCCGGGGCGCAACCTTTTCACCCCAGGCTCACACCTCGTCGGCGTCCTCGAGCAGGCGGGTGAGCAGAGCGCGCAGGTGCTGGTGGCCCTCGTCGCTCAGGATCGCACTGATCTGCCGCTCGATGCCGCGAATGATGTCTTTGCCCAGCTTGGTGGTCGCCGTTCCGGCCTCGGTGAGCCGGATCAGCTCGGCCGCCCGGTCCAGGTCTTCCTTGTTGGGCCGCACAATCAGAACCGCGAGCTGCTTCCTCCTACCGAGCGGCGGGCCGAGGATCGCCGCCTGGAGAAGGCCGCCGACCGAGCCTCCGACCACCGCAAAGCGTTCCGAAGCGGCCAGGGCGCGCGATGGCGAATAGCGACCGGTCCACCGTCTATGCCGCTTCCACCGCCCTTGCATGCTGGTCCCTACGCCGCCTTTGTCGTGGTAGCCCAGTTGGTCCTCGGCAACTTGGCGGCCTCGCCCTTGATCGATTCGAAGCCGGCGGTGGCGATAACGACATTCTTGTTCATCACGGCCTTTCGACCTCTCAGAGACAGGATCCAGATTTCATCGACCGGCGGTTCAACCGCAGCCGTTACGACGCTCTAGTCACTGTGGAGCGATTCAACGAGAGCCTGCGGGACGAAGTCGATCTTCCGGGAATAGTCGAGCGGCTCAACCCTGTGGTCAATCAGGTGATCGGCCCGCATCATGTCTCCGTGTGGCTGCTCGACAGCCCGCAGGGCCGCACGGTCCCACCCCCGTGAAGCGAAATAGGCGCCACGGGGAGGCTGAAGCCCCAGCAACAAGCAGCAGCAAGAGTGCGAGCGTTCTCTGCCCATCATTGAACGATCGTTCAACCAGGTGAAGCTCTAGGCAACATCGGAGTGGGCTCGGTCCATACACTCCTCCGCCTGCACATGACTTTGGCAATCGAGTTCGAGCACGTCTCCAAGCACTTCGACACCGTGGTGGCCGTGGATCGCGTGGACATCGAAATTCGCGACGGAGAATTCTTTGCCATGTTGGGCCCATCAGGGTCGGGGAAGACCACGTGCCTTTGGGCCCAGTCGGTCAAATCGCCCCCTGGAATTACCCGCTGGCGATGGCGATCTGGAAGATCGGCCCGGCGCTGGCGGCTGGCTGCACAACCGTGCTCAAACCCGCGCCCGGCACCCCCCGCACCGCCCTCATGCTCGGCGAGTTGACCAAGGAGGCCGGCATCCCCGACGGAGTGGTCAACGTGGTCACCGGGGGAAACGACACCGGTCAGGCCCTCGTCGAGCATCCCGACCTGCGCATGGTTTCGCTCACCGGGTCCACTGCCACCGGCAAGAAGGTGATGCAGATCGCCGCCGAGAGCCTCAAGCGGGTTCACCTGGAATTGGGTGGCAAGGCTCCGTTCATCATCTTCGAGGACGCCGATCTCGACGCGGTCGCCGCCGCTGCTCAAATCGGTGCCCTTTTCAACACCGGCCAGGACTGCACCGCGGCCGCTCGCGTCTACGCGACCCGCGATCGGTTCGGCGAAGTAGTCGATTCCTTAGTCGACATCTTCGAATCGACAAAGGTCGGCGACCCGTGGAGCGACGACACGTTTATGGGGCCGCTGATCTCGGCCAGCCAGCGTGATCGGGTTGCAGGATTTGTCGACCGGGCCCGGGCAGCAGGAGCCAAGGTCGTGACCGGGGGCAGCATCCCACAGGACCCAGACCGCGGCTATTTCTACTCACCGACGGTCATCACCGATGTCGATCAACGCTCCGAGATCGTCCAACAAGAAGTGTTTGGCCCGGTGCTGGTGATCCTGCCCTTCGAAGGCGAGGAAGAAGCGATCCGGCTTGGAAACGATGTTGTCTACGGGCTGGCTGCCTCAGTGTGGACCAAAGACATCGGCCGGGCGTTGCGCGTGGCGGGTGCCCTTGAGTTCGGAACGGTATGGATCAACGACCACATTCCCCTCGCCTCCGAGGCTCCGCATGGCGGCTTCAAGCAGTCCGGATTTGGAAAGGACCTCTCCGAGGAAGCGGTCCTCGACTACACCATCACAAAGCACGTGATGGTCAAGCATGCGTGATCAAGTCCACCAGGCCCGTTGAAGCAGCGGGTTCGTTTCACTTGATGCGCTCGCCTTCGGCGGCATTTGATCTGCCTTGCTCGATCTCTTCGGCCAGGGCGTAAAGGAGTGGAAGGGTGGCCCAATCCTTATCCCGGTTGGCCTCCTCTTTGCTCCGGATAATGTCGGCGAGGGAGGCCACCCTCACCCGATGGCCGGCCAGCTCGAACTCGACGCTCGCTGCCGCGAGCTGGTCGTAATCGGAGAGCGCAGCAGGTGCGAAAGTCAGGTCGAGGTCACCGCAGCGGGTGGTCATATTCAACATCGCCATCGACTCCAGCAGGGCAGGGTGAGGATCGAACGCAACCCCCTCCGCCGAGTCCGAGGTGCGGAGTCGAGCGTCGAGACTTCGCAGAGCCCGGGCCAGCCGCGCGAGATTGGCCTTTTCTTTCCTCGGCACGATGTCGGCATCGTTGGTCATGGCCGGCGAGCCGTGGATTACGGCGGCGAGCCCGCCGACGAGCACGTAGTCGACCTTGTGCTCGGCGAGCACGCGAAAGATGCATTCGGGATCGAGAGGTGCCGGCATCAGCCGATGCGCCGGGCCGTGGCCCGCAGGCGACTGAGGTTGGCCACCGACTCGAGTCGCTGGGAAGGCGACATCGCCAGCTGTTGGCGAATCTGGGAGCGGTCGACTTCGTCAGGCACGAGGCTCAGTTTGAGCCGTAATCCGCAGGCGCTGACAACTCGGGCCAGGGCAGAGAGTCTTGGCTCCTCAGCGGCGCTTTCCCAACGGGATATCACTGGCTGCTTGGTGCCAATCCGTCGGGCCAGCTCGGCTTGCGTCAGGTCTGCTTGTTTTCGAGCAGATCGAATCAGGATGGCCGCAGTACGGGTGGCGCTGGTTGTCGAGGGCATATCCTGGATGAATTATAGCGTTTAGGTACTAGGCATATAGCTTAAGCGCTATACCTTACGACAAAGAGAAGTTCGGCCTGCCGCCGACCGGCACTAGCGCACTGATCCTTTAAAGGAATAGTGCATAGAATCACTAGCTTGTCTTCAAACGACTTCGGTCAGGTGATGGCGGCGGCGGCTCGACTCGAAGAAATGGTCCCCGACGCGGTACTCGTGGGCGCGGCACACCACGCCGGTCACCGCGTCTCCTTCGATGCCGATCATGACGTTGCCGATCTCAAGTCGCGCTTCGACGAGGTCTTGGCCGCACTCGAAGACACTGAGGGTTGGATCACCTCGCGCGTCACCCGGCCGGTAATGGTGCTCGGCCGCCTCGATGGGATCGAGACCGGGGTGAGGAACCTGATCCGGAGTCGACCGTTGGAAGTCGAAGAGATTCGCGTTGGCGATCGGACCTTGCGCGTTCCCACCCTCGCCGAGATCGCCCGAATCAAGGCCTGGCTCTGTCTGATCCGCAATGCCACCCGCGACTACCTCGACTTCGCTGCATTGGCCGACCGTTTGGGGGAGGAGGAGGCGGCGTCGGTCGTGGGCTCGCTCGACCATTACTACGTCGATCAGATCGGTCCCGGGGGAAGACGGGTGGCAACGCAGGTCGCTAAGCAGTTGGCCGATCCGCGCCCCGGCGACTTGGCCGAAGTCGACCTCCGCTTCTACCGACAACTTGAACCCCGGTGGCACCAGTGGGAGGCGGTGGCAGCCGCCTGTGGACGGGTGGCGGTGCGGGTGCTTGAAGGCTTAGTCACGAAATGATTCATCGCCACCTCGACTATCCGGCCGATTCTGAGCCCGACGAGGTGCCCATGGCCGCGATCGCCGATCTTCTTGAGCGCGGCGACCTCGACGACTGGAGACCGCTCGCTGCAACCGTCGCCCGCGACCCCTTTGGCCAGGTGGCCGAGCGAGTTGGCGGCGTGATCGACTCCCTTCCTATGTATGGCACGTCGGCGCTGTGGCGCGCCTACCTGGAACGGCGACGGGCCGCGGTAATTGGATATGACTTGAACGAACCCTCGAGCCTGGGTGAGTTACGCCGCAACCTCGGTATCACCCAAACGGAACTCGCCAGCCGACTCCGCATCTCGCAGTCGGACCTCTCCAAGCTCGAACGGCGAGCGGACTGGAGACTTTCCACCCTCCGGCGCTACGTCGCTGCCCTGGGTGGAGACCTTCGCTTGACGGCCATCTTTCGTCGCCGCTAGGCCGACGACGTACGATCGACGTATGCCTGAACCGCGCCTCACCGGTCACCGACTTATAGAGCTCAGCCCTCGGCCGACCCTCGCCGTGCGTATCCGCAAACCCATGAGCGAAATCGACATGAGCGGACTGTTCGACTCGCATCTCCCCAAGGTCTACGACGAGATCAGCAGTCGTGGCTACGAGATCGCCGGCCCTCCTTTTGCCCGCTATCACGAGTTCGGGCCCGAGCGGGCCGATATCGAGATCGGGGTTCCTCTAACCGAAGCTCCTTCCTCAACGAGTCCACTGGACCAGGTTCCGTTGGAGCAGGTCGGCGTGTCGGAGCTGCCCGGAGGGATGATCGCCAAGGTGGTTCATCACGGTCCCTATCAGACCCTGGGCGATGCATATGGACCCTTTCACGACTGGATCCATTCCCAGGGCCACGACGAAGGTCTCGGCCCATGGGACTCGTACATCCGCGGGACGGGCGCTGATCCCGACCCCAATGAGCTTGAGACCGAGATCTACTGGCCGACGGCCTCATCAGAGTGACGGACTTTCCTCGCGACCCAGACGATCTTCGCGCCTGGTTTGAGGCGCACGGGGTCGAACGGCTCCCTGGTCTGCTCGGAATCGAGATCGTGGAGCTGGCCCCAAGCCACTGCACTCTCCGGCTTGAAATCGAGACCAAACACCTTGCCTCCAACGGATATCTCCATGCCGCCACCGTTGTGGCGATCGCCGACACCGCCGCCGGATATGGCTGTGTTGCCTCCCTGCCGGAAGGGGCCAACGGTTTTACCACTGTCGAGCTCAAGTCCAACCACACCGCGAGCGTCACCGAAGGCGGTTTGGTCGCACACGCGACCCTCGCCCACCGCGGACGAACGATTCAGGTCTGGGACTCGGTGGTTCGGTCCGAGCTGACTGATCGCCAGGTCGCTCTTTTTCGCAACACCCAGCTCATCCTGTATCCCCGGCGAGAAGCGGCGAAGCTGGATGACTGACATGGTCTTTTTGCGAACCCTGGGTTCGCAGCCGTCTCCAACACGGATACCAGCCCACAGAATGGGCAAAGCGCCCTGACTGACATCGGGCTCTTTCTCGGCAAGGCGCACGTGCGCTGGTGGTCTGGTCGCTGGCAACGGATTGCGTTCTTCAACCTCACCTGCGGGAGTTGAAGTCGCGGGCGGTCTGTCATCTGCGTCGGATCGAGTGGATTCGCTTGCGGTTGGCGAGGCATCCGTGCCGTGCAGTGACTAGATTTCGGCATGGCATCGATGAGAGGAGAGCCGCATGCCAATGTTCATCACCCTTGGCAACCTCACCGACCAGGGAATCCGCAACTACCAGGACTCACCCAAGCGAGTCAAAGCCTTCAAAGATTTGGTCGAGGGCATGGGTGGCAAAGTTCACAATGTCTATTGGACGCTGGGCCAGTATGACTTGGTGGCGATTGTTGAAGCGCCCGACGACCAGATGGCGGCGGCCATAGCCGTCAAACAGGCGTCGCTCGGAAATGTCCGAATGCTGACGATGCCAGCGTTCGGGATGGACGAGATCCAAAAGATCATCAAAGCGGCTGACTGATTTCTGACGGTCTGCTGCGAAACCGGGTCAGGCTCCTGACCCGGTTTCTGTTGTGAGCATTCGGGCTACGTTGGCCAGGATGTCGTCTAGCGGTCCATAGGTTCCATCTGGATCTGGGCTGGCCCGCATTTCATCTGCACTCATGGCCGATCCCTCCAGCAGAATCAACCCGAGCATCGAAGTCATCATCATCGTGGGATGAAATCGGAGATTCGACCCTGAAAGTTGAATCGCAGGCTCGGAAGGAGGTCCCTCGACCTAGGAAGCCGACCTAACCGAGAGCGGCCACGACCTCGATCTCGCCGCGCATCCCGTATTCGTAATGGCCCGGGAGATGGCAGGCGAACTCGAAGACTCCCGGTTCATCGAATGTGAAGGTGGTGATGGCCGAGCCGTTGGGTCCGACCGTGACTTCGCCCGGGATCGACGGATGCTCGGCTTCGGTTCCTTGCGCGTGTCGGAGGTGGACCTCCGGCCCGCCGGTGATCAGCTCATGGTGGATCGGGTCGTCGTTGACCACGAAGAAGCGGACTCGAGTTCCCTCGACCACCGTGAGCCGGTCCGGTTCGAAGCGGGAATAGTGCACATCGATCTCGACGGTGACATCGCCGGGCCCGAGCGGCACCACTTCCGGTCCTCCGGTGGCGATGGCCGAGCCGACTCCAGTGACCAGCGCCGCCACGGCCAGAGCGACAACGAGTAGCGGGCGCACGCCCCGATCGCTCATGCCGGTCCGCCGATCATCTCTGTTCGGCGTCGACGGATCGAAGGCAGACCGAGGGCGACGATTAGCGCACCGGCCCCGATCCCGGCCAAGAGCGGCCACGCCGCCCACGACCGGCTGCCGTCAAGAACAGTTGCCTCGGGAGCAGAGACCCCGGTGTCGGCAAAATTGGCGGCGATCTCCTGGTTGGCCGAGATTGCCAAGTCGTAGTCGAGCTCGGCTGCGGGCGCGTCGAGCTTGAGATAGGAGAGCCACATCTCAGCGGGCAACCATTCCATCCCTACGTCCGAACGAAGATCGTCGAGCAGGAAGTCAGTGGCGGGCTCGCTTCGATCAAGCGTCATACCGGTGCCGCCGGCCAAGAGGTTGGGTTCATCCGGGGTCAAGACGAACACATCGGCTTCGATCTGAGTGTCGCCGCTCGCCCCGAGACCGAGAATCCGGATTGGGACCCAGGGGTCGTCGGTGGGAATAGTGGCCATGATCGGGGTGCTGTCGCCCGGCTCCTGTGCTAGATCCGCGGCTCGTTGGGCATTGAACCGCGCGGCCATGAACACCGGGCTGCGCCGGGCGTAGAAGTCGAGGATCTCGGGAGCGTCGGGGGTGAGAAAGAAACCATGTTCTGTGGCCCAGGCGCCGACCTCGTCGCCTCCTCCGCGGAGGACCGTGATATCGAGCGCATCGATCTCCACCTCGAGCAAAACCTCTGCCTCGCCGGCGGCGACGGTGGTCGCCGCCTCAGCGGAAAGATCGCTTATGGGTGCGACTTCGAGCGCGAGCCGCTGCAGGGTCCAGTCACCGCCTCGTTCGACTTTGGTAGGGACGTCGGGGAGGGGGATAATCGATCCCACCTCTTCGCCGCTGCCGGTGAACTCGAAGGCGGTGACGTATCGCTCCACCCCGTCGCTGTAGTCGGCGAGCGTGGTGGTCCGCACGAGTTGATCGTGCCGTTCTCACCGATGAGCCCCCCGCAGGCAAGTGCCGGCGCCGCGCCGAGGGCAACGATGGTCGCCACTGTCACTGTCAGGAAACCGATCCGCCTTGCTGCCGACATGTCGTCCTCCGTAGTGCTGGTCTTGGCGGTTCGACGTCATGGGAGTGGCGGGCGGTTCCCCTCGAGGTGCTCTCGTTCATCGCGTACCGCGGCGAGAACCTCGAGCTCGACGCTCAACTCGACAACGCTAGAACCGCTTGCGGGCCTCGGTCTCTTTGTCGAGCATCCGACCGGTCGGCTCGAAGCCATGGCTCAGATAGAACGGCGCCGGTGATCCCTTTCCAGTCTCCCAACTGGTGAGCAGGGTGTCGGCGCCGAGCGACCTGCACTCGGCAACGATCAGCTCGAGCACCCGCTCGCCGATCCCGCGGCGCTGGTGCAGCCGGTCGATCAACAGCCGCCACAGGTAGGGCTCGGGGAAATGCTCGTGGGGGAGGGCAAGCATCACAAAGCCGACGACCTCGCCGTCGGCGGCGACGGCTCGCATCCATGGCATCAAGGGATAACCATCGACGATTTCCGGAAAGAGCGCGTCGGTGAACGAGTCTGCCATTGTGGCGACGAAGCGCTCTTGGGTCTTGTGCGTGACGAGCTTCGACACCTGCGCAATGTTGTCGATTGTGATCTCGATGAGGTCGGCCTTTTTTGGCGGGTGCTGAGGACGGTCGCGCCAGATCTCCCAGTCGGGACGGGTGAGACCGTAGATCCAATCATCGGAGTTCTCGTCCTCAAGCCAATACGAGGCTTTGGTGTGCCCCTCGAAGAGGAATCCCGTCCTTTCCATCACCATTGCCGAGGCTGGATTGTCGGGATGGAGCATCCCGAATACCCGGGTGACCTGAAGTTGGTCGAATAAATACTTGACCAAAGCCTCGAGCGCCTCGACCGCATAACCCTGCCCCCAATGCTCGCTCGCCAAGGTGTAGCCGACTTCGGCGGAGCGGCCCTCCCGACTGAGATGGAGAGCAAGGTCGCCGAGCACCTCCCTGCTTTCCGCATCGGCAACAGCCGCCATCCACCACTCGCCGTTCGTCGGACCATCCATGGCGACGACGTCGGCCACCAACTTTTCCGCAGTCTCCAATGGATAGGGAACGGTCCAGTCTTGATATTTCGCCACTTCGGGGTCGTTGCGGCGCGCGGCCAGGCCAGCCGCATCGGCGGCTTCAAAAGGCCGGATCAGCAGCCGGCGGGTCCGGATCGGAGTGAACACTTTCGGGCATTCAACACTTCGCTGGCGCGCCGTTTGAGATTCTGCGGTGTAATGGTGGCATGCCGCGAGCCGTCTCCGACTACCGAACGTTGAGCTTCGATTGTTATGGGACGTTGATCGACTGGGAAACGGGGATCGAAGTCGAATTGGGGCCGTGGGCGGCGAGGCACGAGCTCGAATTCGAGGCAGTGCTCGCCTCGTTCGGCCAAGTCGAAACCCAGGTACAACAGGAATCGCCGCAGATGAGATATCCCCAGGTCCTGGCCGAGGCTATCCGCCGGATCGGCCGAGGTCTCGGGATCGAAGTCGGGGATGAAGAAGCCAAAGAGTTCGGCGGGTCAGTCGGTGGGTGGCCGCCCTTTCCCGACTCGGCGCAGGCGCTCAAGGAACTGAAAGCGCGCTTCCGGCTCGCCATTCTCTCCAACGTCGATCGAAGGTCGTTCGCGCTATCCAGTGAGAAGCTCGGAGTCGAGTTTGATCTCGTTGTGACGGCCGAAGACGTCGGCTCTTACAAACCCGACCAGCGCAACTTCCTTGCTTTGTTCGATGGTTTGGAATCGATAGGCGCCGAGCGATTTTCCCTCCTCCATGTCGCCCAGTCGTTGTTCCATGATCATGAGCCGGCTCTTGCCCTGGGGTTGGAAACGGTTTGGATCGATCGTCGAGCTGCGCGTGGCGGCTCCGGGGCGACGCCACCCCCGCCCATTACGGTGACTCCCACCTGGACCTTCCCTTCGATGGCCGCTTTCGCGGCAGCCGTCGACGGGCGCTAGTCGAAGCCCGCGCTCAGGACGATCTCGCCCCCGGTGACGATCGGAGCCTCGACTTGGAAGGTGTCGGCGATTTCGTTCCAGGCTTGGAAGCGGGGATCAGCATCGTGAACATGATGACCATCTCCGTCGGCGAAGCCCACGCTGATCAGATATTGCACTGCCCCTTTGATGGGTCGGGTCGAGATATCCATCCGGGCGAGGTAGGCGTGCAACATGATTCCCCGACCGACATAGTCCTCCCAGATCGGGAGCTCATGTTCACGAAAGCCGCGTTCGAATTCGGCCACCTTCCCGGCATCAATGTTGAGAACGATCCCGACTGCTTCCATCAGCTCTCCTTGTCGTCTGTGCTTGGAGGACCCACCGCGACGCGTTGGGAAGTGGTCATTTCACGTAGAGCGTCTTTCCCTTCTTGACAACCTGGCCCCGGCCGAGCGGCACGACAATGGTGAGCAGCTTGTAGGCGAAGCCGAGGCCAGGAACCTTCGCAAATATGCCCTGCGGGCCCCGCAGCATCTGGCCCGTTTGCACGTCGTATTTGGACGCGTGCCAAGGACAAACGAGGCATCCCTCGGCATCGATGCTGCCCTCAGCGAGATCGGCGAGGAGATGGCGGCATCGCCGGGTGACGGCGAAATACTCACCTTCGATGTTGCCAACCGCCCATCGATCGGCACCGGTTACGGTGCCCGATGGCAGTTTGGAGATTGGACCAACTTTTGCCAGTTCAGCCATCAACCCTCCCCATAGGAACGAAAGTACTCGCGGGAGCGACCCGTCGGATCCTATTTCACCCATAGCGCCATGCATAGCCACGATCATCAGCAACACCACGTGGGTCACGGGTCCCACCACACGGCTGCGAGTCACAGTGGTCACGACCAGCACGCGGGCCACAGCGTCTCCATGTTCAGAGATCGTTTCTGGCTCTCTTTGTTCCTGACCCTGCCCGTTGTCTTCTTCAGCGAGATGATCCAAGAGTGGTTCGGCTATCGCGCTCCCAGCTTTTCCGGCGCCGAGTGGATAGCTCCCGTTCTCGGCACGGTGATCTTTGTGTATGGCGGGTCGCCCTTCTTGAAGGGGGCCTTGACAGAGATCCGCGACAGGGCTCCGGGGATGATGTTGCTCATCGGAATGGCGATCACCGTCGCCTTCGCCGCCTCCGCGGCTACCACCCTGAGTTGGTTCGATCTCGAGTTCTGGTGGGAGCTGGCGGCCCTGATCGTCATCATGCTGTTGGGACACTGGATGGAGATGCGGGCCATCGGCCAAGCCCAGGGAGCGCTGAGCGCGCTCGCCGCCCTGCTCCCCGATGAGGCCGAACGGGTCACCGACGACGGCACCGAAATGATCGCTGTGTCCGAGTTGTTGGTTGGCGATTTGCTGTTGGTCCGGCCGGGCGGGCGGGTCCCGGCCGATGGCGTGATCGTCGACGGTGAAGCCGAGCTCGATGAGTCGATGATCACGGGCGAGTCAAAGCCCGTGGCGAAGAAGACGGGGGACAAGGTCGTCGCCGGGACGGTGGCCACCGACTCTTCGATCCGTATGAGAGTGGAAGCGGTCGGTGAGGAGACGGCTCTGGCGGGGATCGAACGTCTGGTGGCCAAGCGCAGCAGTCGCGCTCCCGGGCCCAGGTGCTGGCCGACCGGGCGGCGGCGCTGCTCTTCTATGTGGCGATGGCGGCCGCGGTGGTGACGGCGGTGGCCTGGCTGGTCGCGGACCGACCCGATCAGGCCGTGGCGCGAACCGTCGCGGTCCTGGTCATCGCCTGTCCGCATGCCCTCGGCCTGGCCATCCCTCTCGTCATCGCCATCTCCACCAACCTCGCCGCCCGCAATGGGATCCTGGTCAAGGACCGGCTCGCCCTCGAGCGAATGCGAAGTGTCGACCTGGTCCTATTCGACAAGACCGGCACCTTGACTAAGGGAAGACACCGAGTCAGCGCTGTCACCGCGGTCAACTCTGACAGTGGGCGACTTTTGGCACTGGCGGCGGCGGTTGAATCGGAATCCGAGCATCCTCTCGCCCGGGCCATCGTCGACGCGGCCAAGAAAGCCGGCGCGATTCCCGTCGCCCGCAACTTCAGGTCGATGACCGGCCGCGGGGTGGAGGCGGAGATCGCGGGACGAATAGTTGCGGTTGGCGGCCCAGCTCTGATCGCCGAGCGCGGCTTGCAGGTTCCGGCCGAAGTCGTCGACGCGACCGCCGAAATGGGTTGAGCGGGGAGCGGCAGTCCTGTACCTGGTTGAGGAAGGTGAAGTGACCGGCGCCTTGTCCCTCGAAGACGAAGTCCGTGAGGAGTCGCGCGCAGCGGTCTCCCAGCTCCACCAGGCCGGAGTGAAGGTGGCGATGATCACCGGTGATGCCCGCCAGGTGGCTACCGCTGTCGGAGAGTCGCTGGGAATCGACGAGATCCTTTCCGAGGTGTTACCCGAAGACAAACACGCCAAAGTGGCGGAGCTGCAGGGGCGAGGGTTGCGAGTGGCGATGGTGGGTGACGGAGTGAATGACGCGCCCGCTCTCGCCCAAGCCGATGTCGGGATCGCGATCGGCGCCGGGACCGATGTCGCCATTGAATCGGCGGGGATTGTCCTCGCCTCCGACGACCCCCGGGGCGTGGTCGGTATCCGGCGCCTCTCCCAGGCTGGCTATCGGAAGATGCTGCAGAACCTGGTCTGGGCCACCGGCTACAACGTGATCGCCATCCCGCTGGCAGCGGGGGCGCTGGCCGGCGCCGGAATCGTTCTCGCCCCAGCAACGGCTGCAGTGCTTATGAGCGCGTCGACGGTGATCGTGGCCTTGAACGCGCAGCTACTTCGCGGCCTCGACCTGCGGCCCGAAGCCATCGTCATTTCACAGTGAACAACAGAAGTCCCGCCAACGCCGCCGCGGCCACGATCACCGGTTCGGGGATGCGCCGTGGGCTTTTCCATAGGACCAGCAACGCGGCGATGGCGATGAGAGCAGTGGAGATATCGATGATGGCGCGGCGGCCAAGGACGATCACCGCGCCGGCGATCGCACCGATAGCGGCGGCGGTGACTCCGTCGACGATGGCCGCGATGGCCGGGCGGCGGCCGAACTTGCGGAAGTACGGCGCGGGAAAAACCGTCAATAGGTAGGCGGGCAGAAACGTTGCCACGGCGGCGACGACCGCCCCCGGGAGCCCGGCCACCAGGTAGCCGATGAAGCCGGTGGTGATGACCACCGGGCCGGGGGTGATCATCGCAACTGCGACCGCATCGAGGAATTGTTGGTCATTGAGCCAGCCGAACTCGACGACCACCCCGCCGTAGAGGAAAGGGACGATCGCCAGCCCGCTTCCGAACACGAACGCTCCGGCTCGGAAGAAGAACCAAAAGACTTCGGCCAAGCTTTGGGGGGAACCGGTCGCTTGTGTGGTCAAGGACAGGGGGAGGAGCAAACCGGCAGCCGTCCCGGACCGGGCTCGAAAGCGGGGCGAGCGGGCCGCCCAGACGACCAGCCCCGCGATGGGGAACAGCTCCACTCGTTCGGTCTCGGTGATGGCCGTGACCGCCATGCTCACCGCGAAGATGGCCCACAGGAGAAGATCACCTTGAACCGTCTTCCGGGTCAGGCGATAGGCGCTCCAGGCGATGATCCCGATGATTGCCGCCCCAACTCCGTAGAAGACCGCCTGCATCCAGGGAAGCCCGCCGAAGCGGAGATACGCCCACCCAATGGCGACGACCATGACAAAGGAGGGAAGGACAAAAGCCAGCGTCGTGAGTGAGGCGCCGAGGTAGCGATAGTGGACGAATCCGAGGTAGGTGCAAAGCTGCGCGGCGAGAGGTCCCGGGGAGATGTTGGCGAGGGCCAGCCCTTCTCGGTACTCCTCCTCAGAGATCCAGCTTCGGCGGGCGACCAGGTCCCGATGCATGTACTCGACCAGCGCCACCGGGCCGCCGAAGCCGGCAACACCCAGGTAGAGGAAATAGCGGACAAGCTGGGAAAGCCGGTACGCCGGGATCGATGGAGAAGGCGTCCCGGTCATCGGATGAGGACATTCTTGCGCAAAAACCCCTGGCCAATTTGATCAATCTGGGCGGCGCAGATTTACGCAAGAATGGCTGGTGATGGAAATACGCGTATTTCGGATCATCAGGATCTGGCTCCGAGAAGCGGTCTCCTAAGTGACCTACCCCAAGGCGCGCTACCACGGTTCGACCGGCGAAGTCTCGGCGCGACTTCGGTCGGGCACGAACGAACCGGATCTGGTTCGTACGAGCGGAACCGAGGTTCACTACTTGGCGACCGGAGCCTCGACCGGGGGCCTCTTCGGGCTCTATAGATGGTCGATGGGCCCCGCCCAAGGTGGAGCCGAGCCACATTTTCATCGCACGATCTCAGAGTCGTTCTACATCCTCAGCGGCTCGGTCCGGGTCTATAACGGGAAAGAGTGGCTCAATGCCGAGGTCGGCGATTTCATGCATGTTCCTCCCGGTGGAATCCATGCTTTTAGCAACGAGTCCGATGCCGCCGCGTCAATGCTGATCCATTTCGCACCCGGAGCCCCCCGCGAGTCCTACTTCGAGAACCTCAACCGGCTCGGCGAGATGTCCGAGTTCGAGCGCGAGGCATTCTTCGTTGCGCACGACAATCACTATCTCAAGTAGGACATGTCGCAACTCCGACCGTCAAGGAAGCCGGTCGTGAGGCCCGACCCGCGCCATCGAACCTGGGCCCGCTCCGACCGCTTCGTCCCGCGCCGATTCGTTCGGCCTCTTGTCCGTTTCATCCGCATCGAAACCGCCTCCGGAGGCGTGCTCCTGGTCGCCGCGGTCGCGGCGATGGTTTGGGCGAACTCACCGTGGTCCGACGCGTATCACCAGCTCTTCGAGGGAACCAGATTCGCTGTCGAGCTCGGGCCGCTCCGGATTGACCAGAGCCTTGCCGAATTCATCAACGACGGCCTCATGGCCATCTTCTTCTTCGTGGTGGGATTGGAGATCAAGCGGGAACTCGTGGTTGGTGAGCTGCGCGACCCTCGCACGGCCCTCCTGCCAATAGTTGCTGCGCTGGGAGGCATGGTCGTCCCCGCCGCGATCTACGTCTTCTTCACCAGCAATCTCGGCGCCGAAGCTGCGTCCGGATGGGCGATCCCGATGGCAACCGACATCGCCTTTGCGGTTGGGGTGATCGCACTTCTTGGCAACCGCGTGCCCGCGGATGGAAAGCTGTTCGTCTTGACGCTGGCGATCGCCGACGACCTCGGCGCCATCGCCGTGATTGCCATCGTCTACTCCTCCGATCTCGAGGTTGGCTGGTTGCTGGCGGCGATTTTTGGTTTGGCGGCCACCTGGATAAGCCAGCGAGTGGGAATTCGGTCCTATGCCTTTTACGTTCCCGTCGCTCTTGCCATCTGGTACGCCACGCTTCGTTCGGGCGTCCCCGCCACGCTGGCCGGAGTTGCACTCGGTTTTCTCACTCCGGCTCGCTCTCTATACAGCGGTTATGAGCTTGACAGCAAAGCCCGCACCATCCTCGACACCTTCCCGGTTGGCACCGGTGCCGAGAAAACGGAGAAATCCCTGCACGAAGCCGCGCTGCTTTCGGAGATCGCCACCGAATCGATACCGCCGCTGAATCGGCTTGAAAACCGGCTGTTGCCCTGGTCTTCGTTTGTGGTCGTCCCCTTGTTCGCCCTCGCCAACGCGGGTCTCGACTTGCGCGCCCAAAGCCTCACGGAGTTGTTTTTCAACCCGCTTGCGCTGACGATCGCGGCAGGATTGTTGGTGGGAAAGATCGTCGGCATCACGTCCTTTGCTTGGCTGGCGGTCCGTCTCGGATGGGGACGGCTTCCGAGACAGACCAACTGGAATCACATCGTCGGCCTTGCCGCTCTGGGCGGCATCGGCTTCACTGTCTCGCTGGTCATCGCCAATCTGGCTTTCACCGACCCCGCCCTCGTCAATATCGCCCGCGCCGGCATAGTCGCGGGATCGCTTCTCTCTGGCGTTGTCGGCTCGCTCCTCCTGCTTCGGGCCCATGCCCGCGCGTAAATTTCGGATTCTCTGGGCTGGTATCGCTGTACAACAACGATACGAACCCAGGGTTCGCAAATGACGCGGCTGGAGGAGTTGATCGGGATCCGGTCGGTGACGGGAGAGGAGACCGAGGCGGTTGAGTGTTGCCGGAGGTGGTTGGAGGACGCCGGGGCTGATGAGATCGACCGGTGGGATGTCGACATGGCCACCCTCGAACGCGACCCCGATTATCCCGGTCGCGAGGTGGAGCGTGACGTGGTTCCGGTGGTCGCGGCGAAGCTGGTCGGGGATCGTCCCGGCCCGACCGTGACCCTCACCGGGCATGTCGACACGGTTCCTCCCGGGAACAAATGGACGAGCGACCCATTCACCCCCCGGCGAGACGGCGACCGCCTTTATGGCCTCGGCGCTTGCGACATGAAAGGGGGCGTGGTGGTCGCGGTCGAGTCGTTCGCCGCGATCGCGCGACGGGGACGCGACTTCGCCGGCGAGCTCCAGATCGTCCTTGTGCCCGGTGAGGAGGATGGCGGAACCGGCACCTTGGCGGCGATCAGGCGCGGCTGGGGAGGCGATTTGGTGATCATCACCGAGCCCACCTCGCGGGCCGGGAGCTCACAGATCGTGATCGCCCATGGCGGCGCCTTGACCTTCACGATCGAGATATCCGGGAGATCAGCCCATGCCTCGATCGCCCCCGAAGGCGAGAACGCCCTCGACCATTTCTGGTTGATTCATCAGGCGCTCAAAGACATCGAGCAATCGATCAACGCCCAAGAGACAGTCGACTTGATGCTGGCCCTCGGCACCCCCTATGCCACCAACGTCGGGAAGGTCACTGGCGGGGTTTGGTCGGCGAGTGTCATGGAACATCTTCGAGCCGAGGTTCGCATGGGTGTCGCGTTGAACGAGACAATCGCCGCAGCCGAGGAACGAGTGATTCGAGAGGTTCTCGCCAAGGCGAACGCAGATCCCTGGCTCGCCGACCACCCGCCGACGGTGACGCGGACGGGGGGAGCGTTCGGTTCGGCCGCGATCTCCGGCACTCATCCCTTGGTGACGACCCTGGCCGACGCCGCCGCCGAGGTCACCGGCCAGCGGCCGGCCAACATCGGAGTTCCCTATGGATGCGACATGGCGCTCTGGCAAAGAGTCGGCAAGTCAACGCCTTTGGTCTATGGGCCCGGTGACATCCGCCAAGCGCATGCGCCCGACGAGTGGGTATCGCTCGAACAAGTCGAAGTCGTGACCGAGGTGCTCATTCGCGCCTGCCTCGACCTGCTCCAGCCGGTTATGGAAAGCGGTTGAACCAAAACGCCGAAAAAGCGGCGCCGGCCAGCATCAGAAGGCCCGCCTGGCCCGCAAAAAGGTAGCTGAGGTCGCGGGTTTCGGTCTCGTAGCCGACTCGCGAGCCGATCTCGAGGTAAACGTTCTCTAGGTCCTCCGCAGTCGGCGCATCGAAGAACTGCCCGCCAGTCTGCTCGGCGATCCGCATCAAAGTCTCCCGATCGGGAGGAACTGAGATCGTTTCGACGTTGCCCAAGACGTCGACGATTCGAACCGTGCCTTCCGGCGTACCCAACGCCACCGCAAAGATCGGGATGCCCAAGTCGGCGGCGAGGGCGGCCGCCTCGAGCGGTTCCCGTACGCCCGCGGTGTTGGCGCCGTCGGAGAGCAAGAGGATCGACACCGGGAGCGGTCCTTCCTTGTCGCCTCCCCCCTGGGTGGCGTTCACTCCGACTTCGACCGAGAAGGCGATCGCGTCGCCCAGTGCCGTCCTGCCTTCGGCCCGCAGTGAGGAGAGGGCGCCGAGCAAAAGCTCGCGATCGCGGGTCGCGGGGGAGAGGACTCTCGCTTCGGTCGAAAACTGCACCAGCGCCACCCGAATGTCGGGCGGCAGTTGCTCGAGCAACAACGTCGCCGCGTCTTGGGCGGCGGTCAGCCGGCTGGGCTGGACGTCGAAGGCGCCCATAGAGCCCGAGGTGTCGGTGGTCAGCACGATCGTCGCCTCCTCGCGAGCGGTCGTGATCCTCGCCTCAGGGCGGGCGAGGCCGACGATGGCGGCGGTGAGGGCGGCCAGGAAAAGCACCGGCGGGATGTGGCGCCTCCACCCTGGTTGTTGGTCGACAAGGTTGGCGAGCAGGTCGAGATTGGTGAACCGCACCGCGTATCGGTGCCGGCGCCGCTGCAGGCTGACGTACGTAAGCGCGAGCAAAGGAATCAGTGCCAGCGCAAAGAGGGCGACCGGAAACTGAAAGCTCACTTGACCGTGAACCCTCCGCCACTGCTCTCCATGCCGACCTCCCTTGTGACCTGGCCACATTGTGCTCGCGGGGGATTTGTTTGGGAACGGAAATCCATCCGCGACCGGCCAAGTCGTCCGAAGTGGCTAGCCCCACGCCGCTCCTACTTGTCTATAGGGCCCGCTCCCCATAGCTCGGGGAGCGGCGCCTCGCTAGGCTCAGCTCAGGAGGGATAGGGAGGGCGTGGCGAACCGGGTCGGACTCTTGTGCTTGGCTGTATTCGCCGCGCTGCTCGCGGCGACCGGGTCACCGGCAATCACCCCTGCGGCCGCTCAGGTCGACCCGCGGCCGAACTTTGTCGTGGTCGTAACCGACGACCAACGCTGGGACACGATCGGGCGATGCTTTCCGTCTGTTGACGGCACCGATTTCAACGCTGGTGCCGACTCGTGCATGCCGGAGCTCACCGAGAACCTGATCGCCAACGGCACCACGTTTTTGCGCGGCGAGGTCACCCAGGCGCTTTGTTGTCCGTCGCGGGCGAGCATCCTCACGGGCCAGTACTCCCGCCATACTGGCGTCGCCATCAACGAGGGCTCCCTCTTCAGAGACAACTCGACACTGGCGACTTGGACGGATGGAGCCGGGTACCGCACCGGGCTCGTCGGCAAGTATCTCAACGGGTACGGGCTGGGGGCTTGGGTGAACTATATCCCGCCTGGCTGGGACGAGTTCCACAGCTTCCACGGGCACGAGAGCACTGACAACCTGTACACCAACTATCCGTGGATCGACTGGACGGAAGGAGATACGGCGCCGGCGATAACCCGCTTGAACACGGTCGACTCGACATCGGAAGCACCTTGCGCCGAAGGTAACAATTACTCGACCGACCGCATTTGTTGGCTCGGTCTCGAGTTCTTGCGGGCCGACCAAACAACCCCGTTTCTGCTGTACCTGGCCCCTGTTTCGCCGCACAGCCCAACAATTCCCCCGAGTCGCTACGACAATATCTACGAGAGCTTGTCGCTACCGATCTACCCGAGCCACAACGTTGTTCCTACCCCGAATACGCCCGCCTACCTGCCGACCACACCGTTTTCCGCGGGAACATTGCAGCGATCGGTCGAGAACATCGATACGGCGTTGGAGGCGACCCGGGCGGTGGACGACCTCGTTGGCGTTCTTTACGACGAGCTTGCGATCGATGGGCGATTGGCCAACACGGTGTGGGTCTTCGTTTCCGACAACGGATTCGCCACTCTTGAGCACCGCCTCTCGAGCAAACAATGTCCCTACATGGAGTGCCACCGAGTGCCGTATGTGGTGGTGTGCCCTCCGGCGGTCTGCGCGAGCGCCGGCGCGGGGGTTAGGGATGCGTCGAACTATGCCCTCAATATCGACATCGCTCCGACGATCGCCGACCTGGCGGGGATCTCACCAACGCTACGGGTCGACGGGCGCAGCTTGGTGCCGATTCTCCAGAACCCGTCAGCTCCGTGGCGAACCGAGTGGGGTCTGTACGAAAACAAATACCCTTTGAACAGGAACGCTTTGGACGGGATCGTTGCCAAGGGATCGGATGGCTCTTGGTACAAGTACATCGTGATACAGGGAACAGGTGAAGTCCAGCTATTCAACCTGGACATCGACCCGTGGGAGATCACGAACCTCTGGAACAACGGGAACTACGCCGTGATCCAGAACGAGATGGCAACGAGGCTCAACGACTTCGTAACCAACCCGACCCTGACCATCACCTCCACGCCTCCCTCTTCTACAGTCGAAACCTCGGCGACCATCAGTTATACGTCGTCGGAAGCCGTGACGTTCGAATGCGGCCTCGACGGCGCCCCGGTCGCAACCTGCGGCGCCGGCACCAACGGATCAGTCACTTACACCAATTTGGCATTGGGTACCCACACAGTGACTGTGCAGGCGGTCGATGCCTTCAACAATGTCTCAGCAATTTCCACTGTCACATTCACGATCACCGATGGCGGCGGGGGCAGCGGACCCTTCCAGCTAACGGTGACCAAGGCCGGAACCGGCACTGGCACGGTGCGCAGCACAGTGGCTGGAATCAAGTGTGGTGGCGACTGCACGGAGACCTACGTGTCAGGAACCTCTGTGGTCCTGACCGCTAAAGCGACGACCGGCTCAATCTTCACAGGCTGGTCGGGTGCCTGCACCGGCACTGGCGCCTGCCAGGTGTCGATTACGGCGAACACAACGGTCACGGCCACGTTCACCCGGCCCTGAGGCTCAGTGAGCCGGGGGAAACTGAAAGCTCACCTGACCATCCTTTGCCGTCGGAGGAACTCGGCCAGGCCGCGGAGCCAGTCGCCGGCGGTTGAGAGCCGAAGGTGACCGACCCCGGCTGCGGCCAGGGCCTGCTCCACCTGCGCGCGCTCGGCTCCCGCCGCGTCCGCGAAAGCTTCCCGCAGTCGGGAAGAAGTCGTGTCGACTCGGAGCTGGCGACCGGTTTCTGGATCCATCAGAATCACCTCGCCCACGTCGGGAATCTCGCTCTCCCGCGGATCGACGATCTCGACTGCGATCACCTGATGGCGGTAGCCGAGCTCGGTGAGCGGTTTCTGCCAATCGTGCGGCCCCCGGAAGTCGCCGACCACCACCACGAGCCCTCGTTGCCGCGAAATGGCTTGCAGCCTCGTCAGCGCCGAGCCGAGCGAGGTCGGTCCCGTTGGGTTTTCGGCATTCTCGGTGTGGGTCGCCACCAGCACCCCGCGGAGACCAGCTCGCCCTGGCCGAGGGAGACGGGTGATTGGGTCTGGACCGCCATAGGTGAGGACGCCAAGCCGTCCGCCCCGGCGAGAAGCGAGATGGCCGATCGCCATTGCCACTCCTTCGGCGACGTCCCATTTGCGCCGGTCGGCGGTGCCAAAGCCCATCGAAGGCGACGAGTCGAGCAAGAGCCAGGCGGTGAGGGTGCGTTCGGCGATATCGACACGCACGTGGGCTTGGTTGGTCCGGGCCGTCACGTTCCAATCGATGCGACGGACGTCGTCGCCGGGTTGGTAGGGACGAATTGTCGTGAGCTCGGTGCCGATGCCTTGAGAGGCAGAGCGGTGCTCGCCCGGCAGGAGCCCCTCGATTTTGCGGGCGACAGTGAACTCGAGCGCTCGCAAAACGGCTTCGGGAACCGGCCCGGGGCCGGGCCGAGCCGGGGAACGCCCGCGCCGAAAAGCGAGGATCGTCACGCGCTCTCTCGGGCCAGCTCGATCTTGGGCGCTGGCACCTTGTCAAGCACTGCCGCGACGATCTCGTCGGGGGTGATGTTTTCTGCCAGCGCCAGATACGTGAGGACCAGGCGGTGGCGAAGCACGTCTTGGGCGAGATCCCTGACGTCCTGGGGCAGGGCGTAGGCGCGCCCGCGGAGGAGGGCCAGGGCGCGAGCGCCGTAGACGAGGTTGATCGGGCCGCGGGGGCTCGCCCCGAAGGCGACGTAAGGGGCTAGGTCGGCGAGGCCGGCGGCGGCTAGGTCGCGGGTGGCGGTGGCCAGGTCGACGGTGTAACGCGTCAGGGCGGGATCGACGTAGACCTCGGTTGTCATCTGTTGCAGACCTAACAGCTCAACCGGGCTCAGGATCTGGCGAACCGCCGTCGCCTCAGCGAGCGCTCTTTGCACGACCGTCACTTCGTCGCCGATCTCGGGATACCCAACGACGACTTTGAGCATGAAGCGGTCGATCTGCGCCTCCGGCAGGGGATAAGTGCCATCCGACTCAATCGGGTTTTGGGTCGCCATCACGAGGAATGGCGCCGGGACCGAGTGAGTCTCCTCGCCGATGGTGACCTGTCGTTCCTGCATCACCTCGAGCAATGCCGATTGCACCTTGGCCGGAGCGCGGTTGATCTCGTCCGCGAGAAGGAAGTTGCAGAAAACCGGGCCGAGCTCGGTGTCGAAACGCTCCACGCCCGGTTTATAAATCCTGGTGCCGACAAGGTCAGAGGGGACGAGGTCAGGGGTGAACTGGATTCTGCGGAAGGTGCCACCGAGCACCTGGGCGACGGTCTTGATCGTCAGGGTTTTCGCCAGCCCCGGCACTCCTTCTATAAGAAGGTGTCCGCCGGCGAGCAGGGAGACCAACACGCGTTCGAGCATCGCGTCTTGCCCGGCGATGACTCGCTTGATCTCGTAGAGGGCGGCCTCCATTCGGGCCTTGGCCTCGTTCGCAGCTTCCAAGAACCTGCCGCCACCACTATCCATGCCGACTCCCTTGTGATCCCTCCGAATATTGTGCCCGCGGGCGCTCGGTTTCGGATCGGAAAATCACCTGCCGGCCGGCAAGTTATCCGAAGTGGCTAGCCCCAACTCTCGTTCTCGCGCATCAAACGCAACCCCTGGCTTGCGTTTGATGCGCGAGAACAGGGGATCTATTTCGCAGAAGTGCTTGTCGACCTCGACCGAGATATGCCGCCCGATCGAGGACCGTCGGTTGTCGAGGCCCTGTTGAACCTGCGCGCCGACGAGCGCTGAATGACCATCTGGTACCTCGACACCTCGGCCCTGGCCAAGTTCGTCCGCCCCGAGCGGGAGACCGGAGCCCTGCGGCGATGGCTAACAACCAAACGGTGGATCCTCTCGGACCTCCATCGAACCGAGATCCGGAGGGCGGCGGCCCGGTCCGGAGGGCGGGCGTTGGCAAGAGCCGAGCGGCTGATAGCAGAGAGCGACGTCATCCGGGTCGATGCCGATGTCTTCGATCGTGCGGGCCGACTGCTGCCCCTCGATCCTCGTTCGTTAGATGCCCTTCACCGTGCCGCCGCGTTGACTCTTGCCTCCGACCTGGCCCGGCATTGTGGTTTACGACGAGCGTTTGAGATTGGCAGCTGCATCCGCTGGTATCGTGGTGGCCTCCCCCGGCACAAGGCCCTAGGCAGCACGCCCGGAGGGACTCGAACCCCCAACCTTCTGATCCGAAGTCAGACGCTCTGATCCGTTGAGCTACGGGCGCAAACGCACGGCATAGGTTACTTCCCGGACCAAGAACCTGCCCGGCTCCCCGAGCGCACCGGCCAAGACCGCCGCCTAATCCCCGTCGCCGTTTCCGCCGCCTGGCCCGCTGTTGTCTCCACCACCGTTTCCGCCGCCGGGCCCGCTGTTGTCCCCGTCGGCCTCTCCGAACGTGGCTTCCAGACCGGCGATAAGCGCGGCGATTTCGGCGTCGTCGAGCCGAGCCTCGGGATGGGTGAGCAGATAGTTGCCTGGAGGCATCGTCCCTTCCTCCACTGTTTCCGCCGCCTCCCCCGCTTCTCCCTGCTCGCGGTTCCACTCCGAGAAGTTCAGATGCTCGCGGCCCTCGTCGACATCACGTTGGAGCAACCAAGAGATCGGGGCGATGTTCGAATACCAGGGCCAGAGCCCGCCCACAAGTGCCCGCCTCACCCACCTCATCGAAACCATCTTGCCATTGGGTTTGGGGGCAGAATTGAGAATCAGCGAGCGGAGGATCGATGCGAATTGGAATCTTGACGGGCGGGGGAGACGTGCCCGGGCTCAACGCCTGCATCAAGGCAGTGGTGAATCGGGTGGCAGGAGAGGGCCATCAGGTTGTGGGGATACGCCGCGGGTGGGGTGGGCTGGCCGAGACCAATCCCGACGACCAGGCGACCGTGGAAGGCAACCTGATCCCGCTCGATCCCAACACGGTCCGTACCGTGGATCGGACCGGCGGCACATTCCTCCATACCTCCCGCACCAACCCGGGCAAGGTCAAGACTGAGTCACTGCCCGAGTTCCTGACCGGCCGATACCAAGGGGAAGGTCCGCACGACCTAACCGGTCACGTCATGTCGGTGCTCGAGAAAGAGAAGATCGACGTGCTCATTCCGATCGGCGGCGACGACACGCTTTCTTATGGGCTGCGGATGCATGAGGAGGGGGTGCCGGTGATCGCCGTTCCCAAGACAATGGACAACGATGTTCACGGGACGGACTACTGCATCGGTTTTTCGACCGCCGTGACCCGCGGAGTGCAGTTCATCCACAGCTTGCGAACCGCGACCGGCTCCCACGAACGGATCGCGGTGGTTGAGCTGTTCGGCCGCTACAGCGGAGAGACCTCGCTGATCACCGGCTATCTGGCCGGGGTCGACCGCGTCGTCATCTCCGAGGTTCCCTTTGACGTCGAGAAGTTGGGAGCAATGCTGATCGCCGACAAGAAGCGCAACCCCTCCAACTACTCGATGATGACGATCTCCGAAGGCGCGCGACTGGTGGAAGGAGAGATGCAGGTTGCCGGGGAAGCGGATGCCTACGGTCATCGCAAACTCGGCGGCATCGGCGCCTACACGGGGGAACTCCTCAAGGACATCACCGGTGAGGAGATCGTGTACCAGCAAGTTGGCTACCTGATGCGCTCGGGGGTTCCCGATTCACTCGACCTCATGGTGGCGACCAATTACGCAGTCATGGCTGCCGACTTGGCATTGGAAGGCGCGACCGGCCGAATGGTGGCGTTGCGCAGCGGAACCTACACCCACGTCCCGATCTCGGTCACCCGCGAAGGCGCCAAACGAGTCGACATCGATGAGCTCTACGACGAGGAGGCCTACCGCCCCAAGGTCCGGCACGTCCTCGGCAAGCCGATGTTTCTGTACTAGCCGGTTAGCGCGATTTCCTGAGATCATCCAGCTCGGCGGTGAGCCGGGCCAACATTTCGGCCGCAGCGTCAGCCCGAGCGCTGGCAGCCTCGGCCTTTTGGCGCGCCTTTTTGGCGCCCAGCTCGGCGTCCTTCGCCAATCGGTCCAGCTCGAAGGCGGCGCTGGCCAAGTCCATGGCGGTCTGGTTCGCCTCTCGTTTCTGTTCCGTAAGGATTTGGACCCGGTCGTGGCGCTCCTCTTTCTTGCCTTTGGGGGGCTCGGCTCCCGTTGTGGACGGCGCGGCGAACGCCTCGAAGCCTGGGAGATCCAGGTCTCCCGTGAGCCGACCCGTTTTGATCTGGGCGCGATTCTCCGGAGACGTGGCCGACCGCAAGGTCTGAGTGACCCGATCGAGAACCGCCGCGCTGATCCCAGGCAGCAGCTCCTTGGCTGCGATTTTCAAGAGGCGAACGGCCGCCTCCTCCTCGCGACGAGCCGTCTCGAAATCCCGGGACTTTCCAGCGAGAAGGTCGCGTTGTGCCCGCTCGAGGTTTTCGCCGGCCTTCAGGAGGCGTTGGACGTCAAGCTCCTTTGTCCGGACGAGTTGATTGACGACCCAGGCGGAGACGGTCGGCTTTTTCAGTCTGGCGATCTGGTCGGCTGCGTCGGCTTTTCCCGCGCCCACCAAACCGGCGACCATCGCCTTCCGGACCGCCACAAACTCGTCGAACGGAGACGCGTAAACGCGGTCGATTTCGGTCCCGGGGGAGACCGGTGGCGATTTGTCGCTCAAAGCTCTTCGTCCTTCCAAGTGCACCAAGGATGCTGCTTTTTGGCGAACCAGGCATCGATTTCGGGGTTCCGCGGCACTCTTTGATGCTAAGCCGGAGCCGTATGGGAAATTCTTCCTGGGGGAAAGTCCGTTTGGACCAATCCAGAGCGTGGCAAGTGTCGAATAATGAGGGGAAGCACAGGCCAAGGGAGGCTTAATGAAACTGTTCGCCCGAACAGCGTTGGTTGTCGCGATCCTCGTATTAGGGCTCGGCACGAGCTCCGCGCTCGCTCAAGATGCGGTGGCAACCGTCACCGTGATCCACGCGGTGCCGGCCGTAGATGGTTTTCCAGCAGACGTCTATCTCAACGGCGATCTGATCATCGATGGTTTCCTCTTCGAGACGGCCAGCGAGCTGTTCACCGTGCCGGCGGGAACGCCTCTCCAGCTCGAGGTTTTTCCGGAAGGGTCCGATCCTGATGCCGACGAACCGGCCGTTGCCAGCGAGGTCACATTTGAGGCGGGCGTCGACTATTCGATCGTCGCCCAGGTTGTGGGCGAAGCACCGGTCCTGACCGTTTTTGTGAACGACACCAGTGCTGTGCCCGCCGGGCAGACGCGGCTGACGGTGCGCCAGACATCATTGGTCACAGATCTAGATGTTGTGCTCGATGGCGCCGACCTGTTTGGAGGGTTGGCACAGGCCACCGATGCGACAGCCGATGTTTCCGCCGGTTCGCACGATCTCGCCTTCCTTTCTCTCGGTGAGACCCTCGATGAGCGCGCCTTAGATCTTGACGAGGGCGGGCTCGTGGTTCTGTACGTGGTCGGCTCGCCGGACGATGATTCGTTCAGCCTTCTCGTGCAACGGATCATTGCTCAGCAGACGTCGCCATCGGGTGTCCCGTCCGGAACCGGCGGCCTGAAGGCGCAGTCGAATTGGATGCCTTACATGGCGGGTGCCGCGGTGCTCGGGCTGTTGGCCTTGTTGCTTGTGCGACGGGGTCCAGAAGAGCGGTGAACCGAAAAGGGGCTGTCCTGATCGTGGCCACGCTTATTACAGCGTGTACAGGAGCGGACGCCGTGACCGAGCCGCAAGCTGCCCGACAGGCTTCGATTGTCGGGTCCGAACAAGTATTGCGTCCGTCGTCGGTGAGCTCGGCGCCGGCGACGACGATCCCGGAAACGCCCACGTCAACTTTGGCGTGGTCCTCATTGAGCCTCGACGACGAAGTGGTCGTGCAAGGCCCCCAGCCAACCGCAATCGAGATCGAAGCAATTGGCGTCACCGCGCCTGTCGTCGCTCTCGGGGTCGTCTCGGAGACCGGGCAAATGGAAGTGCCCGACAGTGTCGATGATGTCGGCTGGTACCAATTCGGCCCCTCCCCCGGCCAACCCGGCTCCTCGGTGTTGGCCGCCCATGTCGACATGTACGGCGAGGGGCCAGGAGTGTTCTTCAATCTCGACCAGTTGGTCCCCGGCGATCGAATTGAAGTGCTTTTCGATGGAGGAACCACAACCACCTTTGTCGTCACGTCGACAGAACGGGTGGCGAAGGCCGGATTGGCGATCGATTCGATTTTCGCCCCCGCGGGCGAGCCCGTGTTGCGCCTCGTCACCTGTGGCGGTGGATTTGATCGCTCGAGTCGAACCTACAACGACAACGTGATAGTTACCGCGGAACCGGAGATGCCATGAAGAATCATGTTGCGGCGTTGGCTGCTGTGGCTTTGCTGGCTCCAGTGTGGTTGTCAAGCGCCCCAACTGGCGGCAACCCGCCAGTGACGATCATCGAGATCCCGGTCCCGACAACCAGCGCTCCGGCACCATCGAGTACGGCGCCTGCGACAACCACCACCGTCGAGGAGCAGACCCAAACTTCAACTTCAACGCCGGCACCCAGTGACACTGCGCCGGCCACGACCGTCCCTGAGACGAGATGGTCCTGGCTAGCGCTCATAATTCTCGGCCTCGCGGCGCTGGTCATCGGCGCCACTGTGGCGATCTTCGTCAGGCGTGCCCGCCCGAGCGACGGAGATGCGGTGGCCGAACGGCAAGCGGCGGCCGCGCTGAAGGCTCAAAGGATTGCGGCCGCTTCGGCTGCGCGTGAGGAGCGTGAGTCGGTGCGGGCTCGGGATCGAGAGCTGGCAAGGGAGGCTCGGACCGCGAAGCTCGCAACGGTGGTGGCGGCGCGTGAGGCTCAAGCCGCGGCGCGCGCTCGAGACCTGGATGCCGCGCGTGAGGCGAAAGCGGCTGCCAAAGAACGGGAGTTGGAAGCCGCCCGTGAGGCCGAGGCCAAACGATCCGAAGAGGCCGCACGGGCTCGGGAGCTCGCAGCCGTGCAGAAGGTAGAGGCCGAGGCCAAGGCGTGCGAGATTGAGGCCGAGCGGAAAGCCAGGGAGAAAGAAAGGGATTTGGAAGCGGCGGCCGCAGCGGCGGCGCGGGAGGAGCAGGCCCAGGAAGAGGCTGTTGCTCGAGAGGCGCAAGCCAGGGCTGATGCCGAGAGAGTGGCTGCGGCGCGTGAGGAGAAGGAAAAGGCTGACGCGGCACGGGCGGCGGCTGAGGCGGCTGCGCGCGAGGCGAAGGAGAAGGAAGAAGCGGCGGCCCGCGAAGCGAAGGCGAGGGAGGACGCGGAACGGGCGGCAGCTGAGGCGGCTGCGCGTGAGGCGAGGGCAAAGGAAGAAGCCGCGGCCCGCGAGGCGAAGGTGCGGGCTGACGCGGAACGGGCGGCGGCTGAAGCGGCGGCGCGCGAGGCGAAGGTGCGGGCTGACGCGGAACGGGCGGCGGCTGAGGCGGCGGCCCGCGAGGCGAAGGCGAGGGAGAACGCGGAACGGGCGGCGGCTGAGGCGGCTGCGCGGGGGGCGAAGGCCAAGGCTGATGCGGAACGGGCGGCGGCTGAGGCGGCTGCCCGGGAGGCGAAGGCGAGGGAGAACGCGGAACGGGCGGCGGCTGAGGCGGCGGCGCGGGAGGCGAAGGCAGCGCTGGACGCCCAGAAGGCGGCCGAGGCTCGGGAAGCTAAGGCAGCGGCCGAAACTAAGAAGGCGGCGGCTGCGTTAGCTGCTCGGGAAGCCAAGGAGGCGGCAGCTGCCCAGAAGACGGTGGCGGCCGCTGCAGCAAGGGACGCAAAAGCGGCCGCAAAATCTCAGAGAGCAGCGGCGGAAACAGCCGCGCGGGAGGCGAAAGCAGCTCCAGTGGCTAAGAAAGCGGCTGCCGCTAGCGAGGCCAAAGCGGCGTCCAAGGCCAGAGCGGCGGCCGATTCAGGCGCCAACGGCAAGGCGTCCGTACCCACACCAAATGCATTGGCATCACCCAAAGCAGCACCAGGTTTTCGCAGAAGAGCTTCGCGGTTGGGCTTCGAGGCCATCGAGTATCGAATAGGTGGTGACTCCTCGAGCTCAGGTGTCTCTGCCGAAAGCATCGCCAAATACACAACCCTCGAGCCGGCGATCGAAGCAGCCCGTTATGCCAGGGCCAATTTCGGCGACAACGCATCCGGCTCCGATGCTTGGTGGGTGGTCTGGGATTTGGACACCAAGCGTGCGGCCTGGATCGCCGAACATGGCACTCCGGGGGAAAGCGTTATCGACCTGCGGTCAGGTCGCAAGGTCCCATCCCGAACCGCGGAGTGACTTCGGTCGATTCTCTGGGCTGGTATCCGCATCCAACACGGCTCCGAACCCAGGGTTCGCATATAGGCAGTCGTCGTCAACTTGATGGGCAATTCGGCCGATATCAACAACACGCGATGCTCAGGCCAACTCTTAACCAGATGGACCGTTCCACGCCCTTCTTCGAGGTCCTGCCTACGGCCATGGCGGCGCTGCGCTTCCCCGAGACTGGACTTGCGGTAGCACTCAGTTGGGCGTCCGATGTGGTGGGAGCGAACATGACCCGCGCATATGTGGTCGAGGAGGCCCGGGTCACGTGTCTGGCCGAGGCGGGTGAGGATGCTCGACCTGTGCCACCGTCGGGAAGGGTCGTCGATTCCAACGAGGAGGCCCTTGTTCGGGCAGCTGTGGCAGGGGCCGACACGGAGCTGCCGCGATCAGACTGGGGCGATTGGAACGTCGGGTCCGGGCGGGCTCTCGACGATGGCTTCGCCGTCATCGTCTATTCCGGCTCGGGTCAAGGTCCCCTAGTCGACGTGTCTCAGATCCGCGGTCCCCTGATACTTTTGATTAACCAGGTCTGGCTCTCCTCGAAGATGAAAGTGATGACCCAGGAGCTTGAGCGCCTCCGCGAGGATCGGGCCGTCGTTTCGGCGACCCTGCGGCACGACCTCCGTCATCCGATCCAGGCGATCACCGCCGCTTCGGACATGTTGGCCGGCGGAGAGTTCGCCTTGGCAGACGAAGAGCGAGCAGAGTTTCTGAAGATGATCAACTCCGAAGCACATCGCCTGTGCAGGATGATCGAAGAAACATTTGTCGAAGCCGTTTGCTCGGATCACGTCCCACCCAAGCTCTGTTCTGTCGACTCGGCCGAGCTGATCGGCGAGGTTGCTGAATCCGTGCGGAGGGGATGGGGAGGCATGATCGAGATCTGCGTCGACCCTCACACGATTCGGACCGATCCCGACCTGCTGCGGCGGGCAATGCTCAACCTCGTCCACAATGCCCAGAAATACGCCCCCGACGGCACCAGCGTTCAGATTCGCGGCGCCCAGCGGGGGACGAGTTACGCGATAAGCGTGGTCGATGGAGGGGAGGGGGTTGATCCCGCCGTCATTCCCTATTTGTTCACCCCCTTTACAAACGACTCCCGCCGCCTCGACAGCACCGGCCTCGGGCTCGTCTCCGTGTCTCGAACCATGGCGCGTCTCGGGGGACGACTGACCTACTCGCGAGTCTCCGACACCACGGTCTTTGAGCTGATCGTGCCGGCGGAATAGCCTTGTCATCTGAGGCGACCACCCTCCTCGAAGAACTCGCCTCTCGCATCGGAGCTGCTGACGTCTTCGTGCTCGTCCCCGTCGACGATGGAATGTTGTTCAATGTAGATGGCGTCGGACGCGGCGCCGGTTGGGCAGGCAACGTGACTTTGCAGGCCGCCGACGAGCCAGTGCTCGCTCGCGCTGTGGCCGAGCGCCTGGTTACGTTTGATGGCAGTCATCCCCGCCGCGTCTTCGGACCTTATTGGGCCCGCAAGGCGGCGTCAGTGGCTGTTCAAGACACAGTGGTGGTGTTCGGAGGAGACCACCTCGAGGTGGCTTCCGAGGAAATCTTGGCAACCGCGGTTTCGATCAGAGGAGCGGCGATGGACTCTGTTCGTCCCACGAAGCTCGAAGCCGATCAAGCGGAGATCGACCAAGCACGTCGCACAGTGTTGGAGGCGGTGGACCTCGACATGAGCGCAAGAGCGGTCCATCTGGCTGCCTCCGCCGCCACCGCTTTGGGATGCGAGTACGCCGCTGTGTATTTGCGGGAAGAGTTGCTGGCTCCTTACATCGCCGATCGGGGATGGCGGCCAGTGGCCTCATCCGAAGAAGTCATGGCGGCCATCCTTCCGTTGTGGCAGGCGTCGCGACAGGGGCTAGTCGTCGAGCAGGATGTCTCCCAAAGTGCGCGTGTCCACCGTCCACTTGGCTGGGACGATGGCGTCGTTTCCGCGGCCGCGGTTCCCCTGGGATCGGAAGGAGCGGCGGGGGTGTTGGTGGTGGTGCATACCGGTATCCGTCCCCGGGGCTTCACCGACCTGTGCACGCGGGTGCTCGAGGCGATTGGTGAGGCGGGCACGGAGCTGCTCGCGACCTAGACGACGACCAAATCCGGGAGGCTGGGCTGGGTGGCCGGAAGCGTGAACTCAAAGCAGGCGCCGCCCAACAATTCCGAAGGTCGATAACGAATCTCGCCGCCGTGGGCAGTGACGAGATCGCGACCAACCGACAGGCCGATTCCCGAGCCGCCGACCGCCGAATCGAACTTGTGAGCCCCACGCTCGAAACGCTCGAAGATTGTGTGTTGGTACTTGTTCGGCACCCCGTCGCCGTCGTCGTGGACCGAGAAGACATTGGCGCCGTTGTCGATCCGAGTCACGACGGTGATCTTTGATCGGCCATAGCGGACCGCGTTGGTGATGAGGTTGACCAGGACCTGGCGGATCCGGTCGGTGTCGGCGAAAACCCGCGCCTCCTCGTCGAGCTCGGTAGCGACTTGCCGGCCGCCGGCAGCGGCGGCTACGGCTTCCCGCACGAGCTCGGCTGCTCCGTAGTGGCTCCGGTGGAGCCTCGTGTTCTGGAGGCGGTCGCGGGCGACATCGATCAGATCGGTGACGATTCGGCCGAGGTGGGTTGCTTGGGTACCGATGGTCTCGACCATCTCCCGTCGCTCGGCCGGACTCAATATGTCTCCGGCCTCCAGCAAGATCTGGGAATAGCCTTGGATGCCGGTGAGTGGCGTCCGCAGCTCATGGGAGACGGAGGCCACCAAGTCATCGCGCTGGCGCTCGAGCAGCTCGCGCCGTTCTCGCAGAGCGATTCCCTGCCGGCCGATGACCAAGCCGGCGACGCCCGTAGTCGCCAGGTTCAGGGTGAGACTGTTGCCGGTGCTGGTCAGCAGCCTCGTCAGAAAGAGGGCGGCCACCGCGGTGTAGGGAGCGATTAGCTGCCATCCTCGCACTGCTCGATATGTGTGCTCGGAGGGTTTGGTCGGCTTCGTGACGAGCCAGGCCGTGAACGAGAATGACCCATATGAGAAGAGCCAAAGGGCGTCGAGCCATCCCCATTCCACGTAGGTTTCTGCGGCGACCTGCAAAGAGAAAATCACATCCGCGGCCGTTGTCAATGCCACCGCGGCGGCGAGGAACACGATTCTCAAGTCGAGGCGCTGCTCGGTTCGCCTCATTGCCAGGACCATCAATGCGGTTGCAAGGAGGACGTCGCCAAATGGATAGAGAAGATTGAGGAAGGTCTCGATCGGGTTGGATCCGACGCTGACGACCTGATGGGAGGTAGGCGACCCACATGACAACCCCGAGCGATACGGTTCCGGCGACGGCGTCGATCGCTAGCCGCATTCGCTCGAAGTGTCCGGGGCGGAGATGGGGAAGCAGGATGATCCCTGCGAACATGAGCGGGTAGCCGGCGACGTAGAAGAAGTCGGCTGGTCCCGGATAGGGGATCTCGCCCGCAGCAGCTTGTGCGATCCAGACGATTTCACCGATTCCCCAGCACGAGACTCCGGCGCCGATCAAGGACCATGCGATCCGTGAGCGGCCGCGGTTCGACAATGCCGCCGCGACGAGAACAATGCCAGCGGTGGCTGATAACCCGGCATACGACGCCCTGGTAAAGCTCGTCTCGGTGAGTGGTCCCGCCACGGCCAGGATCAAGGCGAACACCACTGCCGCCGCGGCCGCGACCAGGGCGACGGCCCTCGTCGTACCCAAGGCCATGGCGGAGGTTTGCAATGTTCGAATCCCCTTACTCACACCGAAGTTTTCGGCCTGAACCCGTCTTGAGTAAAGGGACCTTGGGGCTAGTCGGGAAGGACCGACCGTCCCTTGGCAGTGACCTTGTCGACCTTGAAGACGGTTATCTCGCCAGAGGGCTCCAGGAACGCCAGCCTGACCTGGCCAAGGTGTTCGACTTCCCGGACTCGCAGGGCGGAGAAAAGCTCTCGCTCCGAGAGGTTTTCTTTTTCCAGGGCGTCCTGGTCGAGGACGCCGTCGGTGATCATCGTCCTTGCCTTGCTCTCAAAGATCTCCTCGAGTTTGGGTGACCGTTCAGTTATCTCTTGAAGGAACCGCTGGAGCATGATGACGACGGTGATGACTGCGATCCCGTGGAAGAGGGGTACGTCGTCGTAGAACATCGGGTCTCCAACTGACGACCCGAGCGCGACGATGATCACCAACTCGAAGGGGGAGAGGTGCCCTAGGCCCCTTTTTCCTATCACCCGCACAATGCTCAGGGTGTAGAGGTACATGACCGCAGTGCGCACGACGATCTCGAGGATGAATCCCCATGAGAAGTCATCGCCCACGAACATCTGAACCGGATCGAACTCCACCTGGCCTCCTTTGTGAGAAAGCCATCGAACCATTCCTGCGTAACTTGGCGCCCCCAATCCCGGGGTTTTTTACGCAAGAATGGATTCGGAGAGGAGTTCGCACTCGGCGTCGGCGATTTCGCCCAGCTCGCGCAGGAGCCGCGAGGCTTTGGGCCCGTCCCAGCGGTAGCTGGCCAGGTCGACAATGCGATCCAGCAAGGGCAAGGCGAAGCTGTCTCGGGTCTGGCGATACGCCGCCTGGGCTTCGGTCTCGTCGGCGGGGTCGCGACGTGAACGATCGATGGCCTCGGCGCAGAGAACAGCGTCTCGCAAAGCATCGGTGATCCCGTGCGCGGAGATGGGATCTTCGGTGAATCCGGCGTCGCCAACCAGGCTCCAGCCGGGACCGGCGGGATCGCGCAAGACGCTGGGGATCCCGTAAGCCCGATAGAGCCTTCCTACCCGTTTCCCGTTGCCGACGAGGTCTGGTGCGAGACGGGCGAGCGTCGCCATTAGGTAACTCTCGCCGTCCCGCGGAGCTTCGGCGAGCGGGCCGCCAACAAAGAGCACTGTGCGACCGTCGTTAGTCGGGATCGCGCCAACGTTGCGCTGGTCGACAAATCGGAAGTCATAGCCAGGGCGATCGACCCCTTCGAAGTACCCGTACACCAGAGCGTTGCTTGGGGGGTGGTAGCGCAGCAGAGGTGCGTTGACTGAGCGAGCCACCCGCGATTGCGTGCCATCGGCGCCAATGACCCAGCGGGCCGGGATAGGGGCTCCATCCCTGACCGTGATGCCATCGACTGGGCCACGGTTGTCCCAACTGACTCCGTTGACGGACACTTCCGGAACGAAGCTGGCGCCTGCATCGATCGCCGCCTGGAGCAAGATCGGGTCGAGCACGGTTCGCCGTGGGGCGTAGTAGGCATCAACTCCGTGGGCGTCGGCAACCGGAAAACTGACCCGCTCGTCACCGAAAACGAGGTTGATCTCGCGAATCGGAGGAGTCCCAGCGGCGATGATCGTGTCGAGAACTCCAGCCTGTCGGAGGGCGAGGGT
>Ga0136635_10000024_pt1 | contig 38474 bp, 51 predicted proteins | sample AntDrymeUQ852106_2_FD_105495 | JGI IMG/M metagenome (GOLD analysis project Ga0136635, IMG submission 105495) | Polar desert sand microbial communities from Dry Valleys, Antarctica - metaG UQ85 (21.06) | ecosystem: Environmental > Terrestrial > Soil > Desert | place: Antarctica: Dry Valley... | reverse complement strand
GTCGGCAAGAGGCCGGTGGCCAAGAAGGCCCCCGTCGGCAAGAGGCCGGTGGCCAAGAAGGCCCCCGTCGGCAAGAGGCCGGTGGCCAAGAAGGCCCCCGTCGGCAAGAGGCCGGTGGCCAAGGGAGCCTCGTCCAGCCGGGCGACTGACAAGAAGACGCGGTAGAGCATCCCTCACGTCGGCCGCACGGCGCGAGTGAGGAAGTCCTCCCTGGGGACACCCAGCGACCGGACAACGCGAAGGACTGGAGATCTGGCGGTCATCCTTCTCGTCGGCGAAGCCAAAGGGGAAGACCGCCTTCGAGCGATCAGGGTCGGAGAGATAGGGGAAGGGCAGGGATAACCTCTCGACCATCGCGGCGTTTCGTTCGGGGCTGTCGATCGAGATCGCGTACAGTCTGATCCCGGCGGCTAGAGACTCTAGGTGTCGCATCGCCAAGCTGACCAGCTGGCCGTTGCAGTAGGGTCACCAATCGCCACGCAGGAATACCAAATCGCCGCGGCGTCGAGGTGATCGGAAAGAGTCCACAGTTTCCCGGACTGATCGATCAGGGTGAAATCGGCGGGCACGGGGCGACGATACCGTCTCACAGCGTTGGCCCTGACCGATCCGGCCGGTTGGAACCTTTGGGACCAGGATGTCTGGGTGGAATTGGCTCCTCGCAAACCAGAAAGGCCTGGTGGTCGACGATCTCGATTCCGGCCTGCGACTTGGCCCTGAAGCCGCTTCGCCTTGGACGAGGCATACGCCGCCGATGGTCACCTCCACACCTTGAGCCAGGTAGAAACTGCCTTCGCCAACGAGAATGCGAGCGGTGTTCCGTCCGAGGTGTCTTGTGATTGCTTGCGGGCACGCGATCAACGATATTCCCAAACCCGCCGCGTGGGCTATTGAGCTATTCAGAGAGCTTTCGGGGTTGCATCAATTCCAGTGGTCCCGCCGCGAAAGTTACGGAGAACCGCAGACACCAGATCGGGACCGTGCGGTTCACATCCGGGTCGAAAGACTCGGGTAGTTGGTGGTTCTGTCTCCCTAGGTTGCCGGTGAGCGTTCCTGGGTCGCGGTGTTCGCCTGGGGTGCCGCCTTCATATGAGTCGGAAGGAAGCACCCATACTGAGAGATCGGGGCCGTTCTCTCCTCGCAGGATCGGCGCGTTCCAGGCGAGAGCCACGAGCATCACCCATGAGGCCGAGAGGCCGGTCACCAAGCCGCCGAAATCCCACGGCACCGCCAACCCCGGTGTTTACTCCGAGCGGCGCAACGGAGTGCTCCTTCCGCACTGCCAGCCAGGTTCCCAATGCCGCGTTGGCCAGCTAGAGGGCAGCAGCCCAGGCCACTGCCGCGTCGGCCCGCCCGCGGATTGCGTCCTGTCCTCGCCTCAAGACAACGCGAAAAGCCACTTAGTCCTCTGTCACGCCGTAGGCGTATGCTCGATGCGATGCGGAGGTTCTACGCGCTGGTGATGCTGGTGCCGCTCCTGTCGGTATCGACTTCTTCGGCCTCGGGAGCGTTCGTTGATGTGACCGTGGCAGTAGGTATGGCAAAGCGCCGAGTTCATCACCGTCGGGCGCCCGCTCGGATCATCGATCGCCGATGGATTGTCGCCTGAATCCGCAAACCGATATGTCTGGGATCCTCGCGGGTGCGCCCCGACGATCCGTTCGGCACAAAGTTGCCCGAGCGGACCTGCCGGAGACTACGATCGACACTGGGTATCGCCGCGACAGCAAAGAGATCTGGCTCGACAACGCTGACGAAGCTGTCTTCTACCAAATCGAGGGGGAATCCGTTGAGAGATGGAATCGCAGCAGCGCCGGGTTATGCGCGTGACCGAGAGAAAACTGGCACCGGTTCAAAAACTCATTCCGCCGGCGATGATCACGCGTAGCCGAACATTGCCAGCTCTTCAGCGAAGACGCTCCGGATGCGGTCCTGTTGGGCGGGCGTGAGCACTTCCTGATAAGGACGCCGGTCGGTTCGGGTGCCGGATTTCGATCTAGGGAGGGTTAAGGGTTCCGGCAGCTTCAGACGCCCGGCAATGTCGACCAGCGCCTCATCGAGGTCTTCGTATCGGTAGACCTGGTCAACGACCATTTTGCCGTCCTCCATGTAGAGACCAGAGCCGCGTCCTTTGAGAGACGCAAGGCCACTGCCACGGCTGATGAACTGCTCGAGCGAGGCGGTGCCTTGCCCCTTTCCCTGCCACCAATAGTATTGCGAGATCACGCGCTCGAAGGGGTTCCGCTCGAAGCAGAACGTGAAGTAGTTCTCCCACTTTTCCTTGCCGAGGACGCGTCGCGCATCATGGGCCGACGTGTGGCTCCCGAACCGCTCGCGACGTTCTCCTCTCGTCACGAGGCGGGCGACGTCGGCGGGCCGGTACTCCCAAAACGGTGCCATGTTGTTCTGCGGCCCCCGGTATCCGAGTGACCGCCGAATCTCCTCGTCCTCGGGACGCATGGTGCTGATGACATCGCCCGGCCCCAAGAACTTCGAGAGCCCGATCTCAAGGCTCGTCCCGGCGGTTTTGCTTGTCTTGACGAATACGAACCCTAAGTCGTGGCCAACGATCACGTCGCCTCCAAAATTGGTCTGGCGGAGACGCTATCACAGAGTCTGGTCTTGCCTTCACGGTGCTCCGTAGACTCCGAAAATGAGGAAATCGGGTGCGGCCCGCCGACCGCGCTTTATCGCTCTGCTCGCTTTGGTGGCAGCGTGCGCCGCCCCCCAAACCTCGACAAGCACGTCGGTGGCGACCACGGCCGCCACCGATGGAACTCAAGGGACTGTGACCACGGCGGCCGACGAGCGCTCGGCCGAGTTGATCAATCCCGGCCGGGTGGTCATCTGCATGACCTTTCCAGTGGCCCGGGTCTCGTTCTACGACGCGGCCGGCGAGCCCGCCGGCCAGAGCGTTGAGTTCGCCTTTGAGCTCGCCCGGCGTTTGGGTCTCGAACCCGAGATTCGGGACACGACCTTCGAGGAGATCATCGACGCGATCGAAGCCGGCGACTGCGACTTCAGCCTCGCTGGCCACTTCATCACCCCCGAGCGTCTCGAACGAATCGAAATGATTCCCTACCTCAAGGGACGCCAGCAGATGGTCGTGCAGCTCGGCAATCCCGAAGGCATAGACGACTCGGTCGACATCTGCGGGAGGCCGGTCTCCAGTCGGGCCGGGACTATTCAAGAGGACCTGATACTCGGCGTGGGCCTCTACGAGGGCTCCGGCCTCAACGACGCCTGCGCCGAGGCGGATCTGACGCCGATCGACCTCGTCACCTTTCCTGGTGAAGCGGAGGCAATAGACGCCCTGCGCCAGGGAGAGGTGGTGGCCTTCCTCGGCGGAACTACGTGGGTTGCGGAGTTTCCGGACGAGCTCGCCATTGCCCCCAACGTTGAACTGCCCGAGTTCACCAACGGGATTGGTGTCAGCAAGGAGCACCCGCTCCTGACCAACGCCCTCCGCTCAGCGTTGGACGCGATGGTTGCCGACGGGACCTACCTCTCGATCCAAGATGAATGGGGGGTTGGTCAGCCCATTACGCCCTAACCGGCAGCCAAGCCGTCGCGCGTGATACCCCCCGGCTAGATTCGCTGGTGGAGGAAATGTGAAGGGCCTGACGGGTCCGTCCAGAGTTGTTGGATTGGCGGCGCTGGGGGGTGGAGCGGCCGTTGTGGTGCATATCCTCGCTAGCGTGGCTTTCGCGACTTCGTGGAAGGCGTCGAAGATGTGGGGGAGGAAATGAGGCATGACATCGCCGAGGAAATAGCAGAAGACTTCAAAGAGGACCCGACCGACCGCTATCGGGACGACTGAGGCGACTAGAGAATGGGATTTTTCGACAAGCTCAAGGGTGTGAAGCATCCAACCGCGGGCACTCCAGCCGTTTCCCGAGCTGAGATCACCGAACGCCTCCTGTCCCTGGGGCACGAAAAAGTGCCTTTCGCGATCTCACCGGGTGACGAAGCCGACCTGGTGGCGGAGTGGAAGATCGTGGACGCCGTCTGGTATGAGATCTTCGCCAAGGCCGGCCTCGAGAAGGTCCACAAGATCCATCTTTCCCTCGACGAATCCGAGCACGAGGTGAAGGCGCTCGAGGAGAGCTGGGGAGTGTCCTGGCAGGCAGGGGTGCCTTCGCTGCGGTTGTCAGTGGAGAAGTTCCAAGGCAGGACGCTCGGGTCCAAAGAGTTTGGACGTGCTTACGCCTTCACGGGTGTGAATCCCTTGCAGTTTGGCGAGGCCTACAACTACCGCTTCGATGTCTCGGAGATGAAGGATCCGATCATCGACGTGGTTACCCACGGCGGGTGGACATTCGTCCCGGTCCTCTCCAAGGGCAAGCTCAAGAGCTAGTTGCGCGCTAAGGCGTGACAGTAAAAGGCAGCACCACCCGGTCCTCGCCGCCGACGATCTCGAGCACCAGCTCCCACTCACCGGGAGTGAACCCACCGGGCGCCGGCGTAATGTGAAACTCGACCCAAGTTTGGCCCGGCGAGACGAAAGTCGACCGATAGGCCTCCTGACCTTCGCGGCTCCAGATGAGCTCGACGTCGGCATCGCCGTCGAGCCTGTAGACGACGTAGATAGTCGGCTTGTCGGCCGCAAAGGTTTCGGTGTAACTGCTTGGGTCGGGGTCGTCGGCCGAGAGGACGACGTTGGCAGCCATGTGTGCTTCGAGGAACACCACGTCAGTTGCCGCGTCGTCGCTTCCGTCCGGCTCCGTCCACTGCCACGTGCGGAGGGCCTCGTCTACTAAGCAGCCGTCGGCTTCGTCGAGAGAGAGGATCTGGACCAGGTGCAAAGTCTCTTCGCGGAGCACCGCCATTTTCGCTGATAAAAGGTGGCCTCGACGCCGGTGTCCGTCCTGGGCGCATTGAATAGAAAGTCCAATCCAAGGGCGCGCTCCCCGTCGGCACATGCCTCCAGCCCGGTGTTGAGTATCTCTTGGACTGCCGCGATTCCCGCGGTCACCGACTCCTCCCGGCGTAAAGAACCTCGACCGGCGTGGTCACACCTTCCAGGCTCGACACGGTCAGGTTGATCCCGGCTGGGTCGCGGACGATGTCGTAGAAGATCTGCTGGTCCTCTGAAATGCCGGCCTCGGCCAGGGTTTCCGAATCCACAATCTCGCCGGCAGTCACAACGGCTTGCCCGGTCACGTCCTCCCATTCGCTCGGATAGGAGAACTCGAAGCCGGATTCGGACTCGTGCACGACCCAGTCCGCTGACAGCGACGTCGGGTCGTCAGTTTCGCATTGGCCGTCGACCGTGGTGGTCGCGGTGGCGATGGTGGTCGAAGCCTCCTCGGGGACAGTCGTCTCTGCGACGGTGGTAGTCGTCGTGGCAGAGGTCGCTTCGGTACAGTCGATTCAACGATCGTGGTCGACTCGCCGGAGCTCCCTCCGCAGGCCGCGACTAACAATGCCAACGCGATCCGGTGTGTAGCAACCGCCAATTCCGCCGCACTGCCCACGCGGTCAAACCGCGCCTAGAGGATATTCGGCGCGGGTCGCACGCTCGTGGACCTCGGTGGCTGCCCGCAGGCCCGACTCGATCGCACCTTGGATCCAGGCGTGGCTCAATGAGGTGTGCTCCCCGGCGAAGAAGACTCGGCCTTCGGGCTCGACTATCGATTGGTGCAACAACGTCTGTTGGCCGGGATCGAAAAGGGCAAACGCACCCCCGGCGAACTCATCGTCATGCCACATTTTCGACGCTCCCACCTCGAACTCGCTCCGGGCTTGCGGGTGGATGATCGCCAGGTTCTCAAGCGCTTGGTCGATCCGATCCTCCGTGGCGAGTGATCCCCAACGATGCGCATCCTCAGACCAGGTGTAGCTCGCCAGCACGACCCCGCGTCCGGTTTCGTCCCCATGCTCGGGGTAGAACACATTTCGGATCGCCAAGTCGGTGACGGTTGTCCCGCCGCGAATCTGATCGTCCTCCTCCCAGAACCGGCGTCGGAACTGGAGGAACACTTTGGCCGAGGCATCGTAGGTCAGTTGGCGGATGGCTTTCTGCTTGGCATACGAAAAACCCGGTGCGACCTCGACGTGACGGAGCACCGAGAAGGGAATGGTGATGACCGCGAATTCACCAACCGCTTCGAACAGACCCCCTCGGGTGCGATACCTCACAGTCACCGACGATTCGTCCTGGCGGATGGCGACCATGCGCGCCCCAAAACGAACGTGCGAGCCGATTTGGGGCGCAAAGGCAGCCGGTAACTGGTCCATCCCCCCGTGAATCTGAACGAGGTCGCGATAGCTATCCGTCAGCTCCTCGCGGAGAACTTCGAGAAATGAGGAGTTCATCAACGCCTCGAGATTCCCGAGCAGTCCGAAGCATTCGATCGCGCCTTCCGACCAACCGCTCCGCTCAAGAAACTCTCGAGTAGAGAAGTTGTCGTATTCGGCCACGATCGCTGGCCAGGCATCGTCGCCCTGGGTCGCGAGCTGAGTCCGGAACGGGGCGATCGCCTCGTCCCAGAGCGCGATGACCGAACCGGTTCCGGGGATGCCTTGAAACCCGAGGAGGGTCGGATCGTTCTCAACCTCACTCAGCCGATGGCGCAGGCCCCGGAGGTGGACGAAGCCCGATGGATTATTGAGGGTGAAGGGCATCGTCTCGAGTCCAAACTTCTCGATGTAGGCCATCGTCAAGTAGTGAGAGCGCGGGAGGCGCATCGCCCCGGCCTCGCCGTAAAGCCCGCTGGCGAACGGTCCACGAAGCGTCTCGATCCGACCGCCGAGCCGGCCCCGGCCTTCGAGGACAGTGACTTCGTGGCCAGCCTCGATCAGCTTTTCGGCGCACACGAGTCCCGCCATGCCGGCTCCGACGATCAGCACTCGGGCGGGGCGCCTCGCCCGGGTCCCGAGACCGTTGTAAATGAGCCCGAGCATCTCGCTTTTCGCGTTCACGGAAGCGACGGTACAGGTAGTGTCGGGGACACATCTTCTTTAGGTGGGCCAATCTGATGACTCGCAAATCATGCGGGGGGCGCCTAACGAAGAGTGCTGCGCCGGGTGTGCTCCTCCTGTTGATGTTCGCCTGTGGTGGGGGTGCCACCACAAGTGATCCCAGCACTACGACCGTCGCCGCATCGACGACTGACACGTCGGCGGTGTCGACCACCACCTTGCTGGAGACGACGACGACCACTTCGGCCGCGAGCACCACCTCGGCGGCTGTCATCAGCGATTGTCCGGCGCCGGCCACACCCGCTTCGGGATGGCGGTTCTTGCAAACGGAGAACTGGAAGCTCTACCACCCCGGTGATTGGGAAGACGTCAGCGGGCAGGGGGCACAACCGACCGCCGATATTCATTTCGATAGCACCACGATCAGCGAAGCTGGCCTTGAGGGCTCGGAACCGCTGGTCGAGTATGTCCTCCGCGATCCCGTTGGCGGTCGGGTGCTCCTTCTCACTCATCTTGAAGGGGTCACGTCCCCATTGGAGGAGATTTACCAACGAGCCGAGGATCGCTATAGGGAAACCGCCGACTTCGAGGAAATGATCGAGGCCGGAGTCGCCGAATGCCTGGGCGGGGAGCTAGCCATCCGTGTTGACTTCACCTTCGGGGGCTACTTTCAGCAGTCGTGGTTCACCCTCCATGACGGTGCGCTTTTCCACGCCGACTTTCTTGCTGGATCACCTGATGACGCGGCCGTCGCGGTTGAGATCATGAGCACCTGGGAATGGATCACGCCTTTGGAGACCGAAGCCACCGGTGACGCATTCACTATGGCCGAAATGGCGACGGAGGTGGACGACTCTGCAAGCGGACCCGACCCAAGTTGGTTCGCCGACGAGTTCTCGCCTCAGGACTCACCGATCTACGCAGTTTTCCAACTCGCCGAGGGCACGTCCGGACAGATCGTGGCGACCTGGAGTCGCGAAGGCGAAGAGCTCTTGGTCTACGAGTTCTTCTACGCAGAGTCTTACAGCTGGGGATACGTGGGGCTCCAAAACGGCGGTGACCCCTTCGAACCCGGTGCATACCAGGTCGCGATCGAGCTCGATGATGATGTCGCTCGCGTCATCCTCGACTTCACTGTCACTTGACTTTCGTTTTATCACATAAACAGTGCGGAAAACGCCCTGTTTACGTCGCGAAAACGGCGCACGGACCACTGTTCTAAAGCCGGAACTTGGCGCCACGAAAGACGGACCAGCTTCCATCTTCGAGTTCGCAAACCCACAGCAAGCCGGATGGCGCTCGTCTTGGGGCCGGCGACATAGGACCGACGAAGTCGAGGTGGTCGGATCTCATCAGCTTGCACGGCGACATCAAAAACGCCTACCGGGCGGTTTCGGCATCGCCCCGGACGCAGTCGACTGCCTTTCGATTTTGCCAAATCCCACGTCGATGTTCTCGTACCAGATGCCGTCGAGATCGGGTCCGCAACGGCGACCTGGCAAATCGGTGCCCTCGATCTCGACACGGATAGTCCCCAACGGACGGCGCTGGTGCAATCTCTTCGGCATCGGACGGCGTCAGTCAGATCGTTTCATATGCGGAATCTGCTGGCGAAGTCAAAGAGATCAGCTCTCGCATGAGCGCGCCTGCCTAGCGAAACGATCGCCCATTGACCGTTATCGCGAGCTGTGAGTCAGATCAACGCGGACAGTTCGGGCATGGATGATTGGTCTTTACCAGTGACTCCTGCGGCGGTTCGCCATTCATCATCTGTGGTCGCGTCGACGGCTGTCATGGCCGCGTGTGATTGTTCGAGTGTGAGCTCGTCGACCAGGCAAAACTCGTTACCGAATGGGTCCTGCATAACGGCCCAGTCGATGAGTGGTCGGTGATCGCCGTGTGATCGAGGTCGCGGATAGAGGCTTGGTGCCTTCTTGACTTTCCCACCCAACTCGACGATGTGTTTGATCGCATGGTCGATGCCGTCATTCGGGGTGATGTCGATGTGCATCTGGTTGGGCTTATCGGGGTTGGGTGCCTGGATGTCTAGGGGGGAGGTATCAACACGTTGGAGAATGATCTCGTGTTTCCAAGGGTCTTTGGTTCCCAGATACCCAAGCCAGTCGTGCCAGCCCGTTTCGGAGCCGATCACTTCGAGACTGGTGACGGCGCCCCAGAACTTGTAGGCGAGCTGCAGGTCTGTGACGTTGATTACAACGCAGCGGAGCGTCCCTACGCCCATGTCTTTTTCTCCTATCCGATGCTGGTTCGGCTGCCTTCCAGAGATCGATCTTCAGTCCGATATTCTACTCATAATGAGAGTAGTGTGGAAAAGTAGTGACCAAAACCTCTTCTACTACCTACGGCCTGCTCGGGCTCCTGGCTGTGCGGTCATGGACTGGCTATGAGCTGACACATCAGCTGCGGAGGAGTCTGCGGTATGTGTGGTCCTCGTCAGAGGGCCACCTCTATCGCGAGCAGAAACGTCTCGTGAAGTTGGGATGGGCGAGGGTTGAGGATGAACCAGCTGGCCGACGTACGCGGAAGCGTTACACCATCACGCCTAGTGGACGAGTCGCCCTTAGCGAATGGCTTGCAAGCGAACCGGAGGAGCCGCATTTCGAGATTGAAGGAGTCCTCCGACTCTTCTATGCAGACCACGGCAGCGCAGCCGACCTCACCGCATCAATGGAGGCAAGCGCCCAAGCAGCGCGAGAAATGCTCGGCGAGATGATCGGCTTGGTCGATGAGTACCTTGGAGACGGCGGCCCTCTCAACATGCTCGAGCGAGGAGTTGGAGGATCAGGCCAGGAGCGTCTGGAATACAACGGACGACTCCAATACCCAGAGCGACTTCACGTCATTGCACTTGCAATCGACATTACGACACGACTTCTCGCCGAACTGGACGAGTTCTTCACCACAACAGCCGAAGAATCGCGCACTTGGACAGACACGACAGAACCCCAACTCACTCCGCTTACCCGACGGCGGCTCGAAGCCATCTCCGCCCGGACTCAATAGTGCGGCCGTCTGAACCACACCGTCGCTCCCAATGAGCTTGGGTGTCCAGCCGATCGACGACCTGGACCGAGCAGCTTTTCACTTTTCGCAGTTGGTTTCTCATTCGGATCCATCCCACCGACTCATTGCCCGAACCGATGCGGAAATCGCTGACGTGGTGCCTTCCAGAATGGACGCGTCTCCACACTCCTGCTGGGGACCGTCTTGATCGCCTGCGGGAACGGCTCGTTAACCCCCGTTTCTGACGCACCGTCATCAGCCACGACGCTTGTTCTGGCAACCACTTCGACCACGGCGAATCCGTACACCACATTCAAGGAGCTCGGCCTGGACCTGACAGGTCGCTGCCCGGTCGACGTGGCGATGGCGCCTGGCGTCGTGGCCGATCCTGCGCTTCCCGATCCGGCGGACCCGGCGGTCAAGGAGCCAATGTTTGTCGGCCTACTTCAAGGTGAGAGCGAACGTCGAGCGGTATTCGACGGGGTCGTGACGGCCATCGAGCCGAGTCCGAACTCGAACAGCGCGTCATGGGTGACCGTGGAGTCGAATGGGATCGTCACCATTTATACGTTTGGTTTGGATCCAACTCTGGCCCGTCGGACAGCGCCTCAGCGCGGGGGAGGCGGTGGATCGCGCGAGCGGAGGTTTCTACTTCATCCGCTTCGAAACACCTGACGGCCGTTTGGTAGAGGGACACACAGTGCTCGACCAAGTCGGATGTGACCTCACTCCCGAACCGATAACCACCATCGATGTCGTCATGCTCGATGGATCGGCTTGGCAGATCGTGCTGTCGGCTCCGTTGGTGACCGGGGTTATTGCCCAACCATCTGGAAACTTGACGATTGACGGCGGCGATCCGGTAAACATCACGGTCTGGGATGGGCCTCCGCCCTTTGGCCGTTTCCACCTGAGCCCGACAGAACCCGCCGAAGTCTTGGAGGTCCATTTAAGAACCGAGGGGCTCCGAGCGGAGATCTGGAAACTCGAATCCGGTTACATCACTTGGATTGAAACCCCATCTGGCGAAGCAGTGGTGATCACCGGCGAGCCGATCCACGACTTCGCCTCCGAACTGGTGGCCGCTCTCGCATTCGATGGACAAGGCTTCAGACTCGAATCCGACCGGTTTGCGATCGTCGATTTACGTCTAGACGCCAGTCTTCCCGACCCTTCGGCACTCTTTGCGAGCACGACCTTCATCCTCGAATCCGATTGCATCATCGCCCCAATCGTTTCCGAGACATGCGGTCCACCGACGCTGAGCATCGACTCGAACGCACCAGCACAAAGCGAGGCTGTGAGCAACGCCACTCTCCGGCCCGCAACGTGAGTGAGGATTCCGCGATCGATAGCATTCCGTTGATGCCTGGGACAAGTGCCATCGAGTACGAGCCGGTATCTCCCGAGAAGCGGCGGTCAGCGGCGGCTGCGCTCGTTGTCATTGGGTTGATCTTGGGTGGCATTGGAGGTTGGCTACTTCGAGATTTCATCGATTCTCCGCCCCAGGCAGTGGTGATAGGGCAGGCATCGGAGTTTTCGCCAGGGTCGGTGACAGAGGTAGTGCTGGATGCCGGCCACTTCGACCCTTACCCCTTGGAAAGCCCCACTGCCGAGGCTTCGGCCGGTAGCGAACTCTCGGAGACGCGCCTCTTTGTCGTCAGCGACCCTCGGGGAGGGCTGGTGGCGCTATCGCAGCGAAGCCCATGGCTCGGGTGCCGGATGACGGTGGTGACTCGAGCGGCAGCGCTCGATTTCGGCCACGCCGTACCGACCGCGTTCGAGAGCGGTTTCCTCGACCCCTGCCATGATGGCTTGTATTCGCTCGACGGCGAGCATCTGGCCGGTCCGGGCGATCGAGCCCTCAACCGCGTTTCTGTCGGCTATCTCCCGAACGGATCGGTGGTCGTCGACCTCACTGACGTCCAGGTCGCTTGACCGTTTTCGCGACGTAGAAGGGTTGTTTTCCACCCCGTTTGCGTCGCGAAAACACGTCCGGACAGGTTTGAACTGAACAAACCTCGAGTCTCCGGCGTCGAATTGGGCAAAGGAGGAGCCACATGACGTTGCTCAAGGAAAACACCGACCAGGTCCGGAGCCGTTCCAAGCTAGGGAGCGTCGCCTTTCTCGGTGAGGTGGCAGTGGGAGCGACCGTGTTGCTCGCGGTGACCGCGCTCGTCTTTGGCGCGAACCGTGAACTTCCCAACACGGCGATGTTCACCTTCGATGGCGACGGCACTGTCTCCCTGATCGACACCTCGAGCGGCGAATGGATCTACCAGGCGGCCGATGCGGTGCTCGCCCCCGATCGCACGGTGCTCATCCAGGCAACCGAACAGTCCGGCGAGACCGTGGTCAGGGCGTTGGACTCGGTCAGCGCCGTGGAACGTTGGTCACAGTCTCTTCCTGGCACGCTTTCGGTCCGAGTGGTTTCACCGGGCGGGGAGGCAATTGCCCTGATGCAAGCGCCCGAGAGCGAGGGTCTCTATGTGTCCGAGCCTCGAGAGGACACCACCATCTATGTCGCTCGAACCGATGGCTCCCCGTGGGAACGCTACGACCTGGAGGGGAACTTTCTGCCTGAGGCTTTCACAACCAGCGGCGAGACCCTCTTTCTCCTGAAGTTTCTCCCTGCCGAGGACCCTTATTACTACGAGGTTCATCGCCTCGACCTCGCAACCGGTGAGATGCTCGATGAATACACACCCGAGGTTGAGTTGGAGCCGTCGATGCGAGGTCATGCCCGTGCACAGGCGATGGCACTAGACGGAACCCAGCTTTTCACTCTCTATTCGCTCGACCCGGGCGAAGAGAAGATCACCAATCCGCTTGATCCGAACCGGCAACACAGCGCCTTTGTGCATGTCATCAGCCTGGAGGAGGAAAGCTCGTTTTGCATCTTTCTCGGGCAGCCTTTCGGCTCGCGACAGATCGACAACATGGACATGACGATCTCCCCGGATGGAACGAGTCTGGCGTTGATCGACATGGGAACCGGGACCTTGGCCGAGATCGATACCGCCACCCAAAACGTCGACATGGTCAACCTCGGCAGCTACGGCTTCTTTGGCGAACACCATCGAAAGGTCGAGCTGGCACTCGGTGCTGACGACACCCTCTATTTGGCTTGGGAACAAATTGTCACCGCGTACGCGCCTGACGCCCGCAACCCGATCGCAGGATGGTCCGCGGGCGGTGAAATCCTCGGGATCGATGTCAGCCAGGATGGTCAATACCTCCGCGCTTTGATCCCTGGGCAGGTGCGGGTCATCGATCTTGCGCAGGGAGTTGAAGTGGCCTCGATCCTGCTCCCAGCCGAGGCGCAGGAGGTAGTGATCGCGCCGCCGTCCGCTCAGTCGAGGTTCGAGTCCTTCACCTGTGCCTGCTGAGGCATCCGAGGCACGTCACGGGTGGGGTAATCCGACCCATTCGAAATGGGCCGCATCCGGCACCAACCAGTTGCCGCCCCAGGTGAAGCCCCACCTTTCCATGATCTCCACCAAACGCGGATCCTGGACCGTGACCTGGCCGGTCGGATTGGCCTCGTAGTTCAGATCGATCGCCGCCCCCCAGGCATGGCGGGAGATGAGCCGGCTACCGGCGATGAAGCGAGGGTTGAAACAGCCATCGAAACTTTCGATGAGAAATTCGAGGTTGGCTCGCTCAAGCTCGCTCAGTGCCCCGGCCAACTGCTCGATCATCACGACATGGCAGCGCACTTCTCCGATAATCGGCAAAGCAGCGGTGACGACGTTTCGAGCCGCCCACTCCGGGTCGAACTCGGTGCCGCCTCTCGGCGTTGGCCGAATCGTGAACTCGCCGAATGTTTCCTTGATGAGAGCCTGCGGCAGGACAGCGTCCCCATGTCGCAGAAAGGGTGTCTCACCCAACCCTCGAATCCGAGCCGGGAGATCGGGGGGAAGCAACGAGCGCACCGACTCTTCGAGAAAGCTCCGGTCCCCCTCATAAAGAATGAGCAGGTAGCGGGGCGTGCCGATGCCAGCCGGTTCTCCGGCCTCGTGAGTCATCGCGAGCTCAGCACCTCCCAACACGGCATCGGGAAGAACCCCCGATATGCGATGTGTTTGCCTTCCAACAAAAGTGGCGCCAACTCCCACGCCCCGCAGCTCGGCCGAAGTCTCCGTGAGCAGCGCGGCTTCAATGGTCAGGCTGGCAATGACGCCTTGCCATTCCGCCGGGGCCAGCTCGGCGAAAGCCGAATCGATAGAGGCAGCTTCGACCGGGTAGTACTGGCCCTCGGAAAGGTCTTCGACTACTGAGCCCGTTGAGTCAAAGGTGGATTGGATCAGAATCAAGTCTGAGCGCACGGTCGAAACCACCTCAACGCCGGGCACCGATCCGACCTGGTCTCCGAGTCCCTCGGGCAGACCACCCGGAGTCCAGATCAGAAAGAGAGACTGCGCCGGCAGAGTCGAGGTCGGTGCTGTTTGACCATTTGCCGCGAACGTGGTTTCGGCTGGCGATGTCGTCATCGAAGTTGTCGTCGTGACCGGGATCGGGGGAGTCTGCAACCAAAAGACCCCCGCTACTCCGCCCGCGATCCCTACCAACATCGCCCCCAACCATCGCGTCGCGCGGCTCATTCAGAGCGCTCCAAGGTCTCGGCAATCGCGATCAAGTCTTCAAGGCTCGAACCTTCGACAGTGAAGACGATGCCTTCCTCGACCCATTCGAGCACTCCCAACATTGGCGAATAGCGGGCAACTGCCCCGCGGGAAATCACCGTGCGGGCGTCGGGGTCGAAGGGAGGAGAGATGCGGTCACCCGGTCTTTGGGTGATGCGAGCGCTGCGGTCGCCTCCGCCGAAAAGGTCAACAACCAACACTCCTTGGATGGCGCTAACGGTCGGTGTCCCAAAACCTTCGAGATCCGCTGGCAGATAGGCATTGCTGAGCTGGTCGGCCGAGGCAGGCGCTTCCGGCCAGTCCGCAGGCGTCGGATCATGGGTGCCGCTGAGCAACGAGGCCGTTGCAATCAATTCACCGCCGGAGACAGACCCGGTGATCACCGCGTCGTACTCGGCGGAATGGACGAAGACTGTTGAATCGTCTCCCGCGACGTAGATGGTGCCTTGGTCCGAAGAGACCGCTTGGACTGGGAGGCCGGCGTTGCCGAAGAGTCCCGGACCCTCCCAGTCGTCCGTTTGGTCGAGGCGCACCCATGAGCGACCGTCGCTCCAAGCCCACACTTGGGACGTGATCCGCCCCTGCATGCGACCCGATGAAACCAGGGGCATGGCGATTTCGATGGGAGCCGGCAGGGACAGTTCGGCGTACCCGGCGTTGCGGGCGACCGCTCCGTCGGGGATCGTCACGGGGGTCTTCTCGATGGGTTCGAACTCCGCCGACTCGAATTCGAGCGTCAGATAGGGCGAGCTCTTGTCGTCATAGTCGCGCACCGCGGCCCAGGTGGCACGATCGGGTGACGACGATGCCGTGATGGTGAGCAGCAGCGGAGTGAAGTTGTTGGATTCGAGCCAGATCGCGACCAGGTCGGAGTCGTGGATCTCGCGGAAGTTCCCAGCATCGAAATAGGCGTCGAGCAGAGGCCGAGCCTGCGCCGCTGTCACCTCGAAACCGATGGTGTCTAAACCGGCCACGTCCCGAGTGGACAATCGAAACGGCTCGGGGCCACCCTTCAAGACCTCCACCGGAACCACCGCATCTAGCGGGGCGGGAGTAAGCGGTGAGAAAGGATCGCGCCCAGTCAACGTTCTCGCCTGCGCCGACCCATCTCGGCAGCCGCCCAGCTGAGGACAGGGATAGGGCTCGATCGTCAACGAGGTCGTGCTGTCGATGATTCGAACCACACTGTTCTCCGACCACCCGACCGGAGCATCGGTCTGGCCGATCACCAATGCCAGGTACTCGGGGGAGCTATATGCAATCGTTCCCCGGTAGGTCCTCTCTTCCCCGGTCCGGATTCGTTCTTTGATCACAAACGATCCGGAGAAGTGATCGACGACGTCTTGGCGAGCGATGACTTCGGCGACGAGTGCCGCGGACGTTTCCGGGCCGGAGGCACCGCCGGCAATCACCACTCCGATCAACAGTCCGGCTAAGAAGCCGGCCGCCGGCGCCAGCCAAAGCTGACGGCGCCGAGGTTTGGGGAGGGCGCCCATGACCCGGGGAACAAAGTCAGGCGCGGCTTGCGCCGTCAGCATCAAGGTCCGCTGGTGGAGGGTGGCCAGATCCCGTTGGAACTCCTGGCAAGCCGGGCACCCAGCCAGATGGCGTTGCTCGCGAACCGAGATCGCGTTCCCATCCATATGGGCGGAAATTGACCGTTGCACCGCTTCGCACCTCACAAGCGCTCTCCCAACTCTCGAATCAGCGCTTGGCGAGCATGGTGAATGCGGCTTTTCACAGTGCCGATTGGAATTTGCAGAACGTTGGCCGCCTCGTCATAACGGAGGCCACTGACTTGGACGAGGAGGAACGCCTCTTTCAGCTTCGTGGGCAGCGCGGCGATCGACATCTCCAGATCGATCTGCCCCGCTGGTGATGACAACGACAGATCGCGACTGACTTCGGCGACAGAGTGGGCGACTCGGTCGCGGCGGCTGCGGGCTCGCAAAGCGTCGATGCCGGCGTTGCGGGCGATGGCAAAGACCCACGTCGAAAAACGAGAGCGATAGGAAAACGTCGGAAGTTTCATGTACACCCTGATGAATGTCTCCTGAGTGACGTCCTCGGCCAGGCTCCGGTCATCGAGGAGCCGGCAGAGGAAGTGCCAAACCATCGTTTGATGGGCGCGCACCAGTTGCGCGAATGCGTCATGATCGCCCTTTGCTGCCGCCCTGATCAGTCCAGGGTCGGGTTCGTCCATTAGTTGTCCTGCCGATGCCGGCTCCGGTGGTATCGCTGCATGTGAGACGACCGGCCTAGGCGATTTGTTCAATTCACTCGAATGGAGGTTGTTAGGTAGTCGTTTTGACCGCTCCGGCCGACCGGGCGATGGCGCCCGCCACAATTCCGACGACGAATCCACCGATGTGGGCCATGTAGGCAACGCCGCCGGTGGTCTCCTCGGCCACGGCGAATGCCCCGAGGCCGTTGATGAATTGGAACAGCGCCCACATGCCGATCATCACCATTGCAGGCACTGTTGCCATAGTCCGCAGCATGAAAACCCGCACGCGGTTGCGAGGGAAGAGGACCAAGTAGGCGCCGAGCACACCCGACACCGCGCCCGAGGCGCCAAGGCTCGGGATCGGAGAATCCGAGTCGATCAGGATCTGGGCGAGAGCGCCGACGATGCCAGCCAGCAGGTAGAAGATGACATACAAACCGCGGCTGATGGTGTGTTCGACGTTGTCGCCGAACACCCACAGGAAAAGCATGTTGCCGATCAGATGCAGCCATCCGGCATGCATGAACATGCTGGTGATCAGGGTGAGAAAGATCGGGTTGGGACCCGGCGTTTGCGGCACTTCGACTGGGCCCTCCGCAGTCTCGATGACCTGTGGAGTCGTGAGGTCTTCACCACTCGTGATTTCTAGGGGAACCGCCGCGTATCCGTAGGTGAACGATTCGTTGGAACCGGCGCCTTGCAGGAACAGAAACACCAGCACGTTGATGGCAATGAAGAGGATCGTGACGACGCCGAGCCCCTTGCCCGGAACCTTTTCGTCGCTAGTCGGGAACATTCATCCTCCTCGATCGCACCTTTCGACAGTACCCGATCCGGTCCTCGGAGCCTTGAGTTTTCGCGACCAAACGGCGCCTCGGAGGGGCCGGTTTGGTCGCGAAAACGGGGTGGGTCGTGGAAAGGGGGAGGGTTAGGTGGCCCCGCGCAGGGTGCCGGCGTCGAGGTGGAGGACGCCGCCGTGCATCAGGTCGGCTTGCGGTTCGAGGAGGAGCATGACCGCCCAGGCGATCTCCTCGACCGTGCCGAGGCGGCCGAGCGAGTTCTCGCGGACGTACTCGGCGTAGACCTCGTCGAAGTCGACCCCGCGCTCGGCGGCGACGTTGGTCAGGATGCGGCGGAGGCGCGGGGTGTCGGAGGGGCCGGGGGCGATGGTGTGAACGGTCACACCTTTCGGCCCGTAGAGCAGCGATATCTGGCGCATCAGGTTAAAGACACCGGCGTTGATCGCTCCTGGCCCGGCCTCGTGTGGTTTGGGCTCGATCCCCAGCGTGCCGGCGAAGGCGACGAACCGTGAGCCTTTGACGAAGTTGTCGCGCACCGCGTGGAGCAACCGCACGAGACCCGCCATTTTGACGTTCGCGCCGAGCACCAGGGCGTCGGGGTCGGTGGTGTCGACCGACCCGCGCACCGGCAGTCCGGCCGCAAAGACCGCCATCCGCACCGGACCATCGAGCTTCGCCTTTATGGTCCCGATCGCCGAGTTGTCGGCGATGTCGGCCACGCAGGGCACGATCGATTCGGATTCCGCCGACAGCTCAGCAAGTTGATCCTCTGACCGCGCCACGGCCACGACTCGCAGCCCCCGCTTGGCCAGCTCGCGGGTGATCACCGAGCCCATCGCCCCGGTCGCTTCGACCACCACTGAGGACTCAGTCGTCATCCATCGCCTTCTTGATCCGGGAGATCGATCCATCGACATCGGTCACGTCGAACCATTCCGTCCGCATCCCCACCGCTTCGGCTCCCCGCAGATTGAACGGCGGATCATCGACGAAGAGAACTTCGTTCGCCGGCAACCCCAGCTCACTCAGCGCGTAGTCGAAGGCGCGCGGGTCGGGCTTGAGGTAGGGCTCGGCAGAGAGATCAATCAGAGGGTCGAAGCGTCGTAGCAGCGTCATCCGCTCGACCCACTCTTCTGAGTGAAAGGCCGACATGTCGTTGGTCAAGGCGGCGGGTGACTCCACCTCGGCGAGGAACTGCGCGATCTCGGGACGAACCACGATTTCCTCAGGGTGGTCGAGCACTTGGCGAAAGAACTCGCGAAGAGAATCTTCCCCCTGGTGCAACTCTCGTGCTCGGGTTCGCCAATAGTCGCGCTCGGTTATCTCCGACCGTTGCAGCGCCTGCCAAAGGTGATCACGCTCGGGATCGAACGGACCTCGCCACGGGGGATCGCCGACGTGTGCGAGCATCTCGAACGGCGTCCTGATGACGACGCCGCCGAGGTCGAGCATCAGCTTGGTCACGAGAGAAAGTCTCCGACCAGCCGCGCGAACTCTTCGGCGTGTTCGATCTGCACCCAGTGCCCGCTGCGGCCAAAGACGTGGAGCTCGCTGCGATCGATCAGGTCGAGGAGCCGCAACGAGTTGCTAAGGGGAATGATTTGATCGTCGCGGCCGTGAATGATCAGGGTCTCCGCTTCGATTCTCTTGATCTCGTCGTCTTTGCTGGCGAGGGCGTCGATCCACCTTTGCCGCGGCGCCGGGAACATGGCCGCGAATGCTTCCTGCACCCCGGGCTGAATGCTCGCTTCGTATCGCATCTGCGCGAGTTCGGTGGTAACGAGCGAACGATCAAAGGCAAACGAATCGAGCATGGCCCGCATATTCTCGATTGAAGGCGTGTATCCCCAGGCTTGGTCGAGACCCGGAGTGATTTCGAATGTCACTCCGACCGGTCCCATCAAGACCAACCGCTCTACCCGCTTTGGATGCTCGATGGCGAGCCGGAGAGCGATGGCGCCGCCAAACGAGTTGCCGACGACGTGGGTGCGCTCGATCTCGAGGTGGTCAAGCAGCCCGACGACATGGGAGACCCAACGACCGCGAGAGTAGGAACCGTCAGCCGGCGCTGCGGTCGCACCGAAGCCGAGTTGGTCGGGGGCGACCACCCGGAACCGATCGGCCAGAACCGGAATCGCTAAACGCCAATTCGACCAAGCAGACACTCCGGGCCCCGAGCCATGGAGGAAGAGCGCCTGCGGCCCCGAGCCGAGGTCGTGGTAGACGGTCCGGATCCCACCGACATCGATGGTTCTGACGTCTCGCGTCCCAGTCACGGACGGATCCAGGTCACACCTGGAAATCGCGCGAAGTCGTTGTCGAAGGAAACGACGACGCCGCGGTGCTCGATGGAGAGCGCCGCCAAATGAGCGTCGTTCACGAGGTTGCCACCGGTCCCAGCGGCCTCGAGCAAGGAACGCACGATGGGCAGGTGGCGAGCGGTGGGTTCGACGATCACGGCACCCGGGGCCGCCGTCCACGCCTCGACTTGATCGAGAGCCTTCCCCGGCGAAAGCGGCTTAGGGAAGAGTCCAATCTTGGTCGCAAGTCTCACAAATGCCAAGAGGGTGACCCATCCGAAACCAACCATCGCCGAGCCAGAGAGGGCGGTGTCGAGCCAACGCCGCGAGGGATCGTGGTGCTCCGCGTCGCGGTTTACCGCATAAAGCAGCACGCTCGCATCGACGAGGTTCATGAACCGACCCGCATCCGCCGTATCAACTCCTCGTCTTCCAACTCAGCGGCCAGTTGCAGAGCCCTGTCGAGATTCACGACTGGAACCCCCATCGCCACCGCTCGGGTCTTGAAGGATGAGATCGCCGGGCGTTTGGTGGCCCCCGACCTGATCGCGTCGTTGAGAGCTTCCTTGAAGGAGATCCTTCGCTCCTTCATGAGGCGCCGAACAAGCAGCTCAGTATCAGGATCGAGGGTAACGGTTGTCCGCATCTTGACAGCATAGCATCAATGATGATGATGCCTTGATGCCACCAGAAGGCATCGGAGCGGGCGAAGCGTTCAGTGCTCGGCCTCGTGGCTGATCATGCGGTGGATCTTGGCGATGTCGCCCGACCAGCCGCATTCGCGGCACCAGATGTGATAGATCCGCTCCTCGGCCTCCCAATACTCGACCGCGATCCCGCCATTATCGACAATGCCGACTCCGCAGCGAGGACAGAAGGCAGGAAGGTCGTCGAGACGGACCAGGGAGTGATCGACCGCGACGGCCTCCTGCTCGGCTACGCCGGCGTCTACGGGTCGTTCCTGCTCCACGCCAAGCGCGCCGCCGAACGCTACGGGGTGGACTCAAAGGAGATCCTCCTCGAACTGGGACGTCGCAAAGTGGTCGGCGGCCAGGAGGACATGATCATCGACGTCGCCGTCGAGCTCCAGCGCCAAAAATCCATTCCTGCGTAAAAAACCCCGTGATTGGGAGCGCCGTTCTCCGCAAGAATGGTTTGGTTCCGGATTGGACTAGTTCCTGACGTGCCAGTTCTGGCTGGACAACTGCACGGCCAACGGCTTACGCCAGTCGGCACCGTCACGACTATCCGCCCCGCCCACAACGGCGGCCACAGCCACCAATCCGATGACCAAGATGATGATTAAGAATTCCATAAACCAAATTTTCGACGATTTGACCTTTCACGTCCATCTAATAATCCTTAAGTGATCGTATAGGTATACTTAACAGTCATGCTTGACCTCAAACGACTCCGGTTCCTGCGGGAAGTAGCCGAGCGAGGGACTATTTCGGCTGCGGCCGACGCCCTTGCCTACACCCCGTCCGCGATCTCGCAACAGATCACGATTCTCGAAGAGGAGATGAAAACGCCCCTTCTCGAAAGACAGGGTCGCAACGTAGTTTTGACTCCCGCGGGGAAAGTGCTGGTTGCTCATTCCCAAGACGTCTTTGATGCAGTCGAGCGTGCGACCACTGCCGTCTCCGAGGCGGCCGGTGAGGTCGCCGGGCGAGTGGTGGTTGGCACCTTGCAGAGCGTGATGGCGACACTCCTACCTGAGACCATCCGCACAATGTCGATCGATCACCCCCGGGTCGACCTGCATATGGTCGAGCTGGGCCACAACGACGCCACTCGCGAGCTTCGCCTGGGCGCTCTCGACGTCGCGGTCGATCAAAGCTACAGCCACGTGACTAACCGAGCTCACGGCGGTCTTACCAAGCACAAAGTGCTGGAGGAGCCGCTCTTTCTCGTCGTTCCCAAAGGCTCCCCGATCAAGAAGCTGACCGACGCGGCGGATTGGCCTTGGGTGGCACCGCCGCTCGAGACCTGTGACTGTGGACGGGCGCTACGGAACATCTGCCGGGGTGCGGGCTTCGATCCCGACGTTCGCTTCGAGACTGACGACTTCGGGGTCACCTTGGAGTTGATCTCTGCGATCAACGCCGTCTCGATTCTGCCGGCATTGACGCTCACCCGGCTCTCACCGGGTTTGCGGCTCATTCCGATCTCTGGCGTCAAACGGAGGATCGTCGCCTTGACTCGACCAGCTGGGCAACACCGGCCGGCGGTAGCGGCTTTCATCACCCATCTTCTGCGGGCTGCCAAGGAGCTCATTCCGGCAGACACCGCGGCCTAAGCCGGGCTGCGTAGTCTGACTTCGTGGAAGCTTTGGTCGAAGCGCTCCTGAGCGCGGAACCCGCACTGCCCTCGATCCTTCGAGCATCAAGAATCATCCCGAGCTGACACCCGAAGCGGCCTACGACATTCAGGACCAGGTGATCGCCGCGCTCGGAGGCAAGATTGAGGCGGCCAAGCTCGGGCTGACATCGCGCGCTAAGCAAGAGCAGATGAATGTAAGCGAGCCCTCTTATGGCTGGCTGCTGGCCGGGTCGCGCATCGAGCCCTCGAACCCCCTAAGGGCCAGTGACCTCATCCAGCCCCGAGCCGAGCCGGAGATCGCATTTTTCACAGGCAAGAAGCTGGCCGGCGATGCCGTCGCCGCGGCTGAAGTTGTTGCTGCCACCGAGGGGGTGATGCCGGCAATCGACATCCTCGACTCCCGTTACGCCGGTTACTCGTTCACCCTTCCAGAGGTGATCGCCGACAACGCTTCGGCGGCGCGATACGCGTTGGGCAACCCAGTCTCGCCCGGACGAGATCAACCTGAGAACGGTTGGTTGTGTCTTCACCAAGAACGGCCGGTTGGTCGCCACCGCCGCCGGCGCCGCCGTTCTTGACGATCCCGCCGAGGCGATTGCCTGGTTTGTCCGCAAGCTTTCGGCGCGAGGGAGGCACCTCGAAGCCGGCAGCCTCGTCTTATCCGGAGCCTTGACGGCCGCGGTCCCGGTGACACAAGGCGACGAGATCACAGTCGAGATCGACCGTCTGGGCCGGCTCGACCTCCGCGTGGCCTGAACCTGACAACCCGTTCCGCATAGAGGAAGCCAGCTTCCTATGGCGGCAAGCGAGGAGTACTTTTCAACCATGCCCCTGGTCTATATCAACCTCATGGAGGGCCGGCCACCCGAGAAGATCGAGAAGATGATCACGGCCGTCTCAGAAGCAATTTCGACGAGTCTCGAAGCGCCCCTCGATTCGATTCGCATCATGGTCTACGAGATGGAGCCTCATCAATATGGGGTGGGCGGCAAACCGTGGTCGGTGGTTAAAGCGGAACGAGCCGCGGCAGAGAATTCGTGAAGGTTGTCGAACACTTCATCGGCGGAGACTTTGTCGAGTCGAGAAGCGGGGCGACCTTCGAATCGATCAGCCCCATCGACAACCGGGCCATAGCCACTGTCTCGGCTGGCGAGCAGGCCGACGTCACCGATGCCGTCGTCGCGGCTTCGCAAGCCTTCGAAGGCTGGGCAGCTATGAACCCGGCCGAGCGCAAGAAGGTGCTCCTCCGCGTCGCTCAAGGGATCGACGATCGAGCCCAGGAATTGGCCGAGTGGGAAACGCGGGACATGGGCAAACCCATCTCCGACGCTCTCGCGAAAGACGTTCCCCGCGCTGCCTACAACTTCCGCTTCTTCGCTGATTACGCCGAACATGTCGGCACGCGCGCCTTCGACAAGGGTTGGGAAAACACCTTCGGCTACGAGCTGCGCGAACCCTTGGGGGTGATAGCCGCCATCTCTCCGTGGAACTTCCCCTTGATGCTTCTCACCTGGAAGGTGGCGCCGGCACTCGCTTTCGGCTGCACAGTGGTGGCCAAGCCGGCCGAGCAGTCGCCGATCACCGCTTCGATCCTGGCCGAGATCTGTGCCGAAGCCGGGGTGCCCGAAGGGGTGTTCAACGTCGTCCATGGATTTGGTCCTTAGGCAGCGGGCGAGGCGCTCACCCGGCATCCGGATGTCGCCGGAATCACCTTCACCGGGGAGTCCAATACCGGCAAGGCGATCATGGCTGCGGCCGCGACCGGGCTCAAAAAACTGTCGTTTGAGCTGGGTGGAAAGTCCGCCGCAATTGTCTGTGCTGATGCCGATCTCGATGCCGCCATCAGCGGCTCGCTCACCGGGGGTTTTCATGAATCAGGGGGAGGTGTGCCTGGCCGGTTCGCGGATTCTCGTCCAGCGGCCGGTATACGAAGAATTTCTCGCTCGGCTAGTCGACGGAATCGAGACGTGGAAAGTGGGCAATCCCCTCGACCGATCGACACGGGTGGGTCCGCTGGTCTCCAAGGAACATATGGAGAAGGTCCTCTCCTACATCGACCTCGCCGAGGAGGAGGGCGCCAAGCGGTTGACCGGAGGGGAGCGTCTCACCGATGGCGAGCTCGCCGCCGGCAACTACCTCGCCCCGACCGTCTATTCGGATGCTCGCAACGACATGCGCGCCTGTCAGGAAGAGATCTTCGGGCCGGTGGCCATGGTCATACCCTTCGACGACATCGACGAGGCGGTCGCGATCGCAAATGATTCCCGGTACGGATTGGCGGGGATGGTGTGGACGAAGAATCTCGACACCGCTCATCGAGTTGCGCGCGAGATGAAGACTGGCACCGTCTGGGTCAATTGCTTCTTCGTGCGCGACCTGCGACTGCCTTTCGGCGGCTACAAGGACTCCGGGATCGGCCGTGAGGGGGGCGAATATTCCCATGAGTTCTTTACCGAATCGAAGGCAGTAGTCATCAAGCTCGACTGACTCCAACGTGAAGGTGCCCGCCGGTCGTTTCGAGGAGATTCCCGAAAAGCATTGCGTTCCCATCGGTGATGGCCGAGCGGTGGTTGTGCGAGTCAACGGCGAAGTGGTTGCATTCCCTAATCGTTGCCTCCACCAGGACTCGCCCCTCGCCGGGGGAATCGTCCTCGACGAGGTGTTGATTTGCCCGTTGCATTTTTGGCGTTATCGGCTTCCCGAGGGAGAGCACATCAGCGGCGCCCGCCTGCGCTCTTTTGCCGTGATCCACGAGGACGGTGACGTTTTCGTCGATCTTCCGGACCCACAGCCAAAGCAATCGATGAGGGAGATGCTCCTCGCCCACGCCCGCGAGTGGAGTCAGAAGCCGGTGATCAAAGGGGTGATCTGGGACATGGGCGGCGTCTTCCGGCGCTATTTCACCGAGGTTATGGTCGAGATCGGACGCAACGAGGATTGGCCGCTCGACCGTTTGCCCCTGGGGCCGACCGGTGACATTCCCGATCCCGACTACGACCTAATGACAACCGGGGGGCTGACCGAGCCCGAGTATCTCGCACGGCTGCTGGAACGGCTGCGCTCGGCTGGCATCGATTACAACCCGAAGGGCCACGACTGGTCGAAAGAGGACCGACCCGAGACGTGGAAGGCGATCAGGCTGATCGCCGAGTCCCCGCTTCGGCAGGCGATCCTCACCAATGACGCGTCGCTTTGGATGGGTGAGCGCTGGTGGGAGTCCTGGCCGCCAGCCCAGTATTTCGACGCCATCGTGGACGTCGCCACCCTCGAAGAACGAAAACCCGACCCTGAGCCCTATCGAGTTGCCATCCGGCAGATCGAGCTCCCGCCAGGCCAATGCGTGTTCGTCGACGACATGGATGTCAACTGCCGTGGCGCCGAAACCGTCGGGATGTCGAGTCTCTTTTTCGACATCACCCAACCGGAAAAAGCCATCGCGCAGCTGCTCGACATGATTGGATTGCAGACATGAAAGCTGAGGAGATGGAAGCGAGGATTCGCGCGTACTTTGACGCCTGCAACGCCGCCGATGCCGAAGGGATCGCCTCGCATTTCACGAGCGATGCGGTGCACTACTTCCCACCAGGGATGTACGGCGGGCCTTTCGTCGGGTCCGAGACGATTGCCGACCGTTGGGTGCAGGCAGTCGCCAATCTCGGGTCGAAGTGGACGGTGGATCAGGTCATGTGCGATCCGGATGGCCATCGCGCGGTGATCGAATGGACGCACTTCAAGACCAAACAAGGCAAGATCCTGCGGGGCGACGAGTGGTATCGCTTCGATCCCGCCACCGGTCTGATCAGCGAGATTCGCGCGTACTACGCCTCTCCCCAGGACCCCACCCTCGCGACCTTGGAGCTCGGTGGTTTTGACTACGAGGCGCGGGGCTATCCCCTCCAACCTTGATGAATCGGATTCTCACCACCCATGTTGGGAGCCTGGCGCGGCCCCGTCTGGCAGGAGCTGAAACTTCCCGACGACAAGGTGCTCATTCCCGGCTTTATCGCCCATGCGTCGAGTCATGTCGAGCACCCCGGGCTGAGCTCCGATCGCCTGGTTCTTTAGGCGATTTTGGTGGCTAGGCCACCACCCAAACCTTAGGTTCGGTTGGTTGTTGGCGTAAGGCCGGTTTTGGGACGCCAAATTTGGGTACGACAGCAACACAGCAAAAGCGAGGAGGACGCTGTGAAGGAAGCTCAGGTTCATGAGCTGTTGTATCAAGCCTTGGAGACGGAGTTGGGGGGTGTGCAGGTCTACACGAAGGCCATCGAATGCGCCGTCAACGACGACCTTCGCGAGGAATGGAACAAGTATCTCGACGAAACCAAGACCCACGTCGAGATCATGACCAAGGTCTTTGCCGATCTCGGACTAGACGCCGAGAAGGAAACCCCCGGCCGGAAGATCGTCCGCTTCAAGGGCGAGTCCCTGATCAAGTCGATGGACATGGCCCTGGCGTCGGGCGACAAGGGCGCTGCCCAATTGGTCGCCGCGGAGGCTGTGGTCGATGCCGAGACCAAGGATCATGCCAACTGGGAACTGATGGGACAGGTCGCTGATGAGGCTAAAGGGAAGATGGCCTCAGTTTTGAAAGAGGCGCATGGTCAGGTCGAGGAGCAGGAAGACGAGCACCTCTATCACACGATGGGGTGGTGCCGCGAGTTGTGGATCGAATCGTTGGGGATGCTGGCCGTCCTTCCCCCGCCCGAGGAACAAAAAGAGGTGAAGACTGCAATCGGCGCTTCGCGAGCCAAGCAAGCCCGTGACGAAATGGTCGGTTCCCCCAAGAAATAGCGGCGACCGCTCAGTTTTGTTCCAGCAGTTTGAGCAGGGTGGATTCACCTCGGGAAAGCCAGCGACCGGCCCGAGACCCGTGCCAAATCTGGTCGAGGCTCCCTGAAGTGAACGCCTCCGAGACGGCCGGATGGACATAGGACGATTTGGCCACGGCGCGCGTATTACCCAGCACCTCGGCCACCTGGTCAATCGCGCCCAGGAGTTCACTTTCGGGCTGCTCGACTACTCCGATATGCCCGAGCCGGTCGGTGAGCAACGCCGATGCTCCCCAGGTGCGAAAGTCCTTGGCGGAGACCTCGAGACCGGTGGCGGTGCGAAGGTAGGAATTGAGATGTTCGGAACGGACGCTTCCGACTTCGCCCTCCGAATCGGAGTAGGTGAAGAGGCTTTGACCGCCGAGCTCCTGGCACTGCGCGATGAGATTGGCCAACCGCTTGTCCGACAGCGCTACCTCGCTAGGCGCGCCGCCTTTGGCGATGAAGCTGAACTGCACCTCATGACCAGTCACGTCGGCGTGGGCGTTAGTGATGGTGGTGAGGCCGAATGAGCCGTTGTCGCGGGTATAGCGGTCGTTGCCCACCCTGATCAGGGTCTGGTCGAGGACCGCCACTCCCAGCGCCAGCACTCGGGAAGGAGGCAAACCTCGCTGGTTGAGATCGGTCTCCACGTGCTTTCGCAGATGTGGAAGCCTCCGGCCAAACAAGACCATGCGATCAAACTTGACCTCGTCACGTACCCGCTCCCATTCCGGGTGATAGCGGTATTGCTTGCGCCCTGCCTCATCCCTGCCCGTGGCTTGAATGTGACCCTGCGGATCTGTGCAGATCCAAACCTGCTCCCAGGCCGGCGGTACCGCCAGACTCTTGATTCGCGCCCCGACCTTCGGGGGCACCACGCTGCCATCGTGCCGAACGTAGGAGAACCCGCGACCTTTCCGCTGACGGTTGATTCCCGGCTCTTCGTCACTGACGTAACGGAGATCGGCCATGTCGGCCATCACTGATGGGTCAAGCACGGGAGTGCACTTTTCGGTCACGCCGGATCACCAACCTGGTCAGGTCCGAGGTGGACCTCAACTCAACATCGTCGGCTAGCCCGCGCATCAAACGAAAACCCAATCCCCTCGGCTTTTCTGCTGCGTTCCACTCGTCCGACCACCCACCCCGGTCCCGGACCGAGCCGACGATCGTGTCGCGGTCGAGGCCGGCTTCGATCGTCACCAGATGTTCGGGGTCGTTGTGGTTTCCATGCAGCACCGCATTCCCGATCGCCTCGCTCAAGGCAAGGAGAAAGTCTTCTCGGTCTGGGTCTTCGACGCCTTGGTCCTCTAACCAGCGTTCGAGGCGGTGACGCGCCAACGGGACGTTCCCGACCACACCGGCGATCACATCGGCGTAGGCGCGGTTATGAGCACCCACGGCTCTCACGGCGAGAAGCGCCACATCGTCGGTGTCGCCCAATTCGCGATCGAACTCCTCGAGCAAATGGTCGCAAACCAACGAGGTTGGCAGCCACCAAATCTGCTCCAACTTCCTGGCCAAACGGTCGAGGCTGAGTTCGAGCGATTCCCCATTGCGTTCGGTCAATCCGTCGGTGAACATCACGAGAAGGGACCCAGGTGGGAAATGGCAGCGAGCGGCCTTAATCGAACGGGGCCTGTCCAGTCCCAGCAACCATCGCCTGCCCTTGTTCAAGATTTGGACTTGCCCGGCGGGCGTCACTACGACTGGCGGAACTTGGCTTGCGATCGAGTACTCAAGAACAGATTCAGCGACGTCGAGAACCCCAAACACCGCCTTCGCGTATCCAGCTTTGCCGAGGCTGCGGTCCACGATCTGGTCCAGGGCTTCCATCACTTTCGCTGGCCTGGGATCGACGAGCGCCGCTGCCGCTGCGGCCGACCGCAATTGCGACACCGCCGTTGTCGCCCGGAGGCCCGACCCCTTGACATCACCCACAATTAGGCCCACGCGGCCATCGCGAAGCGCTATCGCGTCGTACCAATTGCCGCCGAAGGAATCTCGGGAGGAGTGATATCTGGCCGCGATGGCGGCGCTGGCCGGAAGCTGATCAAGTCGGAGCAACGAACGATGGACCTCTCGGGCGAGCTTGTGTTCAGCCTCCTCTCGGAGAACGGTTTCGAGAGCCAGCCCTGTGAGGTTGCCGAGAGCGCCGAGCTCGGCTCTCAGGTCCGGGTCGAAGTCGACCGCGTGAGACCAGATCAGGGTCAGGCTTCCGAGCATTCGGCCAGCGCGATCGATGAGTGGCACCGTGCCGCTCGCTTCAAACCCGTTCGCCTGCCATTCGATTTCCAGGAGCGGATACTCGGCCAAGTGTTCATTGATGTCAGCCAGGAAGCAACGCTCACCGGTGGCGATGACCCGCGCTGACGGAAATGGGGAGCTAACACCCAACTGCCGATAGCGTGCCTTGGTTTCACCATGGATGATGCCTGCCGGGAACACCTCGACGGCGCCCTCGTGGGGACGGTTGATTGCTAGGAGCAAGCACAAGTTGCCGAGAACGGGTCTTAGTTCGTTGTGCGCGATGCCAGCCATTTCAGCCGGCGTTTGGCACCGGTCGAGCGCTTCGGCAAGGCGCTCGGCTAACCGCTCGAATGTCCTTGTCCGCTCGTGCATATCCCTTCCAAGCAACCGATCGACCAAGGGTTTACCCAGGTCCTCTCATGAGAAACCAAGATTCGGTCGCCGCTGCAGGTTGTTTGGAAAGGAGTTTCCTAGGGTATTTCTTCTCGCGTCAGATAAGGAGGACTTTTGAGCGATGTAGTTGATAGGAGAACCCGCCGTGCCGAAGCGCGGACGGCGGCCCGATATGGCGGTGCCGACTTTGGCGCTTCGCTTTCGGGGTTTTTTGCTGGACTCGGAGCTCTGGCATTCATCGGATCGTTGGTCGCGGCTGGAGCCAACGAATTGGACTATCAGCTCAACCTCATCGACATCGAAGGCGAGATCTCCGAAGCGTCGATGATTGGGGCGGCGATCGCGGTCGCTGTCGTTTTCCTGACGTTCCTATTCGGTGGCTGGGTAGCCGGGCGAATGTCCCGATTCGATGGTGGCAAGAATGGAATGGGAGCCGGGCTTTGGTTGCTGGTTTTCGCCGCGATTTTCGCCCTCCTGGGTGCGTGGGTCGGTCCTGAGTTCAACGCCTTTGGCACAGCGGGCCTGCCCGACTGGTTCTCAGCGATCAGGTCTGACGTCCGAACCACAAATGGGTTGATCCTGGCGGCGGTGTTTGCGGTGGCCGCTCTCTTGGGCGGATATGCCGGCGGCCGGATTGGTGAGCGTTACAACCAGCGGGTTGACACCAGCCTGGTCCACTCAGCCGACGGGACCGTGGTCACCGATCGCACCGTTATCAGAACCGATACGTAAATCAGACCGGTCGAACAAAAGGAGCAGATATGTACATCGGACTTGGCACGCTGCTGCTGATCATCATCATCATTTTGCTAGTCACCTAGATTCCGATCCGATCCGCGAGCGGGCAGCAATGCCCGCTCGCGGGCTGACGTTTGGGTTTCGATGGCAGCCAGCCATCGGGCGAGGAGCGTCAAGCCGACTCCGGTGTAGACGAACCCGGCGGGCACCCACATGATCACCCCGGCGAGGTGCTGGTCGGTGAGGGGAGTGATGCCCCAGGCCGCGGTGGTGTTGGCATAGGCGGAGTACCAGGGGTCGTCGGCAAAGGTCATCAACAACGCGAGGAAAACGCTCTGGCCGGCCATCCCGAAAACCATGAGCATGCCGGCGCCGGGCCAATCGACCGAGCGGTGCCGGGAGCTCAGGACCAGTTGCCAGAACCACAGGGCAGTTATTAGGAAGCCGGCGTGCTCCAGGTAATGGATCGGTTCTGACTGCAAGGCCAGTTGATAAGGGCCGGCGGCATGCCAAAACAAGAGGACCCCGGCGTGGAGAAGCCACACGAGGACCGGATGGAAAAAGCGGCGGATGCGGGCAGGCGCCAGACCCAGGGTTCTCCGCGCTAGGCCAAGCCCCTTTCTCACCGTGAGCGGCAATCCGGCGAGAACTCCGGCGCCAGCTCCGCTGTGGATGAACGCGGGTGCGGCGACCAGGATCAAAAGGAGGTGTTGAGACATGTGGGCCGAGGCAAGAGCCCCCGACATTGCCTCGAGGGGCGAAACCAGTGCCAGGCCCAAAGCCAAGACTGCGACCCCAAACCACCCCCAATCCGGTCGCCGTCGTCCTCGCCCATAGAGCCAAGCCACAGCGGCAATCCCGCCGAGCAAGATTGGATCCAAGTTCCACGCCGACCAAATATCGTGAGGGGCGACTGGCTGTCCGGGATGGAGAAGGATTCTGGTCAGCATGGGTCGAGAAAGAGGGCGGGGAGACCCACAAACAGAGTGGCGACCACCGACAAACCCGCCAGTAGCACGCCGTACAGGTACAGGAGTCGTCGATGATCGCCATCATCCGCAGCTGTGTAAGAACGGCTGGCTTTGATCCCGAAGCCCACAATCGCCCCGATGGCCACCAGAGTCGCCGCCACCGTCACCACTACAACGGCCGAGTCCCAGGGTCGGTCGCAGGCCGCCTCGGCCCACAGATAAACGACCCAAAAGTGGCTGATCCATATCACCGGCCCGGCCAGCAGCAAGACCGGCCAGGACTTCCAGAATCCGGCCCTCATGTCAGACGAGGGGTCAGGTAGAGAACGGCGAAGTTGATCACCCAGATCACCGCGGTGGCCGTGAAGAAGCGGGTGACATTGAGGACGGGGACATGGCGGCGGGCGCTGTATTCGCCCTTGAGCGCCCAATAGAGGGTCAAGGCCCCCATCACCAGCGCGGCAAAGGCGACTACCGCGACGAAACCGGCAAGCGTGTAAAAGATCGAGCCATAGGCGTGGAGCTTCGAGTCGAAGGGAAGGCGACCCAGCTCGAGGATTAGCCCCGCCATCCCTAAGGCGAGCGCCAACAACGCGCCGCCGACAGCTAGTTGCAGGCGAGTCTGGCTCCCCTGGCGAATCGATCGCAAGCCGAAGGCCATCGCCAGAGCACTCACACTGGCAAGCAAGGCACTAGTGATTCCCAGTGGGAGCGGGGGAGGCGCAACCCCCGCCGGCGGCCAGGTGGGGTTCTCGACCCGCAGATAAAAATACGAGAGAAGAATGCTGGCGAAAGCAATGGCCGTGAACAAAAGCATGAGCCCCATTCCCCAACGCGCCACCGCCACGCTTCCACCAACCCGGACAGGTATGTCGTGCTCGGCTTCGAATGCCGCCTCCTCTTCTTCGGTGATCGGGGCGGGTTGTGGCCAGTTCCACCCGATCACCCCGATCACGACGATCGCTGCCCCGGCGAAGGCGCCGAGCCGAAGCTTCAACAGCTCGGCACCAAAGATCGCCACCGTCCCACAGGCAGCGACAAAGGGCCAGAGCGAGGGACCGGCGACTCGAAAGATTTCCTCCGGTTCGGCGTCTGAGGTCCCGGTCACAAGCGCGGCGCGCCAGCGAAGGGGCCACGCGGCGAGAGCGCGGGTGAGACGCTCGTTGGCCGGATCCCCGCTCGTCAGGTTCTGCTGGTCCCAAAGGGGATGGCGGCTGCGGACGATCGGCGGTATCGACCACTGGTGCTGCAAAGGCGGTGAGGGGCTGGCCCATTCCAAGGTGTCGCCTCCCCATGGGTTGTGACCGGCCGGCTCCCCCCGGAAATGGCTATAGACCAAATTCACCAGGAAGACCCCGATTCCGACCACGACGACAATGACCCCGATGGTTGAGATGAGGTTGTAGATGTCCCAACCGAGACCGGCCGGGTAGGTGTAAACGCGCCGCGGCATCCCCTTCAGACCGACGATGTGCATCGGGAAGAAAGCCAGGTTGACGCCGGTGAACAACAACCAGAAGTTCCACTTTCCCAACCGCTCGTTGAGCAGCCGGTTGGTGTACTTCGGGAGCCAGTAGTAGATGCCTGCAAAGATCGGAAAGGCGACGCCGCCGATCAGGACGTAGTGAAGATGTCCAACGACGAAGTAGCTGTCATGGGCCTGCAGGTCGAAGGGGACGGCGGCCACCATCACCCCGGTGATCCCGCCCAACACGAACAGCACAAGAAACCCGACAACGAATAGGAACGGCGTTTTCCACACCGGACGCCCGCGCCAGATGGTCGCCACCCAGGCAAAAACTTGCACCCCGGCCGGGATGGCGATCACCATGCTGGCCGCAGCAAAGAACGCCAGGACGATGGGGGGAAGCCCGACGGCGAACATGTGATGGGCCCAGAGGCCGAAGCTGAGGAAACCGACCGCGACCAGGGAAGCGACGATCCAGTTGTAGCCAACGATCTTTCGACGCATGAAGACGGGGACCATCATCGAGATGATTCCGGTGGCAGGCAGGAATTGGATGTACACCTCGGGATGACCGAAGATCCAGAAGAGGTGCTGCCAGAGCAGGGTGCTCCCTCCGGCAGCCGGATTGAAGAACTGGGTGCCGAATCCGCGGTCGAGCTCGAGCAAGAGGCTCCCGATGATCAACGGCGTGAACGCGAACAAGATCATGAACGCGGTCACCAGGAATGCCCAGGCGAATAGCGGCATCCGCACAAGGGTCATCCCCGGGGCGCGCATCTTCATGATCCCGACGATGATCTCGACCGCGGCGGCAATGGCGCCAACCTCCGCCACTCCGAGGCCGAGCACCCAGAAATCGATCGCAAGGTCAGGTGAGAACTGGGGTCCCGAGAGCGGCGTGTAGGCGAACCACCCCGCGTCGGGCACGGCGTTGAACAGCGTGCTCGAGTAGTAGAGGAGCCCGCCGAAGAGGAAGGTGAAAAAGGAGAACGCGCCGAGGCGGGGGAATGGCATCTCCCGTGCTCCCAGGAGAAGCGGGAGCATGAGGATGGCGAATCCTTCGAAGATCGGAAGGATGACGAGGAACATGGTCACCGATCCGTGGTTGGTGAAGAGCTCGTTGTAGGTCTGGGCGCTCACGAGGTCGTTCTCGGGGACGGCCAGTTGCAACCTCATCACCAGCGAATCGACCGAACCCCCGAGGATGAGGAAGAAGAAGCCGGTGCCGAGGAGCCGCTTGCCGATGGCGTCGTTCTGGACGGCCTTGAGCTTGCCCCAAAACCCGGGTGGGTCGTCCCAAAGGTCGCTCAGGATTTGATCGGTGGGATGCGGCTCCACCTGCGGGGTTTGATCCGGCGGTCGATCGCTCATTCGAGTGACTCCAGATAGCGGAGCAGCGCGTCGAGACTCTCCTCCGGCAGGTCGATGTTCTGCATCGCCACCCCTTCCTTGAGCTCTTGGGGCCGGCTGACCCAACTGCGGACATGGTCGGGGGTATTTGGAAAGGTGCCGGCCGCGAGGGTTAGGCGGCTCGCCAAATGGGTCAGGTCCGGGCCGGTTTCGCCATCGGAGGTGCCATCGATCGTGTGGCAAGAACCGCAGCCGGCGTCGAGAAAGACTTGGCGTCCAGGTTCATCGACTAAGTCCGCTGGGATCCGGCCTTGGCTTTCGATCCAGGCGGCGAAGTCGGCCTCGCTCACCGCCACCACCCTGAATGCCATTTTGGCGTGCTGGAGACCACAGAATTCGGCGCAAACGCCGCGATAGGTCCCGGCCTCGGACGCTTCGATCACCATCGAGGTGGTCTCGTCGGGCAGGAGGTCCATCTTCCCGGCCAGAGCCGGCACCCAGAAGCTATGGACCACGTCGGCCGCCAGCAACCGCAGCTCAATTTCTGTCCCCACGGGCACGTAAATCTCGTTGGCGCTGCGGAGCCCAAACTCGGGATACACCACGTCCCACCACCATTGGTAGCCGGTGATCTCGACCGTCAGTCGGTCCGAGTCCCCGGCGACGGGGAGCGCACGCATCGCGATCAGGGTCATCGCAAAGACAAGGGTCACCCCCACCAGAGGGAGCACTACGCCGCCGCCGAGGACCAGGCGGTTGGCAGTTTCCTGACTCGTGTCTGACTTCTTCGTGAGGCCACGCACGAGGAGAACCAGGAACAGAACGAATACTGCACTGCCGAGGGCGAGGAGGAGCCACCACAGCTCCGCGATTTCGGCGGCGACCGGACCTTCTGGATCCAGACTCGCTAGCGGCACGGTCCGTTAGTCGTTGGGAAGGCCGGTGCCCGAAACCGCTGATTCTTCCTGTCCGGGAGTTTCTTTCGTCATCCCGGATCCGGAAACCGAGGATTGCGGTTGGTGGTCAGCGAGGCCGGTGTGGCCGTGCTGGCGTGCACAGTGGGCGCAGCAATAGATAGTGCCGTCAGCGGTTTCCACTCCGTGTCCGACCACGCGGGTTCGGCAATGTGGACAGGTCGGCGCTAGCGCCTGAATTGCGCACTCGAAACTATCGAAAATCTGTGGCTGGCCGTCACCGATCACGATCTGCAGGGGTCGGCTGTAGGTATTCCCACAAACTGAGCACTCCATTCTTCCTCCTTGGCTCGGTAGTTCGTCCTTTGATCACACGCGTTACCCGGCGAGAACGCTTTTGGAAACACTCAAGTCGATTGCCTCAGCTGTGGAGGATTTCACGAGCCTCCTCGACGGATTCGACGACGTGAAGCACTTCGGTAAGACCCGTCACCGCGATCGCTTTCTCGACAATTCGGTGTGGGTGAAGGACGCCGAGCTTGCCCTCCCATTGTTGGTGAGCCGAGATGAGTGCTCTAATCCCACTCGAGTCGATGAATGTCAGTTGCTGGCAATCAACCATGAGATGCCGGGAAAAGATGTCTGCCGCCGTCTCGGAGATGGCTTGGTCGGCCAGGTCGACGTTGGCAAGATCGAGTTCGCCATCAAGGTGCAAGATTGCGGAACATTGGTCCCGATCGACCCGAACTGACAAAGTCTCGAGGGGTTTCGCCACTCACGGAGCCTATCGGCTCTCGACCGGAGGCGGGGCGCAGAGTGTTTGAACTAGCCGGGGGTGCGTTTATCGCGCCTAACCGAGGGGTATCCCATTGGTTCTTGGAAGGAGGGAACGTGACAGACGCCACCGCCAAAAAGCAAACTGATGAATCCGCGGACGACAAGATTGCCCTTGAAGATCGGGTCATAGCCACCGTCGATGCGGACGACACGGGCCAAGCCATCGAAGCTCTCCGCTCCCGGGGTTGGGAAGTGGAAGTCCTATCCGGCGGGTCGGACGCGGAGCGTCTTAAGCCGAAACAGGGCGGGCTCTCCGGTGTGCTCGCCAAGGCCGCGGCCGTATTCGGCGACGAGATGAGGATCATCGACCAAATCGAGCGAACATTGGTCGAAGGCAATCAGGTGCTCGTAGTTTCCGCAGACTCCGATTTGTCCCCCGCAGTCGTCAAGGTCTTGCAAGATCACGGGGCGCTGGCGATTTGGGACTTTGGAAGTTGGACTTTCGTCAAAGTCGGCTCAACGGACAAACAAGAAGAAGAGGTGGGATGAGATGGCAACCCAAACCGCGGCCCTCGGACGATTCGCAGCTGGAGCCGGGCGAGGTCTGGCCGCCGGCCTGATCGGAACCGGCGCCATGACCCTGTCGTCGATGGCCGAAAACAAGATCAGAAAGCGCCCACCGTCGACCGTGCCAAGCGAAGTCGTTGGCAAGGTTATGGGAGTGCAGCCGCGGGGGGCAGAAGAGAAGGAGCGCTTTAGCAACCTGATCCACTGGCAATTCGGGACCTCGTTAGGGCTCTTGCGGGCGGCACTAGGCGGGGTGGGTCTGCGAGATCCCTGGGCCGCCGGTGCGTTCTTTGCGATGGTTTGGGCCGGTGAGCTGATCGTCGTGCCGCAGCTCAGCGAGAAGACCCCACCCGTCACCGAGTGGGAAATGACCGACGTTGCGATCGACGGTTGGCACCACCTCGTTTTTGCCGCCGCCACCAGTTTCGCTTACACGAACCTGCTCAAAGCTCGAGTCAGGGGATGAGCGTCAAGTGGGGGTTCACGCTCTCAAGCGAAGAACACCCGCCGGCTCGCCTGGTTGAGATTGCCCGGCGGGCCGAAGCGGCAGACTTCGATTTCGTCTCCATCTCCGACCACTACCACCCCTGGGTGGAAGAGCAGGGGCATGCGAGCTTCGTCTGGAGCGTTCTCGGCGCGGTTGCCGCCGCCACCGACAAAATCGAAGTTGCAGTGGGGGTCACCTGCCCCATCATGCGCATACATCCCGCCGTGCTCGCGCAGGCGGTGGCAACCACGGGTTCGATGCTTGATGGCCGTTTCGTATGGGGTGTCGGCACGGGCGAAGCCCTCAACGAGCACATCACCGGGGGCCGCTGGCCACCGCACCCGATTCGGCTCGAGATGTTGGAAGAGGCCATCGAAGTGATCCGTCGACTATGGAGCGAAAAGTCGGTCACCCACTACGGCACGTACTTCACCGTCGAGGATGCCAGGATTTTTGACCGGCCGGCCCAGGATGTCCCGATCGTGGTGTCCGCGTTTGGCCCCGAGGCTGCCAAGACTGCGGCCAAGGTTGCCGACGGGCTTTGGACTTCGGGCGAGAAAGCCGTCATCGACGAGTATCGAAGGTCGGGCGGCAAGGGAAATGTCTACTCACAGCTGACGCTGTGTTGGGGCGAGAGCGGGGAGAAGGCGCGAGCTACTGCCCATCGCCTGTGGGCGTTCTCGGGTCTTCCCGGTCAGCTCAATCAAGACCTCCGGACCATCGCCGACTACGAAGACGCGGTAGGCCTCGTCACCGAGGCGCAGGTCGCCGAGAAGATTCCCTGCGGTCCGTCCACTGAGCCCATCGTTGAAATGGCGACCGCGGCGGTTGAGGCTGGGGTCGATCATCTCTACTTCCATCAGATCGGGCCCGACCAGGAAGGCTTCCTCGAGTTCTGGCAGAAAGAGCTGCAGCCGGCACTAGCCGACCTTTGACCTCCGTTTTCGCGCATCAAACGCAACCTATCGGTTGTGTTTGATGCGCGAAAACGGGATCGGGGCGAGCGTCAGCTTCAGTCAGCGTCGACGGCTTTCTGCAACTGGGACTTCGTCATTTTCGAGCGACCTTTGATGTTCTTGCGTTGAGCCTCCTGATAGAGCTGGTCACGGGTGCGGCCGCCTTCACCGGTATGGGATCGCAGCCCACCTCTTCGACTCGGCGACATGTCTCCTCGCGAAAGACGTGACGATGTCCGGGCTTCGCCTGCCTGAGCACGGGTCTTGTTGACCGTACGGGCCGCGATTTCCTCGGCCTTGTCCTCCGACTTGCCCTTTTCGAGCAGGCCATCCTTTATGTGCTCGTATTGGCGTTCTCGCTTCTTGCTCCATGCACGCTGTGGCATCGTGCCTCCTTTCGCCTGGCCTCTACCCCGGAGTCGAGGAATCAAACCCGGTGTCGGGGAGCGAGACGCTAAAGGTGGTGCCGTCCTCGGAGTTGGCGCTGATGTCGATTTCCCCACCGTGGGCTTTCACGAGGTCGCGGGCTATCGACAGACCCAAGCC
>Ga0136635_10000023_pt1 | contig 39752 bp, 41 predicted proteins | sample AntDrymeUQ852106_2_FD_105495 | JGI IMG/M metagenome (GOLD analysis project Ga0136635, IMG submission 105495) | Polar desert sand microbial communities from Dry Valleys, Antarctica - metaG UQ85 (21.06) | ecosystem: Environmental > Terrestrial > Soil > Desert | place: Antarctica: Dry Valley... | reverse complement strand
GCCGCTCCAGCTCCTCGCCTACCAGATCGCCACCGCCAAAGGCCTCGACGTCGACAAACCCCGCAACCTTGCCAAGACCGTCACGGTGGAGTGACGGCTGTACCACCACCACCAGAACCTAAGGTTTACGTGGTGGCTAGGCCACCACGTAAACCTTAGGTTCGACAGGCCTGCGGGTAGGGTTGGGGGATGGCCGTCCAACTCTGCAATTCATGCGCATTGTCGGACTAGGAGTCGATCTAGCTGACATAGACCGCGTCGCTTCGCTGCTCGATCGCTATCCACGATTCGCCGAACGGTGCTTTACCGAGCATGAGCAGCGGTACGCCAATCGGTTCGCCAAGCCGGCTCGGCGCTACGCCGCCCGGTTTGCCGGCAAAGAAGCAGTGATGAAATCACTCGGCATGGGTTTTCGCCAGATCCGGTGGACCGACGTCGAGATCACTGGGGGTGGGAAACCAACCGTAAACCTCTTTGGGACCGCGAAGCGGCAAGCGGCAGAGCTCGGGGTCTCAGAAATACTGGTGACGATCACTCACACCGACACCTCGGCCCTGGTTATGGCGGTTGCCGTCGGCGAGCATTGATGCAGCAAATCATCAGCCCTGACGAGGCTGCGCGGCTCGATCGCGAGAGCCCAATTCCGGTCTCGGTTCTCATGGAGCGCGCCGGAGCCGCGGTCGCCCTCGAAGCGGTCCGGATGGGCGTTGGTTACGGGTCGCGGGTGATTGCACTCGCCGGAGTCGGCAATAACGGCGGCGATGCCTATGTCGCCGCGCGCTATCTCCGAGACCGCGGCGTTTTCGTCGCCGTGCATTCGTTGGGTGAGCCGCGCACGAGCGAGGCAACGGCCGCTAGGGACCAAGCTGCAGCCCGGGGAGTTGGCATCGAATCGCTCGGGTCGCCAGTCATGGCGGATCTCGTGATCGATGGGCTCTTTGGCGGTGGGTTTCGGCCCGGCCTTCCTGAGGCTGTCACAGAATGGATGCGATCCGGGCAACGGGTGCTTGCAATCGACATCCCCAGCGGCGTCGATCCCAGAGACGGCACCGTCGAAGGTGAAGCGTTCGTCGCCGGACGGACAGTGACCTTCGATTATCGAAAAGTTGGCCACGTTCTCGGCGCAGGTCCCGATCACTGCGGCACCATCACCGTCGCGCCGATCGGGCTCGGAGCTTCCCGGCCCGTGCTCAAGCTCGTCGAAGCCGAGGATGCGCCGCTGCCGTCTCGCCAACGCCAGGCGCACAAATGGAGCGCCGGATCGGTCCTCGTCGTCGGTGGGGCGGAGGGAATGACCGGAGCCGCGACCATGGCGGGCAAGGCGGCCTTGGCCTTTGGCGCCGGAGCCGTGGGAGTTGCTGTCCCCGACGAGGCCACGGCGACTGCAACCGCGCATGCGCCCGAGTTGTTGCACTATTCCCTCGATTCACTCCCCGATCGCTACGGCTCACTCATCATCGGCCCCGGGCTCGGGCCTGACCACGATGAGTTGGCGCGCAAGTTGATCGAGAGCTGGGAAGGTTCGCTCGTTGTCGATGCCGACGCGTTGCGACTCGTGACCGATCGTCACCAGGGCAACGTCGTGGTAACTCCTCACGTCGGCGAGTTCCGAAGAATGGCCGGCGTCGAGCCGACTGCCTCTGCGGCGGCCGATCTCGCTCGGAGACTGAACGGAGTCGTCGTCCTCAAGGGCAACCCCACGATCATCACGGAGGGAGAGGTGCCATGGGTGGTTGAGCGCGGTGGGCCGGAACTCGCCACCATCGGGACGGGCGACGTCCTCGCTGGCATGATCGGGGCATTGCTTGCGGCCGGCCTCGATCCCCTCGCCGCCGCACGCTCGGCGACCTACTGGCACGGGGTCGCCGGATCAGCCCTCGCCGCCAAAACCACGGTGACGGCGATGGGCCTGATCTCAGAGATTGGCCGATACCGTTGAGACCCTCCTGGGTCGAGATCGACCTAGGGGCGATTCGCCGCAATGTCGCCGCGCTGCGGAGGCTGGTCGCGCCAGCCGAGGTATGTGCGGTAGTCAAGGCCGATGGCTACAGCCACGGCGACGCCCCTGTGGCGGAGGCGGCTCTTGAGGCAGGTGCCACCTGGCTGGCGGTCGCCTTGCTCGAAGAGGGCATCCGCCTGCGCGAGGCCGGTATCGAGGCGCCGATCCTCCTGCTCTCTGAACCGGCGCTGCCTGATACAGGTGAGTTGCTCAAATGGCGGCTCACTCCCACTGTGTATCGAAGCGAAACCATCGCCGCTTTCGGAGAGGCAGCCGAGCACCCGGTCGGAGTCCACCTCAAGATCGACACTGGCATGCATCGGGTCGGCGCCGCCCCCGCCCTCGTGCCCGACCTCGTCGACCAAATCGAAGGGCATGCTCGTCTGCGACTGGCGGCGATATGGACTCATTTCGCCGTCTCCGAGGAGGAGAGCACTTTCACCTCCGAACAAATCGAGCTCTTCGATCGAACCTCCTCGCCATTCCGGCCACCGCTGGTCCATCTCGCCAACACTGCCGGGGCAGTGCTCTTTCCGGCGGCGAGACGCGATCTGGTCCGGGCTGGGATCGGCATCTACGGGGTGCATCCGGGTGAATCGACGAAAGGCCTTCTCGACCTCGCGCCGGCGATGCGCATCGTTTCGCACGTCGCGTTTGTTCAACAGCTAACGAGTGGCGATCGGCCTTCCTACGGACGGAGGCGCCCGCTGCCGAACGATCATTTTGTGGCCACGGTCCCGATCGGATACGCGGACGGTGTGCCCCGGCTGCTATCCGAAGGTGGCGAAGTCCTGATCGGGGGGAAGCGGCGACCGCTGGCGGGAACGGTGACCATGGACCAGGTCGTGGTCGATGTCGGGCCGGAGCCGGTGGCGGTCGGTGAGGAGGTCGTCTTGTTGGGGCGGCAAGGGTCTGAGCAGGTCACAGCCGACGAATGGGCGCGGCTCACCAGCACCATTCCTTATGAAATTGTCGCTCGAGTGGGACCGCGCCTCCCGCGTCGCTATACCGACTAACACGATGACGCTGACCGACCTTGCCGGAGTCCAAGTTGGGCATTGGACTCACCCCGACGCGCCGACCGGCTGCACAGTGATCGTCCTTCCCGAACCCAACGTCACCACCGTCGAGGTCCGCGGTGGGGCGCCTGGTACTCGCGAGACGGATCTTCTGGCGGTGGGGATGCGGGTCGAGCAGGTACAGGCGATTCTTCTCACCGGCGGCAGCGCTTTCGGGTTGGCTGCTGCCGATGGGGTGGTCACCGAGCTCGCCCGACAAGGTCGAGGACACCCCACCCCGGCGGGCCCGGTCCCGATCGTGCCCGGCGCCGTGGTGTTTGATCTGGCGATAGAAGGCGAACAGCCGAAACCAGATGCCTTCTCGGGTGCGGCCGCATTCATGGCGGCCACTGATGACCCGGTCGCGATGGGCCGGGTTGGCGCCGGTGCGGGAACCTCGGCGGCCAAGTGGCGAGGCTTTGAGTATTTGGTCCGGACTGGCATCGGGTCGGCGGCAGTCGAGACGCCGGACGGCCACCGGGTCGGCGCTTTGGTGGTGCTCAACCCGGTCGGAGACGTGTTCACCTTGGAGGGGGAGTCGCTCACCGGTGGCGACCCCGTGCCAGGGCCACCGGGGATACGTCCCCAGCCGGTGGTCAACACGGTGTTGGCCGCCCTTGTTACTGACGCGGCGATGAGCCGCGCCGAACTCACCCGTCTTGCGGTGCGCGCCCACGACGCGATCGGGGCATGTATTCGCCCGGCTCACACCCGTTTCGACGGCGACGTCGTCTTCGTGTCCGCGGTCGGCCTGGATTCCGGTGATGTCGATCTGGCCGCGGAAGCGGCCTTCGTTGCCACTGGCCGCGCCATCGAGGCCGGCGTCCGCGCGTCAGCATAAGTTGACAAAGGTCGGCTCGTCAGCATAAGCTGACGACTGATGGAGGACCAGAACATGAGCCTGTTATCCGAGCGAGCATCGAGTCCCGATCCTGCCGAGGGTTTGCAGGCAGTGGCGGCACTCAGCCGACTGCTGAACGAACTCGAAACGCTGCACGTCATCAACGCGCGGCGTTCCGGTTGGTCGTGGCGGGAGATAGCCGATCACCTCGGCGTCACCAAACAGACCGTCCACCGCAAGCATCACGGAGCTTGCTGATGTTTGAGCGATTCACCGCTGAAGCCCGAGAGGTGGTAGTGGAAGCCAAATCGCAAGCTGAGGCGCGTGGCCACAGCAGTGTGACCACCGAGCATTTGCTGTCAGTCCTCGTCGATCACACTGGCGTCGCCGGTCGCGTCCTCATCCAGGCTGGTTTGACGCGCACGGCTCTGGACGATTCCCGTGGCATCGATCGAGCTGCGCTCGAGTATCTCGGCATTGACCTTGAACAGGTCCTATCGAGGACGAGGGCCATGTTTCCCGACCAATCGGCCCGTTTACCGTTGCAAGGCATTCGTTTTGCAGCCGAAAGCAAGAAGGCACTGGAGCTCGCGCTTCGCGAGGCGATCCGGCTCCAACACCGACACATCGGAGCGGAGCACATCATGCTTGGAATCCTGCGGGATCAGGACAACCGAGCGTGTCGACTGATGGTCAAGCGGGACATCTCGCCGGCGTCGCTGCGAACGAGCCTCGAAACCGAGATTCGCGCGGCTAGCTAGCCCACCCCCCCTTTGTTTTCGCGCGAAAAGATGCGGACTCGAGGTGGCCTTTGAGGCAAGGGTCCGGCGAGCGAGTTAGGTTCGCGATCGAATGGCGACCATGCGCTATCTCGTAGATGATGTTGGTAAGGCTCTCGAGTTCTATATAGATGTGCTTGGCTTCGAGTTGGTGGAGCGATACGGGCCGGCGATCGCGATCGTGAGGCACCGTGATCTGGAATTGTGGCTCGCTGGGCCGATCTCGTCAGCAGCAAAGCCCATGCCCGACGGGCGCCAACCCGAGCCGGGTGGCTGGAACCGGGTCGTGATCGAGGTCACCGACTTGGCCCCGCGGGTCGCCGAACTGAAGACCACTGGTGCTGTGTTTCGCAACGATGTCGTTGATGGACCGGGTGGTCGCCAAATCCTGGTTGAGGATCCTTCAGGAAACGTCTTAGAACTCTTCGAACCTGCTCATTGAGGCGCGAACCCTGCCCTCCACACCGGCCTCGGCGAACGATAGCCCCACCCTTCCAGCGAGGCTGGAGCGCTGTAACCGAAACGCGACGGGTCGGTAACTCGACCTTTCGTCTACAGTTGAGGCAACTGTTCCCGTCGCGATTGCCGACCCAGCCCCCGCCGCTGTTACGCCGGCGCAGTAGGACTCTTGCGAAGGACGGTTCTACCTGGCTCTCAATCGATTGGCGAACGTCGTCGGTGCCTTGGTGACGAACGCCGCTGGTGGGCCGCTATTGCGCGCGATCTGCGTCACCGCCAGCCAAATCACAGAGTCTGCTGGCGCCGGATTGTCCCTCCATAGCAACGGCAGCCGGGGATTAACCTGCTCGCACGGCTTTGGCGCCCAGGCGGGTGAGGATTCGCAGGTGCTGCTCGGGGTCGGGCCCGGCCTTGATGCCTTTGCCGCGGGCGCCTTGGTCGAAGAGCCCCACTTGGGGGCAACAACCTCGATCCGATGGCCGGCTTTCGACCTGTCGATGCTCGCCGTGGGCATTCGAGCGGTTTCGAGCTTTCCCCTCCAGTTTGGTGCCGCAAGGTTCGGGGTCTTGACCCTCTACGCCTCCCGCCCAGGGCCAATGACAAGGGACCAGACCGCCGACGGATATGTCATCGCCCAAATAGCTGCTTACGCAGTGGTTGGCAGTCAGGCGGGAATGAGCGACGACCTACTGGCCCAAGTCTTCGAAGCCGGTTTCGCCTCGGTGGCACGTGTCCATCAGGCCACGGGAATTCTGATGGCACGCCTGGGGATTGGGGCCGAGGAAGCATTGGTTCGCCTCCGCGCCGTGGCGTTCCGCGCCGAGCTCCCGCTGGGAGCGATGGCGGCCGACATCGTCGCCGGTCGGTTTGAGTACGAAAGCGAGGGCGAGCATTGAAAGGGGTTGTTTGAATCAGGCTATGACCGTGCGGGAAAGGCGCCTGGCGGACACATTTGATTCGCGGCAGACACCCTTGTCAGAGAGTTCGATGTAGCCGAGCTCGTCTATCGGTTGGTCGAAATCTCCGCCGAAATCTTTGCGGCCGATCAGGTGGGCCTCGTCATCGCCGATGCGAGCGGACAATTGCATGTTGTGGCGGCGACCAGCGACGCTACGCATCTCATCGAGGTGCTCCAGATTCAGAACGGCGAGGGTCCCTGCCTGGACGCCTACGAGTTCGGCCCACCGGTTGTGGTTTCCGACATCGCTGACGCCCACGCACAGGAGCGCTGGCCGACGCTCTCGTCGGCGATTCAGGAACTCGGCTTTCGGGCGGTGACGGCGCTGCCCATGCGACTGCGGACGGAGTCATTGGGAGCGATGAACTTGTTCCGGGTCGCGCCGGGGGAGATGCCAATCGAGGACCTGGCTTCGGCGCAAGCTCTTGCCGACGTTGCCACGATTGGGATCCTCCAACACAAGGCCGTAAGAGACGCCCGAATGGTCATCGATCAGCTCCAAACGGCTTTGAACAGCCGAATCGCAATCGAACAAGCCAAGGGTTTTATTGCCCAGCGAGTAGGGATATCGATCGATGAGGCCTTCAATCGGATTCGCAAATATGCCAGGGATCACAACCTCGGTCTGACCGAGACTGCCAGACGAATCGTCGATCGCACCCTGGATCCCAACGAAGTCGCACCCCGGGCGTAAGAGAGGGCTTTTTACAAGGGCGTCTGGAGCGAGGTATCGTTTTCCCGGCTACTCGGGACCCTGGTGAACTTTCCGAGCGGAGAGGCCAGCACTGTGGACGTCGCAAGCGGACATGACCCGATGAACGACTCGGTTTTTTCTGCTTGTTTCCGTTTGGATGCCAACATCCTGGTTGTGACGCTCAGCGGTGAGCTCGACATCGCCACTGCTCCGTCGCTGCGCGATCAATTGCTTCCCTTCAAATATCGTGCGACCCGGGTGGTCTACGAACTTGGAAATATCACATTTCTCGATCTGGGCGGCCTCCGGGCGCTCCTTTCGATGTTCGATGGTGACATCGGCGGGGTGTCGATCAGCGAGCCTTCGCGACCGGTTCGTCGCCTGCTCGAGATAGTCGAACTCGGTTCGCTGGTCGCCAAGGCTTCGGTTCGCGCCGCGGATGACGAGGCGAGCCTCGCAGTCTGACCCCCGATCGGTTCTGACTCCAGCCTCATAGCTCCGGCGAGAACCAGCGTGGCTCATCACTAAGCCTCACGCTCAGGCTGACAGATGTATCCAGCTTCGGAGAGCGCTCATTCGGGAAGGGTCTTAGAACTCTTCGAACCTGCTCATTGAGGCGCGAAAATCCCAGGAGGGGTCAAGAAGCTAGGAACGACTCCGGGTCGTCGTCGAAATCCGTTTTGCAGCCGTGGGCGCAGAAGTAATAGGTCTTACCGCCGTGCTCGGATGAGAACCGGGCGGTGGCGACATCGACTGTCATCCCGCAAACCGGGTCGATTGCTTCTTCCAATTTGGCCACCTCCACTTGAGTATGCCGCATGCCTTTGATCGAGACTATCTCGGCCAGAATCGCGACTGCCATCTCTTCGTGTTCGATCGAGCCGAGATCGAGCCCGGCCGGCGAATGCACTGTTGCCAACCGGTCGTCGCTCACCCCGCGTTCGCGGAGCCAGTCCATTACCGCGCTGGCGCGTTTGGAAGACGCTACCAAGCCGACATATCGGGCCGGGGTGGCAAGCGCGGCTTCCAGGGCCGGTTCGTCGTAGTGACCTTGAGTGGCGACTACGACGAACGAGTCGGGTGAGACGTTTTCCAGCGAAACATCGTCCGAAATCGATACGCGCCAGTCGAGGGCGCGGGCGAGCCGGCCGAGCGCCTCCACCATCGGTGACGATCCAATGAGATGGAGATCGGGAGTTGGTAGTTGCGGTTCCACGAATACCTCCATCGCTCCCTCGCTCGAACAAGCCATCGCAATATTGGTCACCTCAGCGCGGAGATCGTGTTCTCCCAGGACTAACAGCCGGGGTTGTCCGTCCACCAAACTCGACAGAGCCGCGGCCACCACGCTCGGTTGCGCGCACGCCCCGCCCAGCCAGCCTTCGACGGTTCCGTCCGGGTGAACGATCGCCTTCGCCCCCGGCCGACCCGACGACGGTCCGCGACGCCAGGTGACGACCGCAATGGCGAAGGCCGCGCCTTCGGCGCGCAGCTCCGCTACTCGCTGGAAGTGGCTTACGGCGCCACCTTTTGCATCGCTTCCCACACGCGATGCGGAAGCACCGGCATATCGAGGTCGGTGACACCTTTTTACCAGAGGGCGTCAACGACCGCGTTGACAAAAGCCGCCGGCGATCCCACGGTGGCCGACTCGCCGACGCCTTTGGCACCAATCGGGTGATGAGGCGACGGGGTCACGGTCTGCCCAAGCCGGAACCGGGGGGTCTCCCAGGCGGTGGGGATCATGTAGTCCAAGAAGTTCGACCCGATGCAGTTGCCATCTTCATCGAAGGTGATCCATTGCATGTTGGCTTTGGCGAAACCCTCGGTGAGCCCACCGGTGATCTGGCCTTCGACGATCATGGGGTTGATCCTCACCCCGCAATCGTCCACCGCCACCATGTCGAGCACCTGCCAGGTGCCGTCGCCAGGATCGATCTCGACCACCACGATGTAGGACCCGAACGGGTAGGTCATGTTGGGCGGGTCGTAATAGCAGACGTCCTCGAGCCCGGCCTCCATCCCCTCGGGGTGATTGGTGTAAGCGGCGAAGGCGATTTCTTGGATCGTGACGCCTTGATCGGTTCCCTTAACGGTGAATTTCCCCGGCTCCCATTCAAGATCGTCGGCGGAAGCTTCGAGCAGATGGGCCGCCAGCTGGCGCGCCTTCTCTCTCACCTTACGGGCAACCATCGCGGTGGCCGCACCGCCCACGGGGGTCGAGCGGGACGCGTAGGTGCCCAAGCCGTAAGGGGTGTTGTCGGTGTCACCCTCCTGGACTTTGATGTGGCCGGCTGGGATGCCGAGCTCTTCGGCCACGATCTGGGCGAAGGTTGTCTCGTGGCCTTGGCCTTGGGACTTAACCCCGAGCTTTAGGATCGCTTTCCCGGTGGGATGAACACGCAGCTCGGCCGAATCAAACATTTTGAGACCGGCGATGTCGTACTCCCGCGAGTTGCCGGCGCCGACCACTTCCGTGAACGAGGCAATGCCGATCCCGATCTGTTTGCCGTCGGGGTCGTTATCTCGTCGTTCGGCTTGCCTTTGTCGCCACCCGTCATAGTCGATCATCTCCATCGCCAGCTTCAGGGCGGTGTGGTAGTCGCCCGAGTCGTAAATGAAGCCGGTCGGTGAACGATAGGGAAACTGCTCGGGTTTGATGAAGTTCTTGAGCCGGAACTCAGCTGGGTCCATCTCGAGCTGCGCCGCTTTGTCGACCAGGCGCTCGATGAAGTAGGACGCCTCGGTCACCCGGAACGAGCACCGGTAAGCCACCCCACCCGGGGCCTTGTTGGTGAACGCTCCCTTGGCGCTTACATAAGCCGCCGGATAGTCGTAACTCCCGGTGACTATGTGGAACAGGCCCGCTTTGAACTTCGTCGGCTGGGCATCGGAAAAGAACGCTCCCTGATCGGAGAGAACATTGGAGCGCATGCCGATGATCCGGCCGTCACCGTCGAGGGCAAGCTCCCCGTCCATGTGATAGTCCCGGCCGAACCCGGTCGAGATGAGGTTCTCCGAGCGCGACTCGATCCATTTGACCGGCTTGCCGATCAGAAGCGAAGCCGCGGTCGCGACGACATAGCCGGGATAGATCGGCACCTTGTTGCCAAAGCCCCCGCCGAGGTCGGGCGAGATGATCCGGATGCTCTCCTCGGGCAATCCGGCCACGATGGCAAAAAGTGTCCGATGGGCATGAGGGGCCTGGCTCGTCAGATAGAGGGTTGCTTGGCCGGTGGCGGGGTTGACGTCGGCGAGGATGCCGCAGGTCTCGAGTGGGGATGGGTGCGAGCGGGGGTAGTGAGTGGTGAGCGATACGACCTTGGCGGCCTTGGCAAAGGCGTCGTCGGTCGCCGACTTGTCTCCGCTCTCCCAGGTGTAGGCGACGTTGTCGGTTTGACCCTCTTTTTCGTCCCTGATCAAGGGGGCGTCACCGCCAAGAGACTGCTGGGGGGTCGTCACCGGCTCCAACAGCTCGTAGTCGACTTCGATCAACGGCAGCGCATCGCGGGCGATATAGGGATCGGTGGCGATGACGGCCGCCACCTCTTGGCCCTGATAACGGACCTTGTCGGTCGCCAGCACAGCCTGGGTGTCGCCCGAGAGCGTGGGCATCCAGGCGAGGTTGTGGGCAGCCATCAGTTCGCCGGTGACCACCGCAATCACGCCTGTGACAGCTTGCGCGGCTGAGGTGTCGATCGAGTTGATGCGGGCGTGCGCAACCGGCGAGCGGAGGATCGCCATGTGGAGCTGGCCAGGGAGGTTGATGTCGTCGAGGTAGTTGCCGCGGCCCTGGATGAAACGAGCGTCCTCTTTGCGAAGCACCGAGTGTCCTATGCCGCCGATCTCAAAACTTGTCCGTGGCTCTGTGGTGGTCATGACCAGCTTCCTCCCGCGGTTGCGATGCTGCGCCCGGCTTCCTGGATGGCGGCGACGATGTTGGTGTACCCGGTGCAACGGCAAATGTTGCCCGAGATCGCCCACCGCACCTCGTCGTCGCTTGGGTTTGGATTGGTTTCGAGGAGGGACGCTCCCACCAGCATCATCCCCGGGGTGCAGAACTCACATTGCAACCCGTGCTTCTCGTGGAAGGCGGTCTGAATGGGGTGAAGGTTTGCTCCCTGCTTCAAGCCTTCGACGGTGCCAATCTCGGTGCCGTCCGCCTGGACGGCGAACATCGTGCAGCTCTTCATCGGCTTTCCGTTGAAGATGACCGTGCAGGCGCCACACGAGGAAGTGTCACAGCCGATATGGGTCCCGGTGAGGCCCACCTGCGAGCGAATGAAGTCAATGAGCAGCAAACGCGGCTCCACATCGCCTTCGTAATCAGTTCCGTTGATCTTGACGGTGATTTGCATCTCAGTTGCTCCCGTTCGCTGCTTTGAGTAGTCCCCGCTTGGTGTATTCCTTGACCACCGCCCGCTTGTACTTGGCAGGTCCTCGTACATCCGAGGCTGGTTCGCAGCTCGCCGCGGCCAACTCCCCGGCGTGATCGAAGAGCTCTTCGCCGGGGTCCTGTCCGACCAACGCCGCTTCCGCCTCGGCCGCCCGTAAATTGTGAGGTCCAACCGAGGTGAGACCGATGCCGGCCTTCGAGATCTTGCCGGCGTCGTCGAACTCGAGATGGGTGGCCACCCCGACGGTGGCGTAGTCGCCGACCTTGCGATGCAGCTTCAGGTAGGCCCCGCCTTTGCGCCCCGGCGGGATCGGCACCCTGACTTCCTTGACCATTTCGCCAGCTTGCAACGAGTTGGTGAAGAAATCGACGATGAAATCATCGATCGTGATCGTCCGCTCGCCCTCAGCCGAAACCGCGACCACCGTCGCCCCGACCGCCAGCATCACCGAGTTCCAGTCGCCTTCGGGATCACAGTGGGCCACCGAGCCGCACATGGTTCCTCGGTTGCGAACCAGCGGGTCGGCGATCGACGGCGCAACGTCGGCCATGACCGGGCTGAAGTCGGCCAGATTCTCCAACTCGGCAATCTCGGCATGGCGAGCCAGAGCCCCGACCGCGAGGTGATCGTTGTCCTGTCTGACGTAGGCCAGGTCGGTCAGCTTGTTGATGTCGACGAGGTAGGAAGGTGTGGCCAAACGGAGTTTCATCATCGGAATCAGACTCTGGCCGCCGGCCAAAACCCTCCCCTCCTCACCCACCTCGGCGAGCTTGGCCAGCACTTCCTCAAGCGACGAAGGAGCGCTGAAATCAAATCGTGTCGGATAGATGAGACTCCCGTGTCGACCTTGGGTGCGATCCTACCGATTACTGATCTCTCAGGTCGTTTGGGGTGCGTTCAAATCGGTTCGGTAACCTTCACTGGCAATGGAGGAGCTGCGACAACTCGAAGCCGTCGCTGTCGTCTGTACCAAATGCCAGCTGGCGGCGACTCGGACCCAGGTTGTCTTTGGGGTGGGCGATCCGGAGGCCGATCTGATGTTTGTCGGCGAGGCGCCCGGAATGAACGAAGATCGGCAGGGCGAGCCCTTCGTCGGAGCTGCGGGCCAACTCCTGAACCGGCTGCTTTCTGAGATCGGGCGCAACCGTGAAGACGTCTACATCGCCAACGTGATCAAGTGCCGGCCACCGGGGAACCGTGACCCGCTCCCCGACGAGATCGACTGTTGCAAGGGCTATCTCCGGAGCCAGATCTCGCTGATCGACCCCAACGTTTTGGTTACGTTGGGAAACTTTGCCTCCAAGTTGCTCCTGCGCACCGAGACCGGGATCACTCGGCTGCGGGGCCGTCGCTATCCCTGGTGGCAGGGTCGGCTCCTCATTCCAACCTTTCATCCGGCGGCGGCCCTGCGCTCCCAGCAAAAGCTGATCCCCGAGATGCAAAAGGACTTCGAGCTGATCCGCGAAGCGCTCGCGGTCCCCCGGCAACGTCCGGTGGTCATACCTCCGCAACCGGCGCAGATGGATCTTTTCGCATGACGGTGGTTTGCCAAGAGCCGGCCGATACAGCTCGGCTGGGAGGGCTTCTCGCCTCCCGCCTGAAACCTGGAGATGTGCTGGTCTTGAGCGGCGAGCTCGGCTGCGGCAAGACCCTGTTCACCGGGGGAGTTGCTTTGGGGCTCGGGGTGGACGAGCCAGTTACCAGTCCGTCGTTCGTCCTCGTCCGGCGTTATCGGTCGGGCTTCATCCCCCTCGTCCACGCCGACGTCTACCGGCTCCGCTCCAAGCACGAATTCGAGGATCTCGATCTCTGGGGGGAGCCCGGCGTGTTGGTGGTGGAGTGGGGTGATGTCGTCGTAGATTTCCTGCCTGCCGACCATCTCCGAATCGATTTCGAGGTCGCCGACGACTCGAGCCGGATCGTCACCTTCAGCCCACAGGGGAGCTGGGTCGATCGCTTAGAAAGCGAAGCAATTTGAAGCTGCTGGCGATCGAAACTGCCACAGCCCAATCGGCTGTGGCCCTCGCCGAGGATCGCCAGGTGATGGCCACGGCCACCCGGGTTGATCGCACCGGGCATGCCGGCTTTGTCGTCTCCGCGACCGACTTCGCCCTTGATCAAGCAGGCTGGTTTCCCGACGAGCTTGACGCCATCGTCGTCGATGTCGGGCCTGGTCTCTTCACCGGCCTCCGGGTCGGGATCGCAGTCGCTCAAGGGATGGCCTCGGCGCTTGGGATACCACTACTCACGGCGATCTCGCTCGATGCCCAAGCTCTAGCGGCGACGACAGGTCATCGTCACATCTACTCCGTCGTGGATGTTCGCCGGGGTGAGCTGGCGGTCGCCACCTACCGACCTGTCCCCGGAGGCGTGGTCCGGAGCAGCGAGCCTGTGCTGCTCACCCCTGATCGGCTGCAGCAGCAACTCATGTCCGACCCCAGCGATCCGTTGGTGGTGGGAGACGCCGCCGGCATCCCCGAGTGGGTCTTGCGAGGTCAGCGCCGGGTTAAGACCGGTCGACCGCGCTACCCGTCGGTGCGGGCGCTGCTCGAGATCGGGATGTCCAAGCTCGAGCGAGACAACTTTCATTCCGATAGCGCGGTTCCGCTCTATCTCCGCGAGCCCGATGTCTCCCTCAACTGGGAAAAGCTCAATCCGGAGAGCCCGTGGTCGAGCTAGTCCGCCGAATGACCCAAGGCGACATCGAGCGGTGCCTCGTGATCGAAGAGCAGACGTATCCGATGCCGTGGACGGAGACGATCTTTCTCGATGAACTCGTCGCCTCCGGCCGGGAGTATCTCGTCGCCGAGGCTGAAGGAGCGGTGGTCGGGTACGGCGGTGTGATGTTGGTGCTTCCCGAGGCTCACATCACCTCTCTCACAGTCGATCCCGCCCAACGCGGCAGGGCGATCGGCACCCGCCTCATGCTCGCCCTCACCGACGAGGCCCGAGAAGCGGGAGCCCGCAGCCTCACGCTCGAAGTTCGGGCGTCGAACAAGAATGCGCAGGCGCTCTACACCAAGTTCGGGATGGCGCCGGTGGGGATCCGTAAGCGCTACTACCGCGACGAGGACGCCTTGATCATGTGGGTCCACGACATCGATCGGCCTGAATACTCAAAAAGTCTCGACTCGATCAGGGCGGGCGTCGAGGTCGCTTCGTGAACCCGTTGATCCTCGCCTTCGAAACGAGTTGCGACGAGACCGCGGTGGCGGTTGTGCGCGGGATGGAGGTGTTGTCCTCGGTGCTGTCATCGCAGGTCGACCTCCATGCGCGGTTCGGGGGGGTGGTGCCGGAGGTGGCGGCGCGAGCTCATGTCGAGTCGATCCGGCCGCTCACTCACAAGGCACTGGTCGAGTCCGGTGTCCATCCCGCCGATCTTGATGCGGTGGCGGCAACCAATGGGCCTGGGTTGGTCGGCGCGCTCCTCGTCGGCCACTCGTTTGCCAAGGCGACGGCCTGGGCTCGTCAGCTGCCCTTCGTTGGGGTTGACCATATGGAGGGTCATTTGATGGCGCCGCGTCTCGAGTTCGAGGACTTCGCTCCGCCGGCGGTGGTGTTGTTGGCCTCGGGCGGTCATTCCCAGATCGTGCACGTGAGCCATTGGGGGGAGTACCGGGTGATGGGCGAGACAATCGATGACGCCGCCGGGGAAGCGTTTGACAAGCTCGCTCGCCTCCTGGGCCTCGGGTTTCCGGGTGGACCGGCGATCGATCTGGCTGCCGAGGACGGCGATCCGGCCGCGGTGGCCTTCCCGCGCGCGCTAGCTGATCGCCCCTACGCCGTCTCCTTCTCCGGACTCAAGACTTCGGTGGCGACGTTTGTGCGCAAGGCCAAGGCGGCGGGTGAGCTGCCGCCGCTGGCCGATGTCGCCGCCTCGGTGCAGGAGGCGATTGTTGATGTGCTCGTCCAAAAGACGATGCGGGCCGTCGCCGACACCGGGGTCAAGGTTCTCGGGGCGGGGGGTGGGGTCATCGCCAACCGCCGGCTGCGAGCCCGCCTGACCGAGGAAGCCACAGCGCGGGGAGTCAAGGTTTGCCTGCCGCGACCCGAGCTCTGCACTGACAATGCCGCCATGATCGGTGTCGCCGCGTTGTCCCACCTCGAGCGGGGAGACCTGAGCGACTGGACGGCCACAGTCGATCCCGGCCGCCGACTCGGGTAAACAACGTTTTTATCACCAAATCGGCCCCTCCAGGGGCCGATTTGGTAGCAAAAACCGAATCGGGGCAATTAGCACTCACTCTCGGCGAGTGCTAAATTGTCGTTAGCACTCCCAAGAGGCGAGTGCTAACTCGTTCACTAGACAGGAGGGTTAGATGAAGCTTCGCCCACTCGGCGATCGTGTCGTCGTAGAAGCCGAAGACGAGCTCGAGCAGAAGACTGCCTCGGGTCTCGTCATTCCCGACACGGCCAAAGAAAAGCCGATGATCGGTGAGGTCTTGGCAGTCGGTCCCGGCGCCTTGAATGACGAAGGCAAGCGTCTTCCGATGGACGTCAAGGAAGGCGACAAGGTGCTCTATTCGAAGTATGCAGGCACTGAAGTCAAGTTGGAGGGCAAGGAGTACTTGGTGCTCTCGGCCCGTGACGTTTTGGCCGTAGTCGGTAAGTAGGAGGACTCAAACAAATGCCAGCAAAGGATCTACGTTTTGACGAGGACGCACGTCGCGGCCTCGAGGCGGGAGTCAACAAGCTCGCCGATGTAGTCAAGGTGACGCTCGGCCCCAAGGGCCGCAACGTCGTATTGGAAAAGAAGTGGGGTGCGCCCACCATCACCAACGACGGTGTCACCATCGCCAAAGAAATCGAGCTCGACGACCCCTGGGAGAACCTCGGCGCTCAGCTCGCCAAAGAAGTCGCCACCAAGACGAATGATGTCGCCGGTGACGGAACCACCACTGCCACCGTTCTCGCCCAGGCCATGGTTCGCGAAGGCCTGCGCAATGTTGCAGCCGGCGCCAACCCGATGGACCTCAAGCGAGGCATCGAGCAGGCGGTTGATGCAGTGGTCAAGTCGATCGGCGACCTCTCCATCCCCATCGAGTCGAAGAAAGTGGCAGCAGTGGCCTCCATCTCCGCCAATAACGACATGACTATCGGCAAGACCATTGCCGAAGCGTTCGACAAGGTGGGCAAGGATGGAGTGATCACCGTTGAAGAGGGTCAGACCTTTGGCATGGAGCTCGAATTCACCGAAGGGATGCAGTTCGACAAGGGGCTCACATCGGCATATTTCATCACCGACACCGATCGGCAAGAAGCAGTGCTCGAAAATCCCTACATCCTGATCGCCAACCAGAAGATCAGCTCGGTGAACGACCTGCTTCCGGTGCTGGAGCGAGTCATGCAGGCCGGCCGCAGCGTGCTGGTCCTGGCCGAGGACGTCGAAGGCGAAGCACTTGCCACCCTGGTGGTAAACAAGATTCGCGGTACGTTCTCCTCCGCCGCGGTCAAGGCCCCGGGTTTTGGAGAGCGTCGCAAGGCGATGATGCAGGACATTGCCATCCTCACTGGTGGCACCGTCATCTCCGAGGAGGTCGGTCTCAAGCTCGAGAACGTCAACCTCGACATGTTGGGCAGCGCCCGCAAGGTCGTGATCTCGAAGGATGCAACGACGATCATCGATGGGGCCGGCAAGGACTCTGATGTCAAGGGTCGGATCAAACAGATCGAGCGCGAGATCGAGAACACCGACTCCGACTGGGACCGTGAGAAGCTCCAAGAGAGGCTCGCCAAACTGTCGGGCGGCGTGGTCGTGGTCAAGGTCGGCGCCGCTACCGAAGTTGAGCTCAAGGAGAAGAAGCACCGCATCGAGGACGCGGTTTCGGCGACCCGGGCCGCGGTCGAAGAGGGCATTGTCCCTGGGGGTGGCGTGGCTTTGCTGCGTGCCCAGACCTCGATCGACAAGCTGCGGGGCGGAACAGATGACGAGAAGACCGGTCGGGCGATTGTCCGCCGAGCACTCGAAGAGCCGCTGCGTCAGATTGCGGTCAACGCCGGCGCCGAGGGCGGCGTCGTTGTCGAGCGGGTTCGTTCGGAGAACGGCTCCACCGGCTTCAACGCCCAGACCGGCAACTACGAAGATCTCGTCGCAGCGGGGGTCATCGACCCGGCCAAGGTCACCCGGTCGACGTTGCAGAACGCTGCTTCGATCGCCGCTTTGCTACTCACCACCGAAGCGTTGGTGGTCGAGCGCAAGGAGGACAGGCCTGCCGGTGGCCATGGTCATCCGGGCGGCGGCGGCGGCGGCGACATGGACTTCTAAGCGAAGCGTTGTTAATCGAAGAAAACCCGGTCTGCGGACCGGGTTTTCTTGTTCTGTGGGCTGGAGTTCGTGTACAACAACGCTGCGAACCCTGGGTTCGCGGATTTAGCGGCTTTGGAGGGCGTCCAGGGCGACCGCCATCGAGGCGGCGACTGGGAAGTCGAGGCGGGAGTCGGGGACGTGGACGACGTACCGGTCGCGAATCGCGGCTTTGCGTTCGCTGCTCATCACCTGCTCGCCGGTCGCCTGGTCGACAAAGTCGAAGTGGAACAGGAAGGGGATCCAAATGTCGCCAACGACGGGGATCCATTCCCAGATCCGCCGGAGAATGGCGATGAGTTCGTTGCGCTCTTGGCCCCTTGTGTTCACGCCGGCATATGACATCTGCCAGGTCGAACGGAGCAAGCTGGCGGCGAACTCCTTCTTGAAGTAGCCGATCGCATTGCCTCCCTCGTCGAAGACATCGTGCTCGGCGCGGACGTCGAATCCCTGGCGAGCTTTGAACGAGAAGAGCTTCTGGGTACGTCCCTCATCGGCGTAGAAGTTGACCTCTTCTTTGAACTGCATCCGCTTCTGCTGCGCGAAGGCCAGCAGGGCACCCTCGGTACCATCCGCGTTCTCCTCGCGGACCTCATAGCGGTTGACCATCATCGTGATTCGTTGCTTGACCAGGAATTTGGACACATGCGCCATGTCCTAAGTGTGGCAGCCTGTCACTCCCTCCGGAGGGGCGGAGAGACCTAGCGGTCGTTTTGGTAGAGCCTGTCTTCAATGCGGGCCGCCGCCTCGGGCCATTCGCTGTCTGTCATCGCAAACCAAGCCGTGTCGCGGTTGAGGCCCTTGACGATCATGTGCTGGGAGAAGATGCCCTCGAATCTGAAGCCGAGCCGCAAGGCCGCGGCCCGCGATCGCTCGTTGCGAGAGTCGCATTTCCACTCCACCCGCCGCGCCCGGTAGTCCAAGAAAGCGTGTCGCAACAGCAGGTAGACGGCTTCGGTATTGGCGAAAGTGCCCTGAGCCGAGACTACGTACCAGATATGGCCGAGCTCGAGCCGCCGGTGCACGGGGTCGTAGTTCAGCATGGTCGCCATCCCGACCGGGGTTTGGCGATGATTGTCGACGACTGTGAACCAGAGCGGGTCCACCGAACTGACCCTTTCGCCGACCCAGTCGGCAAGAGCGTCACGATCGGGCCAAGGTCCGTAGCTCATGTAGGTCCACACCAGCTCCGGCTGAGCGTGCGAATCGGCGTAGAGCGGTTCAGCGTCACCTTGTTTGGGCGGGCGCAGAGTGACGTGGTGGCCGGCGAGCGTGATCGGCAGCAAGGCGGGCGGACCTGGGTTCTGATCGGTGACGACAGTCACGTCAAGACCCAGGCCAAACCTTCTGCCAGCCGGTCACGCCACGCCTCCCACGTGTGACCGTCCCGACTTTCGACATATTTGACAGAAAGGTCGGCTCGCTCAAGGCGGTGGGCCATGAATCGGTTCTCTCCGATCATCCGCTCGTAGGTGCCGCAGGAGATGAAGACCCGCCGCGGCAGCAGCGAAGGCTGGAGACCATGGAGGAGGTCGGCGATCGGCCCGAGGAGGTGCTGGGCCGATCCCCATCCCCGGGTTTGGGCGAATGTCCCCGACTGCATCATGAGCCCGCCGAACACGTGCGGATGTCGCCAAGCGGTGTGTAACGCGGCCACTGCCCCGAGGCTCGCTCCGATGACGATTTTCGTGTCCAGGTCGTAGTCCTCTTCGATTCGGGGAAGCGCTTCCTCGACGACAAAACGGGCCTGATTTTCGTTGGCGGCATACTCGTGGAGGCGATCACCCGGCCAGGAGAAAGCACCGATCACCGGCGGGATGACCCCACGGTGTATCAGGTTGTCGAGCACGAGCGCCATCGAGCCATAGGTGAGGTAGTCGCCGCCATCGTGAATGAACAACAGCGGATATTTCCGCGACGAGTCGAAGCCAGCCGGGGTGTACATCGTGAGCTTGCGCTCCCCGCCGAGCCGTGATGTCACCCAGCGATCGGAGAATGAGCCGGTCGGGGTCCCGGCATGAACCTCGGCGTAGTCGGGCACCAGATACCCGTAACCGCGACAGACCGAGTTGGTCCCAAAAGGGTTCGTGCTGGTGAGGGGGTTGAGCGGATCATTGACCCAATCGGCGTGATGATCGCGCTGCACCTCGAGCTTGTATTCGAGACGGGCGCCGTCGGGCAAGGGCAGCTCGAGATACCAGAGATCGTGCCCATTGAGCCGATCGAAGCCGTGGCGTCCGGGAAACCCCGCGATCATCGGCTTCAGGTGGACCGCGTCGGCCCGGCCTCGAAAGAGGAAGATCGCCCGTCCGGGCTCGACCAACGGGAACTTGTGATCGTCGACGAAGCGATCGATCGCCGACGCGTCGGCATGGCGGAGCTGATCGAGGACCGGCGGTGAGCCCATCTATTTAGTTGGCTCGCACCTGGACAACCCCACCAACGTGGTTGAGGATGTTGCGCAGCTCGTCGTAGTCCTCGTGCTTCATCCGGATCCAGGCGTTGGCCATGTAGCCCGCCTCCACCGGTTGGGTGCCGGTGCCGGGGGGCGGGAGGTGATAGTCGATGATGAAGCGCCCATATCGCTGCAGCACCTCGCCCATGCCCTCGTAACCGGTGATGGTCCCATCCCGATCCGGCCGCAAAGCGATGATCCCGGCTGAGTACCGGCGCGAGGCAGGTCGGGAGACCTTGCCCCAACAAACTGCCATTGCCCATTCCTGATACACGTCGAGGTCATTCGCCGCGCAATAGAGATCCCAGGCGCCGACTCCCGGTGGGCGGCAGGCGATCTCGGAGAATTTCAAGCCCTTCGGCCCGTAGAACCACTCCATGTGGGTGGCGGAGGTGTCGATTCCCAGGGCGGGGATGACTTGACGACCGAGCGCCTTGACACTGTCATAACCGGGGGCGTCCATCCGATTGGTGGTGATGAACACCGGCGAGATCCATCGAGTCCGCATCGCCTCAAGAACGTTGGGGTAGTAGTGGGAGATAAACTCGTGCGCAGGCTGACCGTCGATCGAGATCGTGTCATAGAAGCCCTCGTGACCCTCGATGAACTCCTCCACCGCCACCGACTGGCCCCAATGGAATCCGAGACCGGGGATGGCCGCCGCCAGCTCATCGTCGCTGTGGACTCGGACGGTGCCGGAAGCGCCGGCTGCGCTGCGAGGCTTGATGATGAGCGGATAGCCAACCGCGTGGGCAAAGCCGAAGAGCTCCTCGGCGCTGTCGGCGCCGGCCGATTGCGCGGTGGAAACTCCGATCTGCCGCAGCGCCTCCTTCATTGCCGGCTTGTCCCGGCACAAGTAGGCGGTTCGCACGGAAGTGCCGGGAATCCCGCATCGCTCCCGCACCTGGGCGGCCGCCTCGACATGGGCTTCGATCGTGGCTTCCAATCGATTCACCTCGACGACCTGTTGAACCCCGCGCACGGCAGCTTCAAGAGCATCGAGGTCCACGACGGATCGCACCTGTTCGTAATGGGTCATCCAGCCGGCGACCTCTTGATCGAGCCAGTCCTTCGGCCGCTCACCGATCCCGATCACAGTCGCCCCGACCGCGCTCAAAGCCCGAGCGAACTCGCGCTGGTAGCTCGGAAAGCTTGGTTCGACGAAGATGACATTCACGGCTGTTCCTCTCCCGTTACCCGGCGATAGATACGGTCATACTCGAGGGCCCGCCGCTCCCAAGAGTTGTCTTCGGCCATTCCATTGCGTTGCAGTATTTGCCACTGGGCTTTGTTCTGAAACAAGGTGAGGGCCTGATCAAGCGCCCAACCGACGCCCCCTTCGGAGTAATGATCGAAGACGAAGCCCGTCCCTTCCCCGCGGGCGGGATCGTAGTGAGTGACCGAATCGGCCAGCCCTCCCGTCCGGCGCACGATCGGTGGCGTCCCATACGCCAAGCTGTACATCTGGTTGAGTCCGCTCGGCTCATAGAGGGAGGGCATCAGGAATACATCGGCGCCGCCTTCGATGAGGTGAGCCATGCTCTCGTCGTACCCGTTCTGGAAATGGGCGCGGCCAGGAAAAGCCCCCGCCAGCCAGCCAAATGCCTCCTCGTAGCGCCGTTCGCCGGAGCCCAGGACCACCAAGCGGATATGTCCGGCGTCGAGCCTCCGGGCCAGGGGGCGCAGGGCAATCTCGATCCCTTTTTGGGCCGAGAGCCGGGTGACAATCCCCACCGTCAAAAAGCCCTGATCGGGGTCGATCCTGGCTCGGGCCAAGAGGGCAGTCTTGTTGGCCTGCTTGCCTTCGAGCTCGGATGCGGAGTAAGGAGAGGGGAGATAAGGATCGGAGCCGGGGTTCCAGACCTCGGGGTCGATGCCGTTGAGGATTCCAAAGACGTCTCGGGATCGATGACGCAGCATCGCGTCGAGCCCGAATCCGTGCTCGGGGGTTTGGATCTCGTAGGCGTAAGTCGGTGAGACCGTGGTGATGGCGTCCGAATAGATGAGGGCGTGCTCCATGAAGCTCACCCGGCCGGCACGCAGATGCTCCTGGTGGAGCAAATACCTGCTCGAGCCGAGGGCGAGGTCGTCAACAATGTGGGAACCGAAGACGCCCTGGTAGCCGAGGTTGTGAATCGTGAAGACCGATTGCGCTCGGGCGAAGAGGGGGTCCGAGCCATAGATGCTGCGCAGAAAGAGCGGCATGAAGCCGGTGTGCCAGTCATTGACGTGAACGATGTCAGGGGACCATCCCCGCCTGCGGCACAGCTCGAGGGCAGCGTGGGTCAGGAGCAAGAAGCGACTGTGCTCGTCGCCATCGTTTCGATAGATCCCCTCGCGGCCAAAGTAAGGCGGAAAGTCGACGAACCAATTGCGACCGTCGTCGGCCAGGATGGCGTCGAAGCGTGCCCCGATGGCAGGAATCGGGATCTCGGGATAAACATCATGCAGACGGTGCGCGCCGTCGCTGACCCGGCGATACATCGGGCTCACGACGGTGAGCTCATGACCCATTCGTTCGAGAGCCCCGGGGAGGGCTGACGCCACATCGCCCAAGCCGCCCGTCTTCGAATAGGGCGCTACCTCGGCGGAGACGAACAGCACTTTCATTGGCTTGATCCTTTTGGCTGATTCTGTCACGGCGTGCACTGTGATTGCTTCCAAGACACGGTTCGAAGGCTGCGACTACCGTGCCGCTGTGCCGGCGGTCGTGTTCGTAGCTCCTTATTTCCTCCCCACGACCTCACGCTTCATCGTTGCCGCCGCCACCACGCCGGGAGTAGCGCTGGGCCTGGTGAGCGCCGATCCGGCCCAGAAGATCCCGAACGAGGTGCGTCCTCACCTTGCAGCGCACTACCAAGTGGAGAATGCCCTCGACCCTGACCAGCTCCACAAGGCGGTAACTGCGATTGCCGGCCAACTCGGCGGAGTCGATCGGATCCTCGGTCCGCTGGAAGAGCTGCAGGTGCCAATGGCACAAGTGCGGGCGGCGCTTTCGGTCGAAGGAGTGGATGTCGAGACGGCCCGCAACTTCCGAGACAAAGACCGCATGAAGAAGGTCCTGTCCGCGCATGGACTCCCCTGCGCGCGCCATCGGCTGGTCGGCTCGACCGACGCCGCCTGGGAGTTCATCAACGCCATCGGCCTGCCGGTGGTTGCAAAACCGCCCTCAGGTTCGGGCACCCGCAATACCTTCCGGCTCAACGAGCCCGGCCAGGTCGAGTCGTGGCTGCGCTGGTCACCTCCTTCGATGGAAAATCCGACGCTGCTCGAGGAATTTGTGACCGGCGACGAGCACGCGTTTGACTGCGTCTTTGTCAAGGGTCAACCGGTTTGGTGGAACATCTCCAATTACTACCCAACCCCGCTCCAGGTGATGGAAAACGCCTGGATCCAATGGTCGGTGGTGCTGCCCCGGGACATCTCCGGGCCCGAGTACGCCCAGATCAGCGAGGCGGGGCCAGCGGCCATCACCGCCCTTGGTTTGCAAACCGGCTTGGTCCACATGGAGTGGTTTCGCCGGCCGGACGGCTCCATCGCGATCTCGGAGGCGGCGGTACGTCCACCCGGCGCGCAGTTCTCGACCTTGATCTCCTACGCGCATGACTTTGACCTCTACCGGGACTGGGCGAAGCTGATGATTTATCAGGAGTTCGACCCGCCGCCGCGGCAGTACGCGGTCGGTGCCGCATATCTGCGAGGGCAGGGCAAAGGTCAGGTGGTCGGCATCAGCGGCTTGGAGAAAGCGCAGGAGACGGCAGCCGGGATGGTCGTTGAGATCAAACTTCCCGAGACCGGCCAGTCCCCCACCGGCCACTACGAGGGCGAGGGCTATGTGATCGTCCGCCACCCGGAGACGGCTCGGGTTGAAGAAGCGATCAGAGCAATTGTTGCGAACGTAAAAGTGGCACTGGGTTAGCCGTGAACATCTTGTTCCTTTCACCGGGTTTTCCAACCGAGATGACAGATTTCGTGCGAGGGCTCGCAGACGTTGGCGCCAACGTGATCGGTCTCGGCGACCAAGCTGAAGGAGCCGTGCCGCCAAAGGCGCGGATGGCGTTGTCCGCCTACTACCAAGTGAGCTTTTCTCGGCCGGAGTCGGTCATCGAAACGGCCGCGGCTATTTCCCGACAAATCCGGATCGACCGAGTCGAATCGCTGTGGGAGCCGTTGATGATCCTCGCCGCGCAAGTGCGAGAGGCGCTCGGGATCGCCGGCATGACGCAGCTCGAAACCATTCCTTTCCGCGACAAAGAGGCGATGAAGCAAGTTCTCGACAGCGCTGGGATCAGGACGCCGCACCACTACTCATCCAAAACCATGGGAGGTATTAGGGATGCGCTTGAGAAGGTCGGCTATCCGGCGATCATCAAGCCGATCTCCGGAGCAGGGTCCATCGACACCCACCGAGTCGATGGCCCGTCCGACGTCGAGGCAATCGCTCCTTCCCTTCGCCACATCGAGGAGGTGAGCATCGAGGAGTTCGTCGACGGCGAGGAGTTCACCTTCGACACCATTTGTGCCAACGGCAACGTCCTCTTCTACAACATCTGCTGGTACCGCCCCCGGCCACTGCTCGGGAAAACCAATGAGTGGGTCAGCCAGCAGACGCTCGCGCTGCGCAATCCGGATGTATCCGAGCTCGCAAGTGGCAAGCAGATGGGAGTCCAGGTGCTTAAGGCCATGAACTTTCGCGACGGCTTCACACATATGGAGTGGTACCTCAAGTCGGACGGGGAAGCTGTGTTTGGCGAGATCGGAGCGCGCCCCCCGGGTGGGCGCACCGTCGACGCCATGAACTTCGCTTCTGACGTCGATCTTTTCCGCTGCTGGGCGGAGGCGACCGTCCACGGCCGGCTGAGCGAGCCTTTGGATCGCAAGTTCAATGCTGTGACCGTCTTCAAACGGGCGATCGGCCAGGGGCACATCCAACGCTACGAGGGCCTCGACCGGTTGCTAGCGGAGTTGGAGCCCTGGATTGTCGCCACCGAGCTCAACCCGATCGGGGCTCCCCGGCGCAACTGGAAGCAACAACTAATCGGGGACGGCATGGTTGTCGTCCGCCATCCGGATCTCCGTGTCTGCACCGAGCTGGCCGACCGCGTCGGGACCGATCTCCAGATCTACGCCTCCTAAAATCTGCGAACCCTGGGTTCGCAGCGTTGTACAACAACGTCCCCAGCCCACAGAATGGACGAACTAGGTCGGGGCTAGGGCTCGATGGAGGAAGGCCGCCATCTGTTCGCGCGTAACGGAGGCACCGGGGCAGTAGGTCGTTGCCGTGCAGCCGCTGGTGATTCCCGCCTGAGCGAGCGCGTTGATATCGGCCTCATGGATCGACCCTTCGTCGTCGCCGAAGTAGTCGAAGGTGGAGGCGGGGAGCTGCAGCGCGCGGACCAGGAACGAAGCCATCTGCTCACGCGTCGTGGGAGCATTAGGACAGAAGGCGGTGGCTGAGCAGCCGTTGGATATCCCGGCTTCCTTGACCTGATTGTCACTCGACTCGTAGGGCGAACCGGCATCGTCAGCGAAATAGTCGGCCGTGGGAGGTGGGAGCCCGCGGGCCCTCGACAGGAAAGTGGCCATCTGGCCCCGCAAAACCGGGCTCGTCGGGCAATACAAAGTAGCCGCGCAACCCGTCGTGATCCCGCTCGAGTAGAGCCATTCAATGTCCTCCTCGAAGGCCGAGGAGTCGTCGTCGGAGAAGGTGCCGTCGAAGGGAGTTAAGTAGGTGTCGACCGTCAGCATCCCGGGCTGGAACCAATCGTCGAGCGGCCATTGGTAGACCGTCGTTTCGAAATTCATCCCATCCCGCCAGCCCGGAGCCACCAGTCCTCCATTGAACATCGACCAATCGTGTTCCTTTTCTATGTTGAAGTAGATGAAGCCGACGGCGTTGGGATCATCCGCCAGATAGGCGAACAAATCTCTGATCCAGGCATCCTTGTCGCCACCGAACGGAGAGCTGGCCGTTTGGGAAATCAAGAAAGGCTTCTCGGGAGCGAAGCCACGGGCCTCGTCGAGGGCGCCGCCCATGGTTTGGTCGACCGTCGTCCAGTAAGCCCCAACCTGAGCTGATCCCCAGTTGTAGGCGGACATCCCGACGAGGTCGACAACGTCGGCGCCGGGGTAGTAATCAGCCATGTGATAGGGAGGAGCCGACCACCCATTGGGGGCGAAGACCCAGCGAACCCGCCAGAAGGTGGCGCCCGATTGCGATGCCACCGAGACGAAATGGCGATACGCGGCGATGAAGTCAGTCGGCGTCATCCCGTAGGGAATCCAATCCCCATTCATCTCCGGCATCGGCGCCAGCATCACCGACCGGCCACCGCCCTTGGCCAACCACGCGTCCACCGCCGAGGCCATGGCTGAGATGTGATCGTCCACCGCCCCGGCGGCTACCTCCGCCGCCGTTACTGCCACGTGAATGTTGACAAATGGCGTGACGCCGGCCGACCAAATCTCGTCGAGCATGTAATGGACGTTGGCCGGGGGCTCATCGACGTCGAACCAGAGACCTCCGATCGAGACGTTTTTTCCCGACGCCGCGTTGAGAGCGAGGATGTGGTCGGCGGAAAACCACTGCTGCGGCGCATATACACCCGCCAGGATCCGGTCGGTCGCGACGGCCACACCGGGCTCGGCACCAGCTGGCTGGCTACCGCCACTCAGGGTGGCGAGCAAGGCGATCAGGGCGAGCAGAATCCCCCTTTTCCCAGTGGTCATGAACGAAAACCCTAGCCCGGTAGCCTCACTTAGTGACCGCATCGTCGCCGGCCGGAACCCGTCTTTACGGGATCGACTCGGCGAGGGGACTAGCCCTGATCGGAATGATGGCGGTTCATATTCTCCCCTCGCGCGACGCCGACGAGTCGACGTCTTTGGCCTACCTGCTTGCTTCCGGCCGCGCCTCAGCGCTCTTTGCCGTGGTGGCCGGCATTGGTCTGGCGCTCGCTAACGGACGTCAGAATCCACCGCATGGGATGGCGCTGCGGGCGGCTCGCGTCGGAGTCCTTGCCCGGGTCCCAATCATTGCTTTGATCGGGTTGACCCTCGGTGAGCTCGACTCCGGAGTGGCGATCATTCTCGTCAACTATGCCCTCCTATTCCTCTTATCGACGCTCGGCCTCGGGTGGAGCATCCGCCGCCTGTTATGGGTGGCTGCGATCTGGGTGGTGGTCGTGCCGGTTGCCAGTCACTTCGCCCGCACGTTGTTGCCGGAGACGACGTTTCTGCAGCCGAACTTCACCGCCCTCCTCCAACCGATCACATTGTTAAGGGAACTCTTGCTGACGGGTTATTACCCGGTGATCCCCTGGCTGGGCTATATCTGGACGGGGTTGGCGGTGGGGCGTCTCGATCTCACCTCGAGCAAGGTGGCGCGACGACTTGCCCTAGCGGGTGGAGCGCTGGCCATCGTCAGCCCCGTCGTCTTCAACCTGGTGGTGGGCAATCGACTCGGCGACCTCCCTATCCAATTCTTTGGAGTGACTCCGACCGATTCTGTCCTTTATCTCGCGGTGGCCACGCCTCACTCTGCGACGCCGCTGGACCTCCTTCACACGATTGGCACTTCGTTGTTTGTGGTGGGAGGGGCACTGCTGATCGTTCGGGTCTTGGGTTGGTTGGCCGCGGCCGGGGCAATGACCCTGAGCCTTTACACGATTCACGTACTCGCGCTGGCGACGCGGGCGGGCATCGAAGAACGGCCGCGGCTGCTCGTCATTCATGTTCTCGTCGCCTTCGTCGCCGGCTGGATTTGGGCGCAATTCGTGGGTCGGGGACCCCTCGAACAACTTCTCGCCAGAACCTCGGCCCGAGCCCGGGCAGTCGCCTCCACCGCTATCCCCAGAGCGGATCGATTGCCTCCTTGAGCAACGCCGGGATCTCTCCCAAAACGTGTTGACCACTGGCAACGACGACCTGGCCGCCGACGACCACCGTTTCGACGTCGACTGCCGAGGCCACCGACGGTTTCTCGGCTAAGGGAACGCCCGCGGTCCCCACCGAGTCGCTCTTCATCGAGGTGAGGTCGCAAAGACCGCCGACCTCGAGGAGGCCGCCGTTCGCCCACCCGAGCGCCCGGTAGCCATGCTGGGTCAAGGCGTCGATCTGCTCGCGGACGTTGAACACCGACCGCTGCCTGGTCAACAGACGTTGATCCATCTCCAGCCGCTGGATCTCGAGGAACGGGTCGATGAAGACGTGTTGGTCGGTCCCGATCGTCAAGGAAACCTTTTGGCGGTGAAGCTCGGCGAAGGGCCCAATGCCATCGCCGAGGTCGGCTTCGGTCGTTGGACAGGCGCAAACTGTTGCTCCACTCGAGGACAACAGCGCGATGTCCTCTGCCTCGAGATGGATGGCATGGACCGCGGTGAGGTCTTCACTCAAGACCCCTTCTTTGGCCAAAAGCGCGGTTGGGCTCATCCCATGTGCTGCAAGAGTCTGCTGATTCTCGGCCGGTTGCTCGGAGAGATGGATGTGGAGCGGGCCTCCTCGACCCGCGGCCGCGATTTCGGACATCGCCTCCCGAGGCACAGCCCGGACCGAGTGGATCGCCGCTCCGATCTGTGTCCGTGCGTACCCTTTGAGCAAGGCCCGGCGTCTCGCCCAGTCGTCAACGTCGGCGTCGGCGAATCGTCGTTGCGGTGGCGAGAGTTCCTTTCCGAGTCCGCCCTGGAGATAGCAGGTGTCGAGCAACGTCAGTCTAATGCCGGCGGCCTTCGCAGCCCCGGTCAGGGCTTTACCCATGGCGTTGGGGTCGTCGTACGGACGACCCCCGGCCTGATGATGCAGGTAGTGGAACTCGCCGACGACTGTGAACCCGGCGAGCGCCATCTCGGCGAACACGGCGGTTGCGAGTTGCAGGTAACTCTCGGGATCGAGTCTGGCGGCCAAGTCGTACATGGCATCGCGCCATCCCCAAAATGAGTCTTGAGTCACGCGTCCCCGGAGGGCGCGATGAAAAGCGTGCGAGTGGGTATTGGCGAAGCCGGGAAAAGTCAAACCGGGAACGGCCGTCGCGAATGGCGGACAAGCCGCGATATTTTCGATCGCGGCGATGGTCCCCGCCTCGTCGCATTCGATCAGCACCTTTTCGCTGATGGCGCCGCCGATCCACGCAGCTTCACACCAGAAATGGCTCACAACTCGGTGAGCAGCTTGGCGAGAGCTTCCACTCCCGCGTCGCAATCCTCGGGACTCGCAAACTCGTCGGGCGAGTGGGACACCCCTGTCGGGTTGCGGACAAAGATCATCGCCGTGGGGATGCCATAAGTGGAGAGGATCCCGGCGTCGTGCCCGGCGGCGGTGGACAGCAATGGGGGGCCGCCCAAGAGTGTGGAGATTCGGTCACGGAGATTCGGATCGAACGTCACGGCCGCGGTCATCGATTCGGCCGACACTTCGACGCCGTTCCTGGCAGAAACCGAATCGATCAGACCGATGAGGTCCTCATCGGTGGCGGCGCGGGCGTCGAGCCAGGCACTCACCCGCGAGGGGATGGCATTGGTCGCGTTCGGCGTCACATGAACGCGGCCGAAAGTTGCCCGTGCGGCCAGGGCTTGGGCCTGCTCGGTCAATCGGAGCACCATGCCGGCGAATGCAATCATCGGATCTTGCCGGTCGTCCATGCGCGTGGTCCCGGCATGATCAGAACGACCATTGAAATCGAGCCGCCAGCGGCCGTGGGGCCAGATCGAAGCCGCCACCGCCAGCGGCGAATCAACGTCCGCAAGGCCGCGGCCCTGCTCGATATGCACCTCGATGAAGGACTCGATCCGGTCCAAACGCTCGGGATCAGGTCCTAGCTCTCCCGCATCGATCCCGACCGCGCCCAGAGCACCTTCGAGCGACACCCCGTTGCGGTCCTCGAGTCGCCGGGCATGCTCCGGATCGATCGCACCGGTGGCGAGTCGGGAACCGAGACAGGCGACCCCAAAACGAGATCCTTCCTCCTCGGCAAACGCGACCACTGCCACGTCGCGTTGTTGGTCGATCAGGTCTAAGGCGGCAAACGCGGTAGTGATACCCAATGGTCCGTCGAAGGCTCCACCGTTCGGCACCGAGTCGAGATGGCTCCCGGTGGCAAAATAGGGACCATCTCCTCGCGTCGCCCAGAGGTTGCCGTTGCGGTCGGTAGCGGTGCGGAACCCGCGGGCGAGAGCCTGCCGAACGAACCAATCGCGCATCTGCACGTCGGCGCCGGAGTAGGAGAACCGGTGGTAGCCGCGAGTTTCCGGATCGAGGCCGACTTCAGCGATCTGCTCGAGTAGTTCACCGACGCTCACCCGCCCAGGCTAGAAACTCAACGTTCCGCGGCTTGACCAAAACCCGAACCTAAGGTTTGGGTGGTTGCCTAGCCACCAAAATCGCCTTAGGAATGGGGGCGGGGCCCTAGCCGACACCGCCTTCGGATTTGCGACGGCCGACGAAGTCGTCGAGCTCGGCGCGGAGGGTGTCATCGAATTCCGGTTCGACATATTCGGCCAGGGCTTCCTGCCAGCGACGGTGGGCGTGGTCGGCGGCGGTGGGCGCGCCGGCTTGCTCCCACGTTTCGAAATTGCGCCAGTCCGAGATCAAAGGTGCGTAGAAAGCTGACTCATAACGCTCCAGGGTGTGCGGCGATCCAAAGAAGTGGCCGCCGGGCCCGACGCCGGCGATCGCGTCGATCGCTCCATCGTCGATCTCGAGCTGCTGCAGAAACTCGGACATCATCTGGCAAATCTCGACGTCGATCATGAACTTCTCGAAGGAGGCGACAAGGCCACCCTCCATCCAACCGGCGGCGTGCATGACCAGGTTGGCGTGGCCCATCACCGCCCCCCAGGTCGACATCTCGGCTTCGTAGGCAGCCTGCGAGTCGACAGCGTTGGCGGCGCATGCGTTGGATGATCGATAGGGCAGGTGATAACGACGGGCGAGCTGGCCGCCGGCCAAAGCTGCCTTCGTGTACTCGGGCGTGCCAAACGCCGGCGCCCCTGACTTCATGTCGACGTTGGAGGTGAATCCGCCATACATCACCGGCGCGCCGGGGCGCACCGTCTGCACCAATGCGATCGTGGCCAAAGCTTCTGCATTTTGTTGGACGAGGGCACCGCTGATGGTGGCCGGGGCCATGGCTCCGGAGAGCGTGAACGGCGTTGCCACGACCACCTGGCCCATCCGCGCCATCTCGATCAGACCTTCGATCATTGGTCCGTCGAGTCGGAGTGGCGACGAGGTGTTGATGACGGTGTAGAGCGACGGCTCCTCCGAGAGCGTTTCCCGACTGACGCCACGTCCGATCCGAACGAGCTCAAGGGCATCGAGGATACGGCCGCGGCCCAGCGAGTAGGCGTGAAAGACCTTGTCGGAGAGAGTCACATAGGCAGCGAGACAGTCGAGGTGTCGGGTGGCCGGGCTGAGATCGATCGGCTCGACCGGATAGCCGCCGAAGAGACCGATGATGTTGAAGTGCTGTCCAAGCCGGACGAAGTTGGTGAAGTCGGCGAAATTGCCGGTTCGCCGCCCACCATCGAAGTCTGAGCTGTTGGGAGCTGAGGCGACGGTCGCAAACGAAATGGAGTTGTCACCCATTGCGAGGTTGCGGTCGGGGTTGCGCGAATGAAGCGTGAATCGGGCAGGGGCCTTGCCAACGATCTCGACCACCCAATCGGGGTCGAATCGCACCCGCTGATCCTCGATCGCGCAACCGGCCTCCGCCAAGAGGGAGACCCCTTCGGGATGAAGGAAGTCCATTCCGATCTCGGCCAGAATGCGAAGCGAAGCCTGGTGAATCGCTTCGACTTGATCCTCGCTGATCACCTTGATCGGTGCGTAGGGATTGGTGAGATTGCGCCAGGGAAGCTGGTGGAGCCCGCCACGGGCGCGTCGCTCGGCTCGGGTAGAACCGGGTCTACTCACGAAGGCCGGCTTTTGCCAGGGGAGAGCGCAATGATCGGCGCGAGATGATCCTCTTCGAGCAACAGCCATTGGCCACCTTCGTTGCTGGAAAGACTTGCTCGGAGCCGGCTCATCACGTCGGGCCCGAGGCGACGCGACGCCATCACCGGCGGCGCCGGCCATGGTCCCCAAGTGGCGACGACTTCGAGCCTGCCGAGCAAGTGCGGCGCGAGGTCGAGGATGATCGAGTCGATGCCGGCTCGATCGGCTCGCCCGCCTCCCACCGCTTCGATCGAATCGAGATGGGAACCGGTTTCCACCCAGGAGATGTCCTCAAGAAAAGGTCCGTCGCGCAAAAGCCCATGCTGTACCGCGAGCCAGCCGGAGAACGACGCCTTCTCGTTGAAAGCCCAACGGTGAGCGGCGGTTTCACCGCGGCGACCGATCACATCGACGAAATACCAAGGCCTGCCCTGATATCGCTCTGCGGACAGAAGCGGAGCCGCGAGTGGCGTGTAACGATCGAGCAGATAGGAAGCGGGCAGGCCACATAGGTACACGAGATCGGGCTCGTCGTCCTCGACCCAGTTGTGATCGACCCCGGTTGCCTCAAGCTTGCCACGAAACAGCTCGTTCTGAGGCGGCGAGAGGCGAGCGGAGAAGGTCAACTTCATGGTCTAGATCGCAGGGTATCGCCTAGTAGATTCGCCATCTATGGAACCGATTGCCCTATCCCCCACAGAATCGGTTCCGAGACGCCCGTTCACATCGATCGCTCTCTATGCGCACGACCTGGATGTCTTGAGATCGATGCTCGAGGAATTGCGTTACGGGATGGCCAAGCTGATCGCTTCCGACCTCATCGCGTTTGTTCCCCAGGAGTGGGACGTCGATGGACGTCGGCATCGAATCATCGTGACTCGCCCCGAGGTTCTCAAAGACTCGTCGTACGTTTGCGTGGTGGGATTTTTCGGGCAGCGGCATCTCGATCTCGATGGTGCTCCGCTCGAGGAGGCGAATACGGAAATTGTGCTCGAGTTTCGTCAGCATCTTGGAATTCTGAGCTATTCGTCGGTGGAGCTCCCTGACGGGAATTGGGCGAATCTCATCCTTCACGATGCGCCTGAGGTACGCGAGCGCTGGCGGTCGAGCGAATCCCATGCCCGTGCCGCGCGCGAGTTGTCGCCGATCTTCTACCGAACGGTGCGGATCCACAACGGGGTCCTGCCAGGCGGGCTTCCGGGAGGCGCCGACCTCGAGATCGATCGCACCAAGTATTGGGACTTCCGTCGTAAGACTCGGGTGTGGCACGCAGTCAGGGAGCTGCGTCCAACCGAAACCGCGCTGGCCCACTGAACCAGATCCTGCGAGGAGAATGAGACGCCTCCAATGAAGATCACTTCATTGGAGGAGCGCTCATATCGGGTCCCCCTTGAACCTCCGTTTGGCGCTTCGTGGGATCCCATACCCCGGCGAGCATTTTCTGAAACGATTGTTGTGGTGACGACCGACGAGGGAATCCGAGGATTTTGCGGGGGAGCCCAGGTTCCGGATCTCGACCTGTTGGCGCGTCTCCTCGTCGGGGTCGACCCGACCGACACCGACAAGGTTTGGAGTATCTGCGCCTCCGTTGACTTTCACGGAGGCCGCAACTGGACGGTTGAGGTCGCGGTGTGGGATCTTGTCGCCAAGGCGGCCGACCTACCGCTGTGGCAACTGCTCGGTGGCGAGAGTGACACCTACAAGGTCTATCAGTCGACCGGCGAGCGAATCGGCGCCGAGGAGCGAGCGGAACGCTTGATCGCCAGCAAGGAGGCGGGGGTGACCGCGGCCAAGATCAGGTTTCATACCGCGGATTGGCGTTCCGACCTCCCCGTGGTCGAGAAGGCTCGGGAAGCGGTAGGTCCCGACTTCGACCTGATGGTCGACGCCAACCAAGGATGGCGCATGCCGGGGGATACCACTCCAGCTTGGGATCTGACCACCGCGGCCGACTGCGCCCGCGCCCTCGCCGATCTCGGCGTCTTTTGGCTGGAAGAACCGCTCGACACGGTCAACCTCGACGGCTATCGCCGCTTGCGCGAGCTGGACCTGCTGCCGATCGCCGCGGGCGAGATGGTGCGCGACCTCTCCGCGAGCCGCCAGTTGGTCGAACACGTAGATGTCATCCAAAACGATGTTGTTCTGGCAGGAGGAGTGCACGGGTGCCGGGACGTAGCCGGTTGGGCGCGTGAGCAAGGTCGCATATGGTCGCCCCATACGTGGTCGACGGGTTACGGTCTCCTCGCCAACCTTCACGTGGCACTGGCCTGGTCGAATGGCGCCTACCTCGAGTTCCCGTACGATCCCCCCGCCTGGACATATGCCCGAAGAGACTTCATGCTTTCTGAGCCGCTCGAAATGAACAACGGCTTTGTCACCGCCCCATCCGGTGCCGGACTCGGAATGGAACCTGATTTCGAAGGTCTCGAGAAATGGCGAGTCAGATGAGAGCGGCGGTTTGGCTCGGTGCCGGTGAGCGCGCTCGCGAGGAAGAGATACAGCTCGCTCCGCCGCAGCCAGGCGAGGTCGAAGTCGAGGTGGCCGCCGCCGGGGTTTGCCACTCCGACCTTCACCTCGCCCTTGGTCACTTTGGGCTGCATCGGTTCCCGACAGTCCTTGGCCACGAAGGCTCCGGAACAGTGACCAAGCTGGGAAAAGGAGTTGACGGGCTGGCTATCGGCGACCGCATTTCCTTCTGTTTTCTTCCGTCGTGTGGCGAGTGCCGGCAATGCCTCCGAGGTCGATCCAACCTTTGTGAGCCGGGCTCGAAGGCCGCCTTTTCGGGAACCATGCTCGACGGCACCCACCGGATGCAGCGGTCGGACGGCACCGCGCTTCAGCAATTTCTCGCCGTCGGTGCATTCGCGGAAAGGACGGTGGTTTCTGCTCGTTCAGTCGTAAAGATCCCAACCAACCTCGCATTTGATGAAGCCGCGTTGGTGGGGTGTGCGGTGGTCACCGGTTTCGGTGCGGTGCGAAACGCGGGAAGGGTGCAGCCCGGCGATCGGGTGGCGGTGATCGGTTGCGGAGGAGTGGGTCTCCAAGTGATCGCCGCTGCGGCGAAGGCTGGGGCGGACGAGATTGTTGCCATCGATCCCGTACCCGAGAAAGCGGAATTGGCGCTCGCCCAGGGGGCCACCAGCTTTTCGGCACCGGAGAGTGTGACTCCGGGGTTTGACCGTGTCTTCGAAGTCGTGGGCCGGCCGGAGACCATCGAAAATGCCTGGAGGCTCATCGCTCCGGGCGGCGCCGTCATCGTCGTCGGGATTGCACCGGCCGGCACCTCGGCCAAGATTTCGGCCATCGATTTCTCCTCCGAGAAAAGCTTGATCGGCTCCTTTTACGGATCTGGCAATCCCGCCGCTGAGATTGCAGAGTTGGCCGAGCTGGTTGCCAAGGGTGAGCTCGACTTGTCTCGAACTGTTTCGCATCGCACCGATCTCGGAGGCATCAACGACGCCTTTGATCGGCTCCAACACGGCGAAGGGGCGCGGACGGTGGTGGAGCTCTGAACTTTCTCTTCGGAGACCGACAGATCCCCTTTGAAGAAGGAGACTCAGTGGCGGTGGCGCTCCTGCGACAGGGGATCCATCCGCGTGGCGGCGGTTGTATCTGTCTCGGAGGCGACTGTCCCAACTGTGTCGTCGAGGTCGATGGCGTCGCCTATGTGCGTAGCTGCCAAGTCGCGGCTCGGCCCGCGCTTGAGGTAGCACGGCAAACCGACACCCCCCGACTGCCCGACGAGTCTCGAGCGCTCGAGACCGACCTTCGCACCGCGTTCGCCGACGTAGTCGTTGTCGGCCAGGGAGAAAGCGGCCTGGCCGCGGCGCGTGACGCTGATGGCACCGTCATTTCTTTTGATGCGCATCGAGGAGAGGAGGCCATTGGCCTCTATGCCGGTCCCACCGTCGTCGCCAAGACCCCGGCGGGGATGGTGAGCGTGCAGTGCTCGCGGGTGGTCGTCGCCACCGGCGCCGCCGAGGAGCAACCGATCTGTCCTGGTTCCGAGCTCGATGGGATCTTCACCAAGCGCGCCGCTGAAAGCCTCCGCGCCGCCGGTATCGATTTGGGCGATGCCGTCACCATTGACGAGCAGCCGCAGCGATTCGAGGGGTCGGGTCGAGTGGAAGCAGTCGTCACTGCCGCCGGTGATCGGATCGCTGCCTCGACGGTCGTGGTCGATCTCGGGCTTCATCCTCGATCGGGTCTCCTTCGGATGGGTCAGGGGATGGAAGTCGAGGTGGTTGGCGAAGCTGGCCTAACCGACTCCCTCCCACCGCCGCCCACTGCGGGGGTTGTCTGCCCCTGCTCGGATGTGACCGTTTCTGATCTCGAAGCGGTGTGGGATCGCGGATTTCGAGAGATGGAGTTGCTCAAGAGGGCGACTCTTGCCGGGACCGGTACGTGTCAAGGCGGGGTCTGCCTTCCTCATCTGCGTTCATTCCTCGCGGCCAAAGGGGTCTCGACCCCGGCGCCATTCACTGCCCGCCCCTTGACCCGGCAGGCAACGATGGGTGAGGTGGCCGCCGGCTATGACCTGCCTCCTTTTCGACGAACCGCGCTCCACGATGAGCACCTTCGCCTTGGCGCCACCATGGACCGCTTTGGCGCGTGGTGGCGACCCTGGCGCTATCCGGATCCGGAAGCAGAATATTGGTCGGTGCGTGAGAGGGTTTCGTTGGGCGACGTGTCCACCCTTGGGAAGATGGAAATCTCAGGGCCCGATGTGGTGGCGCTATTGGAGAAGCTCTATCCGTGCCGGGTGGCAGATCTCAAGGACGGTCAGGTGCGCTACGCCCTCCTGCTTGACGAGCGCGGATATGTCCTCGATGACGGGTTAATTTGCCGGCTGAGCGAGCACCGGTTCTATCTCACTTTCACCTCGGGTGGCGCGTCGTTCGCCGAAATGTGGGTGCGCGACTGGGCCGAGACCTTCGATCTCGACGTTCGGATCCTCGATCGCACGATGTCGTTGGGCGCGATCAACGTGACCGGACCATTGGCTAGCGAACTCCTGCGACGAGGGGGTGTCGACTCACCGCCCACATATCTGGCGCACGTTGATGCAGCGGTCTTTGGGGTCGAGTGTCGCATCGTGCGGTTGTCGTTCACCGGTGAGGTGTCCTTTGAGCTGCATCACCCGTTCTCCAATTCGGTGGAGCTTTGGCGTCGTCTGGAGGGGGCGGGCGCGGATCTCGGGTCTTATCCCCACGGCCTCGATGCGTTGTTCACCCTGCGACTGGAGAAAGGTCACTTCATCGTCGGCATGGATTCCGAGTACGACTCCACCCCGCGCCGGCTAGGACTGGAATGGGCAGCTCGTCTGAGCAAACCCGACTTCGTTGGCAAACAGGCGCTGTTGCGTACCAATCGGTTGCCACTCAACAAACGGCTCCTCGGCTGGGAGATGGACGGACCGGCACCCATCGAAGGAGCGATCCTCTGGCAGGTCGCTACGCCCGTCGGTCAAGTCACCTCGGCTCGCTACAGCCCGGTGCTGGCCAAGACGGTGATGCTTGGCTGGCTGCGCTTCGACCCAACAGAACCTGAGGGCATTTCCTGCGACGGTCGCCCGGTTCGACACTCCTCGCATCCCTTTTACGATCCCGACGGAGCACGCGCCCGTGCTTGAACCACTCGAAGCCACGCGGGTCATCGCGCGACCGGCCGCCCTCGACGCCGTCCGTGTGAGCCCGGGGACGTTGCTGATGCGGCTTGCGCCCGACGACGCCCTGGTCATCGGAGGTGACGTACAGGTCGACGACCCCTTCGCGATCGTCGTCCCGGACTCGGGCTGGGTGGCTTGGCGATTCGGCGAGGATCAGTTGCGAGAGGCGCTCGTCAGGCTCTGCGCCTTCGAAATCCACGCGGGGCTCAACCAAGGAATGGTGGCCGGGCTTCCGGCCAAGATTTGGATCGACGGTGATCGTTCGTTGGTGATCGTGGCCGCGGCCTACTCCGCAGAGTTCGAGGAACGGTTCAGATGAACGAGTTTGTCGAGAGTCGAGTTCGATTGACCTGGCCCGACCGACTTCGTTCCGAGTACGACGTCGTCATCCTGGGTGGCGGTGGACATGGGTTGGCCACGGCTTACTACCTCGCCACCCGCCATGGCATCCGAGACGTCGCGGTAATCGAGCGTGGCTACATCGGCTCGGGGAACTCGGGTCGCAACACGACGGTCATCAGAGCGAACTATGGCGTGCCGGAAGCGATTCGCTTTTACCAACGCTCGCTCGAGCTCTTTCAAGGACTCGAAGAGGAGACGGGTCGTTGGATCATGCACAAGGAGAAGGGGCTGTTGTGGATTGCCCATACCGAGATGGGGCTGCGGGCGGAACGGGCCCGGGCCGCGCTCAACCAGGCCTACGGCGCGGAGACGGTCTTCATCGGGCCGGACGAGATCAAAGAGATCTGCCCGCAAATCGACCTCGCGGGAGGCGGGCGATACCCAGTCATGGGCGCCTCATATCACCCGCGAGGCGCGACCGCGCGGCACGATCGGGTGGTCTGGGCGCTGGCCGAAGGGGCGATGCAGAACGGGGTCGAGGTGCACCAAAACACAACTGTCACTGGCCTGAAGTTGAGCGGAGACCGGGTCACCGAAGTCAAGACCGAACGCGGCGACATTTCGGCCGGGTTGGTGATGATGGCTCTGGGCGGGCAGGTGACGATGGTGGCGTCCATGGCCGGGTTGCGTCTGCCGATTCGGTCGCACCCTTTGCAGGCCTTCGTCACCAACCATTACCAACCCGGTCTCGATGCGATCGTCGCTTCTACAGAGCTTCTCTTCTACGCGAGCCAAACCGCTCGTGGCGAAATCCTGATCGGCGCTGAGATCGATCGCCAACCTTCCTATTCCTACCGATCGAGCTACGGCTTCCTCTCGTCGTGTGCGGGCCGAGCCTTGGCTTTGCTGCCGTTTCTTGCCGACCTTCGGGTGCTTCGACAATGGGCCGGGATCTGCGACATGACTCCCGACTACTCACCCGTGATGGGACCGACGGGTCGGGAAGGGTTGCTCGTCACCACTGGCTGGGGAACCTGGGGCTTCAAAGCGATCCCTGCCGGGGGTGAGGCGATGGCCCAACTCATTGCCACCGGCGAGGTGCCCGAGCTCATCGCGCCGTTCGGCCTCGACCGCTTTGCCAGGGATCTTCCCCTGTCGGATCGCGGATCGGCCGGGACCCAGTAATGCTCTACCTGACCTGTCCCAATTGCGGCCGTCGAACCGTGGAGGAGTTTCGCTACGGGGAGATCCCCACCATCCCCGAGTCGATTACCGACCCCGATGCCCGCGACCTCGACCGCGGATTCATGCGCACGAACCCCTTCGGTCCCTCAGTTGAGCGCTGGTTTCACGACTACGGCTGCCGCCGCTGGTTCACCGTGACCCGCGACACCTCGACGGACGAGGTTCTCTAGAGACATCAGACTTCAGACTTCAGACTCGATCCAGTCTGATGTGTGATGTCTATGGCAGGGGTCTGCTCCCTATCCGCCCGCGGATGCGTCGCTGGGAGACCGGTTCTTCGGGTTCCTGGCGAACCATTTCCATCCGGTCGCGGACGAAGAACTCGGTGAGCAACACCTTGATCAGCGCAGCCACTGGCAGGGCAAGCAATGCGCCGACCAACCCGGCCAAGCTGCCGCCGACGAGAAGCGAGATGATCACCAAAGCTGGGTTGAGGTTGACCGCCTTCTTCATTACCCGGGGTGCGATCACATAGTTCTCGAACTGCTGATAGAGCAATAAGAAGACGACCGAGAAAAGAAGCTTCTGCCCACCGAGCTGAGAGGCGACCGCGATCACGGGGATCATGCCGATCAGGGCGCCGATCGCCGGGATCAGATCCATGATCCCCACCCACGTCGCCAGG
>Ga0136635_10000022_pt1 | contig 39954 bp, 59 predicted proteins | sample AntDrymeUQ852106_2_FD_105495 | JGI IMG/M metagenome (GOLD analysis project Ga0136635, IMG submission 105495) | Polar desert sand microbial communities from Dry Valleys, Antarctica - metaG UQ85 (21.06) | ecosystem: Environmental > Terrestrial > Soil > Desert | place: Antarctica: Dry Valley... | reverse complement strand
TCCCGCTACGAACGGGCCTCGACAATCGTCACCTCCAACAAGCCCTTCGGACGGTGGGGAGAAGTCTTCGGCGACCCGGTGGTGGCCGCCGCCATGATCGACCGGCTGGTCCACCACGCCGAAATCGTCTCCCTCAAAGGAGACAGCTACCGACTCAAAGACCGCGACCTAGGGAGGGTGCCCACCGACAACACAGAGTGACCACAACCCGGCCGGGGGGGTCAATTTTCGGCCGGTGCCAGTGGGTCAATTTTCGGGCGGTGTTGACAGTTGCTAGGCATCTATACAAGCTCGCCGACAAGGAGGGGTTGCATCCCAAGATGCTAAAGGAGTGGATTCCCGCCCTCGGGCGACGGGAGTTTACCTTCTCGGTGTCTGTCGGCTTGGAGCGGTTGATGGTGTCCGGTGACGAGTCATTCCTGTATATCGAGAAGATCGGATTACGGCGGAACGTTGTGCAGATCACCTCGGGCAAGGCGCTGAAGTGGATCGAGAAGGCAGCCAGGCGGGGGAAGCCATAGCGAAACGGCAGGTTGACGTAGCGGATGCTCCTCGACAGTAAGGCGGAGTTGGACGAGTGCCGCCGCCGGGTCCAGAACGAGACGGTGGGGCATCGGGGCCGTAAGGACGACCCGCTCTATCGGCCCGCCGGCTGCTGACCAAGGCCCATGAGCGTCTCGACGAGCGAGGCGAACACAAGCTGCTGGGCTTACTGCGAGCCGGTGATCCCCACGGTGAGGTGCGGATGGCCTGGCACGCCAAAGCAGTCGTCCGCTTCATCTACGACATCGACGACCCCGACCTCGGTGACGATCCCCAAGACGACTTCTGCCCGCCCGAGGTGCACTCGCTGGGCCGGACCCTGCTGCGATGGCTCGACCAGATCACAGCCTGGCACCAAGCCCGAGTATCGAACGGGCCACCGGAGCGGTCAACAACCTCATCAAACGGATCGGCTTCCGGTTCCGTCAGTTCCGCAACTACCGGACCCGGGTTCTGCTCTACGCCGCACGGCCCGACTGGGACCTTCTCGCCACCATCGCACCCCGCCTGAAATCCGATGAGCCCGATGACGCCGACCAGCGTCCAGGCTGCTGCCTCTCGCGGATGCTGCAGGAGTCGGTTTGATCGGGCTTGCCTCCTCGGTCCTCACCGCCTCTGATGCGACGCAAGAATCGGTATCAGAGCTGGTGGCTACTGTCGAGGCGATGGCGGCCTCAGACTCCGCGCCCAGCGAGCCTCGGATAGCGGTGCTCGCCCCGATCTCGTGGCGAGTGCCCCCGCGTCACTACGGGCCTTGGGAGCAATTCGTGTCTCTCCTTACCGAAGGGCTGGTGAGCCGTGGGGTAGACGTCACCCTGTTCGCCACGGCGGACTCGGTGACCGAGGCGCGACTGGTGGGAACGGCACCAACGGGATACTCCGAGGATCCAACCTTGGATCCCAAGGTCTGGGAGGGCCTGCACATCTCGACCGTCTTCGAACGGGCGGCGGAGTTCGATCTAATCCACAACAGCTTCGATTTCATGCCGCTCACATACACCGGCCTGGTCGACACCCCGGTCCTCACCACCATCCACGGCTTTTCCTCGGAGCGAATCCTGCCCGTCTATGAGAAGTACAACGGGCGAGCTCACTACGTGGCCATCAGCCAGGCAGACAGGCATGAGAGTCTGGATTATGTGGCCACGATCCATCACGGAATCGACATGGAGGGGTTCGAGCTGTATCCCAATGCGGGCGACTATCTTCTCTTCTTTGGCAGGATCCACCCCGAGAAGGGAACCGTTGAGGCGATCGACGTTGCCCAACAGGCTCGCATGCCCCTGATCATCGCCGGGATCGTCCAGGACCAGGATTATTTCGACCGATTGGTGAAGCCCCGACTCGACGGCGAGCGGCTCAGATATGTCGGCCCGGTGGGTCCGGCAAGGCGAGCCGAGCTACTAGGCGGAGCGTGGGCGCTTCTGCATCTCATCAGCTTCGACGAGCCATTCGGCTTCAGCGTCGTCGAGGCGATGGCGTGTGGGACGCCGGTGATAGCCAACCGACGAGGATCGATGCCCGAGATCGTCCGAGATGGCGAAGGTGGCTACCTGGTGGATTCTCCGGATGACGCTCTAAAGGCTGTTCACGCGATATCCGGGCTCGATCGAAGTGCGGTACGGCGATCAGTCGAGCATCGATTCGACGTTAACCGGATGGTCGACGAGTACCTGGACGTCTATCACTGGATCGTGGAGCACCATCGTAGCCGGATGAAGTCACCGCTCGGTGAGCCGGTTCAATAGGTCATCGATCGAGACCAGGGCGATCCGGGTACCAACGTCGGCGAATCCGTATGGCAGCACCAGGTGGTCGCCGTGGATCATGCTTCCGCAGGAGTAGACCACATTGGGAACGTAGCCGTCACGCTCGTCTTCCCCTGGGACCAGTAGGAGCTCATTGAGATGACCGATGACCCGATGGGGGGCCTCGATGTGGAGGAGGATGGCGCCCAGGCTGTAGCGGCGCAGCGGTCCCACCCCGTGTGTGATCACCAGCCACCCGGCCTCGGTCTCCACGGGCGAGCCACAGTTACCCAGCTGAATGAGCTCCCATGGACGGCTGGGGACCTGAATCTTGTGTCGCTCAGGCCAGAACCGCACCTCGTCGGAGAGCATCAGATAGATGCTCTCGTTGTCCTGACGGGAGAGGACGGCATAACGGCCGTCGATCATTCGCGGGAAGAGGGCGATCCCCTTGTTCTGAGCACCGGTTCCGCTGAGGGTGGCAATCCGGAAGGTGACGAAATCGGGGGTCTCGATGAGTTGGGGAAGGATCTGGAACCCGTCGAAGGCGGTGTAGGTGGAGTAGTAGGTCATGGAGCCGTCGTCGTGTATGAACCTGACGAAACGAGCGTCCTACATGCCGTGGCTTTCGGTTGGCCCGGCCGGGACGATCACACGATCCGAGATCTGGGATTCCCCCGAGAAGGTGAGCGCATAGTTGGAAGAGGCCAGCCAGTGGATCCTCCGTGTTGTTTCGACAGAGCTCCACCGATCTATGCCCTGGTCGTCGAGCTCGGCGATGGCCGCCTTGAGCTGTTCGAGGGTGAACCGCGCTGGAAGCTGGTCGAGAACGAGACGGGCGATCTCGTTGAGGGCTTCCACGTCCGACAATCTCGACGTGAAGGCCTGGTTTTCGTATGTAGGGGCACGGCGGATGCCGGTGGCCGGGTAACGACCCGGATGGTCGAAGGTGATGCTTCCATCTGAGTCGATGATCCCGGAACGGAACTCGATGGAGGAGATGTGCCCCTCTCCGATGGCTCGCAGGCTCATTATGAAGCGTTGCTCTCCAGTTTTGAGACCGAACTGGTCTGGGGCGGGGACCACCGAGGGGTTGCTGAGAGAGACAGCCTCAATCGAATACTCCTGGGTGAAGTAGGCGCCGATGAGGAGTCCGCGTTCGAGCGAAAGACCGTCGGGAGTCTCGATTCGACTAGCCACAAATCCGAAGTGACGCTCGAAAACCTCTCTCAGATCCAGATGGCGGTCTCCGAACTCCTCGACGGCGGCCGCCAAAGCCGACATGACCTCGGTCTCGGACATCGCCATGACCCGTTTGATGACCCCCTGGGCCCGCGAGCGCCCATCCGGGAAGCTCTGCTCCCCGGGCAGGAAAGGCTTGGCGATCACGCGACCTGGATCCGGGCCGAAACGGACCGGTGTCCGTGTGATGTGGATTGGGCTCACACTGTCGGACGCTTGATCCTGACGCTCCGGTTCGTCTGTTGATTTGAAAGAAGCGATATCAGAAAGCGTAGGAGGCAAACGGGTTTTGACCAGGGATCATTCGATGCGCCCGGAGCTCACCGAACCATCGCTGCTCTTTGAAGCGTGCTTAAGGCGGCGAGAGTCGACTCGGCACCCTGGTTCTGGTTGGCGCCATCAGCGGTGAGACCGTCGCGACCTCCTCCGGTTCGGGTGTCGTAGAGGATCGCCCCCGAGTCGTTGGCACCTAGGAACCAGCTGGCAGCCGCCAGGACCCGATCCCTCCAGTGAGATTCTCCGGTGAGCTTCCACGCCCGGTAGCAGGCATCGGCTATCGCCGCCGCCTCCACCGGCTGCTGATCGAATCCTGGCCGCGGCTCACCCAACGCCCAACCCTTAGTGGGAGTGAAGCTAAAATGATGATCGCTGGTTTCGGTTGCCACCAGCCATTCGAGGAGGCGAAGGCCGGAATCCACGAGACCTGAATCTTCCAGGAATCCTCCGGCCGTCAGCAATGCCTCGGGGAGGCGAGCGTTGTCGTAAGCGACCCTGTCCTCGGGCCACGGCCACCGAGAGTCGTGTCGTGGATGGATGAGAGCGACAGACCGCTCCAGGGCATTCAGGGCCCGTGGATGCCCCGGTGATGTCGCGAGCACCTCGGCGGCGCCCAGCACGACAAAGGCGTTGGCGCGAGGGGAGGGTGAGTGGAAATCCCGCTTCTGGGTAAAGAGTGCAAGGCCGGTGTCACGCATCTCGGTCGGGAGACCACTGTGGGCGGCAGACCCGAGCGCCCCCAGTGCCCGTCCCTGGGAGTCGTCCGATCCCCGGACGTCGGTCCAGGCGCCATCAGCATTCCGTCGGTTATGGAAGCCATCCGGCGCGCTTCCGGCTTCTTGGACGAAGGCGAGGTAGATCGCGGCGAGCTCCAACAGTTCGGGGGATGGGTTCGCCTGTCGGCTCATGACGACCAGCGCCCGGGCATTGTCATCGGTGCAGTAGCCGTGCTCGGCTCGCGGGGTGGTGTAGTGAGCATGCTCCCACAGTCCTATCTGGTCGGTCATCCGGCGCAGATGATCGAAACGAGGCAAAGGAAGCGGGTCAGAAGCGGACAGGCTCACATTGGGGGCCGACGGTGCCGCGCCTCGTCTCATGGGGTGAGCCACCAGTCAATCTACCCGGGCCAAGTTATCCATCCGGTGTCGGGTGTTGCCTGACTCGGTGGCCTCCTGTCCCGCTCGGCCCTGAGTCATCGATTTCAGTGCGAGGGACTCGTATTGACCGGCGACCACAGGCCAATACAGCGTGGAGCCGATCCTCCGTGCTTCCTCGGTCATTCGGTGACGCAAGGTTGGATCTGTGATCACCTTCCGGAGCGCAGTCGCCAACGCCGTCGCATCGGCATGGGGGACAACGATGCCGGCGCCGGTTGCAAGCAGCTCGACGGCATGGGGGAATCCGGTGGCGATCACCGGCTTACCCGCTCCAATAGCCTCCACCAGCACACCCGAGGTGACCTGTTCGGTGGACTCGTAGGGGAGGACGATCACGTCTGCCTGACGGACTGCAACGATAAGGGCGTCGAGGTCGAGATAGCGGGCATCGAACTCTACAACGTCATCCAGTCCGAGAGCATGGACCTGGGCCACCAGTCCCTCCAGATAGGCGTCACCGTGGGAGGCCTGAACTTTAGGGTGGGTCCTTCCGAGGATGAGGTAGCGGGGCAGAGGACGAAGGTCCTTCAGTTCGGCCAGGGCATCGATCGCCATCTCCAAACCCTTGCCCGGGCCGATCAAACCCCATGTGAGCAGGACGGGCCTGGTTCCACTCGCCAGAGATGGCCCATTCAGACTGATTCTCACCCCGTGCGGGACCACCTGCACCTTTGCCGGGTTGACTCGATAACCAGCAATCAATCTCCCACTGGCCGTTTCGCTCATCACGACAATCTCGTCCGCCAGCGTGGTCACTTGCTCGAGAACCGACCTCTGACCCGGTGTGGGCTGGCTGAGCACATTGTGGAGGGTGACCACGGTCGGGATCGCAAGGCCTGACAGCAGATCGACAACCTCACGGCCATCGCGCCCTCCGTAGATCCCATACTCGTGCTGAACACAGACCACGTCAAAGGTGTTGAGAGCCTCGATCGCCTTCAACCGCGACTCACGATCACCGTTGATGTGCTCGTAGACGACCTCCGGTCTGAGCTCCCCAACGCGGTTATCCGTCACAGTCACCACACCCAGGGCTTGCTGCGAGCCGCGCCCGTGAGCCATGGCCTCGAGGAGGGCTGCGGTGAATGTCGCTATGCCACACAACGTAGGCGGATAGGTGCTCAGGAATGCAATCGACGGGTGTTCTCCCCTGCGGCACATTTGATGTCTTACCTTCCCAGATAGCTGTGGTGGGCCAGTATCGCAGCTATCAGTTGGGTAGCCGCAAGGAGCGATCTCTCGGAGCCCCGCCGGATACCGAGAGCTTGCGCTGAGGCCCTGCCGGAGCCGACTTCTCGCACCGCTACCGGTAGGGATACGGAGAGCCGCCCGATTACGTAGCGGCCCAGGCAACCGCCGGATATCTCGCCGCCGAGGCTCACCGGCGAAGGTACGAACACCACGAACTCAAGCGGTGGAAGACCACAAGGCTGCTTGGTAACTTCGCCCTCGAGGCGAGGCTGATCGCGTCAGCCGTCGTCGATCAGGACAACGAAGAGGAGCCTGGCTCCACGTAGGGGTGCACAGGATCGGTAGCCCGAAATGGTCTGAACCAGTCGTCGAAGACAAGGTTCGCCAGGCGCATTTCTTGTCCGGTTTCGGAATCCTCGATCCCGTCCCACGCCATATCGAAGAGCAACTCGTAGTCGGCATCCTCCGTTGCGAGCTCCAGGAAGTCAGCTAGGTCGACACCTGCCCTCCGCTCTTCGAGGATCACGCTGGCTTCTGAGACCAGAGCATGCAAGGCCAACTCCTCACCCACGCAAGCCAACATCGAGTGGTCCGACTGAAACAGCTTTGCTGCAACCGCGGACACGCACGTCAAAAACCTCTTGGCGAAGAGGTGGTCATACTTTGGGATGAAGCGTGCCGGCAGGTAGTCCACCATGTTTGTGTCGGAGAAGTCACCGCCAGCCTGCAGATGACCGATGTCCGCAAAGAATCGATCGAGAAGCACCGCTGCGGCGGAGCGTAGAGCGTGATCCTGTTCGGACGACAACAGCCGCTCGGGTACATCGCCGATCACAACTTGGCTCCATTGGTTTGACACTCGTTTGACATGGCACCCCGTATCGCAGAAGGACCCCTCGGCAGAGGGGCCCTGACCTGCGGTTATGTGGTAGCGGGGGCGGGATTTGAACCCGCGACCTTCGGGTTATGAGCCCGTCGAGTGGTCTCCGAATAGCAGATCTGGGCGTCGGTTAGCGATGATCTGCATCATGACAGGACGGAACCGCTGCTAACTCGTGTCGAGTGGTATTGGGCCATGTCAGGCGGTTTGTCATCAGTTTGTCATCAGAAGTGCATGCCAGCAACGCTTTCAGGCTGGTCGAACCCAGCCACCGTCGGTGGTAATTCAACCCCGGTGAGATAGGAGCAGCCGTTGGAACCCGACCTGCCTTTCATGGCGGGTACGACTCGAAGCCTTCGAGGCGTTGGTTCTCGCGGACAAAGGCGACGATGGCTTCGATGTCTTCGGGGCTTAGCCCCTCGATTGGGGGCATATCACCAAAGCTCCAATGGTGGGCACGGGATCCACGCTGGACTGCAAAGAGGAATGCACCATCGGCGTGGTGGTCTGGCTCGTAAACGATCGACAGGTGTGAGGGCCCCTTGTCGGTGCCCCGTAGGTCCGAGCCGTGGCAGTCGGCGCAGGTGGCTTCGTAGAGCTCGGACCCGGCCTCCACCAGAGCCGGGTCTTGTGGCGGGATGTCTGTGTTCGATCCGACGACGCAGGAAGTCACCAAGAGCAAGGCAGCGACCAAGACCGGTCGGGTCATGTCGGTCTCAGGTCGAGGCCTCGTAGAAGCTGGGCGTTGATGGCGACGATCACCGTGGAGACGCTCATCAGCACCGCAGCCGCGGCGGGGGCGAGGACGATCCCGGCCCAGGCCAACGCTCCCGCAGCCAGCGGGATAGCGACGACGTTGTAGCCGGTGGCCCAGACCAGGTTCTGGATCATCTTCCGGTATCCGGCCTGGGAAAGACGGCGGATTCCGACCACACCCCTAGGGTCGTCGGAGGCGAGGACGATCCCCGCAGACTCGATCGCGACGTCGGTCCCGGCGCCGATGGCGATGCCGACGTCGGCCTGGGCCAATGCAGGGGCGTCGTTGACTCCGTCACCGACCATTGCCACCCGCAAACCCCTGCTTTGCATCTCTTCGACCTTTTGGTGCTTGTCTTCGGGAAGGACCTCGGCGAGCACTTCGTCGATGCTGAGCTCTTTTCCGACAGCTTCGGCGACCTGGTGGGCGTCGCCAGTGATCATCGCCACCCGGACCCCGAGCTGGTGGAGTTCGTTCACCGCCTGGCGTGACTCGGGTCGGATCTCATCCTCAAGCGACATTGCCCCAACCACCGTGTTGTCCTTGATTACGTAAAGGACAGCGGCGCCCCGTCCCTTCCAATTGTCGGCAACGTCGGCAACCGAGGTCGGCACCTCGAGGTCTAGTTGTCGAAGTAGGGCCGGTCCCCCAACAGCGACCTTGGAACCGCCGACGGAGGCTTCGACCCCGCGGCCACTCATTGCCCTGAAACCGGAGGCGGTCGGCACCTGGCCGCGTTCCTTTGCTGCCCTCACGATGGCTCGGGCCAGCGGATGCTCGGAATCAGACTCGACCGCGGCCGCCAGGGCCAGCATTCGGTCCTCGTCACCGTCCACCGCATGAATCTCAGAAACGACGTGGCTGCCCTTGGTGAGCGTGCCGGTCTTGTCGAAGAGCACGATGTCGACTTTGCGCATCCGTTCCAAAGCGAGGCGGTCCTTGACCAGAATTCCGTTGCGGGCGGCGAGACCCGTGGAGATAGAGATCACCAGCGGTATTGCCAGACCGAGGGCGTGAGGACAGGCAATCACCAAAACCGCCACCGTTCGCGTCACCGCTACCTCCGGCTGCCCGAAGATCGTCCACGCCGTGACTGTCATCAACGCGGCGGCTATCGCCACGTAGAAGAGCAAAGCGGCCGCGCGGTCGGCGAGGAGCTGTGCCCTCGACTTTGACTGCTGTGCTTGGGCGACCAGACGTTGGATCCCGGCCAATGCGGTGTCATCGCCAACCGCCTCCACGGTCATCCTGATCGAGGAGTCGGTGACAACCGTGCCCGCCACCACCTTGTCGCCCGGGTTCTTTGCCACCGGTTTTGACTCGCCGGTGACCATCGACTCATCGACTTCAACCTCACCCTCGATGATCACTCCATCGGCAGGGATGCGGCCACCCGGCCGAACCAAGACCAGGTCGCCGACCTGGAGCTCTGCGACCGCCACGGTCTCGGTGCCATGGTCGGTCACCCGCTCGGCTTCGTCCGGCAACAAAGCGGCGAGGGCAGCAAGGGCTCCCTGGGCCTGACCGATGGCCCGCATCTCCATCCAATGCCCCAGGAGCATGATCACGATCAGAGCCGCCAGCTCCCACCAGAACTCGAGATCGAACCAGCCGAGCGTCGTCGCCAGAGAAGCGGCGAAAGCGACCGTAATCGCCATCCCGATCAGGAGCATCATTCCCGGCTGACGATCCCGGATCTCGCTGGCGGCACCCTTGAGGAAAGGCGAACCGCCATAGAGGAAAATGACCGTGCCCAGCACCGGGGCGATCCAATCAGAAGCGGGAAAGGCGGGCGCGTTGTAACCGAACCACTCCTGGATCATTTCCGAGAAGAAGACCACCGGAAGGGCGAGTAGGAACGACAACCAGAACTTATCTCGGAACATCGCCACGCTGTGTCCGGCGTGTTTGTCATGTCCGCCCCGATGGCCGTCGTGGTCTTGGGAGCTGTCAGCCGCCTCTGTATGTCGGTGGCCCGATGAGGGATCGGTGCTCACCGTCCCATCCGGCTCGTGGGCCTGGTGATCGTGATCGTGCTGGTGATGGTCGTGACTTGTCATCTAGATTCTCTCCAGAAGTAGCTCAGGAGCGGACTAGCCGCTCGATGGCTTTGGTGGCCTCGGTCACCATCCGGTCGGCCTTGGTTTTGTCGCCGGCGTCGGTGGCTTCCCGCACGCAATGGCGGACGTGCTCATCCAACAATCCGACTGCCACGCCCTTCAAAGCAGCCGAAACTGCGTTGACCTGGGTGAGGACATCGATGCAGTACTTGTCTTCGGCGATCATCCGCTGCAATCCGCGCACCTGACCCTCGATTCGGGCCAGCCGCTTCAGATAGTCGTCTTTGTTGATCTCATAGCCACGCATGCTGAGAATCCTATACCATAGGGGGGTATAGTTCTACGCCACCAAACCCGGTCAGTCAAGTCCCATTGGTGGGGCCCAGAGAGCCGATAACTTCCCAGGAGGCGAGTAACGGTCCAAGCGTGAAACATGCCATCAGACTCACGTGGGCGGTCGCCGCGGCCGCCGGTTTGATCGCCTGCAGCCAAAGCGGGGATCAGGGACAAGCGTCGGACGCGGACCCAGTGGCGTATGGAGGCGAGCTCTACCAACAACACTGCGCTTCTTGTCACCGCCCGGATCTCTCCGGAGACCCTGACTGGAAGATGCCCAACGACGACGGCTCCTATCCTCCCCCGCCTCACGATTCGTCCGGTCACACTTGGCACCACCCCGATCGGGTTCTGATCGAGATCATCCGCAACGGCTCCGACTTCCCACAATCGCGCATGCTCACCTTCGGAGACAAGCTCACCGAAAACGACATCGAAGCCATCCTCGATTTCTTCAAGGAACATTGGGGGCCCGAAGAACGGGCCTACCAAGAGCAGGTGACCGAGCAGGATGACGATCAGTCACCGCAGCCCTAGGGATTCGACACCCCTATCGAGCACCTTCGACCGTCAGGAGCTGGGCCTAGGCGGGCGGCCGCAGCCCGTCGAGGATGACCGTGACCAGTCGGTGGACGGCAGTCTTGGACGGCAGGTTGCTCGCCCCGTTGATGGCGTGAATGCAGTAGTTGGCGAGCTCGTCAGGGGTGACATCTTCCCGGACGACGCCCGTGTCCGCCGCCTCGGCCAGCAGGTTTCGGATCATCTTGTGCAGCTGCTGTTGCGCGTGAACCACCCGGTCTCCGCGATGAAGGAAGGCCACCAAGTCGCGGTCGTGATGGCCCCGAGACCGCCGGAAAATTAGCCCATAGGCCTCCAACACGGCTTCGAGTCGCTCCCCTGGCTCGTCGCGTTGATCGCGGATGCGGGCCAGGTAATCAAGGTGACCGGTGATCTGACGCTCATGCCAAGTGAAAAGGATCGTGTCGACGTCGGGGAAGTACTTGTACAGGGTCGCCCGTCCGATCCCGGTGACTTCGGCGATCTGGGACATAGTCACAGACAGCAACCCATGTTCGGTTACAAGCGCTGCCGTCGAGTCGAGAATCGCGTCGCGTACCTCGCGGCGGTGCTCCTCGATCGTCTCGGTCCACAATTTCGGCACCCCGAAAGTATACATGGCGACCAGACACCGACGTGATGATTTGATAGGGACATCATGTCTCGTAAACTCGGCGTGGTAGGAATATTGACTATCGAGCCGACCAGGAGACGCGCAATGGCTGATACGCCTCCCCCCGCCGACACCGGAAACGAGATCGAGCCAATGATGTCGGTGGCGATGAAGTCCCCACCGAGCCCGCCCCTGCGTCGACCAGCGGCACTCCACGCTTGATGAAGGTGGTCGGCATCGGCGTCATCGTCCTGGTCGTTCTGGTTGTCATCCTGTTGCTTACCGGCGGTGGGCTTGGTGGCCACGGGCCGGGTATGCACAACTGATGAGCACGACAACCCGGCCCGGCAAATTCGCGCTCCCGACGCTCGGCGCGGTCGCCGCTCTCGGGTCCGAGGCGTCCGGAGCACAAAACTGATCGACAAGCTTCGCTCTTGGATCTCTGAAGTCGTCAGCCAACGTCTCCTGTTCACACTTGTTGTGTTGATCACCCTTGGCCTATTTGGGTTCCTCGGAGTGGTGGTCATCAGTGGGCTCCTCGGGCTCAACGCAGAAGCCCAGGCCATGGGACACTTCAGCTCTCTCAGCCACCGCATCCACGACTTCACGTTCGCTTTCCTCCTCGGGACGGCTGCGGTGGGGATGCTCGCCCAGCTCCGGACCCCGTCGAAGAATGTCGCCGGCCAGCTGATGGCGCTGATTCCCTGGGTCGGATTGATGCTGGTCATTCCTCTCACCAATTACTGGGTGGCTCCGGGGGCCGGGTTCGTGATCGTGGCGACCGCGCTCTTCGGCGCGCTGACGCTCAATGCAATGATCTTTCACCCCACTGGTCGCAGCCTCTTTCGTTCCTTCAGCGTCTCGCCAGTGAATCGGGTGATGTTCGCGCTGGTCATCGTCGCCGCGGTGCCGCTACTCGTATTCGCCTTGACCAACATCGGGCTGCAGCGGACCGTCACCAACGACCACTTCTCGGCTGGCCACTACGGATTCATGGCTGCTTTCAGCTTCACCATCATCGGGGTGGGGTTGTTGGCGAGCCTCCGACCGGATGGCTGGCAGCTGACGGCTTGGGTTGCCGGCCTCCTCCCAGCTCTCTTCGGGGTTACCTCGTTGGTGTACTCAGACATCGACTCGAGCCTCGGCACGGTTTGGGCTCTGGCGGCTATCGCCTGGGGTGTCGTGTTCGTCGCGGTAGGCGAACGCCGTACGCAAGGTAGAGGGCCAACGCAGCTCGGAGCACGGGCGGTGAAATCAAGATCGGAACGGGGCTGAGCATTTGCAGAGCAGGATGCTCGAGTGGCAATCTACCCGAGCTCGAGCCGGAGGCCCCACAGATGTTCGCAATCCCCACCCACCGTCTGGTGCTGCTCACCGGCGCAATGGCGATCGCGCTCACCGCCTGCGCTTTCGAAACGCCCGCGCCGACCAGCACCGTCGGCGGTAGCTAGCAAGAGTTCAGCTTCGGGGAGCCCGCCGACCCTGCGTCGGGCGATCGTGTGATTGAGATCACCGGCACCGACGATTTCCGATTCGACCCGGCCCAACTGACGGTGCAGGTCGGGGAAACGGTGACCTTCCGGGTGGTCAACGCCGGAACCCAGGTACACGACTTCACCCTCGGCGACGAGGCCACCCAGATCGAGCATGCTGAGGAGATGACGGAGATGACCGGCATGTCTATGCCCGATGAACCCAACGCCATCACTGTCGCCGGCGGCGAGACCAAGGAAGTCACGTGGCGGTTCACGCAGGCCGGCACGGTCCTTATTGGCTGCCACCAGCCGGGCCATTACGAAAATGGGATGAAAGGTTCAGTCAGAGTGCAGGCCTGACCCCAGGAACCGAGGGTTGTGCCCATACGTCAAAGCCAGCGTGAACCGATTCGGCGTCGCCTTGCTGCTTACCGCCGTCGCCTGCACGGGAGTCGCTGAGACCACCACCACCCTTGAAGCCGGAGAAGCAGAACCGGACCGTTTCGTTGCGGAACTCTCCGCGGCCGGCGTCGAGGCCGAACAGGTTGAGACTTTCAGCACCGAACCGGTTGGCGGCCAAGGTCACCTTTTATGTGTAGATGACCAGGAGGTGCGGGTCTATCTTTTCGCCAATGACGAGGAGGCAGCTGCCGCCGCAGCCCGTATCGATCCCGACGATCCGTCGAACCTGGGCGACGCCATCGTCGAATGGGCCGGGAACCCCCGCTTCTGGCAACGCGGACCGATGCTTGTCCTCTATCTGGGTGAGGACCGGGCCACCGCGGCGCTCATTACCGGAGTGCTTGGGCAACCATTTGCCCAGGGCAAAGGACCGGGCCGAGGGCTTCCCGGCCTACCGGGACGGTGCACTAACCCATAGATCCACGTTTCATAACATGATCCCTGCCTAATCAAGGGGATCAAGTGACCGAGCTGTCGATGTGGCCGTTTGGCCGTCTCGCCTGGATCGACGTGGTTTTGCTCGTCTGGTTCGGGCTGACTCTGATCTCGGTGGGTTACGTCGCTTGGGATGCAGCGCGGAACAACCCAGAGCTGACGGTCATGAAGTGGGGTTGGATCCTGGTGACGTTGTACCTCGGGCCGGTCGGCCTGTTTCTCTACGTTCTGTCCTGTCAAGAACCCTTCCCCGGCACAGATCCCATACCCAATTGCTCGCCGATGGCTTTCCACGAACGGTTCATCCAGCCTTTGTGGAAGCAAGCAATGGGCTCCACCATTCATTGCGTGGCAGGCGACGCCACCGGCATCATCGTCGCTGCGGCCATCACCGGCGCCCTGGGTTTGCCGATGGCGGTTGACCTTGTCATCGAATACCTCGCCGGGTTCGGCTTTGGCCTATTCATTTTCCAATCGTTATGAAGGACATGATGGGCGGCTCCTACCGCGCCGCCGTCCGCCACTCCTTGCTGCCGGAGTGGCTTTCGATGAACTTCATGATGGCCGGCATGTTCCCCACCATGGTGATCCTGATGATGGGACGCGACATGCGGGCGATGGAACCGACCGAGCTGGTCTTCTGGGGCACCATGTCGGCCGCGGTCCTGGTCGGATTCGTGCTGGCATATCCGATCAACATGTCGATGGTCGATAAGGGCCTCAAACACGGCATGGGTACCCAGCGGGTCCTGGGCAAAGGAGGCCATACCGATGAGGCCGAGCAAACTCAGTGGCAGCCAGACAAAAAACGTGCACAACCGGCCGCTTCACCGCATGCCGGCCACGCTGGGAGTTAACACCATGCCCACCAAGAAAAGCTCACATCCCACGAAGACGAACGACGAACAGAAGAGATCGCCCGACGTTGACCCAGCCTATCGCGTGACCAGGCCGCAACTGGCCGCGGCCTCCCTGATCAGCGTTGTCGCCCTGGCCACCGGCCTGGTATGGGCGGCCTCAAGAGCGAACTTGAGCATCGGTGCCCGCGACGTCGACGGAGCCGTCGCCAGGGATGATCATGACCCGGGATACCCCGGCTGACGCCATGCGCGACATGGCCGCCGTCGATCCCGACGCCCTCACGTACCGAGCATCGGTTGACGCACGCGGCGACCAGCTGCTCCAGCCAATCATGGAAGGCGAGGTGAGAGTCTTTGAGCTCGAGACTTCGGCGATCGAATGGAACATCCTCGATTACGAACGGGTGATGGCCTACGCCTTCAACGGTCAGGTGCCCGGACCCCGGCTCCGTCTCACCGAAGGCGACCGGGTCCGCATCCACGTCACCAACCAACTCCCCGAGCCGACCACCGTGCACTGGCACGGCCTGATCCTTCCCAACGCCATGGACGGCCCCGCTTACATCACCCAGGATCCGATTCCCACCGGTGGGTGGTTCGAATACGAGTTCGACGTCCAACAGGCCGGCACCTTCTTCTACCACTCCCACAGCGACGTCGACCGCCAGCAGGCGTTGGGACTGTACGGAGCGCTGATCATCGACCCCCAAGACCCCTCGCAAACCCCCGTCTAGGACCAGGAGCTGATCATCCAACTGCAGGAGTGGACCGAACGGGAGGGGTACACCTATCCAGCGATGCCCATGGAAGGGCTGATGCCGAACTTCTTCACCATCAACGGCAAGGCCTACCCCGAAACGGAGAAGGTAAATGCGCAAGTCGGTGACCGACTGCTCATCAGATTCATCGGCTCGAACAGCGGATTCATCCACCGTATGCACATCCACGGGGGGCCGTTCACAATCGTCGCCACCGACGGAGTCTCACTTCCGGAAACGCAGTGGTATGAGAAAGACACCGTGAACGTCGGCCCGGGCGAACGCTACGACGTCATCTGGAACGCCCGCGAGCCGGGACAATGGCTTCTCCACTGCCACATCAATCACCACGCCACCAACGACAACGTCGAACAAGAAGGCGCCGGCGGACTGACCATGATCATCGAGGTAAGTCCCTAAGCCTTGTCGGGACGACTATCCGACAGTCCGGGGAATCGAGGAGGGTGGATGTCGTCGGCTATTTCGAACGCCCGCTGTGGTCGGATCCAGCCGCCGGATGCCCATAGCGACGGGATCCTTTACGAAGGCTTCATGGCAGGCATGACTGCAGAAATAGAACGTCTGCCCGTCGTGGTCTTCGGTGGCAACCGCGTCCTCAGGGCTGATTTCCATCCCGCATACGGGATCCTTCCCATTCTGCAACATGACGTCTCCTCACCGAAAAGACCTTTGGGACCGGCTCTGGGTTGAGCACCGCATCTGCCGGACTGCGATCCACGCATTGCACGCACGGCTCAGTAGCCCGGGGCAACCTGACTCACTTGTTCTACATGGATTGTCGAGTTCCTTCGCACTCGGGATGCCCGCATTCGCATGCCATCTTCTCGGCATGTGCTCCATGCTGGCGGCAGTGATCGCTGCAATATTCCTCTGGCTCAGTAACTTGACATGTGCACCCGTCATGTGCGCATTTCATGGCGTCTCCTTTCGAACGAGCCTCTCGTGAGCACTTGCTAGGCGAGCAAACCTGAGTCTTAAAACGATCCTAGGTTGAGTTGCCTGGCAGCCTGCTTCCTCCTAATGATTCGTGACCGTCCTCGATGCGCCTTCGATTATGAAGGCCTCTCGAGACAATGCGTAACGGTTTCGATACAGGGGCTTGCTCAGGCCAGGTAATCGCTGATGCACTGCTCCATTTCAGCGGTCTTCTGCATGTGTGGCATGTCCACCTCCCGAGGCCGTCTACGACGTGACGTCGCTGCTGTTACCCAAGGATGAAGGGCGCCTAAACCCCCAAACGCGCCCCCACCGAGCGGGCTTACCGTGACGATTACTGACCGTCCCGGCGTCAGGCGTCGAACCGCCGAAGACGAAGACTGTTGGCGACCACCGAAACGCTTGAGAAAGCCATGGCGCCGGCCGCGATCATCGGATTCAACAGCCCTAGAGCGGCCAACGGAATGGCGGCGATGTTGTAGAAGAAGGCCCAGAAGAGGTTCTCGATGATGGTGCGGAAGGTACGCCGGGCCAACCGCATGGCTCGCACTACTAGGGCCGGGTCGCCCGATATCAGGACCACGTCGCCGGCTTCGATCGCCACATCGGTGCCGGTCCCGATGGCGACCCCGAGGTCGGCCTGGCTCAAGGCTGGGGCGTCGTTGACGCCGTCACCGACAAAGGCCACGACCAGGCCTTCAGCTTGGAGGCGTTGAACCTCCGACACCTTGTCTTGAGGCAACACCTCGGCGACAACTCGGTCGATTCCCGCCTCGGCGGCGATGGCCTCGGCGGTGCGACGGTTGTCGCCGGTCAACATCACGACCTCGACGCCTATCTTCTGCAGTTCGGTGACGGCCGAACGTGCGGACGGTTTAAGAGTGTCGGCCACTGCGATCACGCCGCGCACCTCCCCTTCCCATCCGGCTAAGAAGGTGGTCTTCGCCTCACTTTCCAGTCGCTCCATGGCTTCGGCATATCTCTCGGGGATAAGCAGACCGGTATCGGCCGCCAGTTTGGGCTTGCCCACCAGGACCTCCACGCCATCAATAGTTCCACGGACACCCATGCCGGCAAAGTTCTCGAAATCTTCGACCGGACCAAGTTCGATGTCCCGCTCCTCGGCCCCCAAAGCGACTGCCTTACCAATCGGGTGCGAGCTGGCCGCCTCCACCGAAGCGGTCAGGTAGAGGAAGCGGGTCTCGTCCTCGTCGGTCACGACATCGGCGAGGGACATCAGTCCTTCGGTGAGAGTGCCGGTCTTGTCGAAGACGACCACGTCGACGTTGCGAGATTTCTCGAACGTCTCGGCCCGTTTGAAGAAGACACCGATCTCGGCACCGCGGCCGCTTCCCACCATGATCCCGATGGGAGTGGCGAGACCGAGAGCGCATGGACAGGCGATTATCAGCACTGCCACGGCGGCGGTAAAGGCGGCCGGCAATTCCGACCCGATCAGCATCCAGACCGTGAAGGTCCCCAGGGCGATACCAATCACAATCGGAACGAACACCCGCGCCACCCGGTCGGCGAGCCGCTGCACCGGCGCCTTGGATGCCTGGGCGTCTTCCACCATCCGCACGATCTGGGCGAGGGCGGTTTCCCCGCCCACCCGGGTGGCTCGCACCACGAGCCGGCCCTGCTGGTTGATCGTGGCCCCGAACACAGCGTCGCCGGGGACATGATCCACCGGGAGCGACTCGCCAGTGAGCATGCTCTCGTCAACCGACGACCGGCCGCCGGTTATCTCCCCGTCGACCGGGATCTTCTCACCCGGTTTCACCACCAACAGGTCGCCTCTGGCGACCTGTTCGATCGGGATCATCACCTCTTCGCCGTCTCGAAGCACCCGCGCCTCTTTGGCCCCCAATTCCAGCAAACGGGCTATGGCGCCCGACGCGCGACCCTTGGCAACCGCCTCGAAGAAGCGGCCCAACAGGATGAAAGTGATGATGATCGACGCCGTCTCGAAATAGAGGTGATGGCCCTGAAGGAACGACCACACGGAGAACAGATAGGCTGCCACCGTCCCCAACGAAACCAGAGTGTCCATATTGGCATCGAACGATCGGGCCCGCAGCACCGCAGTCCGGTGAAACTGCCAGCCGAACACGAACAGGACCGGAGTGGCCAACAACCATTGCAGAACGCGGCTCCACGACGTGTCGATGCCACCCATCGCCAGCACCGCCACCGGGAGCGTGAGGATTCCGGCACCGATGACGTTGCGCCCCTGAACCCGGGCCTCCTCGGCAAAACGCTCCTTGGCCGAGGTACGCTCTTCTTCAGACGCAACCTCGGTCAGCTCGTAACCGATCTTGCGCACGGCGGCCTCGAGAGCCGCCGGTTCGACCAGTCTGCGGTCGAACACCACCTTGGCCTCGGCGCCGGCCAGGTTCACCGAAGCCTCCACCACCCCTTCCTGCTTGGAGAGGGTCCGTTCGATGCGCAGGGCACACGAGGCACAAGTCATCCCCGCAACTTCGAAACGAGCGTTGTCGGCTTCGATCAGATCCGGAGTTTGAGTCACGTCAGGACTTCACCTCGTAGCCCTGACCCTCGATGGCAGTCACGATCGAGTCAAGTTCGACGGAGGCGTCGTCGTAGGTCACATCAACAGTGCGCTCCTCGATCTGCACCTTGACCTTCTCCACGCCCACGATGGCACCGACCGCGCCCTCAATAGACGAAGCGCAATGGTCACAATGGATATCGGGAACGTTGAACACTTGGTTGGTCATTTGGCTCTTACCTCCTCGGGTAGGTTTGCGACGAACGACGGCCCCGTCACGGCGGACGTATAACGGAGTGCCTCCATCAACTCATCGACGATCTCTTCAGCCCGTCCATCGGCCACCGCCACCGGTACGCAGGTTTCAATGTGATTCTGTAAAAGGATCCGATTGACCTTCTCAAGCGACGCCTGCAAAGCAGACAACTGCTTCATCACCTCCGGGCAGTAGCGCTCTTCTTCGACCATGCCGATCACCGCGTCGAGGTGGCCCCGCACCGTCTTGAGCCTGTTCAGGGCCCCCTGCTTATGAACCTCTCGCACCTCATCGCCTCCAAAGCTCTTCTGTCATGACCATGCCTCATCTTGGACAATTCCCACCCCACCCAGGGTAGGTAGAAAAGACTACCCGAACTTCCGAGATCGAGACAATTGCTGAGAAAGCAGAGCAATCCGGAGCGACCGCGGGTCACGAACGACTATTGCTGGCAACGGTCGATGGCCTGTTGCAAGTCGTTTGCAGATACCTATCGTTGGCATCCTCGATCATGAACATCGCCCAGACACTCCAGGCCTCCCAGACCGTCGACTTCGGACTGGTAGTGGCGGCGCTCGCCCTCGGTCTTCGACACGGCATCGACTGGGACCACATCGCTGCCATTACTGACATCACTGCATCTCAGGACTCTCCTCGCGCCGGCGTCAAGCTCGGCACTCTTTACGTCTTGGGGCACGCGGCGGTGGTCCTCGTTCTTGGTGTTAGCCGCAATTCTCCTCGGTGACCGCCTCCCGCCTTCGCTGGACGAGGCCATGGGCAAGGTGGTTGGCGTCACCCTGATTGCACTGGGAGTGTACGTGATCTTTTCGCTGCTTCGCCATGGGCGGGACTTCCGGATGCAGAGCAGGTGGATGCTGGCGCTCCGAGGCGTCCGGGCAACCTACCGTTGGGTGAGGGCCCAGTTTCGCGCCGGCTTACCAGTTTCGGTCGACCACGATCACACGCACATGGCTGCAGGCGATTACCACCATGAGGATGAGGTGGAGGATCTGTCGAAGCCAAGTGGTCGATTCCGTGGGCCGACCCACATCCATCCCCACCGCCACCCGGACCCCACCGACCCGTTGGCGTCTTACGGGACCAAGACCGCCCTGGGAGTCGGCGCTTTACATGGTATCGGCGCCGAGACGCCCACCCAGGTTCTCATCTTCCTGGCCGCGGCCGGAGCAGGAGGACCGGCCGCCGGACTGATGGTGCTTGCAGTGTTTCTCGTTGGTCTGGTGGCCTCAAATTCGTTGATTACTTTTGGCTCGGCCTTCGGGTTCCTCGCCGCCTCCCGCCACTTCGCCGTTTATGCCTCGCTCGGCGCCGTCACCGGCGTCATGAGCCTGGGCATCGGCACCCTGCTTTTACTGGGACAGGACGGGGTGCTTCCCGCCCTCATTGGCGGATAAACCCCACCACAGCTTGAACTGGGACGTCCGGGAAAAGACGTCTTAAGTACTGACGGCAACGATGTACGACGCCCCGTAGCAGTACTCCCATCGACGAGTACCCTCTCGTCACATCAGCAAGGCTCCGCGACCCTACGGCTCTTCACGTGGCTGCTGGCGCCTATGTTTGGTTGCGTTGGTCGTCGCGGCGGCTGCCTGCTCAGCGGATCCGGCCGTCCCCAGCAATCGTGAACCGATCCCGTCCTTAACCGTCTCAGAGTTTGAAACCCTTCTCGGATCGGCGGACCAGCCCTTGGTGGTCAATGTCTGGGCGTCGTGGTGTTTGCCCTGCCGATCGGAAGCCTCCCTCTTCCGAAGCGCTCATGTCGAGTTCGGCGACAGGATCCGCTTCGTAGGGATCGACGTACGAGACTCCCAGGCTGGGGGCTTGGCCTTCCTGAACGAATTCGGCATCGTCTATGAGAACTATTTCGACCCGGAAGGAGCCATTCCCGCTGAACTCGGCGGGTTTGGGGTTCCCCTCACCTACTTCTTCGCCGCCGGCGGGGACCGGCTCTTCCTCCAATCGGGGGTTATCGACGAGCGCACCCTGGCCCTGCAAATCGACGAGCTGCTCGCCAGTCCGTAGATGGAGTTCACCCTGCTGTGGCAGGCTGGCTTGGGGATCGTCGCCACGGTCATTGTCGCTCGGACCCAAAATCGACGAGTTGTGGTCGAACCCGGGGTAGATCTAGGTGACCGGTTGGTGGGAGCCGCGGTAGCGGGGCTGGTCGCGGGGCGGATAACTGCCATGATCCTTCAGGGTGTCAACCCGATCCTCCGCCCGGCGGACATCCTGGTGGTCCGCGGTGGGGTGCATACCGGCGCCGCGACAATGGCCGCCCTCGCTTCTCTCGCCTGGGGACTACGCCACAACCTGTGGCGGAACCTCGACGCCGCCGCTCCCGCCGCCCTCGCCGGGCTCGCCGGGTGGCACGCCGGCTGCGTGTTTCGGGACGCCTGTCTCGGTGCCGCGTCGAGCCTTCCTTGGGCGTTAGCGCAATCGGGGAGCACCATCAGCCGCCACCCGGTCGAGATCTACGCAGCCGGCCTGTACGCCCTGGCCGCCACCGCCTCCTTGTTGATGGGTCGAGGTTGGCGGCCCGGGGTGCTTGCTGGTTTCGCCATCGCCGTTGCTGGTGGGATTCGGCTGGTCACCCAACCTTTACGACCTTCCATCGGAGGCGGCCCGGTCGGCTGGTATTTAGCGGGCGTGGTGGCGGGAATAGGGATAAGCGCTTGGAACCGGGTTCGGACCGCACAAGCAAGATAAATCGGAACTCTGGATCGGGGTCGTGTTGGCATCCAGCGGTTGCAACTCAGCCGGCTAATAATTGCTCGAGAAACATGGCGGAATGGGACCCGACTGAGCAAGGAAGCCAGCCCCAGCCCCGAACGCGGCTAGAAGTAGCAGATCTCACTCGACGCCAAAGAGACGCCGACCACAACCACCGAGAACAGCCACAACGAAGCCGCAGTTGAAGCGACAAGGCCAACCGCCACACGTGACCACCGGGTACGGTCTGACGGAGCGCTGGATTCCAAGGCCCTGAGTCGTTCGAGGACCATGTCGATTCCCCCGAAGGTGGTGATACCGGGTTGAGGGAGGCATCGGGCAGCCGCTGTCAGGGCCGAATATAAAACCCGGCGGGCCACCGGGTCAGCGCCGGCGGCCTCCTCATCGGCCGACCGCTCCAAGGCGAGGCGCAACGTTCGAGTCGAGGAGCGCACCATCGGAACCCATCCGAACATGGCATCGACCACGGCTGCCATGGCCAGGTAGTAGTGGTGTCGTCCTCTGAGATGCGCCAACTCGTGGCGAACCACCATCGTCAGCTCCTCGTCGGTGAGAGCCGAGACCAGTCCATTCGACACCACCACCTGTGCGACAGGGCCTCCCACAGTCAAGGCGATGAAGTCGGTCGTCGGTAGAACCACCAACTCGTAGTTGGCGCCTGCTCGCTCATGGTGGCCCACCCAAGGCTCGATGACAGCGGCTTGTTGGATCCGTCGTATTCGTCGCCAACCCGTTACCGCTCGTACCATTAGGACCGCCATGAGCAGGGCGGCGGCGCCCCCGCCCAGGTGTCCGCCGGCGAGAACGTCATGGATCACCTTCCGGCAGAAAGCTGCAAGATGATGCGCACCCACTCCATCGAGCAGGGTCGGCACAGACATCGAGACCAAACCAAAGCCGACCAGACCGGAACCGATCGCAAGCGACCATGCGGTGTGTCGGGCCTCGGTGGCAGGTTCCAGCAGGTTACGGCGACGGCACCCCGTTCCCGGCAAGGCGAGCAGCACCCACCCGAACGCCACTACCGCGATCACCCGGAGCGACCCGCCCGCAGGATCCGACGCAGTTGATCTCGCTCGACCCGATCAAGCACGTCGACAAAGTGGGTGAGGGCTTCTGAGGGATTGGCGACCGCCGATAACAGCTCCTCCATGCGCCGGGCGGTCCATTGCTCTCGACTTTCAACCGGGTGGTAGGCGAAGGCTTTACCATCTCGTTGCCTCTCTAACAATCCCTTTTTCCACAGTCGAACAAGAACAGTCATGACCGTGGTGTAGGCCAGGCGGCCCCCCTGCGGGAGGACCTCGCGCACCTCTCCAGGGGTCAACCATCCCTCCTGCTCCCACACCACTTGCATCACCGCCCCTTCAAGCTCGCCGAATCTGGGAGAGCGAGAATTGGCAACCTGACTGTTGGTTGAACGACCTCGGGATCGGGACGTCATGAGCACAAGCTCCAGACTGGGTCGCCTCAGGGTAATCGCTCAGTTGTGGGCTGCACGGCCCTGCTGATCCCGCCTGGCACGTCGGTTACCAGGCCACCGAGTAAAGGTCCGCGACCGGTCGCCTTTGACTACTTACGACCCCATGTAGTATCAACGAGTGCCTTACATTCTGAGTTCATCGACGCGGAAGTCGATGCGGTTCCCGGCGAGAGTCGATTGGGGATAGGCGCGATCCCCACGTCGTGGTCCCGGGGCTGGTCCCATCCGTGGACGTCTGTCGCCCCGACAGATTCGGGTTGTTGATCGGGGTTAGATGTCGTATCTCTCCCGCCGATCTTTTCTGATTGGAGCCGGTGCCGGCGTCGGCGCCGTGGTACTGGGGGCGTGTGGTTCCCCCTCCAACTCCTTCTCGCCCGCGAGCGCCGTCGAGGAGGCGGAACGTCTGCGGAGGCAGGATGGAGCTCCGGTCCGTGTTGTCGATCTCGCGACGGTGGCCGGCCCGGTTGAGCTGGGCCCATTGTTGGTTGAAAGTTGGAGCTATGGAGGGACCGTGCCCGGCCCCGAAATCCGGATACGAGCGGGCGAGGTCCTCCAGGTGCGGCTCCGTAACCAGTTGCCGACCGAAACCACCATTCACTGGCACGGCATCGCCCTTCGCAACGACATGGACGGCGTTCCAGGCGTGACTCAGGATCCGATACCGGCTGGTGGCGAGTTCACCTACGAGTTCGCCGTCCCCGACCCGGGGACCTATTTCTTCCACCCTCACGTCGGTGTGCAACTCGACCGCGGGCTGTACGGCTCACTGATCGTCGAGGATCCGGATGAGCCGGGCGGGTACGACCGGGAGGTTGTAATGGTGCTCGACGACTGGACTGATGGGGTTGGCGAGGCTCCCGATGACATCCTTGCCCGCCTGACTGCCGGCGGCATGGACCACTCAGGGATGGGCATGGGCAATGAGGACTCGGGGATGGCGATGTCGGATGTCCTCGGTGGAGACGCCGGGGACGTCATGTACCCGCTCTATCTAATCAACGGCCGAGCGGCCAACGATCCTCAGGTGATTGAAGCCAATAGCGGAGAGCGGCTACGCCTCCGGATCATCAACGCAGGCTCCGACACCGCCTTCCGCCTGGCGGTCGGTGGTCATAGCTTCACAGTTACCCATTCCGACGGGTTTCCGGTAATGCCGGTTGAGGGTGACGCTCTCCTTATCGGCATGGGAGAGCGCTATGACCTCGAGGTGTCCATGCGCGAAGGAGTGACTCCAGTCGTTGCAATCGCCGAAGGTAAGGGGGGCCGCGCACGGCTTTTGATCAGGGCCGGGACCGGCGAGCCGCCTCCAGCCGAGCATCTCCCCGACGAGCTTCAGGGTCGGCTGGTCACAGTCGACGCCCTTGCCGCTACCGCCAGAGTCGAGCCCAAAGCCGCCGAACCGGACCGGATCCATCGCCTGGCATTGGACGGGGACATGATGTCATACCGGTGGACCATCAACGGCGACATATGGAAGGGGACTTTGCCCTTGGATGTTTCCTCGGGAGAGCGGGTCAGACTCGAGTTCGACAACCGATCGACCATGTTCCATCCGATGCATCTCCATGGCCACACCTTCCACATGAGCCTAGGAGGAGGTGCCCGCAAGGACACCGTGATCGTCAAGCCCGGACAAGTCTTGGCGGCTGACTTCGAAGCCGACAACCCGGGCCGGTGGGTGGTCCATTGCCACAACATCTACCATGCCGAAGCCGGAATGATGACCGGACTCACCTACACGCCGTAGCAAACCTCTTATCCCATCCGGGCGGCTTAGCTCGCAACACAGATTCAGCCGTCAGACGTGGCGCCGGTCCCAAAGGAAACCTCGGCGACGGCCAGCTCGTCGAAGCCGGGTCGGCCGTCGATCGCCTCGCCAGCGTAGGTAGAAGTTACCCGGATCGTCACACGACTGGTCGCAATCGCTGGCAACGAGATTGTCTGAACATCCGGCGTGTCCAGCAACTCCCCGACCACGGGATCGGTGCCGCCCTCGACAACAATTTCGTAGCCCCGAATCCGGTAGTTTCGCCGAAACGCCGACAGGTCCGAGGCGCCCTCGATGAAGATCTCCTCGATTAGTACAGGTTCTCCAAACTCGAAGACCAGCTCGGCCCCGACGCCTTGGAGAGAAGTGTCGTTCCAGTAGGTCGACGGGTCACCATCGATCAGGTTCTCGGGCCCGAAAGCATCACTGATGCTGGAAGAAGCAGCAACCCGGGACGGCGTAACCGTCCCCGAACCGAGCGGAGCTGGCTCCTCCCCCAGCACCGTGGAATTGGGGGCCGAGCCCCCTGTTTCCGATCGATCGGTACCGGTGATGGCCCGAACCGTCAACGCCACTATCACCACTACAAGGGTTATCGCGGCCGCCGCTGCCACCCGCCGGGGGCCGTATGAAGGGACTGCCCGGGGCGAGGCGGCCAGCGCTCTTGAGAGCCGAACCCCGCAGTCCTCGCAATGAAGGTTGGAAGACGGATTCGGATGCCAACAGATCGGACACACAATCGTCCCCGAATGGACCGGCTCTTCTTCTGCGCCATTCCATGCACCGCACGCGCCGCAGTAGGGTCCGGCACCAAGCTGGGAGCCACACTCTGCACACGCATCGTCCATAGCCATCGTTCTTTAGAGCCTCCAATCGATTGTGCCAGACCTACGACAACAAGTCGTACACGGATCACCAAACCGATGAGCAGCGCGGGCATGCGCACACGTAGTAACCATTGCGGGAGCCGTTGGACGGCAATCAGCGGCGCAGGCCCTTCTCGGCGCCACCGACCATAAACGCCCCGGCCACCACCATCAGCCCCGCCGTTGGGTAACCGATCAAGAGATCGTCGGTCCCACCCGAGAAGACGACAAAGAACCCCATATGCGAAACGAGGTGTTGAACAAAGACAACCGAGCCGAGCCCGATTATGGCCCAGCCTACGGTCCGCCTCTTGTCCCAAGTCGCCGACACCTTCCCGGCCACCGGACGGGCTACTTCGCCCCGCAGTCGGCTGAGCTTCTTCCGCGGGGCGTTCCTGACCTGGGTTGGCCGGCGGGGGCGAGACCGACCCCCACGACGATGTCTTGACTCAGGCACCTGGCTGACTCACGATCCGACTCCCATGCTTCTACGACTCGGCGTCGTAGGTTAACGGAACATCTGATCCCAATGCCTCCCAGGCGGATTCAAAGGGAACACCGCTCAGAGCTGAGGGGCTGTGGGTATATTGTCCCTCGGCGCGGACGGAGGGGGCCTAGGAGGTTCTATGTCGGCGTGTTCACACGTAAAGGCCCTGGCGGCCGGTGCAACCTTGGCTCTCTTTGTTGCGGCCGCTTCGGCCAACTATGTCGTCAAGGAGGGCGACACCCTTTCCGGCATCGCCGCTGCCAATGGAACCACGGCCCAGGCCCTTGCCGGCACCAACCAACTAAGCAATCCGAACCTCATAAGGGTCGGGCAGGAACTAACTCTTCCTGATGAGGCGCACAGCGTTTCGGAGCCGACCCGGTCCGGGGACACCCACCTGGTCGCGGCGGGCGAGACCCTGGCATCGATCGCGTCGGGTCACGGCACTAACGCCGACGTAATCGCCGGCGCCAACGGGATTACGAACGGCACCATCTATGTCGGCACGCTGCTCCGCATCGACGGGGAGGCCTTCCTGGCAGCTCCGTCGCAGAACACGATGACGCATACGGTTGCTCCCGGTGAAAACCTATCGGGAATAGCCGCGACCTACGGCACCACCACTGGGAAGCTCGCTGCCAGCAACGCCTTGACTGACCCTAACCTGATCGTCACCGGCCAAGTACTGACAATCCCGGCTTCGGGCTGGACCTGCCCGGTGGCCGGAGCTACCTACTTCAACGACTGGGGATTTCCCCGGTCGGGAGGGCGGGTCCACAACGGCAATGACCTCTTCGCACCTCGAGGCACCGAGGTCCTCGCCCCGGTTGCGGGAACCGTGGAGCAGATCGTCGGCTCCATTGGCGGCATCCAATTCAGACTGCACGGCGACGACGGAAACGTCTACATCGGAAGCCATATGGACGGCTTCGACCATGGGGGCTACGTCAAGGCGGGCACCGTCTTGGGATATGTCGGTGATAGCGGAAGTGCTAGGGGTTCCCGTCCCCACCTCCACTTCGAGATCCTTCCCCGGGGCGGCGAAGAAGCCAACCCCTACCCGACTCTCCAACACTACGGGTGCTGAATATCCATCCGCGGCAGTGGCGATCTCCACACAGTGGGGAAGGCGGGTACCGGGTTGACCCCTGACCAACTACTACTACGCAGCATAGAAATAGGCCGTGGTACTCGGATCCCGGTTTGGGATGGATCCGACCTTTATCCCTCACCGCTGATCGGCCGGCCCGCACCCGACGTGACACTTCCCCGATTGAACGGAGATGGCGAGCTCACCCTCAGCGAGGGGCGAGGCGGCGTGGTGGTGCTCAACTTCTGGGCATCTTGGTGCGTGCCCTGTAGGCCCAATAGTGGGACTTAGTCGCCACTGCCGATGCGTTCGCCGGCTCCGGCGTGCAGTTCGTCGGGGTGGTGTACCAGGACCCCCGCCCAAGCCACCACCTTCCTCAACGAACTCGGCCGGGGGGTGCCTATGAATATGTTGTCGATCCGGGCTCTCGGGCCGCCTCGCTTGCGGGGTGTTCGGCATACCCGAAACCTTCTTCACCGACCCCGAAGCCAACACCCGCCGCCGTCATTTCGGGCCGTCCTCTCGGCCGTCCTTATGTCTGAGCTATGGTCGGAAGTAGTAGATCGACGGATAAAGCCAGCTTCGCTAGCTTCCCAAGCTCAACAACATCCCTGGATTATCGCTCGAGGAGGTCGAGTGACCGAACTGACTCTCGTCCCTTTCGGTCGCCTCGCATGGATAGACGTCGTCCTGCTGGTCTGGTTCGGCCTCACCGCCCTCTCCGTCGGCTACGTCGCCTGGGATGCGTACCGCAACAACCCGGAACTGACTGTGATGAAGTGGGGCTGGGTCTTGGTCACACTGTATCTAGGTCCGGTCGCTCTATTCGTCTACGTAATGTCCTGTAAGGAGCCCCACCCCGGAACCCATGAGCGATTCATCCAGCCTCTTTGGAAACAAGGGATCGGGTCCACGATCCATTGTGTGGCTGGTGACGCGACCGGGATCATCGTGGCGGCTGTGATCACCGGGGCCCTGGGATTGCCGATGTCGACCGATTTGTTCATCGAGTACGCGGCCGGTTTCGGCTTGCTCATTTTCCAGGCCTTGTTCATGAAGGACATGATGGGCGGCTCCTATCGGGCTGCCGTGCGCCACAGCTTGCTGCCGGATGGCTATCGATGAACTTCATGATGGCGGGCATGTTCCCAACCATGGTGGTCCCGCCGAAGCCACACCCACCGAGACTTCTTGGCCTTCTTGAGGCTGATCGACCTTCACGTCCCCCAAGAACTGGAGGTCCATCTGGTCTTGGACAACCTCTCGGCGCACAAGCACCAGAAGTCGCCGAGTGGTTGGCGCATCCGAAACGGGATGGCTCAAACTGGTGGAACGGTGGTTCTGGAGCTGACTACCCGCCGGCTCCGTCGAGACTCCTTCCGCTCCCTCGACAAACTAATCGACGCCATCGAACTCTGGGCCGAACACTGGAACGACAACCCCAAACCGTTCGTCTGGCACAAGACCGCCGAAGAGATCATCGCCAAAGTCCGCCGTGAGAGCCGCCCAGCCGTGGTCGTCAAATCCGAGACGCACCACTAGGTAAAACCACTGCATACCTTGGTATTCCCACCCCACCCAGGGTGGAAATTCCGAAGCGCAGCCGCCTTTTGGAGGGTGGAATTAATTCCTAAGAATCGAGCCGATTCCGGACCGATCAGCGCTCCGAGTTAGGAGCCAGTGACCAACTCCCACGTGGCGCCGTCGTCGGTGCTGCTGTATAGGGCGCGGGGATCTTCGGTCGCCACCCATAGGGCCGCCGGCCCGACGGCTAGGGCCAGCGGCTGTCCATCCAACTCTTCCAGGCCAGATGTGGACTGCCAAGTGAGGCCAGCGTCGTCGCTGCGGGCCAGCCCGGTGCCGGTTAGCGCCCACAACACGCTGGGCGTGGCAGGGACGGCCGCCACCGCCCAGGTTGGTACCTCCGAGACCCGGTTGAAGCTGCGTCCCCCGTCCTCCGAGCGCAGGACGCCACTTTCGGGTCCTACTACCACCAACGTGTCAACGTCCGACCCGACCACCGCCAGCCCAAACGTGTCGGGAGGGATGACTCTCAAATCGGCGCGAAGTTCCCAGGTGTCCCCGGCATCGTTGCTGGCAAACAGACCGTGGCCTACGACGAAGGCGTAGATCACCCGCCCGTCGACGGGTGCCTGGGCAAAGGCGTGGATGTCGAGGCCGGGCAGATCGGCTGGACGCAGCGGCGCGAAGGTGCTTCCGCCGTCGTCGCTGCGGGCGAAGACCTCGTGCCCGGCGATGAACATCGGCTGCTGGGCTGAGGCGATCACCATCGCGTCCTGCCCCTCCAAGCCAACCAACTCCCACGTGGTCCCGTCGTCGCTTCGATACAGGCCACCGTGAAGTCCAAGTAACAGGTCCCCATCGACCGTCACCCCGAGGCTGTGGAGGTGATCTCCCGATGGTAGCCCCACCGAGGCGTCCCCTCCGCATGCGGCGACCGTTGTGGCCGCCACTATCGCCAGGATGATCCGGGGCGATGCCTTCACGGGCGCAGCGTCCGGCGCCGTTCTTCGAACTCGTCCCGGTCGATCTCGCCCCGGGCGAACCGTTCTTCCAGGATCTGTATCGCCGAGTTGGTCGAACCGTTCGGGGCGGGACGGTCGACGACTGTCCGCACCAACCACACCACCCCGGCGACGACCGCCAACAGCACCAATAGCCACAGTGCCAGGGCGCTGCCCCACCCCATCATGTGATCCATCATCTCCATTCCTTCCTCGCGGTGGAACACGTTCAGATTGGCGGCCAGCCCAGGCGAGCGAACGCCCGCTGGAGTGGGATGAAGAAGGTCCGCCAGGCCCCGCTGACGAACAGGAGACCCACAGCGACTAGGAGCACGCCACCGGCGAGCTCGAGCTTGCGAGCGTTACGTCGCAGCCATTCGACCGAACCCCGCAGCCGTTGGAAACCGAGACCCAGCGCTACGAAAGGGATGCCCAGGCCTAACGAGTAGAGCGCCAACAGCACCGCTCCCCATGGCGCGGTCTGGGAAGAGGCGGCGGTGGTGAGGATGGCGGCCAGGACCGGCCCGATGCAGGGGACCCACCCGAAGGCGAAGGCCATCCCAAGAGGGAACGCCCCAGAGGGGCCTCGGGTACGGTTCAATCTTCCGGGACGCCACTCCCGGTAGAGCCACGGCATCCGGATCGCGCCGATCATCCCCAGACCCATGAGGATGATTCCGACCCCCGCCACTCGGACGATGAGTGGAATGTTGGCCAATAGAACCGACCCGACATAGGCGAACGATGCCCCCAGAGCGGTGAACACCACGGTGAACCCGGCCACGAACAGGAGCGACGAGCGAAGCGTCACCGCTCTCGCCTCCCGGGTGCCCAACTCGGAGACAGGTAAGGCAGTCACATAGGAGAGGTAGGAGGGGATCAGTGGGAGACAGCAGGGCGAGGTGAACGAGATCACCCCGGCTACCACCGCCAGGAAGGGGAGCGTCAGAGCCTCCATTCACCCGACATACTATTGAGAGTCGTAGATCAACCCGCCGATGATCGATCCCACCCCTTCCGAGGTCCGCCGCAGCCGACGGCTGCTCCACCTCATTGCCCTTCTCATCGTGATCGCTCCTTTGGTCTGGTGGCTGATCGCATCAGAGGCCTCCACCGACACAGCGGAACGCCTGGCGGCCGAGCCGGGAGGCCCCGCCCCGGATTTCACCTTGACCCTGTTCGACGGAACCAACTTCAGTCTCTCTCGACACCTGGCGGGTGATGGACGGCCGGTGGTTATGAACTTCTGGGCGTCGTGGTGCGTGCCCTGCCGAGAAGAGATGCCCACCTTCGACCGCGTTTCCCAGCGCCGACCCGATGTCCTGGTCCTCGGTGTCGCGGTCCGGGACACCGAGGATGAGGCTCGTGCGTTCGCCGCCGAAGTCGGCGTCGGCTACCCGCTCGGAATCGACGCCGACGGCGACATCCTCAACCTGTATCCAATCCTTGGTCTCCCGACCACCTGGTTCATCACCGCCGATGGGCGCATCGCCAGCATCCGGGCCGGGTTGCTCGACCAAGAGGAGCTCGAACGTCTCATCGACCAGCACCTCACGGGATCAGTCGCCATCCTCTCCTGAACGTTCTATGACAACGCGTCGTAGAATGGGTTGTTCTACCCCCCTTAGATAGGAGAGACCATGAACCGGGCGCTCAGGATGTGCCTCAACTGGAGGGTCCTCGTCGGCCTTACCGTCGCCGGCCTTGGAATCGCGCTGTTGGCACCCGGGCTGTTCGGTCGTGCTCTCCCCATACTTCTTCTTGCCGCCTGCCCAATCTCGATGCTCGTAATGATGGCCACGATGAGACAGCCGACATCGCGTGACCCCATCCCCGAAGACGTCAACTCCCTCCAGGCTCAACTGGCCGCACTCACCGGCCAGCAAGAACAAGTCAAAGAACGCCTGGCCCGGTTGGCCTCACCACAGCCAAAGAACGGAGTCGAATCCCGTCAGTAGCTCAAATCAAAAGGTCGGCGTGGAGCTGCTGGCGGACCGTCAACGCCACCACCGCCGCGAGCAGCAGGCCAAGGAACCACCAATTCCGTCGGAAACTGAGGTTGGGCCACCGTCCGGTGAAACGCCCGAACATCGTTCGGATGATGGCGACCGCACCGGCAGGGACCACTAACAGACTCGCCGGGTTGTACTCCCAGGCCAGAGCCAGGTTCCCCCGGGTAAACCACATCACCCCTCTACTGATCCCGCAGGTGGGACTCATGATCCCGAGGTAGTGGAGGGGTCCATGGAATCCGTACGGCGGCTGACCGAACACCGCCATCAACAATGCAGCCACCAAACTCACCGCAGCCAGCTGCCTCAACGCCACATGGCGGTCGTGATTCTCCCAACGCAGTGCCACCATCCGGGTCACACCACACACAAACCCGGATTGGCCACAGCGAGAATCGACATCCATGTGGCCCATGCCAGCCATCCGATAGACGCCGCCGCTCCCAGGCTGACGGCGACATAGCTGGCGGCGCTCCCGACCAGCGACGAGCGAAACGCCGGCCTCGACAATGCCCGAGCCCGTTCGGTGATGGTGTCGACCGCTCCAAAGCCGGTCAGCTCGGTGGCGACCGGGGTCATGGCCACCACAACTAAGGCGCGGCGCAGCCCATCGCGACCTGTCGAGCTTGTCACCGCGGCCTCTTCATCGGACCATCTTTCCAACATGAAGCGGATCAGGTTGACCCCTCGGGCCGCTGGCCGATACCAGCCGAAGGCCGCCTCGACTGCGCCGATGGCCAGCAGAAAGCGATAGTGCCGACGGCGGACATGGACTGCTTCGTGGGCGGTGATCGCCTCCACAGCCTCGGAATCGACCGCCTGAAGCAGACCGCGGGACAACACCACTTGGGGTGGGCGACCCGCCACCGTGTAAGCGACCAGTTCACCGGTTGGGACCACCACCAGATCGAAGTCCTCACGATGATGGTGGGCACCCAGCCACCGCTCCACCCGAAGTCTTCGCTGGGCTGCCATGACCCGCCAGCTACCGCAGGCCGCCAACCAGACGACGGCTACTGCCAGTAGGCCGGCACCGGCACTGCTCAACCATCCGCTGGGCAGCCACCCGCCCAACATGCGTCGGCAGATAAGGGCGAGGTCGGCGGCGCCTATCAGCTCGAGAAGGGCCGGTGTCGCCCAGAGCAGCAAGCCAGCTTCCACCAAGGCCAAGCCGGTGAGCTGGAGAACCAACCCCTGCCGGGCCCAATGCGCAGGATGTCCACGCCTGCTGAGACCGGATACCCATCCCGGAGCCGCAAGCAGCAGCATCCCGCTGAGGATGATCAATGGGATCACCTGTCGATACGGAGGAGGCGACGAAGCTGATCGCGGTCTGCCTTCCTCATCCCGGCGACGAAATGGTTGAGCGCTCCGGCCCGATCGTCGGCCACCTCGAGCAGCTCACTCATCCGTCGGGCGGTCCACTCCTCTCGACTATTGACGGCGTGGTAGGCGTAAGCCCGTCCGTCTTTCCGTCGCTCCAACAGACCCTTTCGCCATAGCCGGACCAGGATCGTCATCACCGTCGTGTAGGCCAGATCGCGTTCAGCTGTGAGAACGTCGAGCACCTCGCGTGGAGTCAGCCAGCCGCCCTTATCCCAGACCATCTCCATCACCCTCGCCTCCAACTCCCCTAACCGGGGCAGCTCGGATGGACCCAACGAGGGCGAAGCGAGCGGTTTCTCGGATCGGCGTCTTGGCGACATGGAGAGCATTGACCCTAGCTTGACAAGCAACCGAGTGGCCGCCAGCTACGACGTAACATCGTTGATCAATGGCCACACCCGACTTCGAAGACACCCGCAGCCACCCTGCCCGACCGAAGGGCAACTCAGGTCTTCCGGTCCGGCTCGCAGCGTTTGCGGTCGTCGCCGCCTCGATCGTGTTGGCCGTCATCCTCGGAGCTCGCTTCGGAACAGACCCATCATTCATCGCCTCACCGCTAATCGGGCAGCCTTCCCCCGACCTGGCTTTGGCCCGACTTAACGGTGACGGCGAGCTCGTTCTCAGCCAGCTACAAGGCAACGTGGTGGTGGTCAACTTCTGGGCCTCATGGTGTGTGCCGTGCCGGGCCGAGCACGCCGACCTGGTGGCCACTGCAGGCGCGTTCGCCGAGGTCGGAGTCAGCTTTGTCGGGGTCGTCTATCAAGACGACCCTGACCAAGCGATTGCTTTTCTCGACGAACTCGGCTGGGGAGACAACAATCAATACGTCGTCGACCCCGGCTCCCGGGCCGCCATCGCCTTCGGGGTATTCGGAGTCCCCGAGACCTTCTTCATCAACCGCCAAGGGGTGATCTCCGGAAAGATCATCGGGCAAACAAACGCGATCCTTCTCGGCACGACCCTCGATCAAATCCTACGAGGCGAGCAACCGGGCGAACGCACGGTCGGCACCGTCCAGAACGTACCGGGCGGCTGACCCTCCGCCACCCGGCGGATGCGTGGGTCGCGACCGTCGCCGACCGAACGCGCCGTTCAACCTTTGGATAGGGCTCCATCCGCATCCGACGTGGCTTCTCCTCTCCATGCCTCCAGCCCCTCGCGGACGGCAAGCGCCGCGATACCGAAAGCGGCCAAGGTGTCTGCCCACCACCACCCCAGTGCAGCGTTGAGTAGCAGCCCCCCGAGGAGAATCGCCGATAGATAGGAGCACAACGCGGTCTCTGTGGCATCAGCCAGAATCACAGGATTAGCGAGTTCGCGTCCTGTGCGCCGTTTCGCCCACGCCAAGAGAGGCATCACCGCCAAGGAGACCCCAGCGAGGATGATCCCGACCGTCGACTCGCCCGCCTCCACGCCGACCACAAGGTCCCGGACACCCTCGACGACAACGTACCCCGCCAGGACGAAAAAGCTCAGAGCAATAAGGCGTAACGCCCGCCGCTCTCTGTCTTCGGCGACACCACGGAGCTGCCAAAGCACCACGCCCCCGGCAAACACCTCGATGAACGAATCGAGACCGAACCCGACCAGCGCCAGTGAGCCAACAGCGAGACCGGCCCCTACCGCGATCACGCCCTCGATCAAGTTCCAGGCAATGGTCAACCGCGCAAGGATTCGTCCGCGTTCAACGAGACGCGCCCGACGGTCCATTGCTATAAGGCGCCGCGGCGCTGACGCAGGTTCCCCATCACGGAAGTTCCTCCAGCGCAGCCCGCAGCTCAGCCGGATCGACCGCACCTTCGAAGCGGGCCGCGATCGTTCCGGTGGCGTCGACGACGAACACCCAAGGCTCTGAGGGAAGCCGCCAAACGTCCACCGCTTCAACCACTCGCAACTCCTCTCGGGTGGTGGCATCGATGTTCTCGTAGATCTCGACGTGGACGAAGTTCACTAGCGGGAAGTTAGGGGCCACCTGCTTGACGTTGTCAAGTATCGGACCGCAGGTGGCGCTCTCACAAAATCCGGGCGTGGCAAAGACCACCACTGTTGGCTGCCCCGATGCCAAGGCGGCATCTAGCGAAAGCTCATAAAAGCGGGGATCGGGTTCGGGGTCGGTAGTGATCTCCGACAGATCCGCGACCTCACCCGCGGTCGGGGTTCGAACTACAGGCGCCCGGTCACCCATGGTCGGCGCGCGCTCGTCCTCGGCCACATCAAATGGGATCACAGTCGTTGGAGGACCGCCCGGGCTATGGGCCGCGATCTGCCACCGGCCTGAACTCTCGAAAATAAGGTCGGCACGATATAAACCCCTGACTTCTGGAACCGTCCACAGGAAAACGCCGTCCACAGTGAACGAGGGCTCCACCGCCTCCGGCGCGTAGAGGTCGAACTCGACCGCCAAATCAGGTGCGGGTAGCCAATTGCCATCGCTACTGACCAAACCCACCAGCAGGCGTTGCGAGCCGACCGCCAGATCGGCGTTCGCTACCACCGGGAACGCATCCTCAGGAATCCCACCAGCGGTGCTGCCTCCACAAGCCCAAGCAAGCGCAGCTAAAGCAACAGCCAGCATCCAGCGGGTCCCAGCAAAACTGCGTGTTGCATCGGTTGGTGCCATGGCGGCCTCCTCAGGGTCTCCAACTACTACCCAACGTAGCGGCAAACGCCGCAATTGACGAAGACGCCTGTGATCAGAGGGACCGGATGTCAGGGGGACCGTTCCATTTCGAGACCCGGTGGAACTGAGCATCGATTGCAACCAACAACCCGTATTCGGCCATCGCCGCTGAATGGCTCAGTTGGTGCTGGTCAGGATTCTGCACACACTTTCGGGGGTGCATTCGGCGGGGTCGAAGTCGGCGGCACTATCGGCCAGACCAGCAAGGTCCATGCGAAGCTTGCGCAGATCCCTCATGCGTTTGTCGATCTCTTTGATACGGGAGTCGATCAGCTCGGCCACATGCCGACAGGGCGCCTCCCCTCGATCCCGGATCTGCAACACCTCATGCAGCTCTCCCAGGGTGAGACCCACCGCCTGGCCGGCTCTGACGAATGCCAGCCGTTCGATCACCGACGGGTCATAGTCCCGATAACCGGAGGCGGTTCGCTCCGGTTCCGGCAACAGACCCGACTCCTCGTAGAAGCGGATAGCCGAGGTGGCAACCCCGACCTTGCGGGCAACTTCACCGATCTGCATCCCGAAACATTAGCACTTGACATTCAAGTGTACTTGAAGGTGTACCTTGACGATATCGACAACACGGAGACACATGGTGACGAGCGATGTGAACCTGGACGACGTGGCCCGAGCCGTGGCTGCCGCCGCCCCGGAACTCGATGAGGTTGGACGCCGGATCTTTGTGCAGACCCTCCGACTGTTGGCCCGCGGCGAACCGGTAACTCACTCCCAGATCGCCGACGCCGCCGGCGTGCCAGACGAAGATGCCGAGGAGAGTCTTCGTTCCTGGCCGCTCGCCTTCTGGGACGACCAAGACCGGATCGTGCACTTCTGGGGAATGTCGATCGACCGTCTCGAGCCGACCCACAGCATGGAAATAGACGACATGACGGTGTACGGCTGGTGCGCCTGGGACACCCTGTTCATCCCCGAGATCCTGAACACAGACGCTCACGTCGAGTCCGCGGATCCCCACAACGGTGAGACCGTCCGGCTCACCGTGACACCCGAAGGCGTGAAGCAGATCCACCCGCTGGGGGCAATGGTTTCATTCCTCCTCCCCGATGGGCCACTCGGGGCGGACGTCGTGCAACGGTTCTGTCATTTTGTCCACTTCTTCTCCTCGCCAGAGTCGGGGCAAGCCTGGATCGGGCAGCATCCCGGCACTTTCCTCATGACCGTTGACCAGGCTTTCGAACTTGGCCGTCTCACCAACCAGCTCAGATGATGCTGATAGGAGGGGTGGTGAAGATCACACTGCAGTACATCGAGGACTGCCCCAACTGGGAGACCACCGACCTAAATCTGGCCATGCTCATCGGCGAAGGCGTGGACGCCACCGTCGCCTACGAGCTGATCGAAAGCCACGAGAGGGCAGTGGAACGGGGGTTCTGTGGATCTCCCACCGTCCTGATCGATGGTGTCGACCCGTTCTCCGACCAGAAGGCTCCGGCCGGTCTCGCCTGCCGGATCTACCTCACCGAGCACGGGCCGGCCGGCACCCCCACCATCGCCCAACTCCGAGAAGCGATCACCGCCGCAAAGACAAGGAGCTGATCTCATGGCGACCGCCATCGACCGCGATGAACTACTCCGGCTGACCGAATCCGAGGACGCCCAGATAGTCGATGTGCTCCCGCGACCGGAATACGACGAGTCGCATCTCCCCAGTGATCAGTCTCCCACTCAAAGAGCTCACCATCGAGACTGTGTCCGTGCTCTCACGAGACAAGCCGGTGGGGGTCTACTGCCACGACGGCCTCTGAGACATGTCACCACGAGCCGCGTGCCGGCTCGAACATTTCGGGTTCGACCGGGTCTTCGACTATGTGGATAGGATCGCCGACTGGAAAGCCTCCGGTTTCGCGGTCGAGGGCAGCGCCGAACCTGAGCTGCGAGTGGCCGATGCCACCCGACCCGACATCCCCACCTGCCGCCCCGACGAACCCATCGACGAAGTGAGACCACGAGTCGTCGCCACCGGATGGGATGCTTGCGTGGTCATCGACTGCGATGGTGTCGTCGTCGGTCGGCTCCGCCCAGCCGCCCGGGAGAACAACGGACGCCTCACCGCACAACAGGAGATGGAACCGGGACCCACCACCGTCCGACCAGACGGGCTTCTCCAACCGCTCGTCGACCGTATGAAGAAACGTGACACTCCTCAGGTCCTGGTCACCACCCCCCAGGGGACTCTCATCGGCGTGCTCTTGCCGGATGACGGTGAGCGGCTCCTCGCCGGGGAGCCTCCCACCCAGATCTGGCGTGACCGTGACGGATGCCCCGGCCGATGGGCAGCCACTTCATGAACCGCCCTCGCGTCATGTAGTCCATGCACCGAGATTGGGATTGACCTTCCACCCTCGGCGCGGCCATCTGCCTCATCGGCGTCGCCGTCGTCATGTACGCACCACCCGCCAGCCTCAGCTGAACCAGTCCCACCAAGAACCCGCCTCGACCTCTTCCTGACTTCGACAAGCGCCGCCCACACCTTCTACCGATCCTTCTACCGGGTTCCGAAGGTCGGAGTCCGGAAGGAGAACCATCATGGATGGCTACGTGGCTTGCAAGGGCGATCATTGGTATGCACCGATCTACGAGGGTTTGGATCCAGTCACCGGGAGAGAGCGTCGCAGCTGGCACCCGGCAGGCACCAGCCGCAAGGATGCGGAACGCCTGGCGGCGCGGCTTGCTTCGGAGCTGAATCGCCGCAACGATGAGACGCGTTCGCTCACCTTCGGCGCTTACCTGACCACTCGGTGGCTACCTGCAAAGAGGCTGGAGTTGGCGCAGAGCACGTGGGACGGCTACCGACGCAAGATCGATCGCCACATCATCCCATCGGTCGGCAGGGTTCCAATCAGGCGCCTTCGCCCAGATCATCTCGAAGCGCTCTACGACCAGATGCTCCACTTGACCGACAAACGCAAACCACTCGCGCCCAAGACCGTGCTGGAGATCCACCTCATCATCCGTGGCGCGCTCAAGGACGCTCTCAGCAAAGGTCTTGTGTCCCGCAATGTTGCGCTGGTAGCCCACGCACCGAAGCTCAGATCGATCCCCAAGGTTGAACAGCAAGCCTGGACAGCCCAACAACTACAGGCGTTTCTGCGTGAAGCGGCAGGCCACCGGCTGTTCCCAGCCTTCTGGCTAGCCTCCAACACCGGGTTGCGACGTAGCGAACTGCTCGGACTGCAATGGGACGACGTAGACCTCGCCGCAGCCACGCTCTCCATTAATCGCGGGCTGGTAGCCGTCGGTTACGAACTGCACGAGTCGCGGGGCAAAACCAGCAACTCACGTCGGCTGATCGACCTCGACCCCACAACCATCGATGTGCTTTCCATGTGGCGTGACTGGCAACACACAGCACAAGCCGTTGTCGGGGTTGAGCCGAGCAGGTGGGTCTTCACCGATGCTGTAGGCACTCCAGTGCATCCTCACTCGATCTCCCAGACTTTCGAAAGGATCGTGGCTCGAGCCGATGTTCCAAAGATCCGACTCCACGACATCCGGCACACCCACGGCACCTTGCTCATCAAAGCCGGGGTGCCAGCCAAAGTAGTAAGCGAACGGCTTGGGCACGCGAACCCGGCCTTCACCATAGACACCTATCAACATGTTCTGCCCGGTATGCAAGCCGAAGCAGCTCGGGTATTCGAGAACCTGATCGCTCCCACAACTTCCACCGGCGCCAGCCGGTAGAAGCGCGGGTAGAAGCGCCGGTAGAAGAAGCGCCGACACGGTAGAAGCCCTGGTCGGACAACCGTCTGACCAGGGCTTTTCGGTAGCGGGGGCGGGATTTGAACCCGCGACCTTCGGGTTATGAG
>Ga0136635_10000021_pt1 | contig 40027 bp, 36 predicted proteins | sample AntDrymeUQ852106_2_FD_105495 | JGI IMG/M metagenome (GOLD analysis project Ga0136635, IMG submission 105495) | Polar desert sand microbial communities from Dry Valleys, Antarctica - metaG UQ85 (21.06) | ecosystem: Environmental > Terrestrial > Soil > Desert | place: Antarctica: Dry Valley... | reverse complement strand
TAGATGGCGTAGAGAATCCCCCCTTTGAGGTCAGGGTTGGCGTCTAGGCGTTGGAAGTCTTCGACTGCCTTGAGGGCGAACTTGTCTTCCTGGTTCTTTTCGGCTCCCTCGATCTGTCGAAGGCTCCGGTCAAACCTCGTGATCTTGATGCTGTCCATGATGAACAACAGCATTTGGAGCACGTCCCCCTCGTCGAAGGGGTTGCGGGCCTGGTCGTGGCGTTCGATCCAATCCGGCACGAATGGGATGTCACTGAACTCGTTGCCAACCCGGCGAACAGCTTCGTTCACCGCTTTCTGGACCGCCTCGTCGTTGCGGTCCGCCTGGTAGTTGAGCCACTCCATGATCGCAATCATGGGTCGGACATCGAACAGGTCCTGGAACCGGCGATAGAGATGATCACGCTGGGGATGGTTTTCCCCGAGCGCGTCCCGCACCGCGCTCGGCATCCTCGAAGCGACTTCGCACGCCAGTAGGTCTCCGATTGGAACCCGGAAGTAGTCCTCCAGTGGAATGGGGGTGTACTCCTGTAGGCGGAACGTCTCGCTTCCTTCGAAGTTGAATGCATCCCACTCCTGGCCATGACGACCCAGGACCCCGTGGTCGAGATCGAGGTATTGATGATCGAACGGGGCATCGCTTGCAGGCATCCCGAAGGCCTCCCGGACCCGTCGGCGAAGCGAGGGGTACATGCTGCACAACCGGTCGTGGTTGCCCGGGATAAAAACGATCTCCGGCTCCGCCGGAAACCCGAACACATCGCCCAGTGATCCGGCCATGAGTTCGAAGCTCTCCTGGTTTTTGGCGATCACCCCCTCGAGGATGTCCAGGGCAGCTGCCTCCGAAGGCGCTGAACCCCACGGTCGCTGCTCGGGCGGAACGTCGAACCATCGCTCGGTTCGGATCAGATCGAAGATGTCCCCGAGGAGCACAATCTTGATGTCTTTCGGCTTGGCCTTGTTGGCGATTTTCGCCAGGTCATCGAAGGCTTCACGGAAGGCGTCGGCTGTGAGGTGGTGAATCCCGGCCGTCCCGTCCATCAGATGTAGGTCGCTTAGCAGGATGAGCATGCGGTCTCCTTGGGGATAGTCCGAGTCACGTTGCCTCCAAATGCTGCACGATCAGTGGGTACACATCACGCGCCGCCTCCCGGCCGATGATTGGGTCCAGATGTCCGTAACCCTCGAGAACGTGCCGTGCATAAAACTCGGACCCGTTGGCGTCGCTCAGCCAGCGCAACGATTGTTCGGTGCCGTCCGGCTCGAACACGACGTTTTCGGCGCCGTGCAGGAAGGTAATCGGGAACGCCAGCCGCCCGACGTTCGGGAGATACGAGTCCGTCCCGTCCGCCATCACCAGATGTTTTCGTCGGGCGATCAGCGCCAGTTGTTCGAACAGGTCGATGTTCCCGACCCCGCATTGCTCCCCGAGGGTCGAGTGGGTGGCATCGTTCAGACGGTCGTGTTCCCATAGCAGCCCGAAGAGGAAGGTGAGTCGATGACAGACTGAACTGTTGCACTGTTCCTCTTCTTCGATGGGCTGCAGTTGCAACGCCCGGTTCCACAAGCGGTCCAACCAGTCCGGGTGTTTGTCGACTTCGGCTGTCATCGATTCCACGCCCAAACGGTCCAAGACGTTTGGTAGGTAGAGGACGGCCTTCAGGCGGCTCGCCGTCGGCACGATCATGTGGGCGCCTATCTGGGAGGTCACCACCGAGCGGACCCCATCGAGCCCGGCCAAAAGAGCCATGAAGAGCGTGATCGATCCGACGCAATGGGAGGCGACCTGAACCGTCCCTGCCCCCGAGAGCTCCTGCACTGTCCGGATGGCCGCTGGCCAATCGAACAGTGCCACTTGGTCGGCGGTGAAGTTCGTGCGAGAGGATGGGAGGTCGATGCTTGCCCGCCAATCGAACAGCCAGACGTCATAGCCGTGGGCGGTCAGGAACTCCACCACGTTTGTCTCGATCGTATCCAGGGAGAAAGTCCGACTCGAGACCGCCATCCCATGTGCCACAACGACTGGGCCTTTCGGACCACCTCGATATCGGGTTAGCCGGAGCCGCACGCCGTCTTCGGTATCGAATGCGTGCACGGTGGGTGCCGGAGCGCGCAAAGGTCGCCGTTTGCGCGGGGCGACATCAGGGTCCAGGGCCCGGTCCCGGCCACCCGCGGTCCGGCGGGCGATGCCGCCATAGACTCGAAACAACTCGCCGGCGAACAGGCGCCCGAACCGCGCCTGCGCCTCGAGGCGAAGGGCAACGCTCGGTGCGCCTTCCACAGTGATTGTGGTGAGCTGGCGGATGAAATCGGGGATGGCGATCCTCAGCACCCCTCGCCCAACCACAGGCCCGTTGTCGTCATCTTCCCGGACGGTGATGAACAGGGTGGTGGTGTCCGCCCACAGGTCGAGGCCGGGGTCGTCGTGGACCGCCTTGAAACCATCGAACCGAAACGTCCGGCCCTCTTCCGACGAGAGCGTCATCTTGTAGCGCATCTCCCGTTCGTTACGGTTGCCGGTGGTCCCGAAGAGTTGGAACACGGCGTCGCTGACTACGAGCGGGGAGGATGACAGAGCGGGGGCGGTGACAGTTCCAGACATCGCGGCATTCCCCGCAGGATCGGCCAGCATCGCCTCCAGGTCCTCGCTCCGAATGGTCAGGAGGAACTCGCAGGTCGAGCCGTCCACTTTGCCCTGCCGATCGGCCGCCTCGAAGTCGTCGGTCATCCGCGTGGAGAGGAAACCGGCCATGCGCTCGGTGAATCGGAGCGTCATCTTGGGTCGGGCCCCTTCGGGGGCATGATTGTTCTCGGCGGCCACAGATGTCATGCTGTAGTCGATGGTCCAACCGCGGTCCCGGGCGACCAACGCGGCGGCTCGCTCAGCGAGAGCGGAGATCGTGATCAGGGGATTGACTCCCAACGGCCGGGGGAGTATCGATCCATCCCACACAAACAGGCCGTCGTGCACATCAGATCCTGTGGCGTTCGAGAACGCGCGACCCCGATCGTCGACTACGCCACGCTCGGCGTCTTCGCCCATCACGCAGCCGCCTAGCGGGTGCACGGTCACCAGGTCCCAACCCCGCGAGCGTGACCAGGTCGGGTTACGGACGAACGAACCTCCCAGCGGTTCCACGGCCCGCACCAGGGCCTCGTCTACCCGTGCGAACACCGGCTGCTCTCCTACCGCCGGCCAGGCGATGCGGAGTCGGTCGTCCTCGAGATACATGCGGCCTGCCCCATCGTCGTGGGCCATAACCAGGAACGTTTGTGTGTTATGTACCGAGCCGCGACGCGGTCCCCGAACGATGCTGTCGCGCTCTTGATCGTCCACCGCGTCGTCGGCGGAGACTTGGTCGGGCTCCATGCCCCCGATCCGAGACGCCACCGCCAGCGCTCCGGGCAGGATGTCCGCCAGAAATCCGGGGATCGCTCCTTCTTCGATGACCATTCCAGCCTCCAAGTCATCATGATCACGCAGGTCGATGATGCCGGTGATGGTCGGGCCCACGTCGGGGTCCACATCCGGTTGCTGCGGACCCCACCCGATCCCGTTGATCGCGTCCCGGCCGCCGTATCCGAACCCGAGGACATCGCCGTTGCCCGTGAAGCCTTCGCCGAGTCGGGGGGAAACGGCCAGGCCAGCCTCCCTCGACCGGAGGAGTATCTCCGTGGAGCCGAGCGCCCCGGCCGCCAGGATCAACAGGTCTGCCGTGACAAACAGGGTGGGGGCGTCGAAGCGCTCGCGACCGGAGTCGAGGGCCTGATAGTGGACGACCCAGCGTCCCTCTTGCCGTTCGACCGACCGCACGGAAACCTGCGTGAAGATCTCCGCGCCGTGGTTGCGAGCGTCCGGCAGATAGTTCATCAGCAGGGTGTTCTTCGCCCAGTAGTTACATCCGGAGCAGCAGTTTCCGCACCTCGTGCAGGCTTTCTGCTCGACGCCTACGTGGTTGACGCCGTCCCGAAACGTCACGTTGATTGGTGGTCGATAAAAGCGCGCCCCCATTCCCTGCGCCGACCGTTCCAACGCCTGCAGCTTCTTCAGGATTGGGGCATCCTCAGGGTACGGGGTCGGTCGGAGCATTGCCTCCGCCCTGCTGAAGGCCTCGGCCAACTCACCCTCCACGTCTGCACGGACCGCGGCCGGCCACCGTGGGTCATCAAACACCCGGCGGTCGGGACGGAGGGACACGTTCGCGTTGACCAGCGACGTCCCACCAAGTCCGCAGCCCATGAACACGTTGATGTCCTCGTTGCCACGTAAGTCATAGAGCCCTGTTCGGGATCCCACACGGCGGCCCGGCAAGTCCATCTGGAACTCCCTGGTCGCCTCCCAGTTGGTGTCGGGGTACTCGCCCGGACGGATCTCCCGGCCCCGCTCGAGGACGCACACATCTTGTCCTGCCCGGGACAGCCGTGACGCCGCGATCGAGCCTCCGTACCCCGATCCCACCACCACCACGGTGTAGTGAGGCTTCATCTTTTCGAGGGGGCTGGAAAGGCGGTCGGTCAGCACGATTGCTGACCTTACTTTCCCAAAACCTAAGGTGATTTTGGTGGCTATGCCACCACCCAAACCTTAGGTTCGGTCAGTGGTTGGGCAGTTAGCCGACTTGGGATAGAACCCCGTCAAATAGCGGTGGCCAAAACTTCATCGCCCAATCCTCGTCGTCGAAGTCCCGACCGGATAGACCGCACATCGCCAGCTGCCGGTCGGGGTCGACCCAGAGGAAGCTGCCGCTGCCACCGAAATGGCCGTAAGTGGCGGGGGAGTTTTGGTTGCCGGTCCAATGGGGAGACTTGCCGTCGCGGATCTCAAAACCCAGGCCCCAGTCGCAGGGGTCGTAGCGGCCTAACCCGGGAATGATCCCTGCCAAGCCGGGGAAAGCAACGGTGGTGGCAGCGCGAAGACGGGAAGGATCAAGCAGGGTGGGAGTAAGAAGCTCTTGGGCGAACACCATCATGTCCAGGAGAGAGCCGCTCAGACCGGCCGACGGCCGCCCCACTATGTCGACTTCCAACCTCAGCGGTTCGAGCACCTGCCACCGGAGATAGTCATCGAACGAATAGCCGGTCGCCTCGGGCACGACGTTCCCAAGCAGGTCAAAGCCGGTGTTCGAATAGATCCGGCGGGCGCCGGGCCGGGCGACCGGAGCTTCACCCTCAAAGGGGAGACCCGAGGTGTGGGCGAGAAGGTGGCGGACTGTGGCGCCTGCGGGCCCAGCGAGATCGTCGAGGGAAAGCTCTTCGTCTTGGACTGCCATGAGGATCGCAAACACAGTGAGCAATTTGCTGACCGAAGCCCACTGGCTCTTTATCTCGATCGCCCCGCGGTGGGCGATGATGCCCTTCGGCCCAACCACTGCCACCCGTGCCTCAGGTGCGGGCCAGTCGTCAATTTGGCGAAGGACTTGGTCGATCGACACTAGGAGCGCTGGCGAACCCGAGACTTTCTGCCACTTCCGAGGTGGCGGCTGAGAACGCTCCAGTTCCCATGTTGGGCAAGGGTCTTTTTCATGCTGATCAGCGTGCGAACGAAGGCCGGGACGGCGAGCTCGGCCTCCATCGGATTGGGGCGCATCGAGGCCAGAACCTGAGGACTCGGACGCAGCACCAGCACTTCCGTTTCGGGCCAGCGTCGTTTGATGATCGCGATCTCCTCGTCGAGATACCGGCGTCCGACACGATCGAACAGCCGCTCATGGGGGAGAGCCCCCCGGCGTTCCTCATCGGCCGCCATCGGTGCGATCACCAAGACCAAGTCGAGTTGTCGATGATTGCCCAACACCAAGTCGGCATGGGTCCCGGAGGCGACACCGCCATCGACGTAGGCCCTGCCGTTATAGGGAAAGGGTCTGAAGATCAAAGGGATCGCGGTTGAGGCGGCGACCGCGTCCGCAATGCCGATCTCGGGTGCCTGCTCAGTCCCGAACGCGGTCCGCCGCCGGCTGGCCGCGTCGAAGGCGACGATCACGGTTGGTTTCGACGGCCACAGCTCCGCTTCGGCCCCGAGCTCGTCGCGGACCCAGTCGGCCAAGCCGTTGCTGTCATAGGGAGCCGGAGACCCGAGGAGGAGGGTGAGCCCCGGTCTGCGCACTCCCGGCAAGATGCCGTGCCGCACCCAATGGGTCACCTTCACGCCTGGCCGGCGTCGGAAAATGCGCTCCTTGATGCGTTCAGCCACTTGGTCGCGATCGTCAGTGGGGAGCACCAACGAATCCAGGTCGAGCCGATTGTGGCGAATCAGGCTGGCCACAAAGGAACCGGAAGAGGTTCCGACGATGACGTCGGCGTCGTTGCAAGACCAGCCCGTCGCCATCTCAACTGCCATCAGCGTCGCCATCTCATAGGCGGCCCCGGTGATGCCCCCGCCTCCGAGGACCAAGCCAACCGCACTCATCGACCAGCACCGCCCATGCAAGATCGGTCGGAAATCATTGGATGGGAAAGCTTAGGAGAAGGCGCGAAATCCGCCATGTACCGTCAGCCCTATGGACGTTGCCCCGGCATGGCTGCCTCAGTACCGCGAGGCGATCCACGAGTTGATCGAAGCGATCGGGATCACGGAGGGTCATCCGGCCATCGGTGAGCACAAGTATCTCGCCCTCCACCGTCCTCAAGCCGGGATCGCCGGGCTGGGCGGATGGGAGGACGGCCGTCTCGTGGCGTTCGCTCCTCTCGCGGTCGATGGCGCTGGTCGCCACGTCGCAGAGTTGGTGGTGGCCCCAAGCCACCGCCAACCGGAGGCCTACTCGCAAATGCTCGAGGGGGTCTCCGAACTTGCCCGATCGGAAGGTGGCAAAGCGTTGCGATTGTGGATCTTTCATCCCGGCATCGTCGCGTCTGCGATCGCCCTCGGGTTTGCCGAGGAGCGTCAACTGCTTCGGCTGGCGCTGGACTTTCCGGTGCGAGAACAGCCCGACCATCCGGACGGGATCGTCATTCGACCCTTTCGCTTTGGCGAAGACGAAAGCGACTGGATTCGGCTCAACCGCATGGCATTTGCCCGGCATCCCGAGAATGGCACTTGGGGTCCCGAGGAGCTTGCGGAGCGCATGGAGCAGGATTGGTTCTCATCCGAGAACCTGCTGATGGCCTGGAGAGGAAGCGCGCTTGTGGGCTTCAACTGGTTGAAGGCTCTTGACCAACAAGGTGAGATCTACGTGGTCGCGGTCGATCCCGCCATTCAGGGAAGCGGGTTGGGCCGGGCTTTGATACTCGAGGGGCTGCGCCGGTTGGAGGAGCTTGGATGCAAACAAGCTTGTCTGTACGTCGATGCCGACAACCACCGAGCCTTACGGCTTTATCGCAGCCTCGGATTCTTTCTAGACAATGTCGATCAGACGTTGCTCAAGACCCTCTAGCCAAACTTACGTCCGCAACTGCGGCACCGGGTGTCGCCTTCCGCGGTTTGGGAGTAGCACCAAGGACAGGGCAGGTCTTCGTCGCTCAAATCCGAAACTGCGTACTCGACGACCCGCCCATCGGTAGCAAGTGAACGACGTTGGCCGCGAGCTAGGACAAAAAGCCCTGATGTGGCGGTGGCCGCCAACAATGCTTCTAGCAACTGAAACCTCCTCGCTCGCTGGCAAGGGTACGAAAGGCGTCGAGGAGATTGGTGGATTTCGCGCTTAGCGAACGGCGTCGGCCAACGAACGCACTAATGGCGCCATCGCTGGCAGCCGTCCGTCGCGACTCTCGGCGGCCTCCAGCATGAGCATGGCCGAGTGATAGGCAATCCAACGCTTCAAACGCGCACTGGCTACCTCGACGCCGTAGCCCTCGAGAAACGCTCGTCCGGCGTCGTCGCCGAGGATGTTGGCGAACTGCCAGGTTGCCAACGACACATCCCATTCCGGGGGAGCCATCGTGGCCCATTCCCAGTCGATCAAGGACACGTCACCTTCCTCGGTTACGAGGAACTGATTGGGCGTGGGTCGGGTGTGGGACGGACACGGCGAGCTCGCAATCGGGGGCCCCGCCTCGTTGGCACGCTCAAGCACCGCCGCCGGCAAGCTGAGCCGGCGACGAAACTTCTCGAGCCGAGCGAGGGTGTTGTTGTAGTGAAGGCCGACTTCGGCGTTGTCGATCTGGTTGGCGAGATTCGTGATCTTGGCGTTCGATTCGTGGACGGACCGCAGGAGGCGCCCGGCCTCGCGAAGGAGGTTGTCCTGGCGGGGAAGCCTGGAAAGGTCCCAGCTTCCGCCGTCGTTCATCTGGATCCAGGCCGTCCCGTTCTCGAGACCGCGACTGGTGATCTGCGGGACCCCAGGCACCCCTGCCAGTGCTTCGAGGGCATAACGCTCCCTCCGTTCGCGGGAGGGAGTGGCGAAGATCTTGACGATCGAGGTCGCGCCCGACTCCTCACGCAGTCGAAAGACCTTGTTGCCGCCGGCCGACAGGTCGACCGTGGTTGCGGTCGGGGAGATGGAATGGAGGATGGCGTCGACTTCCACGGGTTAGTTCTCGGATCGGTTCGGCCAATTGTTGATGGGAAATTGCAATCCAGGGCGCCAGGTCGTCTGGGTACCCTTCCGGTTTCTAACCAGTTGGAAGAGCCTTTTGGACCTTGAGCTTCTGTATCCCGATGGGAAAGTGATCAGCCACCCCGCCGGGGTGACTGGTGCCGACGTGGCGACCTCGATCGGCCCTCGTCTGGCCGAAGCGGCGGTTGCAGTCGCCCTTGACGACCAACTGCTCGACCTTGGCCGCCCGCTCCCGGCGAGCGGTCGGTTTCGAGTCATCACCGCCCAAAGCGACGAAGGACGTCACATCCTCCGGCATTCGGCGGCCCACATCCTGGCCCAGGCGGTGCTGTCGCTTTTTCCGGGATCTCAGTTCGGGATCGGTCCGGCGATCGAAGACGGTTTTTATTACGACTTCGACATCGGGCGTCCCTTTACTCCCGAGGATCTGGCAGCCATTGAAACGCGCATGCACGAGATCGTCGCGGCCGACCAGCCATTCGAACGAAGCGAGGTGAGCCAAGCGGAGGCGCGAGCGTTGTTCGCCGATCAAACCTTGAAGCTGGAGATCATCGACTCGGTTGATGCCACCGAAGTCGGGATCGACCGAGTTGATGGTCCTTGGGGAACTGTGTACCGCAATCTCGGATTCGTCGACCTGTGCCGGGGACCGCATCTCCCCGCAACCGGCAAGCTTTCCGCCTTCAAGCTTTTGCGCAGTGCCGGCGCCTATTGGCGCGGGGATGAAAAGCGACAGCAATTGCAAAGGATCTATGGCACCGCCTGGGAGTCGCCGAAGGCGATGGCGGATCATCTCCACCGGTTGGAGGAGGCCGAACGACGCGATCACCGCAAGCTCGGAGCGGAGCTCGACCTTTACTCCTTCCCCCGCGAGCTTGGTCCTGGGCTCGCGGTCTGGCATCCGCGGGGAGGGATGCTGCGAAAGGTAGCCGAGGACCATTCCCGTCGGATGCACGAGCGCTACGGCTTTGAGTTCGTCTACAGCCCCCACCTGGCCCGCGAGCTCCTCTGGGAGATCTCGGGACATCTTGACTACTACGCCGACAACATGTTTCCCCGTCTCGAAGTCGACGAGGACGAGTTTTATCGCGTGAAGCCGATGAACTGTCCATTCCACATCCTGATCTACCGCAGCCGGGCGCGTTCGTACCGCGAGCTGCCCTTGCGCTATTCAGAACTAGGCAGCGTGTATCGGCAAGAGCGGTCTGGGGTATTGCATGGCCTGCTGCGAGTGCGGGGGCTCACCCAGGACGATTCGCACACTTTCTGTCGCCCCGATCAATTGGCGGACGAACTGGCCATGCATCTCGAGTTCGTCACCAAATGGCTCAGTGACTTTGGTTTCGCGGAGTTCGAAGCCGACCTTTCCACCCGGCCCGAGAAGTCCGTAGGTCCGATCGACCGCTGGGAGGAAGCGGAAAGGGCGCTCGAAGCGACGCTCAAAAATGTCGGGCTCAGCTATCGGATCGCCGAAGGGGAAGGCGCCTTTTACGGACCGAAGATCGACATCCACGTCCGCGACGCCATTGGTCGTCGCTGGCAGTGCTCGACCATCCAAGTTGACTTCAACAATCCAGAAAGGTTCGGACTCAGCTATGTGAGCACCGAGAACGAGCCGGTCGTGCCCTACATGATCCATTGCGCCAAGGCCGGCTCGCTCGACCGTTTTCTTGCGGTGGTCATCGAACATCATGCCGGCGCGTTCCCCGGGTGGTTGGCGCCGGTGCAAGTCGAGGTTTTGCCGGTCGCCGAGCGACATCTCCACTATGCCGAAACGGTACGAGATGCGCTCAAGGAGCAAGGTCTCCGCGTGGAGGTCGACTATTCGAACGACACCTTGGGGGAGAAGATCCGGAGGTCGTTGACTCAGAAGCGTCCCTTCTTGGCCGTGGTCGGGGACAAGGATGTCGAAGCCAACACGGTCGGCATGCGCTGTTACGGTGAAGACAGGGATCGGCGAGGAGTCCCGCTCAGCGAGGCAATGTCCGAGATCATCGAGTCATGTCGACCACCGGAGGTTTAGATCGTGGACGGCATTCACATCCCGGCCGAGATAGCGGAGGCCGCCCAAGTCCCCGCGGACCTCGACTCGGCTTCGGTGGGTCCCTATCGGTTTCCTTCCCCTCGTCGACGGCGTACCGCTGCGTTCATCTATCTGGGGCTAGCCGTCGCCCTCGTGGTCGCGCTGGGCGATTGGCGTTGGAGCCTGGTTGCGGTTCTAGGGCTTTGGCATTTCCGAGCCGCCTGGCCTTTGAACCTAGGGGCGGACGAAGCGCTGGCGGCGGCAGCCGCGGCGGCACCGTTCCCGATCGGACAGACGTCGGCGGCGATCATCTTCTCTGGCTGGCGATCGCGCCCGCTTTGGCATGTGGTGCTCTACGACGCGGCCGAGCCGCCGGCCGCCCGCGCTCTCGTGGTGATCGACGGGGTTGACGGAAACCAAATCGGCTCTGTTTATACAGAACAGCTCCCTTTAGATTGACCGCGATGAAATTGGGGCTGGGCGGCCATGGGCGGTGGCTCGTTTTTTTCCTGTCCGGGCTCGCCGCCGGCGTTGCGGTGACCTATTTCGTTCTTCCCCGGCGCGTCATCTCGACCGAGGTCGACGAATCGGTTTGCACCCGGGCGTTTGCCGCGGCTGATGGGATCAACACCTACCTGGCGGCTCGGGCGTCACTCGACCCGGGCCCCGTGATCCACCCGCTGGTCGGAATTCCCGAGGAGGACCAAGACGAGGTGTGGGCTCAATACCTCGACGAAACAGGTACCTACTCCGCGCAAACGGTCGCCGGATTCAACACCAACTTCGCCGCCGAGACCCAATTCCTGGTCGAAACGTTCTCAGAAGCCGGTTATTGGCTCGAGGTCGCCCGAGTCAACGTCGTCAACGAGCTCGCCGCCATCCATTTGGCCCAAGAGCTCGACGCCACCGCCCTCCGCGCCGGCTGCCAGAGGTGATAATCCCCGAAAGGTGATTAGCGCTGGGAGATCGGCACGTAGTCGCGCTTGGTTTCGCCGACGTAGACCTGTTGGGGGCGATAGATCTTCATCTTGGGGTCGGCGTGGAGCTCTTTCCACTGCGCCAGCCAGCCGGGAAGCCTGCCCAAAGCGAACAGGACCGTGAACGTGTCGGTGGGAAAGCCAAGGGCGCGGTAGATGATCCCGGAGTAGAAGTCGACGTTCGGATAGAGCTTGCGCTCGATGAAGTAATCGTCGGAGAGCGCTACCTGCTCCAGCTCTTGGGCGATCTCGAGGAGCGGGTCGTCAATGTGCAGCTTGGCCAGGACGTCGGTCGCGGCCTGTTTGATGATCTTCGCTCTCGGGTCGAAGTTCTTGTAAATGCGATGCCCGAAACCCATAAGCCGGAACGGGTCTTCTTTGTCCTTCGCCCGAGCGACGAACTTGGAGACGTCGCCGCCCTCCTCGGCCATCTCCTCGAGCATCTCCAATACTTCCTGGTTGGCCCCTCCGTGCAACGGGCCGGAAAGGGCATGGATGCCGGCCGACACAGAGCTGAAGATGTTGGCATCGCCCGATCCGACCAGGCGGACGGCCGTCGCCGAGCAGTTCTGTCCGTGGTCGGCGTGGAGAATCAGCAACACATTGAGGGCAGCCGCCACGACCGGATCGTGGTGATATGGCTCGGCGGGAACCGAGAACACCATGTGGAGGAAGTTGGCCGCGTAATCGAGATCGTTGCGGGGGTAGACGTATGGCTGATGCACTTTGTACTTGTAGAGCCAGGCGATCATGGTGGGCACCTTGGCGAGCAAGCGCCGGACCGACACCTCGACCGCTTCGGGATCGGCGGGATCGAGAGCATCGGGGTAATAGGTGGCGAGCGCTGACGTCGCCGAGGCCAAGATCTGCATCGGGTGGGCATTGTGCGGGAAAGCCTCGAAGAGCTTTTTCATGTCTTCGCGCAAAAGCGTGTGGCGTGTGATCGCATCCTCGAACTTGGTCAGCAAGGGTTGGCTAGGGAGGACGCCGTTCAACAGGAGATAAGCCACCTCCAAGAACGAAGCCCCTTCGGCCAGTTGCTCGATCGGATAGCCCCGATAACGGAGGATGCCCTTCTCCCCGTCGATGAAGCTCACGCTGCTCTGGCTCTCGGCCGTGTTCCCAAACCCGCGGTCGATGGTGAAAAGCCCCGTTTCGGTGGCGAGTCGCGAGATGTCGAGGCCTCGCTCGGTTTCGCTCCCCTCGACGACGGGGAGCTCCACCTCCTTGTCTTCAAAGCGGAGGATGGCTTCAGCCATTACTCGTCCTTCTGGCTGTTGGCGCTGATCACCTTTTGGGCCTCCTGATGGGGCACTTCCGCGTAGTGGTCGAACCGCACCTCGAACGTGCCCCGGCCGCTCGTCATCGAACGTAACTCGGCGGCATAGTGCTGAATCTCCACCATCGGTACCTCAGCCTCGACCACGCGGCTGCCGCCGTCCGAGTCGACACCGAGCACCCGGCCACGCCGGCTGTTGACGTCACCCATGATGTCGCCGGTGTGATCGTCGGGCACCCGGAGAGTGAGGTGCATGATCGGTTCGAGCAACACCGGCCTCAAGTCGGAGGCTGCGGCCCTAAAGGCCTGAATCCCCGCCATGCGAAACGAAAGCTCATCGGAGTCGACGTTGTGGAACTTCCCGTCGAAGACCTCGGCAACCACGTCGACCACGGGGTACCCGGCAAGGACGCCTCTTTGGAGCGCCTCCTGGATTCCTTTGTTGACCGCGGGTATGAATTGTCGAGGGATCGAGCCGCCCTTGACGGCGTCGACGAACTCGTATCCGGAGCCGCGCGGCAGCGGGCTGAACTTGACGTTGACCACCCCATACTGTCCTCGCCCGCCGGTCTGCTTCTTGTGTTTGCCCTCGGCGTCGGCGATCGAGGTGATCGTCTCCCGGTAGGGCACTTTGGGCACGGTCGTTGCGACTTCAACCCCGAACTTGCGATGGATGCGTGCCAGGGTGACGTCGAGATGGACATCGCCTAAGCCGGCGAGAACGGTCTCGCCCGTCTCGGGTTTGCGATCCACTCGCAGGGTCGGATCCTCGTCGAGGATGCGATGGAGAGCAGTGGAGAGCTTCTCCTCGTCGTGCTGGCTCTTGGGTGAAATCGCCAGCTCGGTGACCGGATTGGGGAACAAAACCGGTTTGAGGATCGTGGCCACGCCCGGTCCATGGATTGTGGCCCCGGCGGTGAGGTTCTCGAGCTTGGCCACTGCTCCGATCTCGCCACACGACACCTCTTTAGTGTCGACATGGTCCTTGCCCATGAGATAGAAAAGGTTATGCATGCGGGCATGCCCGTTACTGCCGTCGGCGGTATGGATTTGCAAGTCGTCGTCAGCTTTGACTGCTCCGGAATAGATCCGAAACAGCGAGATTCGACCCACAAACGGATCAGAGATGGTCTTGAAGACGTAGCCCAGGGCGGGACCGTCTGGCTCGATCGGAATTGCTCCCCCGGAGGCGATCGGTGGCAACGTCCGCTCGAGCGGATTCGGGGCGAAGTCGGTGAGGAACTCGCAGAGGGTGTCGACGCCGATGCGACGAGCTGCCGATGCCACCAACACCGGGAAGATCTCCCCCTTCAACATCCCTTGGTGCACCGTCGTGACGATGGTGGCGGCGTCAGGCAGCTCGCCTTCGAAATACTTCTCCATCAAGGCGTCATCGGTCTCGACGACTGACTCGATCAACGCCTCACGAGTCGAGGCGACGAGGTCTGACACCTCGGCCGGAGGGCTTTCGGTCAACGTGCCGGTGCGGTCGTCCGGGCCGTAGAGAAAGGACCGTCCCGAGACCACCCGCACCACTCCTCGCAGTTCGTTCTCCGCGCCGATCGGCACTTGCACGGGAGCGATCCTTTTGCCGAAAGTGTCCCTGAGCTGGGCCAAGACGCGTGTAAACGACGAACGCTCTCGGTCAAGCTTGCTGATGATGACTGCCCGCGGAATCCCCTCTTCCTCAGCGGCCCGCCAGAGGATTTCGGTCTGCACCTCGACGCCGTCAACGCCGGAAACGACAAACAGAGCGAGGTCGGCTGCCCGCAGCGCCGCGCGGGCATCCCCCGAAAAGTCGATGTAGCCGGGAGTGTCGATCACCGTGATCTTGTGGTCCTGCCAGGTAACGCTTGCCACTGCAAGGCCGAGGGAGATCTTCCGCTCCTGTTCCTCGGGTTCGAAATCGAACATCGAAGTGCCGGCCTCGATCGATCCCTGTCGAGTGGTGGCGCCAGTGACATAGAGCAGTGCCTCGGCCAGCGATGTCTTACCGCTGCCGCCGTGGCCGACCAAAGCCACGTTGCGGATCCTCTCGGGGACCATTTGACCTCCTAATGCAATCTGTCGCGGAGCTTAGACATGAGTACTTGCAAGGTTCTTGGGCACATCCATGCCCACTACATTGCCCGCCGGTGATCGATCTTCGGGTGCGGCCTCATCTCCAATGGTTCTTGCAACCGATCGGCCGGGGTCTGAATCGGCTCGGAGTCTCCCCCCTGGTGCTGACGCTGCTTGGGCTTGCGGTGACGATCACCGGTGCCTTCCTGATCGGAATGGGTCGGATCATCGGCGGCGCGACCGTGGCCCTCATTGGTTCGATCCTCGACGGGCTCGACGGTTCGGTTGCCAGGGCCGCCGGTACCGAATCGCCGCGGGGAGCTTTGCTCGACGCGATGGCCGATCGGATCGGCGAGGTGGCGGTCCTTGGCGGGCTGGCGGCAGCGGTGGCCAACGATCGCCGACTGGTTCTATTGACCATCGCGGCGCTCGGCGGGTCACTCCTTGTTCCCTACCTGCGGGCCAAAGCTGAGGCCGAGGGTCTTGACGGTCGGGGAGGAATGATGGGCCGGGCCGAGCGGGTGATCCTCTTCACCGTTGGACTGCTCGTCGGATTGATCGAGCCAATGCTATGGGTCTTGGTCATCGCAACCTGGGCCACCGTCATCTGGCGATTTCTTCTCACCTACAACAACCTCCGGTGAGAGACGCCCTCGTCTACTACTTGCTGCGGATGGTGGTGGGGGTTGCTCGTTTACTGCCGCTTCCGACGGCTAGGAAACTCGGTGACGTTGGTGGCCGGTTATGGGGGCGATTCGCCGGCGAACGCCGACGTATGGCTCAACGTCACATGGCCCGTGTCCTCGGCGGGAAAGTCGACCTCGAAGGAGTGACCAACGAGGTGTTCGGGTCATATGGGCGCTACTGGGCGGAGACGCTGTGGGTGGGCCCGGATCGGGTTGCGGAGATCTACTCGCAAGTCGAGATCATCGGCTTGGAGCACATGATCAATGCGCGTGACACCGGAATGATTTTGGTGCTTCCCCACCTCGGCAACTGGGAGGCCGCGGCGGTGGCGGGGCCGCGATCCGGAATCGAGATCGCGGCGGTGGCGGAACAGCTACCGAATCGGCGGCTGACCGAGTGGTTCGTCACGATGCGATCCGCGTTTGGAATAACAGTCATTCCCCACGGTCGGGGTTCTCCTCGAGCCATCGAGCAGGCGCTGGCCCGCAAGGCGGCGGTGGCTTTGCTCGCGGATCGCGATTTGGGCAGGCGCGGGGTGGAGGTCGAGTTCTTTGGCGAACGCACCACCCTCCCCGGAGGCCCGGCCACGCTCGCCCGAAGAGCCGGGGTTCCAGTTGTTCTGGCCGGCACCTACTTCACCCCCGGCGGCTATCGCGTCGTCCTCGAACCGGTGTCGATGGACGGCGCCGCCGGAATCACCGAGATGACTCAAAGGATCGCTCAGGCGATGGAGCAGTGCATCAGGCAAGCTCCCGAACAGTGGCATTTGCTTCAGCCCAACTGGCCGTCTGATCTCGAGGCTTCGTGAGAGTCGGGCTCATCTGTCCCTATGACCTCAGCCGTTTCGGCGGAGTCCAAAACCAGGTCCACGCGCTCAACCGATTGTTGGGTGAGCACGGGGACGAGTCAGTGATGATCGGACCGGGAGCCGTAGATGGCATTGATCTAGGTGGAAGTATCTCAGTAAAGGCGAACCGCTCGATAGTGCCGTTGCGCCTTGATCCGAGGGTGCGGGCCAAGATCATCGAAGCCATCGCCGATGTCGATGTGGTCCATTTGCACGAGCCCATGATTCCAGCGGTCGGCTGGGCTGCGATCGGAGTGGCCAAACCGCTGGTTGCCACCTTCCATGCCGACAAACCGAAGTGGGCGAGCCGGCTCTACCGAGTCGTGCCAGACCGGCTTTGGCGTCGGCGGGTCTTGACCGCGGTGAGTGCGGTGGCGGCAGACCTCCCCTGGCCGGCAGTTCGAATCATCCCCAACGGAATTCAGACCTCGTCCTTTCGAAGTGGCGGGCAGCGCCATCGTCAGCGCGTGGTCTTCGTGGGCCGGGACGATCGAAGGAAGGGCTTGGACGTGTTGGTCCAAGCCTGGGCCGAGGTGCACGAGGCACATCCCTCAGCCGAGCTGGTCGTGATCGGCGCCGAGGGCATTGATCGCCAACACGTGCGATATGTCGGCAGAGTCACCGACGCTGAAAAGTCCACTTGGCTGCAATCCGCCGCCGTTCTCGCCGCCCCCAACCTCGGCGGCGAAAGCTTCGGCATGAACGTCGCCGAGGGCATGGCCGCGGGCTGCGCGGTGGTCGCCACTGATCTCCCCGCCTTCCGGGAGCTGACCGGGGGAACCGCCCGGCTCACGCCCGTCGCCGCGGCTCGACCACTTGCCTCGGCCCTGATCGACCTATTGACCAGTGGAACCGCAACCGCGGCGATGGGAAAAAGAGCCCGCGAGCGGATCAAGCGCTTTGACTGGTCGGCGGTCTTTCCACGCTATCGGGCCGCCTACGACGACGCCATCGACCTGTTCAACTCCCATCGTTAGAGCGGGCCGGTAGCATTAGCGCTCGCCCATCAGGACAGTTTTGGCAACCTAGGAGATGTGACGTGGAGAAGGGCACCAGCAGAGTCAAGCGAGGCCTGGCAGAGATGCTGAAAGGCGGAGTGATCATGGATGTGGTCACTGCCGATCAGGCCAAGATTGCAGAAGAAGCTGGCGCGGTAGCGGTGATGGCGCTGGAACGAGTTCCGTCTGATATCCGCAAGATGGGCGGCGTCGCTCGGATGGCCGATCCCACCAAAATCGACGAGATCCAGGCCTCGGTGAGCATTCCGGTCATGGCCAAATGCCGGATCGGTCATTTCGCCGAAGCCCGCGTGCTTCAGGCCCTCAACGTCGACTACATCGACGAGTCAGAGGTCCTGACCCCCGCCGATGTCGAGCACCACATCGACAAATGGGACTTCACCACGCCCTTCGTTTGCGGGGCCCGCAACCTTGGGGAAGCACTGCGTCGGATCGGTGAGGGGGCGGCGATGATCCGCACCAAGGGCGAAGCCGGGACCGGCAACGTGGTCGAAGCTGTCACCCACATGCGGACAGTCACCAACGAATTGCGTCGCCTTACCCAGTTGGGGCCAGAGCAACTCATGTCGGCAGCCCGAGATCTTGGCGCGCCATACGACCTGGTAAGAGAGGTTCACGAGACCGGGAAGCTGCCGGTCGTCAACTTTGCGGCCGGGGGGATCGCCACGCCGGCGGACGCGGCTTTGATGATGGCACTCGGAGTCGACGGGGTATTTGTCGGCTCCGGCATCTTCAAGAGCTCCGACCCACCGGCCTATGCCAGAGCGATCGTCGAGGCCACCACTTTCTGGGCCGACCCCGAGGTGGTTGCGAAGGTATCGCGCGGCCTCGGCGAGGCGATGCCCGGTCTCGAAATCGACAAGATTCCCGCCAACGAGCGGCTGGCGGAGCGGGGCTGGTGAGCCCATGTCGAGGGACCAAGGTCCCAGGGTCGGAGTCCTAGCTCTTCAAGGCGACTTCCGCGAGCACGGAGTCACCCTCAAAGCGATCGGGGCGCAGCCGATCTTCGTTCGCACCCCTGTCGAGCTCGACTTGGTGGAAGCGCTGATCATCCCTGGTGGGGAATCGACCACGATCGGCAAACTGGCTACCCGCTTCGGTCTCATCGACCCGTTGGTCGAGCGAATCGAAGCCGGCATGCCCACGTGGGGGACTTGTGCCGGAATGATCTTTCTTGCCAAAGAAGTGGTCGGCCCGGATCAGCCCCTGCTCAGCTGTCTTGACATCGTGGTGGAACGAAATGCCTTTGGCCGCCAGAACGACTCCTTTGAAACCGATCTCGACATCAAGGGGCTTGATGAGCCCTTCCACGCAGTTTTCATCCGCGCCCCATGGGTGGTGAAGGTCGGCGGCGGAGTTGAAGTGCTGGCGAACGTCGACGGCCATCCAGTGATGGTGGAGGATCGTCATTTGATGGCGACCTCCTTCCACCCCGAGCTGACCGGCGACTCGCGCTTGCATCAACGCCTGGTTGATCTAGTTGAATAGCCACCGATGTCCGGGCATTCCAAATGGGCGACGATCAAGCGCAAGAAGGCCGCCAACGACTCGCGCCGCGGGAAGCTTTTTGCCAAGCTGATTAGAGCGATCGAGATCGCTGCTCGCGAGGGCGGTGGTGACATTGGGGGCAATGCCACTCTCGCCGCCGCAGTGGCCAAAGCCCGCGCCAGTGCCGTGCCGATGGACAACATCGAGCGGGCGATTACCCGCGCCACGGGCAGCTCGGATACGACGAACTACGAGGAGATCTGGTACGAGGGCTACGCCTCCGGGGGTGTCGCCCTCATGGTCCAGGTGCTGACCGACAACCGCAACCGGGCTGCCTCCGATGTCCGCTCGGCGTTCACCCGCAACAACGGCAACCTCGGCGAGCCGGGTTCAGTTGCGTACATGTTCGATCGCAAGGGCTTTATCGAGGTCACCGGTACCGAGGACGACGTTTTGCTCCCCGCCCTCGACGCCGGCGCCGAAGACGTGCGGCCAGGCGACGAAGTCGTTGAGATCATCACCGGTCCGGCCGAGCTCACCGCCGTGCAGCGAGCCTTGGAAGCGGCCGGGCTTGAGGTGACGGCAGCCGAGCTAACCCAAGAGCCCCGTACGACGGTTGCCGTCGACGGCCCCACCGCCACCAAGGTCATGCGCCTCGTCGACGCCCTCGAAGACCTCGACGACGTCCAAGCCGTCTACGGCAACTACGAAATTCCCGACGACGTCCTCGCCTCACTGGCCGAGTAGGACCGGATCAGTGTTTTAGCTACCAAATCGGCCCCGAGAGGAGTCGATTCGGTAGCGAAAACAGGGTTCGCGCATTCGTGAAGCTATTGTTGCGTACACATGTTCGTGCTTGGCATCGACCCGGGGTTGACCACCACCGGGTACGGGTTCGTCCGCCGTCACCGTGACCTGGAGGCGATTGCGGCGGGGGTGATTCGAACTGATCCAGACAGCCCGCTCACTATTCGTCTGCTCGAAATCCATCGGCGACTGGCCGAGCTCATCGTCGAGCACCGGCCGGACGCGATCGCCCTTGAGCAGATGTTCACCAATCGCAACCTGCAGACCGCGATTGCCGTGGGCCGAGCAGCGGGTGTGGCCATTTTGGCCGCGGCGCAACATGAGTTAGAGGTTTTTGAATACCCTCCCACGGTGATCAAATCGGCGGTGACTGGCGACGGGGCGGCCGATAAGCGCATGGTGGCAACAATGGTCGGCCGGCGACTGGGAGTTGCGCCCCCCTCCCCAGCCGACGCCGCTGACGCGCTGGCGGTGGCGATCTGTCATCTGCAATCGTTGCGCGTCGTCGGAGCCAAACAATGATCGGTCGCTTGCGCGGCACTCTCGTCGCTCGCTCGGAGCAGTCGGTCACTCTCGATGTCGCCGGTGTCGGCTACGAGGTCCTGACCAGCCCACGCACCCAGGGACTGTTGCCCGGCATCGGCGAGGACCTGGTAATCCACACCCATCTCAACGTGCGCGAAGACTCGCTGACCCTGTATGGCTTCGTGTCGGAAGGGGAGCGCAACCTGTTTCGAGTCTTGATCACTGCCACGGGCGTGGGGCCCAAGGTTGGACTCGCCATCCTCGGTGCGTTGAGCGTCACCGACATCCGGCGAGCAGTTGCCACCGAAGACGTCGACGCTTTGACGGTTGTTCCTGGCGTGGGCAGACGATTAGCGCAAAAGATGGTCCTGGAGCTGAAGCCGAAACTCGATGAGCAGGAGGCCGAAGTCATTGGCGGTTCCGGCACAGCGGCTCAACTCCGTCAGGCGCTCGAGGGGCTCGGTTACACGCCGGCGGAGGTTCGAGAAGCCGCGGCTGCCGCCGACACTGAGATGCCGATGGCCGAACAAATTCGCGCCGCGTTGCAATTGTTGGGGCGGCGATGAGAGAGGACTCAATCCTCAATCCGACCTTGGACGAAAATGACCTGCATCTGCGGCCTCGGCGTCTGGCGGAGTTCGTGGGCCAAAAGGCGGTCAAAGAACGCCTGGAGATCGCGATCGAAGCGGCTCGTACCCAAGACAGGCCACTTGATCATGTTCTCCTCTCTGGTCCTCCCGGGCTTGGCAAGACAACTCTCGCCAGCATCATTGCCGCCGAGTCCGACGCCGGGATCCGGATCACCTCAGGCGCCGCCCTCGAGCGGCCGGGCGATCTCGCGGCAATTCTTTCCAACCTCGAGGAGGGGTCGGTGTTCTTCATCGACGAGATCCATCGGCTGCCCCGGGCCGTCGAGGAGATTCTTTATCCGGCGATGGAGGACTACCAGCTAGACATCGTGCTCGGCAAAGGCCCTGCGGCGCAATCGATCCGTCTCGACCTGCCCCACTTCACCCTTGTGGGTGCCACGACTCGCAAGGGCAAGGTGACCGCGCCGCTGAGGGATCGGTTTGGTCTCGAAGATCGACTCGACTACTACACCGATGAGGAACTGGGCACGATCGTGACGCGTTCGGCTCGGATTCTTTCTGTGCACATCGAGGCGGAGGCAGCCAAGGTCATTGCTTCTCGAAGTCGGGGGACACCTCGCATTGCCAATCGGCTGCTTGCCCGGGTTCGGGACTTCGCCGTAGCGCGAGCCGACGGCCTAGTGGATGTCGAAACCACCGATCGCGCTCTCCGCGTTTATGAGGTCGATGAGTTGGGACTCGACAAGGTTGACCGTTCAATTCTCGAGTCCATCGTGCACAAGTTTGGCGGAGGACCTGTGGGTTTGACGACGCTTGCCATTGCGGTGGGTGAAGAACCGGAGACGGTAGAAGATGCATATGAGCCGTTCCTCCTTCAAATCGGGCTGTTGCAACGGACTGCGCGCGGGCGGATGGCCACGGATCTGGCTTACCGCCACCTCGGGGTCGAGAACCCCGCCCACCCGCGTCTCCTCTGAGTGCTGACGTCGGAGTTCGACTATTCCCTGCCGGCCGATCGCATCGCGCAGGTCCCGATCGAGCCTCGCGATTCAGCGCGACTGCTCGACACGAGGGACCTGACCGACCATAGCTTCCGCGATTTGCCAGAACTGCTCGAGCCCGGCGATCTGGTGGTGGTCAACCGGACTCGGGTTCGTGCGGCTCGGCTGATTGGCCGGAAACTCATGAGCGGAGGGCGAGTCGAAGCGCTTCTGCTCGGCCGGGTTACTGGAACACTTTGGCGTGCGATTGTGAAACCCGCTCGCCGCCTGCGTCCCGGAGAAGAGATCGCCTTCGGCGCTATTTCCGCCACCATCGTTGAGGGGCCGGTGGACGGCGTGGCGGTCCTGGACTTGTGGAGCGCGGACGACGTGGAGACGGCGATCACCGCCGCCGGGCAGGTGCCGCTCCCGCCCTATATCAAGAGAGAACTCGCCGATTCCGAGCGCTATCAAACGATCTTCGCCAAGGAAGTTGGCTCGGCAGCGGCGCCCACGGCGGCATTGCATTTCACCGAGGACGTGGTCGGTCGGCTACAAGAACGTGGCATCGAACTCGTCGAAATCGAGCTCAGGATTGGGCTTGACACCTTCCGCCCGATCTCGAGCCCGACCATCGAGCAACATCAAATCCACTCAGAAGAGTTTTTCGTCCCCGACTCCACCCAGGCCAAGATCGACGCGTGCCAGGGCCGGGTGGTCGCCGTCGGAACCACCGTGGTTAGAGCGCTGGAAAGCCAAAGCGACGGCCGCAGCACTGATCTCTTCATCACCCCCGGCTTTCGATTTCGGGTGGTCGACCTCCTGGTGACCAATTTTCACCTGCCCCGCACAACGCTTCTGGTGCTTCTCGCCGCATTCATGGGAGATGGTTGGCGCAATGCCTATGAGGTCGCCCTTGAACGGCGCTACCGCTTCGCCTCGTTCGGCGACGCCATGCTCGCCGCACTGAGAGATCGTGGCGATCTGTGAACGTTTACGCGGTCCTGGGCCGCGAGAACCTTCACAGGTTGGCCGTGGGCTAGTCAGGACAGTTGGTTGTTGACCTCGCGGCCGACCACGAACCAGATCGCCTGCACGGGGATCTGGCCGCGGTTGAACAAGCGGTGGGGGGTGGTGGAGTCAAAGGCGATCGAGTCGCCGGGCTCGAGCTGGTACTCCTGAAATGCGATCTGCACACCGAGGCTTCCGGAGATGATGTAGCCGTACTCCCGCCCATGATGACGCATCAAGCTTTGCTCGGGGGTCGACGAGCCACCGACTGCGTAGGTAGCAAGAAGAAAGTCGACGCCGTTCTCGGTGGTGGCAGTCAGTTCTTCCCAGCGCACGCCCGAAGCCAATTCCACGGCCGTCCGATCTTGGGGATGAACCAGGGGACCCGCCGCGGCGCGGGGAGTATCGCCACCATTCGCCGGGGGATAGTCGCTGCCGCGGATGAGCCGATCGAGGGACACGTCGAGCTCGGTGACGATCGCGTAAAGCGTGCCGACCGAGGGTTTTGACACCCCGCTTTCCAGTTGGGAGATGAGGCTGGGCGAGACCCCGAGGCGACGGGCGAGCTCCCGCTGGCTGATGCCGGCTTTGACCCGTTCCTCGCGCAGTCGATCGCCGATGCCATCCAAGGCCCCGTTGAGTACTTCGGAGGTCACATCAGCATCCAACCGCCGTCAACGTAGAGGTTGACCCCGTTGATCGCACGGTTCTCCAAGAGGAAGACCGACGCGTCGACGACATCGGCCATCGTCGTTAGCCGGCCGGTAGGGGTCCGCGCCAGCACCGCGCCGAGGGGCTTGTTGCTCCAGTACGGGCTGTCACCGACTATCCCCGGGTGGATCGCGTTGAAGCGAATTGGGGCCAGCTCGATCGCCAAGGTGCGGATGAGGCTGGAGATGCCGCCGTTGACGGTGGTGACTGTGGTCGAGCCTGGACGGGCGATCGCCGCCAGGACCAAACGGGAGACCGGACCCACATCGGCGCAAGCAGCAGCGATCGAGCCCGGCTCAGCAGATCGAAGACCCAAAAAGGAGGCGCCCGCTCCCAGTGTTTTCGAAGCGGCCTGCGCGCGTGTCTCATCGCGTCCCGTGACGATGACTGCACCCCCGGAGTCGTGGTAGTGGCGGGCTATCCCCAGACCGAGACCAGCCGTTCCGCCGACGATGACGACAGCTCCGTCCATCAAAGACTCTCCATTCATGTGTTCCAGGATATACGCTCTGGGCGACGCGTGTGCAGTCACACTGATCGGAGCTGATGGAGTCGTACGACGTGTGCATCGTTGGAGGTGGCCTTATCGGGCTCGCCGTGGGACGAGCCCTGGCTGAACGTCGTCCGGGACTGGCGGTGCTCATCGTGGAGAAAGAGGAGCGTGTCGGCGCTCATCAGAGCGGCCATAACAGTGGAGTGATTCACTCGGGGCTCTATTACCGGCCGGGGTCGCTCAAGGCGCGCCTTGCGGTGACTGGGGCGAAAGCCCTGTATGAGCTCTGCACAGAACGGGGCATACCGCACCGCCGGTCTGGAAAGCTCGTCATCGCCAGCGATCGGAGCCAGATCCCCGCGCTCGAAGAGCTCGAACGGCGCGGGCGGGCCAATGGTCTCGAATCGCTTCGCCGGCTCGAGGCGACCGAGATTCCCGATATCGAGCCCGAAGCGTCCGGCGTTGCGGCGCTCAGAGTCCCCTCGGCGGGCGTGGTCGATTTTTCACGAGTGGCCGACGAGCTTGCAGCCGACCTCATCGCCCAAGGTGGGACCCTGCGGCTCGGCCACGCGGTCAGGCGGATTCGGAGTGCGGACGGCATGCTGGAGATCGTGGCTGGCGACGGCAGTTTTCGCAGCCGTTTCCTGGTTAATTGCGCCGGTTTGCAATCGGACCGGGTTGCAGCGCTGGCCGGAATTGAGCCCGCGGTGCGGATCGTTCCATTCCGCGGCGAGTACTACACGATGGCTGGCGGCCCCAAGGTGAACTCGCTCATCTACCCGGTCCCTGATCCCCGTTTTCCTTTTCTTGGGGTTCATTTCACCCATCGCATAGACGGCTCGGTCGAGGTGGGACCCAACGCGATCGTTTCTCTGGGACGAGAGCATTATCGAGGAGCCCGGCCGAACTGGGCCGACGTCGCCGAAACTCTCCGCTATCGGGGATTTCAGAAGCTGGCGGCGGCAAATCTCTGGGCCGGAGTGCGCGAGCTCGTCAACTCGAGGTCGAGGCGCCTTTATACCCGGCTGGCGCAAAAGCTGGTGCCAGCCCTGCAAAGCGAGCATCTCCGGCCAGGCGGCGTGGGCATCAGAGCCCAGGCCGTCGATCGTGCTGGAATGCTGGTCGACGATTTCGTGATCGAGCGAACGGCGAACAGCATCCATGTGCTCAACGCTCCTTCGCCGGGGGCGACTGCATGCATGGCGATCGGACGATTTGTGGCCGCGCAGTTCGAGTCTGATGTGTAGTGTCACTGTTCAGTGATGAAGCAGGGGCGTACAGTATCCATGCTAGGCATCGGGATGGGCGGGGCGATGGCCGCCACTTTGGTTCGCTGCGGTTTCGAGCTTGTTGTCTGGAATCGCGATGAGGTCAAAGCCAAGGCGCTCGCCTCGTCACTGGGTGTCGACGTCGCCGGAAGGGCGGGCGAGGCAGCATCCCGTCCTCGATGGTTCTCACCGGCCTCGCCGACGATCAAGCGGTCAAAGCCGTCTATCTCGGCAGCGACGGAGTCGTGGCTGGCGTCGGCGCGGAATCGATTGTCATCGATACCAGCACAGTTGATCCGCTAACCACCAATGAGGTCGGGGCGGCCATCGACGCGGTCGGTGCAGCTTTTCTCGACTGTCGGTGTCAGGCAGCGTCAGCGCGGTCGACACCGTGATCATCGCCGGCCACGTGATGAAACAAGGCGGCAAGTTGCTCCATGTCGACTGGCCCGCAATTCGAAAGATGGCCGCAGAGTCACGGGACTTTGTGATCGAGAAGTCAGGTTTCAGACTCCTGGAGATCTGACAGACATCAGACATCAGATGTCAGACTTCAGATCTGATGTCACCGGATCCCGGCACTTTTCACCTCACCGCGAGAGATGGTGCCGCGCGGGCTGGTGTCCTACACACCGCCCATGGCGAGGTGCCGACGCCGGCGTTCATGGCGGTGGGAACGCGCGCCGCGGTGCGAGCAGTCGACGTCGATGATCTTGAAGCCGTGGGCGCGGACATGATCCTGGCCAACACTTATCACCTCCATCTCCGCCCTGGGGCCGATCGCATCGCGGAGCTGGGAGGCCTGCACGAGTTCTGGGGATGGCCGGGCCCGATCCTTACCGACAGCGGCGGTTATCAGATTTTCTCGCTCTCGCCCAAGATCACCGAGGAAGGAGCACGGTTTCGTTCAACTTACGACGGAGCGATGATCGATCTCACTCCTGAAGGCGCAGTCCGAATCCAGGAGTTGCTCGGTGCCGACATCGCGATGCAGCTCGACGTCTGCATCGGCCTTCCAGCCCGGCATGAAGATGTCGAGGCTGCGATGAACCTCACCCTCCGGTGGGGCGAACGATCGCTTCGCGTCCACCAGCGCGAAGACCAAGCGCTGTTTGGGATCGTGCAAGGAGGCGTCACGAAAGGGCTACGCGCCGAGAGCGCCGCTCGCACTGCGGCCGGCGGCTTTGTCGGCTTCGGGATCGGCGGTCTGTCGGTGGGAGAGTCGCGCGAAGACATGCTCGGTGCGCTCGACGCCGCGTTTGCGGAGCTGCCCGATGACAAGGTTCGCTACGTCATGGGTCTCGGTGATCCCGAGGGCGTGCTCGCGGCGGTGGGCCAAGGAGCCGACCTTTTCGACTGCGTGTGGCCGACCCGCCTCGCCCGTCACGGACGGGTCTTGACCGCGCACGGCGACTACAACCTACGACGAGCCCAGTACGCCAACGACCCGAAGCGGCTGGCCGAGGGGTGCCGATGTCATACGTGCGCTCGGCATCATCGGGCGTATTTGCGCCACCTACTAATGGTGGGCGAGCTTTCGACGTTCCGTCTGATCACCATTCACAACCTCACCTATGTGTTCGAGCTCATGGCTGGAGTGAGGCAGGCGATTGCCGAGGGCCGGTTCGAAGCCTTCGCCGAGAACGCGCTTTCACGCCGCGAGTTAGATTTGGGGCACTAGCTAGTTAAACTCCCGGCTCCGTCTCCTTTCCCTTGAGGTAGTCCTTTGAATCCTTTGGTATTTCTCACCACCAGCGCGCCCTCGGCAGGTAGCCCGATCGGCTCGTTCCTGTTTCTCGCGGTAATGCTCGCCGTCTTCTATTTCCTGATCCTTCGCCCACAGCGAAGGCGGATGAAAGCGCAACAGCAACTGGCGTCGTCGGTCGAGGTGGGGGACCGGGTGCAGACGATCGGCGGAATCCAAGGCCGCGTTTTCAGCGTCGACGACGACACCGTGGTCATCGACCTGGAGCAGGGTCGGATCAGGCTCGCCAAGCGGGCCATCGCTCAAAAGATCGACCTTCAGGAATAGCCCTTTGCGACGTCGGTTGATCGGCCTTGTGGTCGTCCTTCTGCTTGCCTGGGGTGGGGCTGGCCTATTGGTATCGCGCGGCGTTCAACCGGAGCTAGGACTTGATCTTCAGGGAGGAACGTCGGTCGTGCTGACCGCTCCCGACGGCACCGACGAGGAGGTCCTGGCACAAGCGGTCGAGATCATGCGCAGGCGGATCGAGGATGTCGGTGGGGTACAAGAGCCCGACATCGCCATCTCCGGCAACAACACCGTGCTCGTTCAGCTTCCCGGAGTCGAAGACGAGGAACGCGCCCTCGACGCTATCGGGCAGACCGGCGAGCTTTCCTTTCGACCGGTCCTCGATGCCACCTTCGGTAACGAGGGTCCGCTCGTTACCACCACGACTATTGCCCCCACTTCAACCACCGTCGAGGGCGCGTCCACGACCACCGGTGCCACGACGACAACCACCTCACCAACTACGACCACGAGTGAGCCAGGCCCGACCACCACCACGACCCTCCCCGACAACGTCGATCCGGAAACGGGCCTGACGATCGTCGACGATCCCACCCAACAGGCCTACCTACCCGGAACGGTTTCGTCGGTGATCGGAGAAGTGCCGGCGGTGCTCACCGTCGGCCCGGCGGAGTTGGTCGGAGCCGACGTCGCCGACGCCGTCCCCGGATTCAACCCGGCGACCGCGCAGTGGGTGATCAACCTCGACCTCACCAGTGGCGGGGCTGACAAGTTCGCCGAGCTCACTGCAGCCGCCGCGACGCAGTCGCAAGGCAGCCCTCAGCGCCAGATCGCCATCGTCCTCGACGGGGAGGTGATCGCCTCGCCCGCGGTCGCCGCCGATGTCGGCGCCGAAGGCATCACCGGAGGCCGCGCCCTCATCACGTTTGGAAATGGTGAAGGCGACGAGCAAGCCGCCAAGGACACCGCCGCCATCCTCCGTTACGGGTCGCTGCCGGTGGCCTTCGAGCGATCGCAGGTGCAGAAGGTCTCCGCCAGCCTCGGCTCGGATTCATTGCAAGCCGGTCTTATTGCCGGCTACATCGGTTTGGCCCTGGTCGTCATTCTTCTGCTTTCCTACTACCGAGCCATGGGCCTAGTTGCCATTGTCGGCCTCACCGTCTTCGGCGCATTGTTGGTGTCGATCTTCTCGCTCTTGAGCCGGTACCAGGGCCTCACCCTCACCCTCGCCGGCGTGACCGGGGTCATCATCTCGCTCGGCATTGCGGCCGACTCCTACATCGTCTATTTCGAGCGAATCAAAGAGGAGATCCGCGGCGGTCGCAACGTGCGCTCGGCGGTCGACGAGGCGTTCAAGCACGCCTTCCGCACGGTGCTCACCGCCGACACTGTCTCCCTGCTGGGCGCCGGGCTCTTGTGGCTGCTGTCCGTTGGGCCGGTGAAAGGCTTCGCGCTTTCGCTAGGGCTGGCGACCTTGCTCGACATCTTTGTCACCCGCACCTATACCAGAAGGGCCATCTACTTGCTCGCTCGCACGCCGCTCGCCGACAAAGGTTGGCTTTCCATCAAGCGGACGGCTTCATGAGCTTTCTGCGCGATCTTGCTCAGGGCAGCACCACCTTCGACTTTGTTGGCAAGCGTATGCTTTGGTTCCGGATCTCCGCCGTCCTGGTTGTCATCTCGCTCGGTTTCCTGGTTTTCCGCGGCCTCAACCTCGGCATCGAGTTCCGAGGTGGGACCACCATCAACGCCAACAACCCGGCCGGCGCCACGGTGCCGGACCTTCGCGAGTTGACCGATGCAGCCGGAGTCGACGGGGCCGTGATCCAACTGGTCGATGGGGGAGAGTCGGTTCGGGTGCAGACTCCGTCGCTGGACCCGGATATCGAATCGGAGCTCATCGACGATGTTGCGAACATCACCGGCACCGAGCGGGCCGACATCTCCATCGACTCCATTGGCCCGAGCTTTGGTGCGCTGATCCTGCGACAGTCGATGGTTGCCCTTGTCGTCTTCCTCATCGCGGTCGCCCTTTTCATGTCGTGGCGGCTCGAATGGAAGATGGCCGGGGCCGGACTGGCGGCTTTGGTTCACGACCTCATCATCACGATCGGCATCTACTCGATCACGTGGTTCGAGGTGACACCGGCCACCGTCATCGCCCTGCTCACGATCCTCGGCTACTCGCTCTACGACACGGTGGTGGTATTTGACAAGGTGACCGAACTGGTAGCCGATCTGGGAGAGCGCATGACCTACTCGGACATCGTCAACCGGGCGATGAACATGGTGCTTGGTCGCTCGCTCAACACCTCTCTGACCTCGTTGCTACCGGTGGGCTCGGTGCTCTTCGTCGGGTCATTTCTTTTCGGGGCAACGGCCCTCCGCGATTTTGCCCTTGCCCTCTTCGTTGGACTGGCGGCCAGCACGTATTCCTCGATCTTCGTGGCCGCTCCGATCCTGGCGGTCTGGAAGGAAAGCGACGAGGAGTGGACCAGCCGGCGCAGAAGGCTGGCAGCCAAATCCGCCGCCGCTGGGTCCGTACGCACCGGAGCGAGGACCGCCTCGCGGCCGAACCGGCCCAGGCCGCCCAAAGGGCGCCGTTAAGTAGACTTTCTTGGTGGACCTCGCCGCGCTGATCCGTGACATTCCTGACTTTCCTGAACCCGGTGTGGTCTTCAAAGACATCACTCCGGTTCTTGCCGACCAAGAGGCGTTTGCCGCCCTCATTCAGAGCCTTGCCGAGCCGCACCGCGGTTTGGGGATCGATAAGGTCGCCGGGATCGAAGCCCGTGGTTTCACCCTCGCCGCGCCGGTGGCATGCGAGCTCGCCGCTGGCTTCATCCCGCTTCGCAAGCCAGGAAAGCTCCCGTGGAAGACGATGAGCCAGCCTTACAGCCTCGAATACGGCCACGACGCTCTGGAGATGCACACCGACGCGATCGTCGAAGGCGAAAGCGTCCTGATCATCGACGATGTGATCGCCACCGGTGGCACGGCGGCGGCGGCAGTCAATTTGATCGAACGCGCCGGCGCCAAAGTGGCGGGCGTGACGGTGTTCATCGAGCTCGCTTTCCTTCACGGTCGCGCCGCAATCGAGGGAGTGCCCTTCCATGCCCTCCTCCGATTCGACTGAGCCTGCCCTCGCCCGAGTAGCTGAGGCGCATCGGCGCCACTATCCGGATGCCGATTTTGGCCAACTCGAGGAGGCCTACCGCGTCGCCGAGCGGGCCCATCGAGGTCAAATCCGCAAGTCCGGCGATCCATTCATAACTCATCCAGTTGCGGTCACCGAGATCCTGGCCGAGTACGGCTTGGATCGGCCCACTCTGGCCGCGGCCTTGCTCCACGACACGGTCGAGGACACCGACATCACCCTTGCTCAGATTGAGAGCCAGTTCGGTTCCGAGATCGCGCTTCTTATCGACGGAGTGACCAAGCTCGATCGCATCCAGTACACAACTCCGCAGGAGGCGCAAGCGGCCACCATCCGGAAGATGGTGGTGGCGATGGCCCAAGACGTGAGAGTTTTGCTGATGAAGCTTGCCGACCGGCTTCACAACATCCGCACGGTCTCCGCCCTTCGTCTTGAGAAGCAGCAACGGGTGGCGCTCGAGACCCTCGACGTTTATGTCCCGCTGGCCCACCGACTCGGGGTGCAAGAGATCAAGCACGAGCTCGAAGATCGCTGCTTTGCCATCCTCGAGCCGGGGATCTATGCCGAAATCGAGTCGAAGCTGATCGAGCGCGCCCCCGAGCGCGAGGTGTTCATCGAGAAGGTGATCTCGGAGCTCGAAGCGGCTTTGAGCGACGCCGGCATTCCCGCCACCGTCACCGGTCGCCCAAAGCACCACTACTCGATCTATCGCAAGATGGTCGAGGATCAGCGCGGCTTCGGCGAGATCTTCGACCTGATCGGCATTCGGATCACCACCAACGACCTTCGCAACTGTTACGCGGCGCTCGGGCTCGTGCACTCGAAGTGGGTGCCGGTGACTGGCCGCTTCAAGGATTTCATCGCGATGCCAAAAGTCAACCTCTACCAGTCGCTTCACACCACGGTGATCGGGCCCGACGGAAAGCCACTCGAGGTTCAACTCCGCACCGAGGAGATGCATCGCCTCGCCGAGTCGGGGATTGCTGCCCACTGGCGATACAAGGAAGGTTCATCGGCCGCCGACGCTCCCTGGGTCGGTGACATTCGGACGCTGCTCGAAACCGAAGATCCCGAGGAGTTCCTCGCCAACCTCAAGCTTGATTTCTATCAGGACGAGGTGTTCGTATTGACGCCGGCCGGTGACGTCAAGACCCTGCCAAGGGGCGCGACTGCGATCGACTTTGCCTATGCGGTTCACACCGAGGTTGGCAACCGTTGCGTCGGAGTACGGGTCAACGGACGTCTCCTCCCGCTCTCGACCCGGCTTGAGTCCGGTGACATCGTCGAGGTACTTTCCTCCAAGGCGGCTGCTGCCAGCCCAAGTCTTGACTGGCTCAACATCGTCCGCACCTCCCGAGCGAAATCGAAGATCAAGGCTTTCTTCCTCCGCGAGCGTCGTGAGCAGGCGTACGCCGAAGGACGGGAGATGATTGCGGCCGCGTTGCGCAAGGAGGGGCTCGGCTTGGGAGCGCCCGCACGCGACAGCTACCTCGCAGAAATCGCTCTTGAGCTGGGCAAGCCCGATCTCGAAGGACTGCTGGTCTCGTTAGGAGATGGCTCGGTCCTGGCTTCGACGGTCATCAACCGGCTTCACCGTCTGCTCAATCCGGAGGCGGACGAGGCCGAAGACTTGCTCGCCCCGCCGCGTCCCCGACGACGCCAAGGCATGCCAGGCCCGGCGATCATCGTCGAGGGAATGGACGACATGCTGGTTCACATCGCTCGTTGCTGTGCGCCGGTGCCCGGCGATCCCATTGTCGGCTTCATCACTGTCGGGCGCGGGGTGTCCGTGCACAGGGCGGACTGCACCAACAACTCATCGCTCTCCGATCGACGGATGGTTGAGGTTTCCTGGCCGCCGGAGCGGGTTGGTTCGTTTGCGGTCTGGATCCAAGTCGAGGCACTCGACCGCACCCGTTTGCTCCGCGATGTGACCGCCGGGATCTCGGATCTCGGGGGCAACATCCTCGCTTCTTCCTCGGTGACCGGTCGCGATCGGGTGGCGGTGCTTCGGTACGAGGTCGAGCTTTCCGACCCGGGGGTGCTGCCGCGGCTTTTGGCCGATCTCAAGGGAGTGGACGGCGTCTTCGCGGCCTACCGGCTTGTTACCGAGCCGTCCTAGTTCGTGCTGATCTCATCCGCGTCGCTATGGCTCGCCGAAACCAATACCTACGTGGTGGCCAAGGAGCGGGGCGGACTGGCGGTGGTGATCGATGCTCCGCCCGACGACCAAGCGATCATCGACCTGCTTGCGAGCCACCAACTGACCCCCGTCGCCTTGTTGTTAACCCATGGCCATGTTGATCATGCCGGCGGCGCCGGGCCCGTCGCTCGTCGCACCGAAGCTGTCGTCTATGTCCATCCCTCCGACGACTTTCTCACGCTCCGTCTCCAGGACCAATTGCGCGGCCTATTCGGTGCCACCCCGGCGGGCGACTGGGAGCCGCCCTCAGTCCGCACTGACCTCGTCGATGGTGAGGTGCTTTCCCTCGCAGGCCTCGACCTCGAGGTGCGCCACACCCCAGGCCATACGCCCGGTCACTGTTGTTTCTATGTCGAAAACGAAGGTGTCCTCTTTTCTGGGGACCAACTTTTCGCCCGCTCGGTCGGTCGCACCGATCTCCCCGGCGGTGACTGGAACACTCTCCTCGACTCAATGAAGCGCCGCGTCCTTGACCTGGACGACGACGTCCGTGTCCTCCCTGGCCACGGCCCCGAAACCACCATCGGCCTCGAACGCCGCCACAACCCCTTCCTCCAAGATTTGAGGTAATCCAACGCATTACTGCGTAAAACTACGCCCCTAGTCCGCGAGGTTTTTACGCAAGAATGATCAGGAACCGTTATCACTCGGTTGCTTTCTCGAGACGCTTCTGGCAAGTTCACGCGGCGTTATGAACGGATTCGTCAAAGCGTGGTGCACCGTGCAGAAATTTTCCGGCTTTGTGGCCGGATTGCTTGTTTTTGTCGGGGGTTTCTGCCATAGTATATCGAACAGGTGTTCTAGAGTAGCACCCAGAGTTTTCGGGAGTGGTGGGGGTCGGAGTGGGACAGTTGCAGTCGGCGATCGATGGGCTCAGAACCGAGCCGGTCGACGAGTTCACCAACCTCGAGCTGGCCGACTCGTTGCTCGAGTTGGAAGGTTCGATCAGCCGCTTGGAGGCGGAACGGTGCCGCCGTCTCGGCGTGTTCACCGAGCGCAAGACGCATCGGGAGTTGGAGTACTCGTCGCCGTCAGCCTTCTTGATCGACCGGTGCAGAATCGCCCCCGCCCGCGCTTCCCGTCTGGTCGCCCAAGCCCAGTCCCTGGCCTTGATGCCGAAGACCGCTGAGCACTGGCGGGAGGGCGCCTTGGCGGCCGATCAGGTCCGCCAGCTCATCGTCGCTGAGACCGCCGACCCGGACATGTTTACGGCCCATGAGGAGATGCTGATCGACACCGTCGCCCCGCTGGGGATTATCGATTGTGGGCGGGCGTTGGACTATTGGCGGGAAGTGGTCAACCGAGAAGGGGCCGAAGCCGACCAGGAAAAGCTCCATAGCCGGCGGCGGATCCATCTCTCGCAGACATTTGAGGGGATGTTCCGCCTCGACGGCTACTTAGACCCGGTGGCGGGGGAGATCCTCCGCACCGCCCTCGACGCCGCTACTGCCCCGCCGGCGCAGGATGACCCCCGAACCGCGGCGCAGCGCCGAGCCGACGGGCTGGTCGATTTGGCCCGCCATGCCCTCGACCACGGCAGGCTCTCCGAACAGGGTGGGGAGAAACCCCACCTGCTGGTACTGGTCGGCGCCGAACGGCTCCACCCCACCAACCCCGGCATTCCTCAACTCGGCCTGTCCGAGTCGCTGTCGGGGACGGTGTTCACCCAGTCGACCATCGACCTGTTGGCCTGTGACTGTGCAATCAGCCGGATCGTTTTCGGCCCCCACTCCCAGATCCTCGACCTGGGACGCAAAACCCGGGTGATTCCGGCGTCGCTGCGAAGAGCGGTGATCGCCCGGGACCGGCATTGTCAACATCGGGGCTGTCGCCGGCCGGCGAAATGGTGCGATGTCGACCACCTCGTCTCCTGGCTCGACGGCGGCAACACCGCGCTCGACAACCTTCAGCTCCTCTGCCGCTACCACCATCGGCTCAAACACCTCAAAACCGGGCCCCGGCGTCAATAGAGCGGCGCAATCCGGCAAACCCCTCCAGGTACCCTGCCCTGCTCAGCATGAGCCCTCCCACATCTTCGTTTGTCACGCCCCGCACCATGTCCGGCGTGCTTGAGCTGTTGCCGCTCGAACAGGTGGCGTTTGAGGGGATGGTTGAGGTGATTCGGCGGGAGTTCGAGAGGTTCGGATACCTTCCGATCGCCACTCCGGCGATGGAGTTGACGGAGGTTCTGCTTCGCAAGACCGGAGGTGAGACGGAGCGCCAGGTCTACCTGGTCCAGTCGACCGGGTCCGCCGAACAAGGCGACGACCCGGACTTGGCTCTTCGCTTCGACCTCACCGTGCCGCTGGCTCGATATGTGGCCGAGCACGAGCATCAGCTCAGCTTTCCCTTTCGCCGTTATCAGATCCAGCCGGTGTACCGCGGCGAGCGTCCCCAGCGAGGTCGTTATCGCGAGTTCTATCAGTGCGACATCGACGTCATCGACCGAAACGAGTTGAGCCTGCGCTTTGATGCCGAGATCCCTGCGGTGATCAACTCGGTGTTCGCCGCGCTCGGGTTTGGCGAGTTCGTGATCAGGCTCAACAATCGTCGGCTCCTCGCCGGCCTGATGGAATGGCTCGGAATCAAACCTCTGGCCGAGGCGTTGCGTGAGCTCGACAAGCTCGAACGGCGGGGGCCCACCAAGGTCATCGAGTCACTCATATCGGCCGGGATCGATGACGGGGCAGCCAAACGGCTGGTCGACCTAGCCGCAACAGGACTCAAACGCGGGTCTCAAGCCATGGCCTTGCTGGACGAGCTTGAGGGCGATAACGATCTGCTCACCCAGGGTGTGGACGAGATGCGCGCGGTCTTGACTTTGGTGAGGGAGTGGGGCGTGCCGGAGCATCGCTTCGGGCTCGATCTCTCGATTGCCCGCGGGCTTGATTACTACACGGGCACTGTTTACGAAACCACGCTGGTTGCGCACCCCGAGCTCGGAAGCATCTGTTCGGGTGGTCGCTATGACGACCTCGCCGGCCAGTACACCAAGTCGAGGCTGCCCGGAGTTGGCATTTCGATTGGGCTGAGCCGGTTGTTCTGGCAGCTTCAGAATGCCGACTTGCTTCCCGCTGCAAAGAGCACGGTCGAGGTCCTTGTCGGCCTCCTCGACGACGCCGGTCTCCCCGAGGCGCTGCGGATCGCCGCCGAGCTGCGGGACGCGGGCGTGAACACGGAGTCGGTGCTCGTGCCGGACCGGATTGGCAACCAGCTCAAGTTCGCCGCCAAGAACGGCATCGATCTCTACGTCGTGGCAGGGGAGAACGAGCGCCAACGCGGCGAGGTTCTTGTCCGAAACCTCCGCACCCAGACCCAGGCTTCGACCGACCGCAAAGAGGTCGTGGCCACCGTGCAGGCTCAATGATCTTTCGAACCCACATGGCGGCTGACATCTCCGGGCTCGTGGGTGAATCGGTCAGTCTCGCTGGTTGGGTAGCTCGGCGGCGTGACCACGGCGGCATCACCTTCATCGATATTCGCGATGCCTCCGGGATCGCTCAAGTTGTCGCAGACGGATTGGCAACCGAAGACCTGCGCATGGAATTCTGCATTCGGGTGATGGGAACGGTGCGCGCTCGGCCCGAAGGAACCATCAACGCCGACCTTCCTACCGGGACCGTGGAAGTAGCGGCTGATTCGATTGAGGTCCTCAGTCCCTCAGATCCCCTCCCTTTCATGCTCGACGACCGGGTCGACGCCGACGAGCGAACTCGTCTCGAGTATCGATACCTCGATCTTCGCCGCCCGCGCATGGCGGCCAACTTGCGTGCCCGCTCCAAGGCCGTGTCGGCGATTCGACGGTCGCTGGAAGGCCTCGGATTTCTCGAGATTGAGACCCCGACCCTGGTGCGCTCCACCCCCGAGGGAGCGCGAGACGTCCTCGTCCCCTCTCGGCTGCGACCGGGATCGTTCTACGCACTGCCCCAATCACCGCAGCTCTTCAAACAGCTGCTGATGATCGCCGGCGTCGAGCGGTATTTCCAGATCGCCCGCTGCTATCGAGATGAGGACTTTCGCGCCGATCGCCAGCTCGAGTTCACCCAGCTTGACCTCGAAGGCGCCTATTGGGGCGAGAACGAAGTCCAGACAACGATCGAAGCGGCGATCGCGGCCGTCGTCCAAGACCTGCGCAGCGAGTCTCCACCGCTTCCGTTCCCGCGACTCACCTGGCAGGAGTCGATGGACCGCTACGGAGCCGACAAACCCGACCTGCGATTCGGGATGGAGATTGTCGACCTTTCCTCAGGGCTGACCGGGACCGAGTTCAGAGGTTTTGCGGCGACGCTTGAAAGCAACGGCGTCGTGAGGGGAATCAACACCGGGGCCCGCGATTTTCCGCGATCGCTGGCCGACAAGCTCACCGAAGAGGCCAAAGCGCTGGGCGCCGCCGGTCTGGTTTGGATGGTCATCGAGCCCGACAGCCAGCTTCGTTCGCCGGTAGCGAAGTTCCTCGCCGCAAACGAGCAGAAGGCGATCGTGGAAGCGCTGGCAGGCCAACCCGGTGATGTCCTTCTGCTCGTCGCTGGCCCATGGCGGACCGCGGTGACTGTGCTCGGACAGCTCCGTCTCTCGCTCGGCCGCCCGGATGGGCACCGGGACCTGGCATTCGTCTGGGTCACAGATTTCCCGATGTTCGAAGAGACTGGCGATGGCAACCTCACCTTTTCCCATCATCCCTTCACCTCGCCCCAGGATGTGGAGGTCATGCGCAACCGCCCGCTCGAAGCCAAGGCGCGCGCCTACGACGTTGTGGTCAACGGAGTCGAGCTCGGATCGGGGTCGATCAGAATTCACCATCCAGATTTGCAGCGCCAGGTCTTCGACATCCTCGGCATCAGCGCTGAAGAACAAGAAAGCCGCTTCGGTTGGTTCCTCCGCGCCCTCCGCTACGGGACTCCCCCCCATGGGGGCTTTGCCTTCGGGATCGACCGCCTCGTGATGGTCCTCCAGGAGGAGGCGAACATCCGCCAGGTGATCCCGTTCCCCAAGACTCAAACCGGCCACGACCCGATGACGATGAGCCCGTCGCCCGTCGACGAAGGGCAGCTAGCCGAGTTGGGGATTGCGCTCGTGGAGGAATAGTTGTCGGATCTGTTTACGGCCCGCACCGAGGAGAAGCTTCTCTCGGTGGCGCCGTTGGCCACCCGGATGCGGCCGCGCAATCTCGATGAGATGGTGGGCCAGCCCGGCCTGCTCAAAGCCGGCGCCGCATTTAGGCGCATGGTCGAAGGCGGCCGTCCCGCTTCGATGATCCTCTGGGGGCCGCCCGGCACCGGCAAGACCACCCTCGCCCGTCTGGTCGCCGCGCACAGCGACGCCGCGTTTGAGACCCTTTCGGCAACCTCCGCAGGTGTCAAGGACATTCGCGAAGTGCTCGCTCGCGCCCGTCAGCGGCTCGAAACCGACGAGAAACGAACCGTGCTGTTCCTCGACGAGATCCATCGCTTCAACAAAGGCCAACAGGACTCACTTCTACCCGGGGTCGAGGACGGGACGATCATCCTCATCGGCGCCACCACCGAGAACCCGTTTTTCGAGGTCAACTCGCCGCTCGTCTCTCGCTCCACGATCTTTCGGCTCGAAGGGCTGAGGCCAGAGGACATCGAAGCGCTGGTTGACCGCTCCCTCACCGACCAGGAGCGCGGGCTGGGCGCCCAGGAGCTCGAAATCGAAGCCGCGGCGCGAGCCGACCTCGCCCAGCGCACCGGCGGTGATGCGCGGCTCGCGCTCAACAGCCTCGAAGTGGCAGCAGCCCTCGCCACCGGGCGGGCATCGACTGTGATCGAGGACGCAGATGTCGAAGAGGCTCTCCAGCGGAGAGTCATCCGGTACGACAAGACCGGTGATCAGCACTACGACGTGATCTCGGCCTTCATCAAGAGCATGCGTGGCTCTGATCCGGACGCCGCTTTGTTTTGGCTCCACCTCATGATCAACGCCGGCGAAGACCCCGAGTTCATCGCCCGTCGCATGATTGTCTTCGCCTCCGAGGACGTTGGGCTCGCCGATCCCTGGGCTCTCCAGATTGCAGTTGCGGCCAGCGCAGCTCTTGCCCATGTTGGGCTCCCGGAAGCGACATACAACCTCACCCAAGCGTGCATCTATCTCGCCACCGCCCCGAAGTCGAACTCGGTGGCGCGGGCCATTGGAGCCGCCAACGATGCCGTTGCCGCCGCCAACTCGCCGCGAGTTCCGCTCCACCTCCGATCATCGGGAGGAAAGGGCTACAAATATCCGCACGACGCACCCGGCGGGGTGGTCGCTCAACGATATTGGCCGGAGGGCGACGAGCCGCAGATTCTCTACCACCCTTCAGAAGCCGGATTCGAGGCCAAGATCGCCGAACGTCAACACCTCGCCGACGAGACCTTGGGCAAGAAACCCCGTTGAAGCGACTGGCCCCGCTCCTCATCCTCGCCGCCTGTGCGGTGACGCCAGACGCAACCACAGTCATCGCGACCTCGACCACCACGGTTGCCACGACCGCCAGCACGACGGCCGCCACCACGACTGTTGCTCCCACGGCTGTTGCTCCCACGACTGTTCCCACGACCGCGGCTCCGACCACAACCACGCTTCTACCCCTCCAGGCGTTGGAGCTAGTGACAGTCGCCGAAGGGCTGATCCAGCCGATCCTTCTCCTCAGCCCGCCCGGAGACGAGCGGCGCTTCGTCCTCGAACGGACCGGGGTGATCTCGATTCTCAACGACGACGGCACGGTGTCCACCTTCCTCGATCTCCGTGATCGAGTGAACAGCGGAGGAATCGAGCAAGGACTGCTCGGCATGGCTTTCCATCCCGACTACGCCGATAACGGTCGCTTCTTCGCTTACTACTACCGGCAAGGCGCCGAACAGACGCGATTGTCGGAGTTCGCGATCACCGACGATGCCGCCATCGGTGATCCCCAGAGCGAGATCGAAATGCTCACCTTTGACAAGCCCACCACCCGTCACAACGGGGGCATGCTGCTCTTCGGTCCCGATGGTTATCTGTGGATGTCGCTCGGCGAAGGCGGCAAGGCCTCGGTCAACTCCCAGGATCCGTTCCGGCTGCTCTCCTCGATCCTTCGTCTCGACGTCGATTCGGGTGAGCCCTTCGGCATTCCTCCTGACAACCCATTTGCCGATGGAGTTGCAGGCGCCCCCGAAGTGTGGGCCAAGGGGCTTCGCAACCCGTGGAGATTCTCGATCGACGACGATCTCCTCTATATCGGTGATGTCGGTCACTCCGACTACGAGGAAATCGACATCGTTCCCCTGGACGGAGCGCCTTACAACTTTGGCTGGCTCCGGATGGAAGGCACCCATTGCTTCCAATCGGGCTGCGATGCCGTCGCCGAAAACCTGACCCTTCCGGTTCTCGAATACACCCATGCCGAGGGGTGCTCGGTCACCGGTGGGTTCGTCTATCG
>Ga0136635_10000020_pt1 | contig 40273 bp, 31 predicted proteins | sample AntDrymeUQ852106_2_FD_105495 | JGI IMG/M metagenome (GOLD analysis project Ga0136635, IMG submission 105495) | Polar desert sand microbial communities from Dry Valleys, Antarctica - metaG UQ85 (21.06) | ecosystem: Environmental > Terrestrial > Soil > Desert | place: Antarctica: Dry Valley... | reverse complement strand
GGCGAACTGGGCGAGTGCGGCTTCAAGATCCTCGACGATCTCGGCCGCGATGACCGCCGGCGGTGGCAGGTTGTCGGCGTCTTCCAGCGACTCGTCGCGCAGCCAGAAGATGTCGAGGCTCGCTTTATCCCTGGCGACGAGGTCTTCGTACTTGAACCGGTGGAAGCGCTCTGTCTCGACTCGCTCGTGGCGATTGACCGGGTTAAAGCTGCCGGGGAAGTCCCTGAGATCGTCATAGGACAGCGGGTTCTGTTTCAGCGTGAAGTGCTGATTCGTCCGCAGGGATAGATGGTCTCCACGACTCTCGGAGGCTAACGGAGATCTCGATGGTGATCGTTTCAGTTTCTCGTTAGCGGTGGTCACGGAGGGTCGGGCCGAATTCGCAAATCCGCCCACCCTTCACCAAGGCCGGACGTCGTGTAGATCACAGGGGACTGCTCGACCGAGAACAACCAAGTCGAGACAGACGAATACGGCAATCCTGAAGGGTGGGTGCCGGTGGATTGATCGGTCCGAGGGAAACGCGTTCAGGGAGGGTCGGGCCCGACTTCGTATCTTCGGCCGAGGGGGCTGGTCCATCTCCAGGCGAAGGGTCCGATCCGTTCCAGCTTCCATCCGCCCTCGTCTTTGAGGCGATGGTCGTGGCGGCAGCCCGGCTCCAGATTCCAAGGGACTGTGGGCCCGCCATCGGCCCACCGCTGGTTGTGGTCGATATCCGACTGGCGGGCCGGCATCCGGCACCCCGGAAACACGCACACCGGTCGGGTCACCTCGACATAGCGACGCATCGCCGCCGTCGGCCGTCGGCGGGTGGTTCCAGTCCACACCACCTCACCTTCCTGGCCGGTCACCGTCACCTGCCACGTCGCTTTGCTTTGCCGTTCGGCGACCTGGCGGGCGACATCGGCGATCACCGGTCCCCACCCCGGGATCTCTCCGGGGTTCTCGTTCAAACCAGCCAGGGTGGTGAGATCGACCCGCAGATCCAAGACCCCTGACCCGGTTCCGGAGGAGTTGACCTGGCCGGTGAGCAGGTCCAAGAAGACGTCGGCCCGAACCTGATCAGCCGACCGCTCGTCGTCAGCGGTTTTCAACTCTCGGGCCAATTGGTGGATCCGCCGCATCGCCTCTGCGACTCGGTCAGCCGGAAGATCGAGCCCGAACAGTCCGGCGGTCCCATCCGGATTCCGTCCCGCCCACACCCGCCGGCTCTTGACACCTTCCTCATAGCTCTTCCGAGCCGAGTCAGGATCGATGCTGATCGCCAGTTTGGCCACCCGGGCTCGCAACTGGCCGGTGGTCAGCGCCGGTGCAAACGGCAACAACAGCTCGATTGCCTGTGCCGCCTGATCTCCCCCGAGGCCGATCAGACCTTCGGCAACCACCCGCACCCGTGGCAGGTCGAGCAGCCCGTCGCGAAGTGCCTGCCAGAGAGCGGGAAAACTTTCGATGAGGAGAGCAGCGAGCAGCAAAGATTCCGCGGCCGCATACCGGGTCAAACACAACGCCGCTCGGATCTCGTCGGCTTCGAAGTCGGGCTCGTTGGTGCCCATCACCTCGACCACCGCCTCGCGCACCGACAACATGTCGGCCAACAACTCGGCCTGCACCGAAGCCAACAGCCGAGCCCGGGCTTGCATAAGGGCAACCCGATCGTTCCCGTCGAGCTCATGGCGATCAACCTTGTCAAGCAGGTAGCCCAAATCGGCCCCCGGCGCAGTCTCGATCAGCAGGCTCTCAAACGCTGACCTTGCCGGTGCCAAAGAACTGGACCCACCTTCTCCCCGTTCGAACATCTGTTCGTTATCCAGGCTCGCGATGACAGATTCAAGAGGGTCGTTTCGATTCTTTGAATCTTCCGGGAGTGGGGTCAATTGATCGGCCCGAAAAGGCATCTCTGAGAATGGACCGCCTCAATACAGCGGCAAGCTGCAACTGTTAATCAAGAAGATTTACCGTCGCGTCAATGATGGAAAATCTGCGCTCGATCTCAACGACTATGCGCTCTTGCTCTTCAGAGGAAAGAAGACGCACGATGAGCTGCCGGAACTTCTTTCACCCATCGCGGGCACGGCGGAGAACCTCATCGATGGGCGTCGTCGCCAGGTCGCCGAGCTGTTGGACATACTCGTACCCGAACCGGCCTTTGATACAGAGATGGCCGCTCGTGACCGAGTGGTCGATCGGCGAGGTGACCTTGACGATGCGGTTGTCCTGGACGTGGAGCTCGAGGTTGCAGCCGACACCGCAGTACGAGCACACGGTACGCGTCACGGTCTGCTCCTCTTCGTGCCAGAGGTCCGAAGCGCGTAGTTCATGCTCCGAGCGAAACATGAGCGCCCCTGTCGGGCAGACCCCAATGCAGTTCCCGCAAAAGACACAAGCCCCTTGGGGCAGTGCGACGTCGAACTCGGTGGAGATTCGGGCGTCGAAGCCTCTTCCAGCGACGGCGATGGCAAAGGTGTTCTGGGCATCGTCGCCGCAGGCTTCGACACACTTGTAACAAAGGATGCAACGCGAGTAGTCACGGACATAAAGCGAGTTGTCCACCTTGACCGGTTGGAAGACCGTCTCGGCATGCGTCCCGGTGTTCTCGTAATGATGTCCGGCGTGGCGCTCGTCGCGGTCGTCGACGAGGGGGGCGAGGTCGCCGAAGCGACCCGGGTCTACCTGGTAATTGGTCATCCACTCCTGCACCGAATCATCGACCAAGCTCAGATCGACCGAGGAAGCCAGGAGCTCGAAAACGACCTTGCGCGAGTGGCGCACTCGTTCAGACTCCGTCTGAACTTTCATCCCCGGTTCGACCTTGCGCGAGCAGGAAGGCACCAGCGTCCGGCTGCCCTCGACCTCGACCACGCAGACCCGGCAGACATTGACTGGTGCCAGCGTTTCCAAATAGCAGAGAGTCGGCTGATCCTTCCCTATCGAGCGACAAGCCTCGAGGAGCGTTGCACCTTCGGGAGACACAACCGTCTGGCCATCGATCGTGAGCGAGATCACGAGATCAATCCCAAGGAGATCGCCGACCGTACGACGGAGGCCGCCGTGTGCCCGAGGCCACAAATCGATGCGTCCTTCATTGCGCGGTCGATCTCATCGATGAGACTCGCCTCCAGGGGGGCGCTTCGCGAACGGGCCAGGGCTTCCTCGACCCGGACGGTTCCAACCCGGCACGGAACACACTGGCCGCAGCTCTCGTCGCGAAAGAAGCGGGCGATGCGGCGGACGACGTCGTGCATGTCCCGGCTGGAGTTGAAAGCCATAACGACTCCCGACCCGAGCGAGACTCCTCGACTACGGGAATCCTCAAAGGTCAACGGCATCGACAACGCCTCAGTATCGACAAAGGCGCCCGCCGCGCCACCAAGCAGGATCGCCTGCGTCTCGCCAACGAAGCCACCCGCAAGGTCGACCAACTCGCCGAGGGTGGCGCCCATCGCTACCTCGTAGGTGCCCGGCCGGTTGAGGTCGCCGGAAAGACAGAACAGTCGGGTGCCCGACGAATCAGGCGTGCCAATCGCGGCAAAGGCTTCACCGCCTTCGAGGACGATCCCCGGGACATTGATCAACGTCTCGACGTTGTTGATTACCGTCGGTCTTCCGAACAGCCCCACCTGGGCAGGAAAAGGGGGCTTCTGGCGTGGCTCGCCCCGTAGACCTTCGATCGAGTTGAAGAGGGCGGTCTCTTCCCCGCAGATGTAGGCGCCTTGACCGCGGATGATCTCGATGTCGAACTCCGGTCCGAGCTGTCCCGCCAGCCGGGTTTCGTGAAGAGCGTGGCGAAGCCGCGACGCCGCCAACGGATATTCGCCCCGGACATAGACGTATCCCTTGGCGCAACCGGTCGCACCCGCGGCGATGATCATCGATTCGATCACCGCGAACGGGTCACCTTCCATCACCACTCGGTCCTTGAACGTCCCCGGCTCGGATTCGTCGGCGTTGCACACCAGATAGCGGGGCGCCGGCTCCGCCGCCACCGCCCGCCACTTCACCCCGGTTGGGAACGCAGCCCCTCCTCGCCCCTTCAATCCTGACCGCTCGACCTCCTCGATCACCGCCGCCGGGCCTAAGGCGCGGGCCTTCTCCAACGCCTGCCATCCCCCGTGATCGGCATAGCTGCCGATGGATTCGGGGTCCGCGTGGCCGACGCGAGCGAGGAGACGATCGCCGACCACGGTCGGATCGGCGACGCCGACCAATTCGAACGGATCCTGGTCACTGGGAGCATTGACCACATCCTCGACCCCGGCTCGCTGCAGGAGGACGGCCGGACGTCGGTCGCATTGGCCCAGACAAGGTGAGGAAACCACGGCATCGCCGTGCGGAAATTCACTTCGCACTAGCCGGCAAGCGATGTCGTCGCAAACGTGGGCGACAACTGATGGGCGCTCGGTCGTTGAGATCAGTGCATAAAAGCTGGCGACGCCGTAGGCCTCGGCCGGTGGTATCACCAGACGCCGGCAAATCTCATTGAGGGCTCCTTTACTGACCCAGCCGATCTCTGATTGCACGGCCGATAGCACCGGGAGCAGAAGGTGGCGATGTCTACGAGCGGAATGGCCACCAATAGCCAAATGGGATCCAACCTCTTCGACCGGATCGATCAACGCTGCAATGACGGCCCGCTCCGCGTCGGAGGGAGCATCGTCCATGAGCCGAATGTCCATTCAGACCTTTTGTAGCTGAACCGCGGTGGCTTTGAACTCGGCGGTGCCGGACTTTGGGTCCCAGGTGTCAATAGTGAGCTGGTTCACGTCGGCGTCCTCGCCGTAGTGCACCGACATGAAGACCAGGCCCGAACGCAGCGCCCGATCGCGCCGGGCGGGAACCTCGATGGTCCCCCGCCGTGACGACACCTTCACCAGGTCACCGTCGTGGATGGCAAGGCGGTCGGCGTCCTCAGGTGAGATATCGATCGTCCCTCCCGTTCGGATCGGCGAGTCGTAGCCCGCCGACTGAACCCCGGTGTTGAACCCGTCGAGGTGTCGACCGGTGGTCATGCGATATGGGAAGTCGTTGGTGAGTCGATCAACCGGGGGAACCCAGTCGACGGCGATGAAAGGAGCCGGTGGCGACTCGAGCGGCTGCTTCCAAAGGCGACCGTGGATGAACAGCTCGCCCGGATGATTCTCGTCATAACAGGGCCATTGGATTCCCCCGAGCTCGTCGAGGCGCTGGTAGCTCATCCCGGCGTGCATGGGGGAAACCAATCGGAGCTCATTCCACGCGTCTTCAGGCGTGGGTTGGCCCCAATCGGCGCCCATTCCCCGGGCCAGGATGCCAATGATGTCGACGTCTGGTCGTGCCTCGCCGGGCGGCTCGAGCGCCTTGCGCACCCGTTGCACCCGGCGCTCGCTCGAGGTCACAGTGCCCTCCGATTCGCACCAATCGGCGGCGGCGGGGAGTACAACGTCGGCCATCTGCGCAGTTCGGGTGAGGAAAATATCTTGCACCACCATGAAATCGAGGCCCTCGAGTGCTTGCCGCGCGTGGACAACATCGGCTTCGGACTCGGCGGGGTTCTCACCGATCACATATAGGCCGCGCAGCTTTCCGGCCGCCATCGCCTCGAACATCTGGGTTAGGTGCCAGCCGCGTTTGGGAGGGATCGTATGGTTCCAGATCCGTTCTGCCCTCGCCCGCAAGTCGTCGTCTTCGACGTCCTGGAACCCGGGCAGCTTGTTGGGGATGGCGCCCATGTCCCCTCCCCCTTGCACATTGTTCTGTCCGCGGAGAGGAACAAGGCCCGACCCGTAACGGCCAACGTGACCAGTGAGAAGAGCGAGATCGATCAGCGCCAGGACGTTGTCGGTGGCGTTGTGGTGCTCGGTGATCCCCAACGTCCAGACAATCTGGGCCATGCCGGCTGAGGCATAAGAAACGGCCACCTCCTCGATGACTTCCGCGGGGATACCGGTGATTTCCTCGACTCGGTCTAACGGATACTCGCCGACTTTGGCGGCGTAGTCGTCGAAGCTGGTGGTGGCGTTGGCGATGAAATCGCGGTGCTGAAGGCCGCGTTCAATTATCACCCGCGCCATCCCATTAGCGAGGGCGATGTCTGAGCCAACGTCAATCCCAAGCCAGATGTCGGCCCATTTGGCCGACTCGCTCCGGCGCGGGTCGATCGCGTAGAGCCGCGCCCCGTTATGAACTCCCCGCAACAGATGATGAAAGAAGATGGGATGGGCGGCGCGCGCGTTCGAGCCCCAGAGAAGGATTACGTCGGCGTGCTCGATCTCCTCGTAGGAACTAGTACCGCCTCCTGCCCCAAAGACTGCCGCCAGACCGGCGACGGAAGGAGCGTGTCAAGTGCGGTTGCAACTGTCGATGTTGTTGGTGCCGAGCACCGTGCGGGCAAACTTCTGAGCCAGATAGTTGGTCTCATTCGTGGCCTTGGAACAGGAGAAGAGGCCGAGCGCCTCGCCTCCGTGTTCTGCTTGAACGGCTCTGAGCCCGTCGACCGCGGTCTTCACCGCGTCGTCCCAGGTGGTGGGTTGCAGACGACCATCTCGACGGACCAGAGGAGTCGTCAGCCGGATATTGGGTGCCAATTTCACCTCCTTTCCCTTACTTAGGGCCATCTTGCCAGACCGGTGGCACCTCCCCCAACAGGTCCTTGTCCTTCAAGGATGCCAGCAAACATGCCGATGAAATCAGGTTGTGTCGACAACGCTGCCCATGTTGGGTGAAAGCCCGGTCGATCGGACTCTGATCCGTCGCCAGGTTGAGCAAGAAGCGCTCGTCGCCCTTAGCCAAGCCGCCCTCGAAAGCATTGACGCTCCGTCCCTCCTGCGGATGGCCGTCGAGCGCGTGGCTTTGGTGTGCGGGGTCGAGGCGGTGACGATCGTCGAGCGGATCAGCGAGACCGAAAAGGTGATTCGCGCGGATGTCGGCTACCCAATGCTCGACCGCGGGGTGGTGAGCGCCGTCGACGTCGTCATTCCTTCGCGGCGCGGGACTTGGGGGACCCTCGGTCTCTGGACCCAAGGGGGGCAACAATTGACGCCGGAGGATGCGCAGTTTGCCGAGGTAATTGCCTGCCTGGTGGGCTGGGTTGTCTCTCACAATGAAGTCGAGACGAGGCTGGCCGAGGCGATTCGCGACAAGGACCGTGGCCTCCGCTTGGAAACGGCGCTCTCGCGCTGCGCTCGAGCCCTCCTCGGCGATCACGACCCTGCGGCCGTCGAGCTCAGTCTGCGGGCGCTGATGGAAGCTACCGACGCGTCGACCGGCTTTATCGATTGGCATTGGCTCGAGGACCGCGCATTGCCGAGGATTTGCCTTAGTCGGGACGGACGATCCGAAGAATTGGGTCGGCATTGGGACGGCGTCTCTTGGAACGACCTCGCCTCGATCCGCCGCCTGCTCGAGCGCGGTGAAAGCACAGTGGCGCGGGTTGGCGAGCTTCCTAGCGAGGAGGCAGCTTTTTTCCTGACCGGGCCAGAGCTGATCATGACCGAGCTGAATGTTCCCATCATGGTCAAGGGTGTTTGGGCCGGCACCATCGGCCTGGGCGATCGCGATGAGCATCGAACGTGGGATCGCAAGGAATCGATCGCGATCGAACACTTCGCCTCGCTTCTTTCGGGCTGGTGGGAGAAACGCAACTACGTGCTCCGCCTGGAGGAAGCGGCGGCGGCTCGACATCGCCGAATCAGACTCGAGAAGTCCATCGCCGCCGCAGCCCAGCTCCTTATCCAATCGAGCCAACCGGGCGACCTCGACCGCGCCCTCCGCTTGCTCCTTGACGGCACTGACACGACAAGCGTGTTCATCGAGCGCAACGTCGAGAATGACCGGGGCGAGCTTTGTTCCAAAGTGGTTGCCGTTGCCCAACGTCCGGGCTCGGTGTACGACCCGTCGTACTGGGACATGATGCCTTGGACGAGCATGCCGCACACCTACCAGTTCCTCGCCCGAGGCGAGGTGGCAATCCTGATCCCGGAGCGAATGGAAGGGCCGGAGGCGGATACCTATGCGCTGACGCCGGTGAAGTCAGAGGTCGACTTCCCCATCATGATCGATGGAGTTTGGCGAGGTCTGATTGGCTTGGCTGACGAGAACAGTGCTCGCGATTGGAGCGACGAGATCCAAATGCTCCATACCGCGGCCGAGATGATCGCGGCCTTCTGGGGCCGGATTGAAGCCGCCCACCGGCTAGAAGAGGTGGCTAACTCGAAGGCTGAGTTCATCGCGTCGATAAGTCACGAGCTTCGCACCCCGCTCACGGCCGTCGTCGGCCTGGCTGAGACGATGACCGACCCCGGCTACGCGAACCGTCCCGAGGACAGCCGCGAGTTCATGAAGATCATCGCTGACCAAGCGGTCGAGATGGCGGCGATCGTCGAGGATCTGCTGGTCGTCGCTCGTTCAAACATCGGCAGCGTGACGATCCGCTCGGAGGAGATCGATTTGGTGGTGGAAACCGAAACTGCCGCCCGGGGGGTGCGGTGGAATGACAAAAAGGCGCCGGAAATCTCAGGCGAGGCCAAGGCCCATGCCGACCCGCTGCGTGTTCGGCAGATCATCCGCAACTTGCTCACCAACGCCCTTCGCTACGGCGGCCACCAGGTCCGGGTCACCCTGGCTGAAATCGAGGGGTGGGCCCAAGTCCGGGTGATGGACGACGGCAAGGGCATCCCTGACGCCGACCGTGAACGAATTTTCCGACCCTTCGAGCGAGCCCATCGCCGCCAAGGCCAGCCGGCGTCGGTCGGTCTTGGGCTCACGGTCAGCCGGCAGCTGGCCGTCCTGATGGGCGGTTCGCTCGACTATGCCGTCCGCGACGGCTGGAGCACCTTCGAGCTCCGCCTTCCCTCAAACTGACCTGAGCGACGTTCTCGCGACGCAAACAGGGCGTTTTACGCCCTGTTTGCGTGATAAAAACGATGCTTAGAAGAGGCCGATGACGTCCCCGTTCTCGTCGATGTCGACCCGGAGATAGGCGGGGTTGGAGCCAAGCCCGGGCATGGTCCGCATCTCCCCCAAGATCGGGTAGATGAACCCGGCGCCCACCGACGCCCTCACCTCGCGCACCGGGATGGTGAAACCGGTCGGGGCGCCTTTGAGGTTCGGGTCGTGGGAAATCGAGAGATGGGTCTTGGCCATGCAGATCGGTAAGTAGCCAAAGCCGGCCTTCTCAAAGCCCTCGATCTGTTTCGAGGCCACCGGCGAATACTCAACCTCGCCGGCGCCGTAGATATCGCGGGCGATGATCTCGATCTTCTGTCGAATCCCCATATTCAGCGGATAGAGATAAGAGAACTCGTTGGGCTTTTCAGAAGCCTCCACCACCGCCTCGGCCAACTCGGCAGCCCCCGCCCCGCCTTGGGCCCAATGGTCGGCACGCACGGCGGCGTCGGCGCCTGCTTCCAGCGCCGCCTCCCGGATCGCATTGATCTCGGCCCCGGTGTCGGTGGCAAAGGAGTTGATCGCCACCACTACCGGCAGGCCGAAGCGCTTCACGGTGCGGATGTGGGCGATGAGGTTGGGCATCCCGGCTTGCAGCAACGCCAAGTTCTCTTCCGTGTAAGCCTTGTCGAGGGGCCTCCCCAAAACGACCCGCGGACCGCCACCATGGGTCTTGAGGGCGCGAACCGTTGCCACGAGGACGACGCAATCGGGTTTCAGTCCCGACGTTCGACATTTGATGTCGAGGAACTTCTCCATCCCCATGTCCGCCCCGAACCCCGATTCGGTGACGACGAACTCAGCCGAGTGGAGAGCGACGCGGTCGGCGAGGATCGACGAGTTGCCATGGGCAATGTTGGCGAAGGGCCCGGCATGTACGAAAGCCGGCTGGCCTTCCAGGGTCTGCATCAGGTTGGGATGGAGGCTGTCGCGCATGAGCACGGTGACCGCTCCAGCCACACCCAGGTCCTCCAGGGTCAACGGCTTGTCCGACTTGGAAATCCCGAACACGACCCGGCTCACGCGCTCTCGCAGGTTGCGCAGGGCACTGGCAAAGTCGGAGCCGTCGGCGAGGGCAAGGATCGCCATCAGCTCGGAGGCGACGCTGATGTCAAAACCGGTCTCCCGCGGCCGGCCCTCGTCACTGCCACCAAGTCCAACGATCACATTGCGCAGCGCCCGGTCGTTGACGTCGAGGACCCGGTTCCACTGCAGGTTGAAGACATCGATGCCGAGCCGTTCCAGCCCGATCTTCTTCAGGCCTTCGTCGGACATGCGCGTCTCGTGATACCAACGGGCGTCGATGGCCGCGGCGACCAGATTGTGGGCGGTGGTGATGGCGTGGATGTCGCCGGTGAGATGGAGATTGAACTCGTCCATCGGCACCACTTGGCTTTGCCCGCCGCCAGCCGCACCGCCTTTGATGCCAAAGGTCGGACCCATCGACGGTTGGCGGATGCAGGCGACTGCGTTCTTGCCGATCGTCCCAAGGCCTTGGACGAGGCCGACCGTCGTCGTGGTCTTCCCCTCCCCGAGGGGTGTGGGAGTGATGGCAGTGACATCGATGTACTTGCCGCGAGCCTGGGAACCGATGCGTTTGAGGACGTCGAGATGGACTTTGGCCTTTGTCCGTCCGAACGGGATCAAGTCGTCGCTGCCGAGCCCAATTTTGGCCGCCACCTCTTCAATCGGTGCCAACTTGGCACCGCGAGCGACCTCGAGATCACTGGGGAACTGACTCATCGTTTTCTCCTCGATTGGTCGGGCGGGCGTTGCGAGAACTGATCAGCCGTGGCCATCACCTGCTCGGCGATGCTCGCGGCATCGGCGGCGGGGAACCTGTAGGCGGGGCCGTGGACGTGAATCGCGCCCATCACCTTGCGGTCAGAGTTGAGCACCGCGGCAGCCACCGAGTTGATGCCTTCGACAAACTCCTCGTAGACCCAGCAATGTCGGTCGTTTTTGATCTGGCGCAGGCGTTGTCGGATGAGCTTCGGCTCAACGACGGTTTGCTTGGTGAAGGACTCCAACGATCGCGCGAGATAGCGATCGACGTCGTCCGCGGGCCAGCTCGACATCATGCAAAGGCCGGAAGGGCCAATGTGCATCGGGACTTGCAGACCGGTGTAGTCGCGGACCTGGATGGCGCCTGGCGACTCGACCTGTGCCAGGTAGTGAACTTGATAGCCGGTGGGAATGCTGAATCCCGCCGCTTCCCCGACCACATTGACCAGGTTGGTGAGGTGGGGGATGACGGCCGAGCTGAGCGAGGCGCTGGCATCAGCACCTCCGGCCAGCTCCACCAAACCCTGTCCAATGCGGTAGCGCCCATCCGTTGTGCGGGCGACCGCGCCACGCTGTTCGAGAGTGGCGACGAGCCGGGCGACCGTCGACTTGGGCAGGTCGACTCGCCCGGCCAGCTCGGTGATCCCGGCCGGTGAGACGGCCAAGGATTCCATCACGGCAAACGCGCGGTCGATCGACTGCACCATGTCAACGCTGCCCGCGGAGCCACGCGACGGTGCTCGCGATTTGGTTAAAGGTGAAGATGTGAAGACCCGCGAGGTTGAGCGCGTCTTGTTCTGGCTCGAGGGCGCGGACCAGTTTCGTCGGCCGGTAGGTCTTCGGTCGAAGCAATCGCCAAACCGCGGCGCGGTTTTTCGTGACATACCGCGCCGAGGCTCCTACGCCGATTCTTCGAGCGATCGAGGCCAGCTTGAGCGGGTCGACCACCCCGGGGATACCGACCCGGATCGGGAGCTGAACGGCGTCCACCCGCGTGCCGCGGGCCCAAGTGACAATGGCACGGGGGTCGAAACACATCTGGGTGGCGATGTAGGTGGCATGCCGTTGCTTATCGATCAGCGCCTGGCGAAGCTGGTCGCCCGAGATGAACGGGTGGCCTTCGGGATAGCCGGTGATGCCCACCGTCTGAAAATGATGACCAAGCTCCTCCATGGCTCGCAACAGCTCGAGGGCGTCCTTGAACTTCCCCTGCTCGTCGGCGTCGCCCCCGACCACAAACACTCGGTTGATTCCTTCGCCCGCGAGGCGGTCGATGACGTCGTTGAGCTCGCTCTGGTCGGCGATCATTCTCGCCGAAAGATGCGGCGTCGTCTCATGGCCGAGACGATGAACTTCGGCGGCAAGGTCGAGAGTTGCCTTGGTTCCCTTGGCCGGAGAGGCAGTCACGGTCACGCTGGCCCCGCTGGGGAGAGCGCTTAGTTTCTCCTCGATGCCCTTGAGCGGGATGATCTCGAAGGAGGGCGAAGTCGTGAGCCGGTCAGACATCTGAGTCGGGAAACGAGGCCTTACGGTGCGAGACCCACTCGAGGAGCTCTTCTTCGACGGATTCGTCCAAAGGCGGTGGTTCGTACTCAACCAGCATCTGCTGCCACTGCGTGTGGGCACGCACCTCTGCGGCCTGTGACCCCGCCTCGAGCCATTGCTCGAAACTGTTGTTGTCAGCGGTGCGGCTGCGCCAAAAGGCGGTCTCGAAATTCGCCAGAGTGTGCGCGTTGCCGAGGAAATGCTGACCGGGAGGATTCTCGACCAGCGCCTCGATCGCCAGCCCATTGTCGCTGAGGTCGACTCCCTTGATGTAAGCGGCCGCCATCGACGCCTGGTCGGCGTCGAGGATGAATTTCTCGTAGCCCATCGTCAAGCCACCTTCGAGCCATCCGGCGGTGTGAAGCACGAAGTTGGTCCCCGCCTGGATGGTGGGAAAGAAAGTGGCCGCACTTTCAAAGGCGGCTTGGTAGTCCGCCACCTTCGAGGAGGTGAGGTTGCCGCCGCTGCGAAACGGGACCTCCAGCCGCCGAGCCAGGGCAGCGATGACGAACAGCACCAAGGCGGGCTCGGGCGTCCCAAACGTTGGCGCGCCGGACTGCATCGAGATCGACGAGGCGAACGAGCCGAAGACCACGGGCGCCCCGGGGCGAACGATCTGACAAAAGGCCATTCCAGCCATGGCTTCGGCCAAGGTTTGGGTCGCGGTAGCGGCCACCGTCACCGGGGCCATGGCGCCCGCCAGGATGAATGGGGTGAGCAGACAGGCTTGATTGTTCTCGGCGTAAACCTTGGCCGAGCCGAGCATGTTGTAATCCCAACTCATCGGTGAGTTGGCGTTGCAAAGCGAGAGAAGCACCGTGTTCTGATCGATGAACTCCTCGCCAAACACAACCCGCGCCATGTCGACAGTGTCTTGTGCGCGCTCGGGGGCGGTGACCGAGCCCATAAAAGGGCGGTCGTGATACTTGATATGAGAGAACACCATGTCGAAATGGCGCTTGTTCACCGGCAGGTCCACCGGTTCACATAGGGTGCCGCCCCCGTGATGGAGCGAAGTGCTCAGATGAGTGAGCTTGGCGAAGTTGCGGAAGTCGTCGATGGTGGCATAGCGGCGCCCGCCCGCGAGATCGCGGACAAACGGTGACCCATAGGCAGGGGCGAAGACCATGTTCGGGTCACCGATGGTGACCGATCGCTCCGGGTTGCGAGCGTGTTGAACAAACGTCCTCGGCGCCGAGGCCTTGATCAATGACCTCGCCAGCCCGTCGGGGAAACGAACCCGGTTCTCGTCGACTTCGGCTCCGCCATCGGCAAAAATCTTCAGCGCCTCCGGATAGCCGTGAATTGCGACCCCGACCTCGGCGAGAAGACGATCGGCGTTCTGCTCGATAATCGTCAGCCCTTCTTCGTCGAGCACCTCGACGGGCTTGAGGGTGCGAGTGAGGAACGGCATCGAGTCGAGCGCTCTCGCCGTCCGCGCCGCTTGTCGAGCCGCCCGGCCACCGCTCCGTCGTCCCTGTTCCATGATGTGGAAAGAGACTACATCATGGAACATGAGCCAGCCCATTCTTAAGGCGATTTTGGTGGCTAGGCAACCACGGGAACCTAAGGTTTCGTGGGTGGTTGGCGGCGGCGGCTCCGCGCCCCCGGGGTCGGTTCCGGGAGGTCGAGCATGGTCTGGAGCCGGGGATAGCGATCCGTCTTGTGGGGGATCGCCATCGCCGCGACAAAGTGCTCCTGGAACCGGGGCTCGACCGCGGTCTCGATCTTCTCGATGGTCCTGGCGACCGCTTCGATCTCGCGGCGCGATTCGCCCGAGAGCAGCGCCATCATCGCGCCGACGCCGGCCGCGTTGCCCGCCGCCGACACTTTGTCCGGATCACAATCAGGAACCAGCCCTAGAGCCATCGCGTAGATCGGATCGATGTGGCTGCCGAACGCGCCGGCCAAACGAATCTGGTCGACGTGGTCGACTGCCAGCTCGTCCATCAGCAGATCACAACCGGCGCGCAGTGCGGCTTTGGCGAGCTGGATCGCCCGGACATCGTTCTGGGTGATGAGCACCTCGGGCTTGTCGTGTAAGCGATAAGAGAAGGTGCGGCCTTGGGCGACGATGCGCACCGAGCCGGGGTCCACGATCACTCCGTCGGACGTGATGACTCCGGCGAGAAAAAGCTCGACGATGACCTCGATGATCCCCGACCCGCAGATCCCGGTCACAGCCGATCCATCGAAGTCGTCCTCGTCGGACCACATTTCCTGACCAATAACTTTGATTCGCGGTGCAAGCGATTGAGGATCAACGCGAACGCGCTCGATCGCCCCGGGCGCAGCGCGCTGCCCCGAGGAGATCTGGGCGCCTTCGAACGCGGGGCCGGTAGGCGATGACGCCGCCAGCAGCCGGTCCTCGTTGCCAAGGACGATCTCGGCATTGGTGCCGACGTCGACCAACAACTGCAACGGCGAACGGCGGTGAGGTCCTTCGGAGAGCACGGCTCCAGCGGCGTCGGCACCGACATGGCCGGCAATGCAGGGGAGGGTGTAAACCGACGCACCGGGGTTGACCTCAAGCTCGAGCGCCGCGGCCGGAGTGTCGAGGGCCGCGGTGGTGACCAAGGCGAACGGCGCGGTTCCAAGCTCGCGAGGATCGAAGCCGAGAAACAAGTGATGCATGATCGGGTTGCCGACGACGGCAATTTCGAGCACGTCGTCTCGCTCCATTCCCGCCTCGGCGACAAGCTCCCCAATCACCTCGTTCAAAGCCTGACGAACCACCTGGGTGAGCCGCTTCTCGCCGCCCTCATTCATCATCACGTAGGACACCCGGCTCATGAGATCTTCTCCAAATCCAATCTGAGGATTCATTCGCCCGTTGCTGCTGAGGACGGCGCCAGTGAAGAGGTCGCAAAGATGCCCGGCGATCGTGGTCGAGCCAATGTCGAAAGCCACCCCCAGCGCGCGGTCGCGGAAGCCCGGCCAGATAGCGACGATCCGATTGATCCGCACGGCGACCGTGACCGTCCATTTGCCGTTTCGAAGCGCCGGCTGAAGTTGGGTCAGGACATGAGCATCGAAGGAGAGCTCCTCGAGATTCCACTGTCCGGCCAGCGCGAGCAGGACGCGATCGGCGTCGCCGGTCGGTGAGGCCAAATCGGGTTCGGCGACTTCGATGTAGTAGAGACGAACCACCGGGTCGACCGGAAGGTTGTCGACGCCGGCGCGTTTGCGGACCACCTGGCGGTGGACCTGGCTCTCGGAAGGCACATCGATGACGACGTCGTCGACGATGTGGGCCGCGCACCCGAGGCGATAGCCGGCCAAGAGCGGCCGGCGACCGTGATATTCGGCTTCGGTGGCGCCAGGTGGTGACAGTCGTTCAGGTTTCGAATCCATCCCGGGCCGGCTGCCGATCGTTACCTGGCAGCGGCCGCAGATGCCCCTTCCCCCGCATACCGAATCGAGATCCACCCCCAGGGCCCGGGCCGCGTCAAGGACAGTCGATTCGGCGGGGACCTTTCCCCGTCTCCCCGACGGAGTGAAGACGACCTGGTACGTGTCGGCCATGTCAGGCAGTGATAGCAGCGCTGGCTAACCGGCGAGCCAAAGGGAAACGTTGGCTGGACGCATCGTGCGATCGACTACCGCGGCCAGATCCCCCACCAAACTTTCGAGGTCAACCTCATCCCGGAGACGCGACGAGAAGTTGTCGACCACGAGTTGCGCGTCGTAGCGGGCTCGATCAAACCGTCGTTCGACAAATGTCTGCACCCGCCTGCGCACAGGTGAGAACAGGGCCGCGGTGGCCAGAGTGCTTCCCGCCACTGCCAGCGAGTTGTCCTGGCCGAGCTGGGAACCACGGGCGATCACAACGGCTAGATAGACGCCAGCAAGGATCAAAGCGACCAGCGCGTAGGTCACGGTGCGGCTTACCAAACGGTCGATCTCGTAGAGCCGGTAACGCAGGACAGCGACCATGATCGAGCCCCCCAACCCCACGGTAAGAGCGACATTGAGGACGCTGCCGATAACTGGAATGGCGCTGAACGAACTGGAGAGGGCAAAGAAAGGAATCGCCAAAATCCCGGCTAGTGCCAGCCACTTGATCTGCGCTCTCACGAGGGGCCCGCTTTGGCGGAACCGGACAACGAGCGAGATCACGGCGATCAGGACCATGACCGGAAACAGCGAAAAGATGATGGGGGCCAAGGCGGAGAAGATCGGATTAAGTGCTTTGACCCCTAGCGGATTCATCAATCCGGGGATCTGCTCTTCGTCGACTGGACCAGGGGCGAACGCTGCGATCAGAAACGTCAGGATCATGAGGGCGACGAACGCAAACAGGACGATTCGCCAGCGACGTGACGGAACCTTGCCGTCAGGAAAGAGCAAGAAGAGAAACGGAACCGTAAACGTGGCCGGGATCCACGCCCAGAGGGCCACCCAACCGGTCGCCTGGGCGAGCCAGTCGCCGGTTCCCAGTGTCAGAACTCGATACTCGGCCAGATCGGAAGCAAGCCATTCGATCGGAAATGCCAGGCCGGGCCCCATGGCTTGCCACCCGAGGAGGTTGGTCGGCAACCGGCGGACGATGAGGTAGCCGAAGGTGCCGAGGATCACAAAGCCGAGCACCTCGAAAATCTCGAGAACTGGCGCACCTCTGGCGATGACCGGCTGGGTCGTCACCAGGACGGCGAATGCCACCCAGGTGAGGATGCTCAACAACCAGGCGATCGTGCCCAGCCGCCTCAGCCCGACTTCCTTCTGCATACGCGTCCAGCTAACCACGGGTTCGCAACGACTCCGTTACGACTCCTTTAGCCCCGCCGCCGGCCCGGTCTCCGCGCGGTCTCGGTGGGGACGCGATAGGTCCGGATCCAGGTGGCGCAGTGGGGGTCGCGGCCGGCGAGGACATCTGCGGCGAGCACTGCTTGGCGAACCTCAGGTTCGAGGGGGTTAGTGATGGCAGAGGTCATCCCCGCCCCGATCGCCATCGAGAGAAAGGCGGCGTTGATTCCAGCTCGGTTGGGCAAGCCAAAGCTGACATTGGATGCGCCGCACGTCGTGTTGACACCGAGCTCATTGCGCAAGCGACCGACCAGGTGAAAGACCTGGCGACCGGCGGTGCCCATGGCGCCGATCGGCATCACCAACGGGTCGACCACGACGTCCTCTCTCCCGATCCCATAATCAGCGGCGCGACCGACGATCTTCCGCGCCACCTCAAACCGGACATCGGGATCCTCCGAAATGCCCGACTCGTCGTTGGAGATCGCCACCACCGCCGCGCCGTATTTGGCAACCAGCGGCAGCACCCGCTCGAGCCGCTCCTCCTCACCGGTCACCGAGTTGACGAGCGGCTTCCCCCGATAAACCGCCAGGCCCGCTTCGAGGGCCTCGACGATCGAGGAGTCGATCGAGAGGGGAACGTCAGTCAGCGATTGGACCAGTTGAATGGCTTTGGCTAAGAGTCCTGGCTCATCGGCCAGCGGAATCCCGGCGTTCACGTCGAGCATCGGCGCCCCCGCGGCGACTTGGGCGATGGTGTCGGTCTCAACCCGAGAAAAGTCGCCATCGCGCATCTCGGCGGCGAGAAGCTTGCGGCCGGTCGGGTTGATCCGTTCGCCAATGATCACGAACGGGCGCTCGAAGCCAATGACTACTTCCCGGGTCGCTGACGAAACAACCGTGTCCGTCATCTGGCCCCACCTTTGGCGGCGAGCTCGTTGAGGACCTCAAGGGTGAAGGCGGCCTCGAGCCGCGTGGTTTCGCAATCGGCTTCGGACTCAAGATCGTCTCCGCAGGGCCTGGCGTCACGAGCCCACTCGTTCAAGTACTCGTCGGTGCCAAACAACCCGGCATACATCGCCGCCCGATCGATCGCGACCTGAAAGCGCGGCGATAGCTCTCGCCGCGCCGCCGCCCGACCTTGCTTGGCTACCACTTGGGCGGGGATGTCGCGCCAGCGGATGACAGTCAGCTCGGCAGTCATTGCGAGGCTGCAACGAGTGCAGGTTGAAAGTCCCCGTAGCCAACATGGTGATGCTCGAACTCGAGTCCGAGACGATCGGCGGCCCCCCGGGCTTTGTCGACCAGCACCGACGAGTCGGTCTGAGAGAGATAGATCAGGCGGCGATAGTTGCCGAAGTAGTCGTCGCGCAATTGCGGCCAGCGGTCGAGCCCGAGCCCCTCCCAGACGAGACGATCAAAATGCTTGGCCAGGAAGTCGGTGAGATAGAAGGTGGCCGGATCGGCCTCATGCAATGAGGCAAACAGGCTGGCACCGGCGAAGAATTCATAGCAGTGGGCGCCGGGCAATCGTTCGATCCCGCGTTCGTCGAGCAGGCGATCGAGCTCTCCGCCCGTTCCGCAGTCGGCGTATCCGACAAATATCTTCTGATACTTTCCTGAGGCGCGTTCGATCCTCTCGGCCACCGCGGCCGTGATCTTCTTGGGGGTGTTGTGGAGGGAGGCCGGCAGACATTCGACGTCGACCCAGGCGAGACCGTTGCCCTTGATCACATCCATCAGTTCTCTGGCCAGCGCCCCGCAGGCGATGACCAGAACCCGCTCGGTCACGGCTCCTCGCCCGCGGTGAGACGTCGGGCCAGAACCAGAGCTTCGGCCGTCTCAGCCGCCACTGCCGCATCCCGGCAATAGGCGTCGGCTCCGACAGCTTTGCCGAACTCCTCGTTGAGCGGCGCCCCTCCCACCAGCACGATGTATTTCTCGCGCAGACCCCGTTCCTTGAGAGAATCGATCACTACCTTCATGTATGGCATCGTCGTGGTGAGCAGCGCTGACATGCCGAGGATGTCGGGTTCATGCTCTTCGAGAGCGGCAATGAACTTGTCGGCATCGGTGTTGATCCCGAGGTTGATGACCTCGAATCCCGCGCCCTCGAGCATCATTGCCACCAGGTTCTTCCCGATGTCGTGGATGTCGCCTTTGACAGTGCCGATCACAACCTTGCCGATCGTCCGGGCGCCGGTTTCAGCCAGCAGCGGACGGAGAATTGCCATTCCCGCTTTCATCGCGTTCGCTGCCAGTAGAACCTCGGGGACGAAAAGGATCCCATCGCGGAAATCGATTCCGACGATCCGCATGCCCTCGACCAGGGCATCGTTTAAGACCGACTGGGGCTCCCAGCCTCGGCCAAGGAGAATGTTGGTGCCTTCCACGATCTCCGGTGCCAGACCGTCGTAGAGATCGTCGTGCATCTGGGTGACGAGATCGGAGTCGGACAGGGAGTTGAGATCGAGTTCGTCTTCAGCCATCTTTGGAGTCGCGTTCCACGATATGGGACGGTTCTGTATAACGGAACACTAGTCGGGCGTGGTCGGCCTCGCATAGAGGTCCTTACGCTCTAGACATGGCAATCGAGGCGACCAGGCTTACCGCGTTTTCCCACGGCGCGGGCTGCGCCTGCAAGCTGGGCCCCGACGAGCTGGCGGAGATCGTTGGACCGCTTGCTGACCACCCCGCCTATTCCTCGCCCAATCTTGTGGTGGGGATCGGTACCGCTGATGACGCCGGGGTTTGGCAGCTCGACTCGAACCAGCGACTGGTGCAGACGGTGGACTTCTTCACTCCGATCGTCGACGACCCGTTCGACTGGGGAAGGATTGCCGCCGCCAACGCGCTGTCCGACATCTATGCCATGGGAGGGTCACCAATTACGGCGCTGCAGATCGTTGCCTGGCCCCGAAATGGGCTTGCCTTCAGCATCCTGGCCGAGGTTCTGCGCGGCGGAGCCGAGGTGATGAAGTTCAGCGGGACCACGATCATCGGCGGCCATTCCATCGACGATCCCGAGCCGAAGTATGGGTTTGCCGTCACCGGGATGGTTGGCACTCCGATCACCAATGCCGGAGCCCGACCCGGCGACCGTTTGGTCCTCACCAAGCCGCTTGGTACCGGAATCATCACCACCGCACTCAAGCGTGGTGCGTGCCCGCCGGACTTGGCTGCGAGTGCGGTTCGGGTCATGGTTGAGCTCAATGCCGGCGCTGTACAACCGATGGTCGACGTCGGGGTCAACGCCGCCACCGACATCACCGGTTTCGGCCTGCTTGGCCACTTGCGAGAGATGCTTATTGCCTCAGGGGTGGCCGCAGTCATCGACGCGGCGGTCGTGCCGACGATCGGTGACCTGAGCCGTCTGATCGAAGCCGGTCACTACTCAGGTGGGAGTCAGCGCAACCTGTCGAGCGTTCGCCCTTTCCTCCGCGGTCCCACGCCCAACGAGGCCACGCTCAAGATCCTGGCCGATGCCCAAACCTCAGGCGGGTTGCTGATCTCAGTGGATGCCGATCGAGCGGGCCGGCTGCTCGCAGCCCTTAACAACGGTTCCGCCGAGGTCGTCGGTGAGGTAACCGCAGGCGAACCTTCCATTGCCTTTCTCTGATTTCGAGCAAACCATTCCGCCTTCGGCTGCGTATTGGTAATGGGAGTCTCATGGAAGGAGAAACAAAAATGAGACGAGGTATGGGCAAACGCGGGTTCCTGGCAGCAGCCGTCGCGGCTGTTCTGATCCTGGGGACACTCGGAGTGGCCAACGCCGGCCATGAAAACGTGCTCCTTTTTACGCAGCTCAGAGGTCGTAACGAGGTGCCGACGGATCCAGCGGAGACTAGGAAGAACGTCGGAGATCCCAACGGCGCTGGCGTGGCCTACGTCTTCGGAATCGATGGCGATCCGACGACCCTGTGCTATGTCCTGACAGTCGACCGAATCCAACCGGCGGTCGCGGCGCACATTCACGAGGGTGTCGAAGGAACCAACGGCCCGGTGGTCGTCAATCTGGCCGCACCGGCAGATGGGAATGCAGCCGACTGCCTCACCGAAGGCGAGGAGGGCAAGTTCGTCGGTGACCAAACCGTGGCCGAGATACTTGCCAACCCCAGTGCGTACTACGTGAACGTGCACAACGCCGAATACCCCGGCGGGGCCATCAGAGGGCAACTAGCCCCCGAGCGTTAGGCGGAACCCTGACAGAGTGAAGGGCCGGGACGCCAGTCCCGGCCCTTTCTCTTGTTCGGAAGCGTTCGCGGGCCGCTTTCGCGACCAAATCGGCCCCGGCAGGGGCCGATTTGGTGATAAAAACGATTTATGGGTGTTGGAGGGCGCGAAGTTCCTCGACGGGGATGTGGCAGCGCTTGAACCAGCCGGGCTCGGCTTCCTCGAGCGGTGGTTCGACCGTTTCGCAGATCTCGCCAATCTTGCGCGGGCAACGCGTTTGAAACACGCATCCGGACGGAGGGTTGGAAGCCGCCGGGATCTCGCCTTCGAGCCGGATGCGGGTGTCTTCCGCCAGGTCGGGTGAGGCGGAAAGGAGCGCCTCGGTATAGGGGTGATGAGGGCCTGAGAAGACCCGCTCGGACGCACCCACTTCCATCAGCCGACCCAGGTACATCACGGCTACCCGGTCGGCGATGTAACGCACCACCTTCAGGTCATGAGAGATGAACAGGTAGGAGACGTTTTCCTCGGCCTGCAACTCGGCCAGGAGATTGATGATTGCCGCCTGCACTGAAACGTCGAGCGCCGAGGTGGGTTCGTCACAGATGACCAGGGCCGGGGTTCCAGCAAACGCGCGCGCGATCGCCACCCGCTGTTTGAGCCCGCCGGAGAGTTGCCGGGGCTTCGACAGGTAATGCTGGCTGCCCATCCGCACTTCACTCAAAAGGCTCTTCGTCCGAGCGTCGGTTTCTTTCCTTCCCTCGCGGCGCAGAAGCATCACCGCCCGTCCGATGATTCGTCGCACCGAATGCCGGCGATTGAGGGCACTGTCGGGGTTCTGGAAAACCATCTGGATCGCACCTACTTGATCCTGGGTGCGCTTTTCGACGTTGGCTGCCAGTCCCTTGCCGCTAAGAGCGATCACGGCTCCATCGTCGGGAGCGTGGATTCCGAGGAGAACCTTGGCCAGGGTGGATTTGCCCGACCCGGACTCCCCCACCAAAGCGACGGTTTCGCCAACTCTGATCTCAAGATCGATGTCGTGGAGGGCGTAGACCGGAGCTCCATCCTGGACGAAGGTCTTGGAGGCGTGGCTGATCGCAAGAAGCGTTTCCTTACTTCGCTCTCGCTTGGGTGCAGCCTCCGGCACAGTTCGAGGCAGGTCCTGGGCGCGGTCGGGGAAGTGGCATCGACTCACCGCGTCGCCCGGTACCGGGATCAGCTCAGGCTCGGTTTCCCGGCAGATGTCCTCGACATTTCCACACCGGTCGGCGTAAATGCAGCCTTTGATGTCGGCGCCGAGCGGGGGTAGGAAACCAGGGATGGTGTCAAGGGTCGTCTGATCGCGCCGACCAGCTTCGGGCGAGGGAATGCTGCGAAGCAGGCCGACGGTGTAGGGGTGGCGAGGATCGGTGAACATGACCTCGGTGGGGCCCTCCGCCATCAATCGGCCGGCGTATAAGACCCCGACTCGGTCACACATCTTCCTGATCACGGCGAGGTTGTGGCTGATGAAAAGCACCGAGGTCCCGATTTCGTCACGCAAGTCGGATACCAGGTCGAGGACCTCCGCTTCGACGGTCGCATCCAATCCGGTTGTAGGTTCGTCGAGGATGAGCAGTGCCGGCCGAGAAGCGATCGCCATGGCGATTACCACCCGCTGCAACATGCCCCCCGAAAGCTGATGCGGGTAACGCCTCATTACGCGGGTTGGGTCGGCGATCTGGACCTTGTCCAGCACCTGCATCACTCGCTTCTGGCGCTCGGCCGCCGGCACCCCCATCAGGTCGAAGACGTCCGCGACCTGGCGGCCGACCCTGATCGACGGGTTCAGAGAGGTGCCTGGATTCTGATACACCATCGAAAGCTCGTTGATCCGCAGATTGCGGAGCTCTCGCGAGCTCAGCTCGGTGGCGTCCCGGCCCCCCACCCGGATCGAGCCGGCGCTGATCCGGCCGTTGCGCGGGAGGTAGTGCATGATCGCCATCGCAATCGTCGACTTGCCGCAACCCGACTCACCGACGAGCCCGAAGGACTCGCCCTTTTCAACTGCGAAACTGATGTCGCGCACGGCGGTCTTCCAGTCAGTTCCGATCCGGTAGTCGAGGGCCAAGTCTTTGACCTCGAGCGCCGGATATTTGGAAGTCACCGTTTGGGCGGTCATTCAAAGGCCTGACTGACCGAATCGGCCACGAGGTTGACAGCGACAACAAGTGAAGCGATCGCCATCGCCGGAAACAGGACCGGCCACCAAAAGCCTCCGGTGAGGAAGCCGTAGTGCTGGGCGATCATTAGACCCCAATCAGGGATCGAGGGCGAGACCCCGAACCCCAAGAAGGACAGCGCCAGAACGGTGAAGATCGCGTAGCCCAGACGAACCGTGAACTCGACGATGATGACGCTGGCGACGTTGGGCAGGATCTCAACGAAGAGGACATAGGGGGAATTGTCCCGCCGCAGTTGGGCGGCGGTCACGTAGTCGAGCTGGCGCTCGGAGAGCACTGCCGCTCGCACCGTTTTGGCGATGATCGGGGTGAAGACGAGCCCGATCACGATGATGACGCCGAGAGTGTTGGGGCCAAGGGCGGTGAGCGCCAGCATCCCGGTGATCACCAGCGGAATCGAGAGGAATGCGTCAAGGATCCGGCTGAGGATGTCGTCGAGAATGCCGCCTGCGTAACCAACGAGCAGACCAAGGGCGGTGCCGAGAATCGTGCCGAGGACTGTCGCCGCCAATGCCACCGTCATGACTTGTCGGGCACCGGCAAGGATCCGCGAGAGCACGTCGCGGCCCAATTCGTCAGTACCCAGAAGGTGCTCGCCCGAGGGCTGCTCGAGCCGGTTGAGCACATCGGCCGGGGTACCCAACGGATTGAACGGGGTGACGAAGTCTCCGAAGATCGCAAAGATGATCCAGATCACAACGATCACCGCCCCCACCCAGAACGTGGCGGAACGGCGCAGAACCCGCCAGCGTTGCGATCGGGAAGCCTGGGGAATGGCCATCAGGACAAGCGGATCCGGGGGTTGAGCCACGAATAGGAGAGATCGGCGAGCAGCATCGAGCCTTGAAAAACTGCTCCGACCACCAGCACCGCTCCGGCGAGGAGCGGAAAGTCGGCGTTTTGAGCCGCGCGGTAGAGCAGCTGGCCGATTCCCTGATAGGAGAAGAGCACCTCGACCACGACCAGACCCCCGATCAGGTATCCGACCTGTGAGGCGACGACGGCAATCGTGGGCAGCAGGGCGTTGCGTAGCACCTCTCGCCGAATCACGGTCGAGCGCGGAAGCCCTTTAAGGATCGCGGTGCGGGTGTAGTCGGCCTCGAGCGCTTCGATCACGCCGGCGCGAGTGATACGGGCTATGTAACCGAACAACACCAGCACGAGGCAGATGGCCGGCAAGATGAGATAGCGAACCTGGGTCAGAAAACCCGAACCGCGCGGGGCGGTGGCGGTGCCCGGCAACCACCGAAGCGTGACGGCAAAAACCAGGATCAAGATGATGCCCGAGACAAATTCAGGAATGACGGTCGCGGAGAGACCGCCGACAGTGATGATCCGGTCGGTCAGCCTTCCACGCCGCAGCGCGGCCACGATTCCGCCGAGCACGGAAAGCGGAACCACGATCACAAAAGCCAACGCCGCCAGCTTGGCCGAGTTGAGCAAGGCGCTGCCGACCAGCTCGGTCACCGGGCGGGCCAAGGTGATCGAAACTCCCAGGTCGCCTGTGACCGCCCCCCCAATCCAGTCGGTGTACTGGACGAGCGGCGGCCGGTCGGTGCCCAGCCGGGTATTGAGGGCATCAACCGACTCCTGGGTGGCGAAGGGGCCCAGCACCCGCCTTCCGACATCACCCGGGAGGAGCTGGGTTCCGATGAAAACCAGCACGCTCAGCAGCGCCAAGGTGATTAGCGCGAGGCCGACACGGCGCACGATGAACCTACCCATCAGGCGCCGGCCGGCCCGCCCCCGCCTAGTTGTCGTATTCGGATGTTGGTCCCTTCGAGCGAGCTAGCCGATTGCGGTGTTGCTGTAGTCGACGTGGCCCATCCCGGTAACCACCAGGCCGGTGAAATTCGGCTGTGAAATCGAGATGTGATCAACGAAGTAAGGGACGATGAACGGGACCTCATCGTTGAGCAGCGTCTGCAGCTCGCCCGAGAGTTGGCGTTGGATATCCAGGTCGGGAGCACTGGCGAACTGGGCATAGAGATCGTCATAGGTCTCGTTCACCCAATGCGAGGCGTTCCAGGTCCCATCGCTCAACAGCGGGGCGGCCAGGTAGACGTTGGGAACCCCCCGGTGTCCGTAGTTGACGATCCCCATCGACCCGGCGGCGGCCAGCCAGTAGTCGCCGTAGTAGGTCCCGGAGTCGTACACCCCCACGTTCAAATCGATTCCGACCTGAGAGGCCGAAGACTGGATGAGCTGGGCGAGGTCTTCGACTTCGGCGAACACGAGGGTGTCGAGCGGCGCCTCGAAGGCACCGAGCCCGACCGCGTCCAAAAGCCCCTGAGCAGCGGCGAGATCCTCGGCTCGTTGGGCAGGGGTGTCCGGGTTGAACATCGGAAAGAACGACCAGATCGGATGGTCGTTGCCTAGGGTTCCGTAGCCGGCGAGCAGTCCGTCGATCAGCACCTGGCGATTAAGCGTCAACGCAACGGCCTGTCGAACCCGCTTGTCGTCGAACGGCGGTGCGCTGGTGTCGAAGTACACCTGCCGATGCTGAGCGGTAGGGATGCTTGCCACCGTGGCATCCGGGCTTTCCAGGAGCGCTTGGCCACCAGACGAGGAGATGTGAGGAATCACATCCACCCTGCCTTCCTGGAACGCGGTGACCGCCACCGCTTCGTCAGCGAAGAATGTGACTTCGAGCCGCTCGGGCTGGGCGGCGTTGTCGCCCCAGTAACTCTGGTTCTTGACGAACGAAGCCGAGACGCCCGGCTCGTGATTCTCGATCTGCCAGATACCGGTGCCAGGGAATTCGGCCTCGTAGCTTCCTTCCGCATAGTTCTCCCAGAACGAAGCTGGAACGATGATGCCGTTGTAGTTGTCCGAGCTGACAAAGAACGGAAAGCTTCCATTGGGCTGCGCCAAGGTGAACTCGACGGTGGCTTCGTCGATCGCGACGATGTTCTCCGGGGTGACGCCAAAGGTTTCGTAGGCCGAGGCGGCGTTTCCGGAAGCGATGTTGGTGAAGACCGCCACGACATCGTCCGCCACCATTGGTGAGCCGTCGTGATAGGTGACACCCTGACGGAGGTTGAACGTCCAAACATCGAGCGTTTCGTTGGGCTCCCAGCTCTCGGCGAGCACCGGTATGAGGTTGAGCTCGGCGTCGGAGAAGGCGAGATACTGACCCGTCTGTCCGAGAATCGCGAGACGTCCTTCGTCGTTGGTGAGTACAGGATCGATGGCGCCAGCCGGTGTGATCATGGCAGCCCGGATCGCGCCAGCCCCTGTCGATCCCGAGGTGCCGGTGGCTCCGGTGGTGCTCGGTCCCCCAGTCGTTCCCGAGCCGCCAGACGTCGTCGGCCCGCCCGCCAAAGTAGTGGTCACGCCTTCGTCGGTAGCGCACGCGGTCGCGACAAAACCCAGCATTGACACCGACATGCCGATGATCGTCCCGCGACGGATGAAGTCGCGGCGAGTGATCTTGCCGGCCGCATACTCGTCGATGATGTGGTTCTCGATCGGACTGGCCTTACGCCGAATCGCGTCAAGACGCAGTCGATCTCTCATGCTTCTTTTCATCGTTTGCTCCTTGCACACGCGGAAGTTCATCAACCTGATGGAGTTCCGCGGCGCCGCCCACCATAACTAGGACGGGCAGGTTGAGGCCCTAAAAACCTATGACTCGGGTGGGGCCCCGCCCTCGGCGCTGCGACGGGCGACGAATTCGTCCAGGTTCTGGCGGATGGAATCCTCGAGCGGAGGAGGCTCAAAGTCGGAAAGGACCTGCTTCCACACCGTGTTGGCGCGCTGGGCAGCGGTAAGCGATCCCGACTCCGTCCATTGGCCAAAGTTGGCACGGCTGAACACAACTGGTTCGTAGAAGGCCGTCTCGTAGCGCTCGAGGGTGTGCCCGATGCCAAAGAAGTGGCCTCCGGGCTGGACTTCCTCGATAGCCTCGAGCCCCATTTCCTTTTTTGACGTGTCGAGCGGCTGGAACAGCTCGGCATACATCTGGGCCATTTCCACGTCGAGGATGAACTTCTCGAAAGAGGCCGAGAGCCCCGACTCGAGCCAGCCAGCCGTATGGAGGACGAAGTTCGCTCCGCCGAGGGTGGCTCCCATCATGTTCATCATCGACTCATAACCAGCCTGGGCGTCGGGAGTGTTGGAGGTGCAGACCCCCGACGACCGCCAGGGCAGACCGATGTGCCTGGCCAACTGGCCGCTGGCGAACGCAGCCTTCGCCGCTTCGGGCGTCCCAAAGGCGGGAGCCCCCGAGCGCATATCGACGTTGGAGGTGAAGGCGCCATAAACCACCGGCGCCCCGGGACGAGTGATCTGCGTCAGCGTGATCCCGGCCAGCGCCTCGGCATGCTGGAGAACCAACGCTCCCGCCAGGGTCACCGGGGCCATCGCACCCGCGAGAGTGAAAGGTGTGACGATCGATACCTGGTTGGCCGCCGCAAATTGAATCAAACCGAGGGCCATCGGGATATCGAGCTGGCGTGGCGAGTTGGTATTGATCACCGTGTAGCAGTAGTGGCCCGCAGCGAATTTGTCCTCAGTGAGGCCCAGTCCCATCCGCAGCATCTCAAAACAATCTGTGACCTGTCCAATGCCCCGGGAGTAGATGAACGGCACCTTGTCGGAGAGCGTCAGGTACGACCTTGTCGTCTCGAGGTGGCGGAAATTGACCGGCACATCTTGGGGCTCTACCTGCTGGCTCGTGACGTGAATCACGTCATAGGCCTGCGAGAGCCGCAGCAGGTCGCTGAAATCCTCGAGGGTCCCCGCTCGACGGCCCCGATCGAGATCCATGGCGTGAGGTGGCCCACCCACAGGGGCAAAGATGACATTGCGGCCGCCGACCGAGAGGTTTCGCTCCGGGTTGCGGGCGTGGAGGTCGAACTCGGCAGGCGCTGACGCGAGGGCCGAGCTGACCAGTTCGGGGTCCATCCGAACCATGAAACTTTCGTCCACGGAGGCCCCCGCGCTTTCGAACCGCGTCCGCCCATCCTCGAGCAACACTTTCATGCCATCGTTCGCCAGCACTCCGAGCGCAGCCTGGTGGATCCCGGCAATCTCGTCTTCGCTCAAGACCTGCAGGGGCTGGAACGGGTTGACCAGCCGTCGGTAGCGCGGCTCGGAGCGGACGCTTGGTGCCCGACGATCCCGTCGCGGTCGTCGACGGGTTCCCGCGTCTCGTTCCTGTGCCACAGCCGGACTCTACGATCCGTCCGTGACGCGTCAGGCGAACGTGGTCGTGATCGGTGCCGGGATCATCGGATCGAGCGTGGCCTATCACCTTGCCGACATGGGGGTCGAAGGGGTCATCGTCTTGGACAAGGGGAGCCTGGCCGATAGCGACGGCTCTACTTCCCACGCTCCGGGCGGGCTCCGCACGCTCACGGTGTCGAAGTTCTTCACCAAACTGGGCATCGCCTCTCGCCAGCTTTACGACCAACTACCCCTCGCCGAGCCCGGACAGGAACAGTTCTTCCGCACCGGCCTCGTCCAGGTGGCATCGACGACCGAGCGCTTCAACAGCTACAAACGGATCCAGGAGGTCGGCGCCAGCCTCGGCGTCGCTTCCGACCTTCTCTCGCCGGAGCAAACCGCCGAACTTATCCCGCTCCTTGATCCCTCACAGATCGTCGGGGGGATGCTCTCGCCGACTTCGGGCGTGATCAAGACGAGCCTGGTCGCGACATCGATGCAAAGGGTCGCGGCCGCGACTGGCCGAGCGATGTTCTACGACGACACGGAAGTCACCGATGTCCTGGTCGATAACGGGCGTGTCATCGGAGTCCGCACAGCCAACCCCGAGATCGATCACGTCGAGTGCCCCCAAGTCGTGCTTTGCAACAACATCTGGGCGCCGGTCCTCGCCTCAAAGGCAGGCATCAACATGCCGCTTTTCCCCGGAGAGCATCAGTACATCTTCACCACGCCGGTGCCGGCGCTGGCCAGCCGTGCCGAGCGCGAGGTGACGATGCCGTTGTGCACGGTCGATGACATCTCCATCTATTTTCGCCAGCATCACGAACGGCTCGGCATCGGCAGCTACCACCACGAAGCCCGGCTGGTCGACCCGTGGGCGATCCCCGAACGCGCCCAGCTTCCCTTCACCCCCCGAGACTTCGATGAGGCCTGGGACCTGATGCGCAAACACCTGCCCGACCTCGACCAAGTCGAGGTCGAAAGCGGGTTCAACGGCATGTTCGCCTTTACCGCCGATCACTACCCCATCCTCGGTGAGTCGCCGGTCAAGGGTCTGTGGTCGGCAGTCGGAACCTGGCTTTCGTACGGATCAGAAGTTGGCAAGGTGATGGCCCGCTGGATGACCGAAGGCGACCCGGGGATGGACGTAACGGTCGCCGACATCAACCGTTTCCATGAGCACCAGTCCAACAAGGCCTTCCTGTCACGGCAAAGCAAGTACTACTACGAGATCGGCTTTGACATCCTCCACCCCAACGAAGTCGCCTCTTCCGTGCGCAATCTGCGGCTTGCCCCTTACCACGACCGCACGACGGCCCTTGGCGCCCATTACGTCCCGGTGGCCAGCTACGAAACGCCGAATTACTACGAGTCGAACGCGGCCCGGGTGGATGAGTTCTCCGACCGGATTCCCCCCCGGCACGGATACGACGCTACCGCCTGGTCGCCGATCATCGGGGCCGAGCACCTCGCCTTGCGCGCAGGGGTCGGCTTGGTTGATTGGTCAGCATCGATCGGCCCGGTCGAAGTCCGGGGTGAGGAAAGCCTCGCCTATCTCCAATACCTGTGCACGAACGACATCGACATCCCGGTCGGGAATGTCACCTACACGCTCATCCTCACGCCGCGCGGGACGGTGAAACGCGATGTCACCGTCGCTCGACTCGCCGCGGATCGCTTCTGGCTGCTTACGGGCAAGTCCAACCTTCCCGCCGAGCTCAGCTACTACCGATCTTTCGCTTCCGGATCTGTCGCGATAGTCGACCGTTCCGAGGAATTCGCTTCTGTTGGCCTTTGGGGGCCGAGAGCGCGAGCTGTCCTCGAAACGGTCACGGACGCTGACCTGTCAAACGATGCTTTTCCGTGGTACTCCGTGCGAGATATCGGAGTAGGGATGGCACCGGCAACGGCGGTTCGCATCTCCTACGTCGGCGAGCTCGGCTGGGAGATCTACGTCCCGGCCAGCTTCGGCCGCCATCTGTGGGACACGTTGTGGGAGGCGGGTCGGGACCACGGGATGGCCCCGGTGGGGATGGCCGCCTTGTTCTCGCTCCGCATCGAGAAGGGCTACCGGCTCATCGGCAGCGACCTCACCCCCGAGATCACCCCCCGCCAAGCCGGCATGTCATGGCTGCTGAAGAAGGGGCCGGAATTCCTCGGACATGACGGCGCTGCTTCAAGTCAAGACGGCAATCGCCTGATCACCCTCCGATTCGAAGACCCCGCCGCGCTGATGCACTCCTGGACCCCCGTCTACAACGTTGATGAGGTGGTGGGCTGGGTGGCTAGCGGCGAGTACGGATATTCGGTCGGGGCCTTTCTTGCCCACGCTTTCGTATCCCCCGAACTGACCGCTCTCGGGACCAAGTTGCGCGTGCGTTACACGGGACAGTTCTTCGATGGCGAAGTCGTCAAAGGTCCGGTCTGGGACCCCACCAACGAGCGGCTGAAAGCCTAGGAGACGTCCTCGGAGCTCATCGGGCTCATCAGTTGGAAGTAATTGTCGTCGGGATCGGAGAACGTGGCGATGAGGCCCATGTCGTCTGATTCCCCCGGGTTGTACGGGTCGCGAACCACCATCGCCCCCGCGGCCTTGAATCGCTCGGAGTCGCCTTTGACATCAGCGCTCTCGATGTTCCAGATGATTCTGCCGGGATGTGGGTTCTTTCCGGTCACCTGGTCGTGGGGTCCGACTGTCACCCACCCATTGCCGATCGCCCAGCCGGTGTACTCGTCCTGGTCCCAGCCCGGCTCACCGAAGAGCTTGGTGTAGTAGTCCGCTAGACGCTTCGGATTGTCCGAGCCGATGAGAATGCTGTTTAGGTTCATGAATCGAGCCTAGAGGCTTTTTCAACCTGGATAACCGGACCTGATGGCAGATACAACCCTGCTGTGGAATGCGCGCATCGTCGACGGAAGTGGAGGCCTATTTGACCTTATCCAGGGCAAGAAGCGCAGCGGTCACGACCGCGGTCGGCAGCTCATCCCCTGAGCTCCGGGGAGGCGGCGAGCCGAAGAAGTTCCTCGACGTCCTCCCAGACGGCTTTCGGTCTTGGAAGGCCCGCCGCGGCTAGGTATTGGTTGGTCGCTTTGCGCCCGTTGACCAGCAGGCGGACGTAGCTCCGTAGCCCGCCGACTCCCATGCCCGGCGTGAACCTACGCGGTCGAAAGATCCACTGTTCGCCCTTGGCAATGAGTAAGCCGCTGATCAGACAGCTCCGCAAACTCCACAACCGCTGATCGTGGCGGTGAAACAGAATCGAAGCCGCGCCCGGAACCACTGGAAAGGGGTCATCAATAAGCAAGACTCGCCGCTCCGAGTCGAGTCGGGGAGAGCAGCGAACTGAGACCGGGGTATTGGCCGGGCCCAATCCCGATAGCACCCCTGATTCGAACCGGGCAGCCTCTCGACGCACCTTACGCCACGTCGAGCGCATCCCACTCCCTCGGGTTGCCGCGGCCCCACGAAATCCTTCGCGGGGTAACCATGACTAGCAGTCGGAAAAAGTACCAATCCATCAATGCGCGCGCCACGGGGTTGGAGGCGTAGATCCCGACCGCCGGTTGCCGGCGCAGCAAGGCGAGCGCGTCGCGGTCGAGTGCCGCGCGGACGTCGGCGTCGTCGATTTGGGAGAGCGAAGTGAACAAGGTGTCAGATACCTCGGCCGATCCTTCGACAAGGACTGAGAAGGGATCGGTCAATCCGCTTCCGGTTGGTTCCGAGAAAAGCAGACTCACGTCCGGCCGGCGACGGATGTTGTAGACCTTCTGCGGTAGCCCGATCGATGTCGCGATGACGATCCTGCCCGACTTCCATTCGATCGACGGCAACACCGGCCAGGTCTGGGGCGAACCCTTCGCCGAGACGGTGGTGAGCTCGGCGGTCAAGAAGCTGGCCATCGTCGAGCGGACGTCCGCCGGGAGACGTTCTGCATCCATGATCTCGATCTTGAGGGCACCTCGGTACGACACCGTTACGGCTTCGGGCCCGGCTGAAGATGCGACAATCCCCCCGTGACCCAGGCGTACCAGACGGTTGTCATCGGCTCGGGAATTGTCGGCTCGGCCGTCGCCTACCACCTCACCCGACTCGGTTGGACCGACGTAGCCCTCGTTGACCGGGGCGACCCGGTCGAGAATCCGGGTTCGACCTCCCACGCTCCCGGCGGGGTGGTGGCCCTGTCCCACAACAAGCTGCTCACCCAGCTGGCGGTATATTCGAGCCGCCTCTACGCCTCGCTCGAGCCCCTTACTCCCGACCGCCGCATGGTCAACCGGCTCGGTTTGCTCGACGTGGCGATTTCCAAAGCGCGCATGGCGGATCTGGTTCGCCTCCATGGGGAATCACTCAGCTTCGAAACCGAGGCCAATCTCCTCACCCCCGCCGAGACGGCCGAGCTGCATCCGCTCATCGATCCGAAAGCGATGGAGGGGGCGATCTTCATCGCCGAGGGACAAACCGTCGCGCCCGCCCATGTCAGCGGGGCGATGCAAAGGGATGCCAGCGGCACGGTGATCGGCAACACCGAGGTGACTGACCTCGACATTGTCGCGGGGCGAGTGCGAGCCGTGTTGACCAACAATCCCGAACACCTGCGCATCGACTGCGACCACGTAGTCATCGCCACCAACATTTGGGCACCGATTCTTGGTGAACGTCTTGGCGTACCGATCCCACTCATGGGTTATGAGCACCAGTACCTCCAGACCGGACCCCTGCCCGAGCTCGACGCCTTTGACCCTTCAGTGCCGGAGGACGAGATCGTTTATCCCTCGGCGCGGGAGCTCGACACCTACATCTACTTTCGCCAGCATTGGAATTGCTTCGGTGTCGGCAGCTACCGCCACGCTCCTCGTCCGGTCCCGGCGGAGTTGGTTGGGGCCAACGCCATCCATCCCTTCACTCCCGCCGACTTCGAAGGCGAGGCCTGGGACAAGGCTCGCCGGCTTTTTCCGCTGCTGGCCAAGACCGATTTCCGCACTTATCCCCGAGCGATCAACGGCATCTTCGCCTTCCCGGTTGACGGCATGCCGATCGTTGGCCCGACTCCGATTGATGGGGTTTGGGTGGCGGCGGGATCATGGCTGACTCACGCCGGCGGTGTTGGCAAGACCCTCGCCGAATGGATGACCGCAGGCGACACGGAATGGGACGTCCGCCAGATCGATGTCAACCGCTTCCATACGTTCCAATCAACCCCCCGCTTCATCGAGAAGGTCTGCAACAAGAACTACGCGGAGATCTACGACATCATCCACCCCCGCGAACCGATCTCAGAGCCGCGCGACGTCCGGCTCTCACCCTTCCATCGACGTCACCAGGAGCGCGGGGCAGTGTTCACCACCTTCGCGGGGCTTGAGTTGCCCAACTGGTTCGAGTCGAACCGGGGGATGGTGAAACGCTACCGAGACCTGATCCCTCAGCGCGACGGTTGGTCGGCGGTGCATTGGTCGCCGATTCAAGGGGCGGAACATCTGGCGACGAGAGACGGTGTTGGATTGTTTGATCTCACCGGTCTGTCGATCATCGAGGTTGCGGGGCCCGACGCATTGGCTCTGGTTGACTCGATCTGCTCGAACAAAATGGACATGGGCCTCGGCCGGATCATCTATACAACCTGGCTCACCGAGCGGGGCGGCGTCAGACGGGACCTGGCCGTAGCCCGGCTCGGCCTCGACCGATTCTGGATGTTCGTGGGCGAGGGGACCCGGCCCCGGGACTTCGATTGGGTGCGGCGGGCCTCCGCTGGTCATGGAGTCGCCGTCATCGACCTTTCCGATGCCTATACCGCGATCGGGCTTTGGGGCCCCAAGGCCCGCGAGGTTCTCCGCAAGGTCACTGCCGCTGATATCTCCAACGAGGCCTTCCCCTACTTCACCGCCCGCTGGATCGACGCCGGGTTTGCCCGCGCGCTGGCACTACGCATTTCCTACGTCGGCGAGCTGGGCTGGGAGTTGCACATTCCCAACGAGTTTGCGCTCCCGCTGTGGGACTTGTTGCTGGAGGCGGGCGCCGAGGACGGCATTGTTCCCGCCGGGATGGGGGCCTTCGACTCGCTGCGGTTGGAGAAGGGGTATCGGGGCTGGGGTACAGACGTCTACACGGAGTACGACGCCTATGAAGCAGGGCTCGGCTGGACGGTCAAGCTCGACAAGCCGGCGTTCCGCGGCTTGGAGGCTGCACGGCAACTAAGCGAGGCTCCGCGAGAGAAGAAGCTTTGCTGTCTCACCCTCGATGATCGCAACGCGGTCGCCATCGCCTACGAGCCGATCATGGACGGTGATCGCTGCATCGGCCATGTCACCAGCGCCAACTTTGGCTACTCGGTTGGAAAGCTCGTCGCCTATGGGTACCTGCCTATCGACTACGCCGAGGAGGGCACCCGTCTCGAAATCATCTACTTCGGGAAGCGCTTCGGCGCCACCGTCGCCCCCGACCCTCTGTTTGACCCGAAGATGGTTCGCCTCAAGGCTTAATCCGACCTTTTCGCGACCAAATCGGTACCTGTGAGGCGCCGATTGTTCGCGAAAACGCACGCGGGAGCGATGGCGGAGGTGGACGGGAATCGAACCCGCCAGGGACCGTGTGGCCCCTCACCGGTTTTGAAGACCGGGAAGCCCACCAGGCGCTCGGACACCTCCGCCGTTCAGCCTACCGAGCCGTCCTTTGGTCGCCCGTCCGGAGCGTGATCCCCTCCCGATCGAAATACTCGAGGAGAGGCACCGCGTGTTTGCGGGTGATGCCGAGAAGGCGGCGGAACTCGCTGACGGTGAACGGAGCGTCGATTGCGCGGACGGTGGCGATCACCTCCTCGAGCGACGCGGGTAGATAAACGAGGTTGTCGGCAACCCGCACCAGCTGACCGTCGCGCAGCAGTCGGCGAATCAGCTCGGAGTCGACCCCCAACTCGTCGAGAGTGGGCGGGGCCGCAGTCTGGAGCGTTGTCGCCAGCGATTGCCAGCGCTCATCGATTTCCTCTGGAGCCGAGCCTCTCGCCGCCACCGCCGAACCTCGCAATTCCAAGGACGTCGTCAACGCAACGATGGTCCGGGCCAGTGGCTCGTCCACCTCGAGCAAGCTCGCCAGACGGCCCAAGCTGAGACCTTCCTCGAGCGGGCGGCTTTGATGATGTTGGTCCACGGCCACGACTGCCTCCCCAGCAAGCTCCGCAGCCTTTCCCGATGAGAGCAGCAGCTCGCTTTCGCCGACGGCATCCGCGTGGCCGCCACCCGACCACGCGGCAAGATCCGCTTGGCGAGCTCGGCCCCTTGCCTCCAATAGCGCTGTCGCTACTTGATCGGGGCCACCCTGCACAGCTTCGGCGAGACGAAGAGAACGACTGGCGATCTCGCTCCGTCGACCAACGGGAGCCGGGTCGAGCACTGTGCCGCCGGCAATGACCAGGCGGCGACCCGAATCGCGAACCACAAACCGGTCGCCCGCCTGCAGCCAAAGCGGGTGCGCCAAGTCGACCAACGCATGCGCTTGATCGAGGGGTCTCAGGGTCGCGGCAACCGAAGCAGTTCCAACATGGAGGTGATAATCGCCCCGCTCACCCAGCTCGGAGACGTAGCGGGGGAGCCGCAAGGTCACCTGGATCCTGGAGGTGGATCGCATCGAGCCAGGGAGCGCGATCCGTGCTCCCCGTTCGACATCGCCACGGCCCCAGCCGGCGAGATTGACTCCGATCCTGTTGCCCGGTGCGACCCGGTCCTGCCTCCTCTCGTGGCTCTCCACCGACCTCACCCGCGCAGCCAGATCGCCTGGCCAAATTGCCACCTCGTCGCCCGTGCCAAGACCGCCGCCCAGCAGCGTCCCGGTGACGACGATGCCCGCTCCGGCAACCAAGAAAGCGCGGTCAACCCAAATCTGCGGCCGCCCAACATCGTCGGGATCTACCGCGATGTGGTCGAGCGCCTCGCGGAGATCGTCGAGCCCACGACCCGAGCGCACCGAAACCGGGATGATCGGAGCATCCTGAGCGACGGTTCCCACGAGCCGTTGGCGAATGTCAGCCATGAGCAACGACACCTCGCTGGCAAGATCGATTTTGGTCAGGGCAACAAGGACCCGCTTGGTGTCGAGGAGGTCGAGCACCGCGAGGTGCTCCTCGGTCTGCGGTTTCCAGCCTTCGTCGGCTGCGACAATCAGGAGTGCCGACGAAACTGATCCCACCCCGGCCAGCATGTTGCCGATAAACCGTTGATGGCCAGGGACGTCGACGAAGGCGACACTGCAGCCACTTGGAAGAGTTGTCCAGGCAAAACCGAGGTCGATTGTCAGACCCCTTCGCTTCTCTTCCCCCAAACGGTCAGGATTTCGCCCGGTCAGAGCCTCGATGAGGGCTGACTTTCCGTGATCGACGTGGCCGGCGGTGGCGATTACTGGCATGCCGCGGCGAGGGCGGCTGCCACGGTGGCGTCCTCACCTTCCAAAACCGCGCGCAAATCGATAAGCAGCTTCCCGCCTTCTCGTCGGGCGAGTACCGGTGGTTGATTCCGCAGCAAACGCGCGAACGCTTGATCGCCTCGATCGTCGATCGAAATCACCGGAGTCGGAATGCCACCGCCAGGAATCGACCCTCCTCCCATGACCGAACTCGACTCCTCGATCATCCCATCGATCCCTGCCGATCGCACAACGGCTTCGGCCCGGCGCTCGAGATCGGTGTAGCTGAGCTGCGCCATCGACCAGAGCGGGACCTCGCCTCCGCGCCCGTCGGCGTACATCTCGGCTGTCACTCCCAAAGCCGCGAGACTCGGCCCGTCGATACGAAACGCACGCGCCAATGGGTGTTCTCTCAGCGCGGCGATGAGGTCAGAGCGGCCAACAATGACACCCGCCTGGGGGCCCCCAAAGAGCTTGTCTCCGGAAAACATGACCAGATCGGCCTGACGCGCCAACGCCTGGCGAACTCCCGGCTCGTCTCCGATCCACATCGGCGGTGGCCCGCCAATCCAGGGGACCCGCTCGTCGAGTAATCCGGATCCTGCGTCGAATATCAGCGGCAGACTTTTTCCGGTTGCAAGCGAGGCGAGTTCGCTGATTCTGACCTCGCTGGTGAAGCCAACCACTCGATAGTTGGAAGCATGGACCTTGAGAAGCGCTCCCGTAGTCTCGTTGATTGCCTTGGCATAGTCACGGAGCCGTGTGCGGTTGGTGGTTCCGACCTCATGCAATCGGGCACCACCCGCCTCGATGATCTCGGGCAGTCGGTAGCTCCCGCCGATCTCGATCAGCTCACCGCGAGAGACGATGACGTCTCGATTGGCGGAGAGCGCGGCAATTGCCAGCACCAGCGCAGACGCGTTGTTGTTGACGACCAAGGCGGCATCCGCACCACAAAGCTCAGCCAGAAGGTCGAGGGTGTAGCCGCCCCTCCTGCCGCGGGCGCCGGTGGTCAGATCCAACTCAAGATTGGCGTAGCTGACGGCAACGGCGTGGGCGGCGGCCGCAGCCTCCGCTGCAAGCAACGCTCTTCCCAAGTTCGTATGAAGAAGCACTCCGGTGGCATTGATCACCGGACCAAGCCGCTGCAGAGAAAGCTCGGTAAGGCGATTGGTGGCTAGTTCGACCAGTTCAAGGCTTTCGTCGGAGGTTCGCGCAGTATCCAGTACATCCCTCGCCACCGAAACCACCACGGCTCGGGGCAAGGGCCACACCCCCAAGCCGTCGATGAATTGATCCACGGGCGGTAGCCGGCGCCTATCCATGGAGACTGTTCTAGCGCCTCCCGCTACATTCCCGTGCCGTGGCTGAACTCCCGCCAACCGCTCGCGTCGTTGTAATTGGAGCCGGAATCGTCGGCAACTCGGTCGTCGGCCATTTGGCCGGGCTCGGCTGGCAGGACATCGTCCAGATCGACAAGGGCAGTTTGCCAAACCCCGGCGGATCGACCGGGCATGCCTCGAACTTCATCTTCCCGGTCGATCACAACAAAGAAATGGCGATGCTGACCCTCGACAGCCAAAGCCAATACGAGGACATGGGGGTCAACGTCACCTGTGGCGGCATCGAAGTCGCGCGCACCCCCGAGCGGATGGAGGAGCTGCGGCGGCGGATGGGTTCGGCCAAGAACTGGAACATCGAGGCCTATCTCGTGAGCCCGGCCGAGATCAAGGAAATGGTCCCGTTCATCAACGAGAAAATCCTGCTTGGCGGTGCCTACTTCCCGACGGTGTCGGCCGTCGATTCATTGCAGGCGGGCACGATTTTCCGTGAGCGCGCGCAGTCGCTGGCAGCTCTGGAGACCCATGCGAATGTGGAAGTCCTGGCCTTGGAAACCCAACGCGGTCGGATCAAGGCGGTGGTCACCGACAAGGGCCGGGTCGAAGCCGAGTACGTCGTCATCGCCTGCGGCGTGTGGAGCCCGCGAATTGCCCGCATGGCCGGAGCCACCATCCCGCTCACCCCCGCTGTCCATCAGATGATCGACGTCGGACCAATCCCAATCCTGCAAGAGACCGGCCGGGAGCTCGCCTTCCCGATCGTGCGCGACATGGACACATTCATGTACGAACGCCAGACCGGGGGTTCGATGGAAGTCGGCTCGTACGCCCACCGACCGATCTTCCATCATCCCGACGAGATCCCTTCCATCGCCGAGGCTCGCTTCTCGCCCACCGAGCTCCCCTTCACCGACGAGGACTTTGACGACCAAATGGAAGACGCCCTCGAGCTCATGCCTGAGATCCTGTCGACGGCGGAGATCAAATACGCGACCAACGGCCTGCTCTCCTTGACTCCCGATGCGATGCCGCTAGTCGGCGAGACCGTGGAGGTGAAGAACCTGTGGGCGGCGGCGGCTATCTGGATAAAAGAGGGTCCCGGCACTGGCCGCGCCGTAGCCGAGTGGATGACTCACGGGTATCCCGAGCTCGATCCTCATGCCTCCGACATCGCCCGCTTCTATCCGTACGCCCGCACCGAGGGCCACATTCGCGCCCGTTGCGCAGAGCATTTCAACAAGACCTACGGAATCGTCCATCCTCGCGAGCAGTGGGCGTCGGAGCGCAACAAGCGCATGTCGCCGTTTCATGCCCGCACCGAGGCCCTCGGCGCCCACTACTTCGAGGCCGGGGGTTGGGAGCGGCCCCATTGGTACGAATCGAACGCCGCCTTGGTCGATCATTACGAAATCGAGGACCGCCCACATGAATGGGACCGTCGCTGGTGGTCACCGATCCAAAATGCCGAGCATCTGGCGATGCGGGAGCGAGTCGCCATGGTTGACCTCTCGCCCTTTGTCATCTTCGACTTCACCGGCCCCGGGGCGCTGGCCTACCTCCAGCACATGGCGACAAACAATGTCGAGGTCAAGGTCGGGCGCTCGGTCTACACGCCGCTGTTGACCGAAGGTGGCGGGTTCAAATCGGATCTGACCATGCTTCGCCTTGGCGACGAGCACTTCCGGGTCGTCACCGGCGCGTTTGACGGTCCTCGCGACAAGCATTGGTTCCGGAGTCATCTTCCCGAGGACGGACAGGTGCAGATGGCCGATCTCACCTCGGCGATGGTCACGATCGGAGTTTGGGGACCTAAAGCGCGCGATCTGGTTCAGTCGATCACCGACCATGACCTGTCCGATACGGCGTTCCCGTACGGTCACACTCAGGCCATCGATTTCGGATCGATCAACGCCCGGTTGTTTCGGATCTCCTATGTCGGCGAGCTCGGGTGGGAGATCTATGTCCCGACCGAGCAGGGC